>Ga0315549_1004240_pt1 | contig 12230 bp, 11 predicted proteins | sample SalMarSW160200MG_FD_203101 | JGI IMG/M metagenome (GOLD analysis project Ga0315549, IMG submission 203101) | Salt marsh sediment microbial communities from the Plum Island Ecosystem LTER, Massachusetts, United States - Salt Marsh Sediment SW1601-200 ... | reverse complement strand
TTCATCGCCGGCGTGGCCCAGGCTCCTCGCAACTCCGCCGAGAGCGTTGCCTCGGCGCTGGCCGCCACCTCGAAGACCGCCTCCCTGCTGAAAAAGGGCTACGTGGAGCTGGAGCCACTAATCGCTATGGTCGACAAAGAAGCCTGTACCTGGTGCGGCAAGTGTACTGAAGCCTGTCCCTACTCTGCCATTGAGAAAATTAACCACGGAGAGAAAGAAGTCGCGGAGATCAATCCGGCGCTGTGCAAGGGGTGCGGATGCTGCGTACCTGTCTGCCCTGAAGACGCCCTGTACATCAAGGGTTACACGGATCAGCAGATACGGGCGATGATCGACGCCATGGAGGCCTTGCTATGAATGACAAGGTACGAGATCCCCGCGAGGTGATGAGAGAGGAAATGCTCATGCGTGACAGGGTGTTGGCCACTTTGCGCGACGGCCCCAAAACGGTGCCGGAGATCGCTGAGGCTATGGATTCTCCTGTGCACGAGGTGATGTACTGGGTCATGGCTGCCAGGAAGTACGGCTACATCGAGGAAATCAAGGAACCAACAGAAGACGACTACTACCAGTACATGTTGGTGGAAAGTAAATAGAATGGTGACAACGATGGCGAAGGTGAACCCGGATTTCATAAAGAAGGTGACGACGTCAGGGGAGTTCAATGCCACGGCCTGCATGAACTGCGGCATCTGCAGCGCCGTATGCCCTATGGGGATCGACTTGCTTCCCCGCAAGCTCTTCAGGTATACCCTGCTGGGTCTGGAGGACAAGGTGCTCGAACATGAGCAGGTCATCTATCAGTGCCTGCTGTGCAAGATGTGCGAAGTGAACTGCACGGCAGACGTGCACATCGCCGAAAACATGAGATTCTTACGCAGCTACATCAGTAAAGAGGTGTTCAAGCTTTAGCGAAGGAGAAACCTTATGCCTCTCCCGACCGGCAATGTAATCGGACTCATGGTGGACAATCTCAAGAAGAGGAAAACTGTATTTCCGATCTCGCGCAGGAAGGCTATTAAGTGGGCCGAGGAACTCGACATCCCTGAAGGCGGCGAGACAGTAATCTACACCGGTTCGATGTACCAGTTGCTGCCCTATATGGTTGCCGCGGTGAAGAATATGGGACTCATAGAGGATTCTTTTCTCGGCAAATTCGTGGGTGTAGGCAGGTTCTTCAACAGGATGTTCAACGTGTCGGCGTTCATTGCCAGGCCCTCAAGGGCCAACGTGAAGCGCTACAGACAGATAATCCGCAACATCGCCATGCTGCTGAAGCAAGCGGGAGTAGAGTTTGGCTACCTGTACAAGAAAGAACTTTACGCCGGCGCTCTCGCATACGACTTGGGCGTGGACGACGCCTTTAGCCTGCAGGCCCAGCGGGTCTACAACCTGCTGAAGGAGCATGGTGTCCGCTCCGTAATCACCATCGATCCTCACACCACGAACATGATGCGCTCCGTGTACCCGACTATCATTGATGGCTACGATATCGAGGTTAAAAGCTACTTGGAGGTCCTGGCCGCCAGCAACGGCCTCCAGCCAATCCACAGTGTCGAAAAGGAAATCACAATCCACGACTCCTGTGTGTACGCGCGTTATGAAGACGTCATCGAGGAGCCAAGGCAGTTGCTGAGGCGAGCGGGTTACACGGTAAAAGAGCCAAAGGACAACAGGGACCTGACCCATTGCTGCGGAGGCCCTATAGAGTCGCTCTTCCCCAAGATGGCCCATCAAGTCGGCAGGAAGAGGGTAGAGCAGCTCAAGAATGCCAATGGGCAGGGCGTGGCCACCATGTGTCCGATCTGTATGGCCACCCTTAAAGAGGCATCCGACGAGGAGTTAGAGATTGACGATATCTCCAGTTTCCTTGTGAAGGCTTTCTGCGAAGTAGAATAGAAGCCCAGAAAGAAACGAAAGCCCTGAAAACAGGCGTAGTGAACCGTGACATGCACAACACCTGCCCGGTGATCGGAGAGTTGAAAAATAAGATGGCAATAGGCACCATCGGGTTGGTGGGTTGACCGATGAGAATGGATGAGACCTTGTTAGATGAAGGAAAGTCGCTAGACGAGACCTGTACCCAGATGATCAGCGCCATGACCGACGCGGTGATCCTGGTCCACCCGGACGGGATGGTCACCAAGGTAAATCAGGCGACCTTATCCTTACTGGACTACAACGAGGAGGAGATACTCTATCTTCCGGTTCAAAAGATCCTGAGCACCTCTCAGGACAAACAGCCCGAGTTGGCCCCGGACGAGATGGTGGACAAGCACCTACTCGACGAGATACTGGCTAACATCGAGGGCTTCATGTTCCCCAAGGAAGGGGATCCGATACCCATCTCGCTGAGGAGCTCCTTTATAAGAAACGATTCCGGCGAGGTGTACGGGATCGTGCTGGTGGCCCGCGATCTCAGACCGACGAAGAGGCTGATTGCCGAGGCAGCGATGGCCGAGGCGGAGCGGCGAAAGCGCGAGGAGCTGCAACAGGCCTATGACGAGCTCAAGCAGTTGCAGGAGCAACTGATCCAGAGCGAGAAGATGGCGTCCCTCGGCCAGATCGCCGCCGGCGTGGCTCACGAGATCAACAACCCCATCAGCGGCATCATGGTTTACCTGCACACGCTTGCAACGGATCTCGAGAATGACCGGTTCGACAGAAAGCAGGCTTTGACATTTCTCACCGACTCCAAGCATGAGCTCACCCGATGTTCCAAAATCATCAAGAGCCTGCTGGATTTCTCCCGCCAATCCCACCCGATGCTCGCACCCGTGGATCTCAGCAGCATTCTGGACGAGACCTTCAGCATCCTGGGTCACAAGGCAAAGCTGCAGGACATCGAGGTGATCCGGCATATCGACCCGGGACTTCCCCGGGTACAGGCGGACATGGACCAGCTTATGCAGGTCTTCTTAAATCTCGTTCTCAACGCGATCCAGGCCATGCCCAAGGGGGGCCGGCTGATCATCCACGCCGCACAGGTCGACGACAAGGAGGGGGTGACCGAGAGCCCCGAGTCAGTGCAGGTTGACATCAAGGATACGGGCTGCGGGATAGCTCAGGAGAACGTCAGCAGACTGTTCACTCCATTCTTCACGACCAAGGAAAAGGGGGAAGGGGTCGGACTCGGTCTGGCCGTGGCATACGGAATCATCAAGCGCCACGGGGGCGACATCCGCGTAATGAGCTCTAAGGAAAAGGGAACTACATTCAGCGTCTTTCTGGCGTGCGAAGGGGAGCGGAAAAAGGAAGATGATAGTAGGGATACTCAATGAAACCAGCGGTGCGGATCATGGTGGTGGACGACGAGAAGATCGTCCGCGAATCTCTCTCAGTGTGGCTTCAGAAGTTTGGCTACGAAGTCGTGCCGGTGGAAGGTGGTCAGGAGGCGCTGAATCTCCTGGACCGCGAGGAGTGGAATATCCTGCTCGTGGATCTGAAGATGCCTCGCATCGACGGAATCGAGGTACTCCGCAAGGCGCTGGATGTGAAACCAGGTATCCCGATCATCATCTTTACGGCATACGCCACGGTCGAGACAGCGGTTGAGGCGATGAGGGTTGGTGCCGACGACTACCTGATCAAGCCAATCGATCCCGATATACTGGCTTTGAAGGTGCAGAAGATCATCGAGAAACAAAATCTTGCAGATGAGAACATCATGCTGCGCGAGAAAATCGATGCTATCTACCAGTTCGACGAGATCATCGGTAACAGCGAATCCCTACAGGAGGTGCTGGAGATAGTCGGCTCGGTGGCCGCCAGCGACGCGACGGTGCTTATCACCGGCGAGAGCGGAACCGGCAAGGAGTTGATCGCCCGGGCCATCCACCGCAACAGCACGCGCCGCTATAAACCGTTCGTGGCGGTCTCCATCGGGGCATTGCCCGATACAATGGTAGAGAGTGAGCTGTTCGGACACGATAAGGGCGCCTTCACCGGGGCAAGCCATGTACACATGGGAAGGTTCGAGCTCGCCGACGGCGGCACGCTGTTTCTGGACGAAGTCGGAGACATGAGCCCAAAGGTGCAGGTCGATCTGCTGCGGGTGCTGGAGGAGAAGGCCTGCTACCGGCTGGGAGGCGATCGCAAGATACATATGGATGTGAGGGTGATCGCTGCGACGAACAAAGCTCTGAAGAAGAGCATCGAGGCGGGCACCTTCCGCGAAGATCTCTACTACCGCCTCAACGTCGTCGGAATTCACCTGCCCCCGCTGAGGCAAAGAGGAGATGACGTCTTCCTTCTGGCCGAATACTTCCTGAAGAAGTTTTGCATGAAGATGAACAGAAAGAAGGAGGGATTCTCCCCCAGGGTGATCGAGATGTTCTCGAGGCACAAATGGCCTGGCAACATTCGCGAGCTTGAGAACGCCATCGAGAGGGCCGTGGTGGTGGGCAAGGGGCCGCTGGTTCAACTGCAGGATATGCCCTTCGGCGGCGGTCAGGAGCCCCCCGAAGAGAAAGCCGCGATAAGCCTGAGGGAGGTGGAGAAGAAGCACATACTGCAAGTGCTGGACGAGACCGATTGGAACGTCACCCGCTCCGCCAATCTGCTTGAGATCGACAGGGCTACGCTGTACAACAAGATCAAGAACTACGGCTTGTCCAGGCCCGAGGACCGACGCTGACAGAGCCTAGCCACTGATGCTGCCATACGAACCTCCAGGTAAGTTTTGCATCGTCTCCCTTGGAAACACTCCCGACGATGTGGAGGAGAGAGCTTGCTCCGCCGTCCGGTCCTGCTTCGAGTTGAACTGCGAGATCCTCTGCCCCGAGCCGCGGCCCGAATTCGCCTTGGATGTCTCACGGGATCAATACAACTCCTTGGAAATACTGGACTGGCTGGAGAGCAGGTTTCCCCGACCCGACCAGTGGATCCTCGGTATCACCAATGTTGACCTGGCCATTCCTGTGCTGACCTTCGTCTTTGGGGAGGCCAGGCTCAAGGGCCGCAGCGCGGTGATTTCCGTCTTTCGCCTACGTGAGGAATTCCACGGGCGCCCAGCCGACACGATGGTTCTCCTGTCACGGGTAGAGAAGGAGGCCATCCACGAGGTGGGGCACATGCTGGGCCTTACCCACTGCTTGGACCGCAACTGCGTGATGTACCCCTCCAACAGCTTGGCTCAGACCGACGTGAAGTCGGCCAAACTCTGTCCTGGATGTCGTTCCAACCTTCCTCCTTGGTGTTCAGCAGAGCCATCTGACCCGGATCGAGCGGGTGTATGAAGATCGCGACAGTGCCGTAGAAAATCTCGACAATTAACAATGCCTCCAACGGTCCGATCTGGCTACAGGACCACCTCGATAGGGCTGTTTTCCCTTTGTTTTCAGGCCATTATCTTTATCACCGGTCATTGGCATCTAAATTGCTTGTCTGAACTGTGGATGCTAACGAAAGGAAAGAGGAGAAGGAAATGCCACTGGTGACTATGAAGATAGACGGACACGAGGTCAAAGCAGAGGATCGGGAGCCAATCCTGAAACCTATACGAGATCTGAGCATTGACGTTCCTACCTTATGCCATATGGACGGCTTGGAACCCGCCGGCTTGTGCCGCATGTGTATCGTGGAAGTGCGTCGCGGCAAGCGCACCAGGCTGGTGACATCCTGCAACTTCCCTGCCGGTGAAGGTCTCGAAGTTCGCACCAACACCGATGAAGTGCTCCGCAACCGTGCGCTGATGGCCGAGCTTCTCCTGGCCAGGTGTCCCCAGGCCAAGAAGGTGCAGGAGATCGCGGCCTCGCTGGGTGTTACCAAGTCACGGTTCAAGACCATCGAAACCAGCAACTGCATTCTCTGCGGGTTGTGTGTCCGCGTATGCGACGAGATCGTGGGCGCATCCGCCATCGGCTTCGAGGGCCGCGGCGGCACCCGGGCGGTCGGAACGCCCTTCTACATACACCCCGATGCCTGCATCGGCTGCGGCGCTTGCACCTATGTGTGCCCGACGGGAGCCATGCAAATGGAGGCGGTGACCAAGGAGCGGTGGCGGAAGGAGCTCGGGGAAGGCCAGCGGCTTTGCCGGTACGCTCGCATGGGACTGATTTCCTACAAGGTATGTCCCAACAACTTCGACTGCGCCACATGCGAGGTGGATCAGCGCCTCTTCGACGAGTTCGGGACGCATCCGATCCTGGCCTTGGCACCCGGTCTGCGCCGGCGGCCCAAGCAGGTCGGCCATTTCGCCTTGATAGAAGACCGCATTTACTTCCAGGGTCACACTTGGGCGAAGCCTTCGAAAGAATATGCACGTGTGGGCCTGGATGACTTCGCCCAGAGAGTCATCGGAGGCATCTCCCGGGCAGCGCTCAGAGCCAAGCCGGGCGATGTAGTCCGCCGTGGAGAGCCGGCCCTAAACGTGTCCAGCAACGGGCACCGCGCCACCATGCTCTTCCCGGTCTCGGGCAGAATCATCCGCATCAATCCCGCCATAGAGGACAATCCCTCGTTGATTAACGAGGACTGCTACGACCGCGGCTGGGTCTACACGATGAAGCCGGTGAGTCCTCACGAGGATGCAAGTAATCTCATCGGCCCGGATGAAGCCAGCCAGTGGACCCAGGACGAGTCGGACCGCCTGTTCCGCGTCTTGGTCGAGTCCAGAAGCCCGGCGTTGTCCGACGGTGGCGAGTTGCTGCACAACTTTTCCAGGAATCTTGAGGAGAAGGACTGGAACCGGCTCGCCGGTATGTTCTTCTCGGGAGCCGAGTCGAGCTAGGCGGCTCAGGAGGTGAGTCATGTCTAAAAAACGAGCGGAAAAATCGAAACTGCTACCCACATCGGCCAGACAGTGCGTGTGGGTTGACGCGGGCGTCATATCTTACAAGATTTGCACGCTGAACTACCAGTGCGAGCGCTGTTCCCTGCACCAGGCACTGGTCGATGGACCGGTGCTGGTTCAGCCAGATGCTTCCCCAGCTCCAAACCTGGCGGAGGTCGAGAAACGACGCTCCGAGTTCGAAGAGTTCTTTAAGAAACTGCCCGCCTCCGCGCGCAAATGCCGCTACATGTTGACAGGCGAAGTTTCCTACAAGCTGTGTATTAACGGATTCAGGTGCGCTAACTGCTCTTTTCAGCAGATGATAGAGGACTCGGCCGAGGCGGAGACGGGTTTGGACCTTCCCGTTGATGATTCGCGCTCAATCGAGGGCTTCAGTCTTCCCCAAGGGATGCACCACCACAGAGGTCACACCTGGGTTCGTATAGAGCGTGACGGCGATGTTCGTGTGGGCCTGGACGACTTCGGGCAGTGGCTACTGGGCTCCGTCCAGAGTGTGCGGCTGCCGGCTCCAGGCGAGACCGTCTTTGAGGGTATACCGGCCTGCGACATCCGCCTCGGTACTGGGCGGATCGGTCTCCTGACGCCAGTATCCGGACGGGTCATCGCAACAAACGAGAGACTACTCGAACAGCCGGACCTGGTGAACCAGTCGCCATATACCAACGGGTGGCTACTTGTAGTGAAGCCCTTCGATCTGGCATCTGAACTGGCGAGCCTCCTATACGGGGTAGAGGCCAGAAGATGGATTGAGCAGGAGATTGAACGGGTCAGGGAGAAGGTTAATGGTAATGGCGGACAGGGGAACATCCATGAGTTAGAGAAGGATGTGACCTGGCGGGAAGATATCATTGATGAGATAGCAGGTGAGTTCCTGCTGGCGAAGATAAAGCAGGTGGCATGAAAAGGGTCCCCTGAGAGAGAGAAGGAGACAATTCGATGGAAGCGCAGACAACGGAAATAGATACTATATTGACCCACTGGAAACATGACAAGAGCAATCTGATCGAGATACTCCAGGATATTCAGGAGCGTTACCGCCACATCCCGTTGCAGATTGCCAATACACTCGCCGAGGAATTGGATGTGCCTCTGAAACGCATCTTCCACATCGCCACGTTCTACAAAGGCTTCTCGCTCAAGCCCAGGGGCAAGCATACCATCTGCGTGTGCACCGGCACGGCCTGCCATGTCAAGGGAGGAACCCGGATCCTCGAGAACATCAAGCGGGAGCTCAGCGTGGAGGAGGGAGGAACAACGGATGATCTTCTCTTCAGCCTTGAATCCGTGCGCTGTGTGGGATGTTGTGGACTGGCACCGGTGGTGACCGTTGACGGAGAGGTATACGGCGGCACCTCCTCGGTGAAAATTAAAAGGATCCTGGACGAGCAACGAAAAAACGAGCAGGCACGATAATATCTTTCATGGAGGCAATCGATGCCAAGACTGAAAATCGAAGACCTCGACAAGATCGTGGAGCAGAAGAAGAAGACCATGTCCCTGAGGGATGGGGCCGGTCGGGTCAAGATCACGGTGCACATGGGTACCTGCGGTATCTCGGCCGGTGCACGGAAAATAATGGCTGAGGTAATGCGCTGCGTGGAGGAGTCTGGTGCCAGCGACATCGTCGTCACCACCTCCGGCTGTGCGGGCTTCTGTAGCCGCGAGCCAATGATGACCGTTGAGGTAATCGAGCAAGCCCCTGTAAAGTACGTGGAGCTTGACATGAAGAAGGTGAATATAATTTTCGACGAGCATGTTATGAAGGGGAACATCGTCAAAGATTATGCCTTAGCGGTAGGGAGCGAGCAAACATTATGAGTGCGATACCAAGGAAGAACGTAGAGGAAAAATCACCTGTCGGCAAGCGGGGGGACGGCCACCGTATGCATCTGATGCTCTGCGCCGGAACCGGTTGCGTCTCCGGCGGTTCCTATAAGATCAAGGATGCCCTGGAGCGGGAGCTTGCTAAGCACAAGCTCACCGACGAGGTGGCCGTGGTCATGACCGGATGCAACGGCTTCTGCGCCCAGGGACCGGTCATGGTAGTCCAGCCGGACGAAATCTTCTACCAACGTCTCAACGAGAAAGACATCCCCTATCTGGTCGAAGAGCACATGCTCAAAGGCCGACCGGTTGAGAAGTTCATGTACACGCGACCGGTCGAAAAGTCTGCCGTGCCCAAGATGAGCGAGATTGGCTTCTTCCAAAAGCAGCGCCTGCTCGCGCTTCGCAACCGCGGCCTCATCGACCCGGAGGTGATCGAGGAATACATCGCCCGCGATGGTTACAAGGCTCTGGCTAAGGTGCTTAAAGAGATGGAACCCGAGGAGGTCGTCCGGGAGATGATCGCCTCCGGGCTTCGAGGGCGTGGGGGTGGGGGCTTCCCTACCGGAATTAAGTGGAAGACCTGCCGCGAGGCGCCTGGAGAGCCCAAGTACGTCGTCTGCAACGCGGACGAAGGGGATCCCGGTGCGTATATGGACCGCAGCATCATCGAGGGGGATCCTCACTCCGTGCTGGAGGGCATGGCCATCGCCGCCTATGCCATCGGGTCCAGCCGGGGATATATCTACATCCGCCATGAGTACCCACTGGCCCTTGAGCGTTTGGAAAAGGCCATCGCCGATGCGCGCGAGTACGGCCTTCTGGGCGAGAACATCTTCGACCGGGGCTTCAATTTTGATATCGCTATCCACATTGGAGCCGGCGCCTTCGTGTGCGGTGAGTCCACAGCCTTGATGGCCTCCATGGAAGGTCGGCCTGGCGAGCCGCGCGCCAAGTACATCCACACCGTGGAGCACGGCTTGTGGGATCGGCCCACCAACTTGAACAACGTAGAGACCTATGCCAACGTGCCCGTGATCATTCTGCGCGGCGTCGAGTGGTTCACCTCCATCGGCACCGGCGACGTGAGCGACAACCCCTGGGGTGGCAGTAAGGGCACCAAGGTCTTCTCCCTGGTGGGCAAGGTTCGGAACACCGGCTTGGTGGAAGTACCCATGGGAATAACTCTACGGGAGATCATCTTCGACATTGGCGGCGGGATCCCAAACGGCAAAAAGTTCAAGGCGGTGCAGACCGGCGGGCCTTCGGGAGGCGTGATTCCGGAAAGCCTGCTTGACCTGCCGGTGGACTTCGACCAGCTCACCAATGTGGGCTCGATGATGGGTTCAGGCGGCATGATCGTAATGGACGAGAACGATTGCATGGTGGACATCGCCAGATACTTCATCGACTTCCTCGTCGACGAGTCATGCGGCAAGTGCCTGCCGTGCCGTGAGGGACTGAAGCAGATCAGCAGAATGCTCAACGATATCTGCAGTGGCCAGGCCCAAAAGGGAGTCCTCAAGCTGCTGGAACGAACCTGCAATACAGTTGCAAGCTGTTCGCTCTGCGCCCTGGGTGGATCGGCGCCCAACCCCGTACTGAGTACACTTAGATACTTCCGAGATGAGTACGAGGCTCACGTCCGGGACAAGAGGTGCCCGGCCGGGTTGTGCAAGGACCTGATCACCTATTACATCGATCCCGATAAGTGCAACGGCTGCATGCTGTGTGCAAGAGAATGCCCGCAGAACGCCATTGAGGGCGAAAGAAAGGAACCCCATAAGATACAAACCGACCTGTGCATTAAGTGCGGTATTTGTCGAGATGTATGCAACCGGGACGCGGTTTTGGTTAGATAAAGCTGCCCGTGCAGTTCCGGCGCCAGCCAAATCGGGCGCTGATTGGGCTCTGCCTGGGATCTCCACGCGAAAAAGCTTTATTTGTCGGATCAGGAAAACATGCTATCGGGATAATGTTTTGTTATGAACTGGAATGGGAGAGTATGGTTCCGGTTGAGCGTAGGCTTTATCGCCATCATCCTGGTGACCAACGTCGTGCTGTTTCTGATAACCCTGTTCGGCGTCAGTGAGATCGTCATTGAAGAGGTGCAGACCCGCGTGCGCATGGACCTCAACTCCGCCTGCAAGGTATTTAAAGAGCACGTAGACGACATTTGTCTCCTGCTCCGGGCAACCTCAGCGCGCCGCAGTATCCCCGTTCCACTTGAAAGCTGGGACAGGGAGGATCTGCACAGACTCCTGCGGAGCATCTGGCAAGCGGGAGAGTTGGACATGCTCTCCCTGTTGGACGAGGATGGCCGGGTCGTCTACCGCGAACACAACCCGGGACAGATGGGGGACTATATCTCGCATAACCCGATAGTCGCCCGGGCTCTGAGGGAAAAAAAATGTGTCAAGGGCACGGCGGTCATGACGCACAAGGAGCTGGAAAGAGAATATGGCGATACGCTGCGCAGGGCGTCTCTCGAGATAAAGCCCACCAAGGCCGACCAGTCCGGAGAGAGGAAGATTCACCGCGATGGAATGGTCATCGGGGCGGCCGTTCCCCTAGTGGACCTGCGAAGAGACAGGGAGGTCGTGGGATTCCTGTACGGAGCAAAACTCCTGAACCAGAGTTGCGAGATTGTCGATGAGATCAAAGAGGATCTGTACCAGGACGAGAGCTACCAAGGCATGGATATTGGAGCTGCTACGATTTTCCATGGAGATGTCCGTGTTTCCACCAGCATAATGGGGGATGACGGCTCGCGGGCCGTTGGCACGCGGGTGAGCACTGTGGTTCATGAGAAGGTGCTGGAAATGGAGAAGACGTGGGCCGACCGGGCCTTTGTGGTCGATGACTGGTATATCACCGCCTATGCGCCGATCCGTGACCCCGAAGATAGAGTCATTGGAATGCTGGGAGTCGGCGTACGGGAAGAGCCGTTCATCCACAACCGGAGACTCGCAGCGTGGATCTTTCTTGGGGTGGTGACTTTCACGACCGTAATCAGCTTAGTACTGCTGGCACTCGCGACCAGAACCGTCCTACGTCCAATCGGGCGGATCATCAAGATGTCCGACAAGGTCGTGGCAGGCGACCTATCGGCCCGGGTGAACATGCGGCCGCCCGGTGAGATGGGCCTGCTCTGTCTGGCGATCGATCAGATGGCCGACGCTGTGGTACAAAGAGAGGAAGCCCTCGCGCAGGCAACTCGTCGACAGATCGGGCAAAGCGAGAAGATGGCATCTGTGGGCCGGATGGCGGCGGGTATCGCCCACGAGATCAACAACCCGCTGACCGGGCTGCTGACCTTCGAGCACCTGCTGAAGAGTGAGGAAGGTCTCAGCGACAAGGGAAAAGATTACCTCGAAATCATGTACAACGAGACCTCCCGGATGCGTGAGATCGTCCTGGGACTGCTGAATTTTGCCCGTGAGTCCTCCTTGGAGATGAAACCCCTGGATGTCAACGAGGTGATTCAGCAATGGTTAAAGCTCCTGCGCAGCCAGAAAGAGTTCAAGGATATAACCATCGAGGAGAAATTCGCCGAGGGTCTGTCCAAGGTAAATGGAGATGCCAATCAATTGCAACAGGTGCTCGCCAATCT
>Ga0315549_1004239_pt1 | contig 12235 bp, 9 predicted proteins | sample SalMarSW160200MG_FD_203101 | JGI IMG/M metagenome (GOLD analysis project Ga0315549, IMG submission 203101) | Salt marsh sediment microbial communities from the Plum Island Ecosystem LTER, Massachusetts, United States - Salt Marsh Sediment SW1601-200 ... | reverse complement strand
TTATTTACCGTGCATAGCCGAAGCAAGATGCGAAAAGTGATTATTCCAGACAAAAGCTGTTGTTGGCTTGAGACTCGACAACATTTCAGACAGGCTGCCTAAAGACGAGTTTTTAGAGTGGACTCAAAGATAATTCAAATAATTTTGGCATCGCACTTTATTATCCATTTATCAATGTTCAAGACATTGAGTGGTTGAAATGTGCATTGTTGTATTGGGATTCTATTAGATGCATTGCACCGGAGAAACATTATTTTAATGATGAGATTAAATATCTGTCTGATCAAGGAGTTATTATAGCAACTAATCCTAAACCATACTATGTTGGTGCAAGTGTTGCATTTGTTAAGAAAATAAAGAAGTACTGCTATAATCAAGGTGAATTGGACAAAAAAGTAAGAAGTTATCTTGATGAAAGATTTCCAGAATTAAAAGACGTCACTATCCATAGAGATAAATTTTGCGAAGAGATATTTCGACAAATGGGCCATAAGATTCAATTAGGACATTTTGAAGGAGGGATTAGTAAATTTTATCACGCTCAGCCATATATTACAGCACTGTATTTAATGTTCCTCGCTACTGAAATGAGTAACAAAATTCACGCTCCCATGCTAACCGACATCCCCGGATTGTCGGAATTAGGCCAGTACATTCTATGGTCTGATGACATTATCCCAACGGAAAAACAGCAGGATAATTTTCTTATGCAACTGGACATAGATTTTCCTTCTTCTGAACAATTAACGAATTTGTCATTCGATGATATTCTAAGATTTCGCCATCAAAGAAACGATGAGAGGAAAAGATTTCGTAGAGCGGTAGAGGAAATTCGCAGAACGGCACAAGAATTAGATGATTCTAATGCCTTGTCTGATTATTTTAATGAGCAGAAAAAGGAAATACAGCAAGCGATAAAGGACCATCGAAAAACATTAAATGAAATTGGAATAAGGAATTTTACATCATCACTAAACATAGTGTGGCCATGTTTGTTTGGTATTGCCATAGGAGAAATTGCAGGTGGTCCGGCAGGTATATTAAGTGCAATAAGCATGGTTAGTATATCGATTTTAAAGAATCAATTAACTGTATCACAAGAACGTCATAAGGAGACAAAGGATTGTCCTTGGCATTACTTGATTAACCTTGAACATGAATTGAAATAATCCGCGCTGCCTTATAGGCACGTAATTATTTGCTCGCAATGACATCGTCGTATCTTGCATCAACGCATTAATCATTTTATCTATTTTCTACGTGCCTTTTGTGTCAATTAGTGTGAATTCGTGGTTAATTATCCTTATGTGTCTTTTGTGCCAATTCGCGAACATATAAAACCTGCCGCGATCCGCCTTCGTTAAAACTACGGCGGACAAGAACGGCAGGCTAAATATTTCTCTGTGTTCTCCGCGGTTAAACTTCTTCAAGCAGTTTTTGGCAGAACCTATCTGTCATACCCGCGATGTAATCGCATACCGTGCGTTGAAGGCCTTCTTTATCTGCCAGTCGCTGGAAGTAGCCGGGCATAAGGGCCGGCTGTTGACATAGTCTTTCGAAAAGCCGGCCGAGCCAGATTTGAACTTTGCCTGATGTTTGAAGCAGCGATTTATTCATATAAAAATTGTGCAGCAAAAATTCTTCCAGTTCCGCAAGCTCGGAGTCGCTGCCGGCTGAAAGGACAATCAAGTTTTCGCTTTTTGCATAAACATCGTCAACCGTTTTTATACCTGCCTTTGCGATTGCTGCCTTACTTGTATCGATACAATCGCTGACAAGCCTGTCGATAATTGATTTTGCTGTTCTTGTATTGCGGATGGTTTTATCCTCGATTGCCTTTAACCTGCTTTGCGTCTCTGTGAAGATTTGGATGTTTTTTAATTGCCCGCCGTTGATAATGCCCGCCCGCATACCGTCTTCAAGGTCATGGCAGTTATAGGCGATGCGGTCGGCGATGTCGGTCACCTGTCCTTCCAGCGAGCAGCGCCGCAAGGCTTCCTGTGGCTTGTCGTAGGGCGTTTCATGTTTGGCTAATCCGAGCCGGGTCTCGTACATCAGGTTCAGGCCGGGGAAATCCGGGTAGGGATGTTCGAGCAGCTCCACCACCCGCACGGTTTGCCGGTTATGCTCGAATCCGCCTATATCGGCTGTCAAGTCGTTGAGGGCTTTTTCGCCGGCGTGTCCGAAGGGCGGGTGGCCCAAATCGTGTGCAAGGCATATCGCCTCGGTCAGGGTGATATTTAGCCGAAGCTCTTTGGCGATGGTCCTTCCAAGCTGGGCGACCTCTATGCTGTGGGTCAGGCGGGTGCGGTAATGGTCGTCGAGCCCGGGCGTAAAGACCTGTGTTTTGCCTTCGAGCCGGCGGAACGCCGAGCAGTGGATTATACGGTCGCGGTCGCGTTCGAAATCGGAGCGGTAGGGGTGCGGTTTTTCTTTGAACTTTCTGCCCCTGTTTTGCTTTTCCGTAACGGCGTAACCGGCAAGTTCGTCGGACATATCTTATATCCTGTTGATGCGTGTATGCGTATATGGGTGTATGCGTAAATGCCTTCGCTTGTTCACGCATCTGCTCATTTACTTTTTTACAGGCCGGGCAGGTTGTGTTCCTTGCTTATTTTTTTCAATAGTTCAAGAAGCTCGGTCATACTTTGGCTGATGACGTCGGTATCGCTGCACACGGTCATAAAATTTGTGTCGCCGTCCCATCGCGGGACAAGATGGATGTGGAGATGGCCGGGCAGGCCCGCCCCGGCACATCGGCCGAAGTTTATCCCGATATTAAAACCGTGAGGCGCTATCGCCAGCGACAGGGCCTTTTGGCATTCCCGGAGAAGCTTCATCAGCTCCAGCAGCTCGTCGTCGCTTGTCGTTTCGAGGTCGGGAATGTGCCTGGCCGGCGATATCAGCAAATGGCCGTTGTTGTAGGGGAAGCGATTTAATATTACGATGCTTTTGTCCGTGCGCCACAGCACAGAATTTTTATCATCATCGCTGGGATTTTTGTGGGCTTCGCAGATAAAGCAGCCGTTACCTTTGTCGAGGTTCTGGATATAGTTGATACGCCACGGCGCCCATAGATTTTTATGTTCCAATCGCAGTTACCTCCGCTGCTTTGTGGTAATTGGTTAAAGCCGGCCCTTCCGGACCAATTACCGATTACCAGTTACCAATCATTTGAGAAGCTGCATTGTCAATTTTTGTTTGATAGTTATTCTTGGACTCGGCCCCAGAGGCCCCGGCAGAACGGCATCCAACCGCATCTCGTACTGCTGGCTGTATCTCTCTGTTTGTCCCTTATCGATGTTGAACAGCTCATCGCCCCGGCCTGCCAAACTCAGAATATTGTAGCCTCTGAAGAAACCGAAAGTACCGCTCATTCGGAATCTGCCGGTATACGGCACCGGCCAGCCGGACGGCACGGAATCGGCCAGCGAATAGGTGCTGCTTATGACGGCGAGCCGGCCTTTTACATTGTCCCAGATTCTATCAAATTTGTAAGTGACATCCCTTGCCTTTCGCATCACCATCGGGGTAGGCACCGAGAGCCTGGAGCTCCAGCTCTGCCCTACGGATACACCTTCGGCAGGTTTTTCTATACTTGAGACGGCATCCCAGAGAAACCATTGGCTTGAGATAAAGTCCGCTATCATGTCCGGCTCTTTGATTCGTCCTAACCTGCTGCCTTTGCGGAACGCCTTTTCGCCGATTTGTCGGATTAATTCATCCAGCTGGGAATAATCTTCTATCTTTCCCTGAGCATTGACTTTCAGGGTGAAGGTTTTGCCTTTCAGGTTCTCTACGGCGTCTCTTGGTGTAACTCGTCCGCCGGCTCGTTTACTGCGAATGGCTTTTACGGATTCGATGGTTGCCTTGATTGTTGTAAGCCCATAGGGATTTACTTCAATCGGCGTGTAGGTGACGACCATTTCCATTGACTCGTTGGATTTGTCGACAGTACCCTTGCCCGTCCCTGTCCTGCTTTTTTTCGGTTCCCAGTCCATAATAATATCTCTTTTGGAAACAAACTCGTATCGCAGGCTTTGGCCCTCTTTGAAATCTACGGTTAACAGTTCCGCACCCTCTTTTAACGGCTCCGGTTTAATGCCTATCGGCTCTTTTTGCTTGTCGGCGTTTTCACATCCTGCAAGAACAGCAAGGACGACTGCGATGAAAATGGTCAGCGTGGTTCTCAATTTTACTCCTTTACAATGAGTTCATGGTCGGTAGTAACAAGTTGATAGACAACGAGCTACGAACACAGAACCATAAACAGTGTTTAGTCGATTTTTTCGAGGCTGTAGATACGAGTGGCGGTCATTGTCAATACAGCGGGCTCTTTTTCCTCTTCTTGGCCGACCGCGGGTTCAATAGCGATCCATTCCGAATGTAGTGTTTCAAGACAATTTTCCACTTTGCCGGCGGTCAGATCCAGGTTTAGCTGGCCGGTATATGTATCGGTATTTTCAAACATTTTTGAAAAGTCACCTATCGTCTGTTCCTTGTGCAGTTTCTCTGCCATTTCTGTTGTGGGTACGGCCTTCATCTGGACGACGGCAATCCGGCTGCTTCCCGTGTCTTTGACTTCTTTTAATGTATAAACCCTTTCGTATGACCGGGAGCCCATCAAGCCGAAAGAAAAGCTCTTTATCGAGTTCCAGTTGTCACCTGTTCGTAATTTGGCTCTGTCCGCAGCGGGCATCGCCGGGATTGAATGGCGTTCCTTGATTGCATCCGGCGAGAACAGCGCTAAAGCCATTTTGTTGGTTGAGGTGGTTCCTTTGACCGCATCCTTCGGCTGATTTGCGTCGATGACCTTTGAAACCAGGCCTGCAGGTGTAATTTCTATCGTATAACTTTGACCGATTAGTTTTGCGAGGGTGTTGTTTTGGTCTTTTTCTCTGGTGCTGTCGAAGTCCATGACCGGATTGTCTCTGATTACAGAGAGATACCCGAAGCTTTTGATTGTAATTTTAGCGACGGCATTGCCTTTGTCGTCGGTGCTTTGTATTTGCTGGGTGAAGGTCATTTCGATTTTGCTGCTGGTCATTCCGCCCTTGAAAGCGGCGTCGTTTAACGAGGGCCCTTCCCATTGAATGCTCCGGCGCGCTTCCTGAGTGCATTTATAAGTTGTTGAATCCTGTGCAGTGAACTTCAGTGCCAGCTCGATAGCCAGCTTTTCTTCTTCTACCACGACCTTGGGCTTTTCCTCTTCTACTACTATCTTAGGCTTTTCTTCGGGCGGGACCTGCAGTTTGGTCGTATCTTCGGCGGGTGGAGCGCAGCCTGCATTGATAAGCAGCGAACACATTACCAGGATTAGTAGCCAACTGACAATCTTTTTTGATACCATTATTTAGTCTCCCTAAACATTCAATTTTACATCTACCGGCGGCCCCATTTTGCCCAATATAAGCACATCTCAAAATGGCGGCCCAATTAAGCTGTAATTATACCTATTGTATCGACATAGACAACCAAATTTTGATTGTTCTGGTATTTTGTGAATCATATCTCGCCAGAGGAGGCCCTTCGGGCAGGATTTTAGACAGGATAACAGAATTTATTAGCCACGAATCGACACGAATAAAAACAGAATTTCTATTTGCCAGCTTGGTGTTCTTGGCGAAACCTGCTTGTAAAGCCAGCTTTGTCGCAGGTTATTGCCTACGTCCATAGGGGCATTGAGAATGCCCCATTTGTAAAGCCGACTTGTTATTGCCGGATAAAAAAAACCTGCGAGACGCCTTTGTTGTGCTACTCCGTTCTGTCCATTCTGTTGTTTGTCAGATGGCACAGCACTTGAGGCAAATCGCTCATCGCAAATTGCAAATTGCTTTTATGATTTGCGACAAGCTATTTGCGATAAGCGAATAGACATACTAATTAGGGTTCCGTTTTAGAAGCCTTCCATTTTCTGAATTCCATAAGTTCACGATACTCACGCAACTTTTCGACACCTTTTGTGCTTCCGATACTTTGCATACGCTTGATGAGCTTATCTAATATATCAATTGCCTCATCGTACTGCTTTCTCGATTCAAGCAAATCGATAAGATTAGTATAGTGTGTTACTGCATCCGGGCTGAGTTCAATGGCTCTGCCAAAGGCCTTGACTGCACCTTCGATGTCATTGATACCGATGAGCGCATTGGCCAGCTTCGCGTGCAATTCGCTCAAGTTTGGATATACCTTTAGAGCCGTGCGAAAGTCTTCAACGGCCTTATGAAGATGCTTTTGTGCGTTTTCGTTCTCACCGAGGTTCTGAAGTGACAAGCCAAGGTTAAAGTGTATACTCGCGATGTTGCGTCTGCGATCTGTCTGTTCGTGATACTCGATGGCTTTATTGAAGGCTTCTGCGGCCTTGGAGTGCTCAGCATACCGGGCGTACAAAAGGCCAATTTCACCGTAGGCGTCTATTGCCAGCTCCCGTTTTGCTTGTGCAGCTTTTTTGTAACAAGTAATACTTTTCTCCAACTGGCCCTTTTGTGCGAATTGTTCTGCTTGTTGGAAGTATCTGTGTGCCATGAATCCTTTTGCGCTCTGGCGGACAACAGATGTCAGCAAGTTCTCAACAGGTGCGTAATCATCGGTCAAGACCATGCCTGATGCTTTCTGCGTCAGACCTTCCACCTCCTCTGGAGCTAAGCACCATATATTACCGAAGTCGGAGTGTTTAGCACCCAGGCCCTTGAGGTCGAGCTCTCTTTTACCGGCAATGACTACAAAGGTGTTCCGGACCGATGTCGGTTGGGTCCTCTCCGTTAATACATAAACCTCGGCAAATGTTCGGCGGAGCGTATTCACAACGGCCCCCAAAAAATGCCCATGGTCATAAATATCAATAAGCGTAAGCATATAGACACCATCTTCCGAAAGCAGCTTCGCAATCTTGTTGTTAAATTGCTCCGTTATCAATTGGAAAGGTACTGAAAAATCGTTGACGGCATCTTCATAGATGAAATCATATCTTCCCCGCTCACCTGACTTCAAAAGCTCATCGACGTAGTTTCGTGCATCCATGGTCAGGGTTTTAATGCCGGTTTGGGGCTCAAGACCAAAAGCTTTGATTGCTGCCTCGGTGACGCCGGGGTCAATTTCCACGACCTCTATCAGACTTTCAGGCCATGTCCTCTCTACATATCTGGGGTAAACGTATCCGCCACCTCCAATCACGAGTATAGAAAGCTTTTCTTTGCCCGCACTCAGAGCGCTTGTTACGGCGGCGTAGATTCTCGTGTAAAAGTATTGCAGGTTGGTGATGTCATCCATAACGATTTTGCTGTGTGCGAGTTTATCGAGCATCAGGACACGCTTGTCCGGTTGTGTAGACTGACGTCTGACAGTGACATAGCTATAGGCTGTTTCCTTTTCATAGATCAGTTGAGGATTCGGTTTTTCGCGCAGAGCCAGCGCAGCCCCGGTCGCTCGGCACCAATTAACAGGAGTATTTGCAACCGCCATTATAGATACAAACACAACCGCCCACAGGCAAACAGGCCATAGCCGGACACAGTAAAATAATCCCATCAGCAGCAGCACACCTCCGACTATCCAGACAATCATGATGCTTCCCATCAGAGCTATTAGATAGTACCCTGCTGCAAACGTACCGGCAATACTCCCAACGGCGCCCCAGGCATAGATATTGCCCACTGTCCTGCCTGTCGAAAGTCCTCGGTCAAGGGCCATCTTGGCCACTACCGGGCTTATTGTCCCAAGCATTGTAGACGGTACGATGAAAACCGAAAAAACATGCGTAAACACGCGCGCCGGCCAGCTCAGGTGATATAACAAAACCCACTCACCAATAAGATTGTTCAGGAGTACAACAAGAACACAGGTTCCGGAAGATGCTAAGAAGAGGATTCCTAACGCCTTTCGAGCCTGGAACCTGTCTGCAATTCTGCCACCAAGGTAATTGCCAAAAGAGATTCCTGCCAGCACTATGCCTATCACCGCGGTCCATGTGTACAGAGATGAGCCGAGGTGCCTTGCAATAAGCCTTGCAGCAACGATTTCGAGAACCATAATACAAAAACTCGATACAAATACAGTGGCACTCGGAACCAGCAGAGCAAGGACGTCCGGCTTTTTGTCATTCCTTCCCGCGGTTTTCATAGAACACATAATATATACTGACAGTAGGCAAGGCCAGCGAAAAAAAAGCACCAGTGAATTGCGTCCGCAGCTTGGATTGAAAAAATTCAAAACATACCAGGAAAAATCCAAATAATTCTTTATGGAAGGTCCCTAAACGGCAATTCAAGGCCAAAAACCGGCAAAATCAGCACAATTTCCGGCAAAACTCGCTCGCACCGCATCTGATATGGACGAAAAAAGTCCGAGAATACCGCCAAAAATCCTCGTAAAAACCTGTCTTTGAGTTTTTTTCTTGACTTACCTAAAGAAAGTGTCGATAATTACTATATTAGAATTGTATAAGCAATGTTTGCAGGCAGAGGTGTACGAGCTTCACCTCGACGTTACATCTGTAGTGAATTGCGCGTCTTGCCGACGTGAATTTCTATCACGGAAGGTTTAGACATGAAAGAGAAAGCAGTTAAAGCAAAAATCATAACAGCCGTCTTGGTTTCTACTGCGCTGGTATTAATAGCCTTCACTGCCGGTAGCGGTAATCTTGAACCAAATGCCCCACCCGGACCCACGATGCACACACTTGAGGAGATTTACGGCGCTGTCACCTCACCCCCCGACCAGGAAGTTCGGGCCTTCGACATGTATTTGAAAATCGAAGGTGTTGACGGCGAGAGTATCGATGACAAGCACAAGGATTGGATTGACGTCCTGAGCTGGAATTGGGGCGTCTCTGGTCCGAGCTCGTCTGGTGGTGGTGGTACTATTACGGATGCCGAGGCCAAGGATTTTGTTGTAACAAAGTGGATGGACAAGTCATCGCCGTTACTATACCTGGCCTGCTGCAAGGGCGAACATTATCCCTATGTGACCCTTAATCTCGTTGAGCCGACCGGCGAGAGGGGACAGTACATGCAGTTCAAAATGGAAAATGTAATTGTCACCTCTGTGACCGCCCCAGGCAGTGGCTCACCAAGTCCCACCAGCACAGGAGGCTCAGACAGACCACAGGAGGATATTAGCTTTAATTACGCTAAGATTGAATGGACGTATACAGTTTTGGATTCTAACGGGGCGCCCACTGAAGTTGAGGTGAACACAGGTTTTGATTTCATGACCCAAACCCCGAAATAAGAACCGAAAGCAACTCAAGTTTACCTGTACTGTGGCTTCTCGGCCCAGCGGTCAGCGGTTCGGCGGTATAGCTCAATAGCGAGGAAAGTATTGGTGAGGCAGACAAATACAATACTTCTGACATGCTTGCTTGCATTATTCACACCTGTTGCGATGGCAGAGAACATCGACCCCTATAACGATGGCTCGCATTACGCGTATGGTGAAAACGTCGGCTGGTTGAACTTTGAGCCCAATCAGGGACCGGGAGTCACCGTTACCGATAAGGCACTTACAGGCTGCGCCTGGGCCGCGAACATCGGCTGGATAAATCTTGACCCGAATTTCGGCGGTGTTACAAACGATGGAACAGGACTCCTATCAGGTTATGCCTGGAGCGAAAACGTCGGTTGGATTAACTTCAATCCAAAAGTCCCCGGCGACCCAAATCACTATGGCGTCACCATCGATCACAATGGTAACTTCGCCGGTTGGGCCTGGGGCCAAAACATTGGCTGGATTCATTTGGCATCCACAAACCCTGTTGCATATAAAGTTCAAACGTCCTGGGTCACAAGTTGTGTCGTTGATTTTGACGATTTGGGAAGGTTCTGCGACCTATGGCTGCAAACCGGCCTCGGATTAAATGCTGACTTTGACAGCAGCAACGATGTAAACTTCAAGGATTACTCTACTATCGCCGACCTCTGGCTGCAGCTATGCCCACCCGGCTGGCCATTAAAATGAAAGCAGTTCATTGGTGCGAAAAATCGCACTATACATGAATACGCGGGCACAAGCTACGACATGCAGCGGCGAAAACGTCTGGGTCCCTGCTTTTGCAGGGATTCGGGCTAATCGATTCGTGCCATCGACTGCCATTTCCTCCAGAGGTTCGAATTTTCCGGACAGACTGGGCAGAATGTTCGAAAAGAGTCTCATCAACACAACCGAACAGGGATACACATTTGTTTATTGGAAATCGTGGTTTATTTATCCTGGGTAATCGGCTACAATGCCAGGTTTGGACTCTAAGATTAGTTTGTGAACCATTTATAAAAAGGGCGAATTATGAAAAGTGATACGGTTAAAAAAGGATTTCAGCGGGCACCGCACCGGGCGCTGCTCCATGCGTGCGGGCTCGGAGACGACGATATTAACAAGCCGTTCATCGGCATTGCCAACAGCTTCTGCGAGATAGTGCCGGGCCATGTCCACCTGGACAAAGTAGGCCGGGTTGTCAAGGAGGCGGTACGGGAAGCGGGTGGAACGGCTTTTGAATTTAATACCATCGCGGTCTGCGACGGTATTGCCATGGGCCATACGGGGATGAAATATTCCCTGGCATCGCGGGAGATTATCGCCGATTCGGTTGAGACGATGGCAAGGGCGCATTGTTTTGACGGCCTGGTTTGTATTCCGAACTGCGACAAAATCATACCGGGTATGTTAATGGCGGCGGTTCGGCTTAATATCCCGACGATTTTTGTGTCGGGCGGGCCTATGGCGGCCGGTAAGACAAAGGATGGCAAGATAGTCGACCTTATCAGCGTATTCGAAGGCGTTGCCGAATTCAACGTCGATAAGATTGACGAAGAACAGTTGAAAGAGCTTGAACGCGTGGGGTGTCCGGGGCAGGGAAGCTGTTCGGGGATGTTTACGGCCAACTCGATGAACTGCCTGTGCGAGGCGATTGGGATGGCACTGCCGGGTAATGGGACAATCCTGGCCGTTAATCCTAAGCGAGAACAACTTTACAAGGCAGCGGGCAGGCAGATTATGTCGCTGATTGAAAAAGATATCAAGCCGCTCGATATAATCAGCCAGAAGTCAATTGATAATGCCCTTGCTCTTGATATGGCGATGGGCGGGTCGACAAATACGGTCCTTCACACGTTGGCGGTGGCCAGTGAGGCCGGTATCAAATACGACCTCGAAAGAATAAATGAAATAAGTACGAAATGTCCCAATATCTGTAAGGTGTCACCATCGAGCAAATTTCACTTAGAGGACGTTGATGCGGCAGGCGGTATAAGCGCGATACTGAAAGAAATCAGCAAGACCCCGAACCTGCTAAACACAGACTGTCTGACGGTGACCGGTAAGACGCTGGGCGAGAATGTAGCTGATGCCGAGATTAAAAATCAGGAGGTCATCCGTCCACTCGATAATGCATATTCGGTGACGGGCGGCCTGGTTATTCTTACTGGCAATCTGGCGCCCAAGGGCAGCGTGGTCAAGTCAGCCGGGGTTACAGAAGCGATGCTAACTCACAGCGGGCCGGCCGTTATTTTCGAGAGCCAGGAGGATGCCTGCGAGGGTATTTTGGCCGGCAAGGTTAAAGAAAATGATGTTGTTGTTATTCGCTATGAAGGCCCCAAGGGCGGGCCGGGTATGCAGGAAATGCTAAGCCCGACAAGTTACATTATGGGTGCGGGATTAGGTGAGTCTGTTGCCCTGATTACGGATGGCAGATTCAGCGGCGGAACGAGGGGGGCCTGCATCGGACATATAAGTCCGGAGGCGGCGGTAGGCGGGCCCATCGGTTTGTTAAAAGACGGTGACATAATAGAAATTGACATCCCGAACAACAAGATAAACGTAAAGGTATCTGATGAGGAATTGGCCGAGCGCAAAAAGGCGTGGAAGCCGCCAAAACCAAAAATAACCAAGGGCTGCCTCGCAAAGTACGCCTCGATGGCAACCAGCGCCGACACAGGCGCGGTCCTCAAGTGGTAAGTCATAGTGGCGGAAAGTAAGAAAACTTCGTGGTATGTCGGTGGGCTGCATTTTGAGTGCGTCCAGTGCGGTGCGTGTTGCGCCGGGCCGGGCGAAGGGTATATCTGGGTCACTAAGCCTGAAATGGAGATAATCGCCGATTTTTTGAAGATGACGACAGGCGAGCTGCGGCGCAAGTTCCTGAAGCGCATCGGTCTGCGGACAACGATTATTGAACACCCGAGCACCAGGGATTGTATGTTCCTGCAGGAAGTGAACGGCCAAAAGAGATGTGTGGTTTATCCTGTTC
>Ga0315549_1004238_pt1 | contig 12238 bp, 9 predicted proteins | sample SalMarSW160200MG_FD_203101 | JGI IMG/M metagenome (GOLD analysis project Ga0315549, IMG submission 203101) | Salt marsh sediment microbial communities from the Plum Island Ecosystem LTER, Massachusetts, United States - Salt Marsh Sediment SW1601-200 ... | reverse complement strand
TCCATGGCGCATCAATATCTCGTTAGCCGTGCAGCACATACCGGCCAGGTTTATACCCTCGGCTCCTTTGGATTTAGCCAAGTCTCTCATCTCTGGTTGCTGAGCCACGGCTACAATCATCTCGGAAAGTAATGGCTCGTGACCATGAATTATAATGTTTACCTGGTCTTTTTCGAGCACTCCTAGGTTTGCCCTGCCCAGAACCGGCGCCGGGGTGCCGAAGAGGATATCCTGAAGCTCAGTAGCAATCATGCTACCACCCCAGCCATCACCTATAGCCGCCCTGACTCCCTGCTTAAGCAGGCTTTTGTAGTCCTGGTCAACGCCTATGTGAGTGCGGTGCATTATCTCTACAATTTCTCTATCTATACCCCGCGGGGCAACTCCCTGCTTGCGCCACAGCTCCTGGCGTTTTAACGGCGCCTTTCTAATGGTCAGGACCTCACCCTCCTGCTTACCAAACTCAGCCAGCGCTCTTTCTCCAATATCAACGGCTATTTCATTATTACTGCGGTCTCCAATCTCAATGCCCCAGTCCAGGGCTACCTGCAGCAGTTTCTGCTCGTCTTTAATCTCGTAACCTGGCGCTTCTCCCTTAGCCACCGCCAGAAACAGCTCAGCTACTCCCCGACCGTGGTCGGAGTGAGCAGCAGCACCGCCAGCTACCATCCGTATGAAGTTACGGGCAGCGATGGTCTCAGCAGTGGCACCACAGAGACCCCTCCTCTTCATTTTCTCCTCCGCTGTTTCCTCCTTACCCTTGGGTAGAGGCACGCGGCACGGTCCCATCCCGCAGTTCTTACAGCAACTGCCAACAGAGCCTATAGGGCATGGTTTCATTGTTTCGGCTCTATCGAAAACAGTATTGACTCCGTCAATAGCTGCTTTCTCTATCATCTCAATAGAAGCTTGGTCAATGCTTTTAGTTTCCTTATCTGCCATCTTTATCACTTACCTCCAGATTATTATTCTATGAAGCTGACAACTCAGCCATCATCTCTCGAACCAGTTTTATCGCTTCAGGATGCCTCATAATCATCACATTTCCCCCGGCCAGAAGCAGCACCATTGTCGACATAGCCTCCATCAAAATACCCCTCTTTTTGGCATCTCCCATATTGAGCTCGTCGTCTGCCATGTGCACTTCCTTACACTTCCACGCCTCTTTGGCTATGTTACAAACCAGTGGGAACTGGAGCTTTTCATCCTGCTGGCTTAGCCCAGCCATCCTGATTCTTTCCATTACGGAGTAACAATATTCAATGCCGTAGCCTATGCAGCTAACAGTCGGGTCCATCACAATAAGATCATCAGGAACGCCGAGATTACCCAGCAGCACATTAAGCTGCTTTGCCAGGTTTATGTCTATAGGTGTTGACGAAGCCACCGTATGATGGTAACCGATAGCTGAAGCACCAATTTTCTTATGGTCTCCTTCCTCCACCGGCCCGATAATCAAGTCTCTCCCCTGACACACCTCGGCTACTTTTCTCAGGACCTCGGTGTCCTTGTCATGATTAGCCGTGCCCCACACAATCAAGGGAACGTCAATAGCGTCAGCTACTTTCTTGACGACCTCGGCGGCTTCATCAGCCCCGCGGTCGAGTCCATTGGGGTCAGTACTCACCAGTTGAAGACATATCATCTCCGCCCCATAATCTTCTATACATTTCTTTGCCCAGGCAACGGGGTCATCGGTTACCCCGGCAAAGGGTTCTAGAGCAGCCTTAGCCCACTCATCGGGGGGACAATCCCAAACCTCCATAGCTATTCTGGGTGGGTTTGGCATTTCACCTTCAAATAAGTAAAACGGATAAGCGCTCTCACCACCAACCGTAACGGCCTTATCCCCCTTGCCCAGTTTTATTTCCTTAATTTTGCCACTATAGGTTGTCTTAGGAACTTCAAATGCCATTCTTCATCCTCCTTGCCTAAGCTGGATTCTTTCTCTTTTCGCTACCGTGTCCTTCTTTACCGTACCAGTATCTCTCGCCTTCCTGCAGGTATTTGAGTTTATCCTCCCTAGTCCCCAGCTTCTGTCGCCATTGACCGGCTTCCTCACCCTCAGGGCTACCCGGTTCAAAGGTCTCCCCCAATACCTCTATCTCCCCCCAACCTGGTGCGCTCTTTTTCTCTATCTTATATTCCATCTCTCCCTCCGTTATTTGATCAGACCAGCCGCCAGTTTCGCCGCTCGCACTGTGTTTAGCATAAGCATGGTTATGGTCATAGGGCCCACTCCACCAGGCACCGGAGTAATGGCACTGGCCTTTTCTTTAACCGCTTCAAAGTCGACATCGCCGGAGAGAATCCTTTTGCCCTCAGCCGTGGTGCCTATCTGGTTAACGCCGACATCAATCACCACCGCTCCCTCTTTAACCATGTCCGCCGTAATTGCCTTGGCTTTACCGGCAGCTACTATCAATATATCAGCCCGCTTCGTGTGGAATGCCATATCCTTGGTGCGAGTGTGACATATAGTTACCGTGGCATTAGCTCCTTCCTGCTTCTGAAGGAGAATATTGGCTATGGGTTTGCCGACAATGTTGCTTCTGCCCACCACCACTACCTCCGCCCCTTCGGTCTTAACACCCGACCTGATAAGAAGCTGCTGTATGCCGTGGGGGGTACATGGTATATAGTCCGGCTCGCCAATCAGCAGTTTGCCCAAACTAACCGGATGGAAGCCATCAACGTCTTTCTTGGGGTCAATGGCATAGAGGACTTCGGTCTCATTAATATGTTTGGGTAGAGGTAGCTGGACCAGAATCCCGTTAATCTTGGGGTCTTTGTTCAGCTTATCAATCAGAGTCAATAGCTCTTCCTGGCTAACGTCGGCTGGCAGGTCGTGCCTCTCGGAATACATGCCCAGATTATGGCACGTCTTTTCCTTCTGCCCGACGTAGACCTGAGATGCCGGGTCTTCACCTACCAGGACAGTAACCAGTCCCGGTACCACATTGTGCTTCTCTTTGAGCTCAGCAATCTCCTGCTTCAACTCGGCACGAATCTCCTTGGCAACCTCGCTGCCACTGATAATCTTCGCCGTCATATTTGCCTCCTATGTTGCTATTTTATCCTTTTGCAAGAGTCTGGTCATTAAATCATCCACCGCCCTGACCGCCACGGATGTATCAGGCAGGTCAAGGAGCGGCTTAAGCTTAAGGTCATATTTATATATTTCCTCATCTTCAGGAATTATAGCTACGGGCTCAATTCCCAGTCTGGCTAATTCTCCACTGATCAGCGGGTCCAGTTCAGGGGGAGCAGAATTAATTATTAATGATTTTCTCCGCACTATCAACCCGAGCTCAGAGATTAGCTCAATTATGCGGGCAACGGCCCGTATTCCCTTCACCGAGTGGCTGGAAACCATGAACAGCTCATCAATATTCTGAGTAGTCCTCCGGCTCAGGTGCTCCATCCCTGCCTCGTTATCCATAACCACATAAGCATAGTTGTCAGATAATGTGTCAATGAATTTCTTTAACACAAGATTAGGGTAGCAGTAACATTCCGGCCCTTCACCCCTGCCCATCGTCACCATGTCAAGCTCCTTACTTTCAACTACAACCTCATTCAACTTGTAATCCAGGTAATTCTGCTTGGTCATCCCCGGCGGGATTTTTATCTTATCCCCCTGAAAGTCATTGAGTATCAAGCCGACAGTCTGCCCTACCTCTAACCCCAAACTATCCCCAAGATTGGCGTTAGGGTCAGCGTCAACCGCCAAAACCGGTCCCAAACCGTTCTTTAATAGATAACGTATGACGAGGCTGGCTATAGACGTCTTGCCGCTGCCACCCTTCCCAGCTACAGCAATATTAAAACTCAAATGGTTACCCCCCGTCCTGATTTACTTTTTAACAACCTGGCTAACTTCTCTTTTACCGAGGGAAATGCATTGATATCAGTACAAGGCAAGAATAAAGCCGCTATATAATTATTCATAAAGTCGCTATTTTCACTCAATTCAAAGTTAGTCATCATTCTGGCAACCCTTCTCGCATCATCAACAATGTCAGTAGAGAAACAGGCTAACCTCGCCCCCAGCAGGGAACCGTTGCCGATATAGGTATATTTATCGCGGGGAATATCCGGGAAGAGCCCGATGGTGATAGCCTCTTCAATATCAAGGTGCTTGCCGAAAGCACCGGCTATAATCACCTGCTCCAAATCGGTTAACTCCAGCCCCACGCTTTTGACCAGTGTCTTATAACCGGCATACATGGCTCCCTTGGCCCGGATAAGATTATCAATATCTACCTCGGTGATGACGATATCTTTGCCGATTTGGGTATCCGGCGCCCAGGCCAGAACATACTCGTAGCCGTCACCGCCCTTTCTGACTCTTTTGGTGGAGAGGTTGGTATAAAATTTCCCGTCCTGCCCGATGACCCCGGCTTCCAGCAGTCCGGCAACGATGTTTATCAAGCCCGAACCGCAGATTCCCTTCGGTTTTGTTTCACCGATGATGCTAAGCGTCGGCTCAAAATTTGATAGATTAATGTCAAAACCTTCAATAGCTCCAGCGGTGGCCAGGATGCCATGCTTTATCCCGCCACCCTCAAAGGCAGGCCCGGCCGAGCAGGAAGCGGTTACCATCCAGTCTGAGTTTCCGACCACTATTTCACCATTCGTCCCTATATCCACATAGAGCGTTAATTTTTTTCTCTGGTGCACTCCTGCTCCCACCACCCCGGCGACAATATCAGCACCGACATAGCTCGCCACCGAAGGCAGGGCGTAGAGGTAAACATGCTCTCCCACCTCAATCCCCAGCTTACTCGCCTTCACCAGAGGCAAAAAGTTAGCTACCGGCGTATAAGGGGCAAGCCTTATATACTTAGGGTCAAGACCGAGAAGAAGCTGGAGCATGGTGGTATTGCCGGTAACAGTCATGTAACCGACATGTCCTACTTCAACCCCGGCATCAGTCAATAGTCCCCTGATAATCCCGTTAATAGTGTCCACAACCGCCTTCTGCAAGCGGTGAAGTCCACCCCGCTTCTGGGAGTGAGCAATGCGACTGATAACGTCCTCACCGTAGCTAATCTGCCCGTTGTAATCTACACCCCGGGCAAGAGCCTTGCCCCTGTTTAAATCGAGCAACTGGGCCCGGACGCCAGTGGTTCCAATATCAATGGCTAAGGAGTAGTGTTTTTCTCTGGTATCCCCCGGTTCGATATTGGTCACCACTAATCCCCGCTTACCGGTCAATCTGGTCTCGACCCCGGTCAGCAAGGTGGTGACAGTGACCTCCCAGTTACCATCCCGTAAAACATTAGCCAGTTTCTTAACTACGCCAAAGTCCACTGACAGATTATCCAGGCCATGCTGCTGTTTTAAGCATCTCAGCAACCGGGACAGGTCACTGGCATTATCTTTCAGGGTTGGCGGGGGGAGCTTGACAAAAAATTTGCTCAAAGGAGGGTTAAACTTCCACCCGGCTGCCAAGACCTCTGACTGCTGGACACTAGTTGCTATCTCCTCTCTCTCCCCGGCAAGAACCGCCGTCTCCAGCCTTGATTCCACCGGAATGTGTACGACTAGGTCAGTTAAAACGTTACTCTGGCAGGCCTGTCTGAAGCCCTGCTCATACTCCTCCGCGGAGAGCTTATCCGTCCTGGTGCTTTCCACCTCCCCCTCTTTAATCAATACCTTGCAGGTGCCACAGACACCGGCACCGCCGCAGGAGGCCGTGATATGCACCTCGGCATCAATAGCCGCCTTGAGGAGGTTCTCACCCTGATCCACAACAATATCCACATTGTTGGGATCAAAGCGGACCCTCCTCTTGTGTTTACTTGTCTGGCCCTTCGCCATCTAATTCCCCATCTATGCTATAAAAAGTTTGCGCAAGTTTACTTAGAATAGTCCCTGTACCTTGCCCGTAGCCGTATCAACATCCACCTTTCTAAAGGCGGGGCTGGATGAAGTCCCCGGCATCAGGGTAATGGCCCCAGCGCAGGGGCACAGGAATTTAGCCCCGGAATAAATCAAGACATCACGGATGGGTAGAGTCCAACCTTTAGGTACGCCCTTCAGCGCCGGGTCATGTGACAGGCTCAGGTGAGTCTTAACCATCATAGTAGTGTAATCATTATATTCGGGAGCCTCAAATTTCTTTGCTTTTGCCTCAGCTTCGGGAGTCCACGATACGCCGTCAGCGCCGTAGACCTCTTTGGCAATAGTCTCAACCCTGTCCCGCAGTTTCATCTCCATGGGATACAGGAACTTGAACTCGCTCTCTTCTTCACAGGCATCCTTTACGGCATCAGCCAGTTCCAGCGCACCATCGCCGCCGTCAGCCCAGTGAGTGCTAACCGCACAACGTGCCCCGGCTGCCTCCGCTGCCCTCCTTACCATCTCAATCTCGTTCTTGGTATCGGTGTGGAAGCAGTTGACACATACTACCGGATTGATACCGGATTTTCTTATGACATCAATAAAGTGAACCATATTGGGCAGACCCTTCTCCAGGAGCCCCAGATTCTCTTTAGTATACTCATCGGAGAGAGGTATACCGGCTACCACTTTAGGTCCACCGCCGTGCATCTTCAGTGCCCGGATAGTGGTGGTAAGCACCGATACGTGCGGCTTGAGGCCGCTATAACGGCACTTGACATTCCAGAACTTCTCAAAACCGATGTCAGCGGCAAAACCGCTCTCGGTGACATGGTAGTCAAACATCTTCAGACCAATGCGGTCAGCAATGATGGAGGACTGCCCCACGGCAATATTGGCAAACGGGCCGGCATGCACCATACAGGGCTGGTATTCAACCGTGCTACACAGGGTGGGGTTGATAGTGCTACGCATCCAGGCAGTCATGGCACCACCAACCTCAAGGTCGCCCGTAGTAACCGGGTTGCCTTTCTTATCATAAGCTACAGTAATGTTGTCCATTCTCTCCCGCAGGTCAGCCAGGTCCTTGACGATGGACAGCATAGCCATAAGCTCGGAGCTTACCGCGATGCCGAACTTGGACTGCATTGTAAAGCCATCCATACGCCCACCGAGTCCGATAACTATGTTCCTGAGACTCTGGGCACAGAAATCTATTATCCAGCCCATCTCTACCCGGGTGGGGTCGACATCCAGACGGCGCATCTTGGTAAGCCTGGCCAGCCGCTCATCATCATAGTTGCGCTCATGCTGCATCCTAGCGGTCAGAGCTACCATAGCCAGATTATGGGCATTCATAATATCGTTAATATCACCGGTAAGACCCATGGAGAATTCGGTGAGGGGTATAAGCAGGGCATTACCGCCGCCGGCAGCAGTCCCCTTGATGTTCATAGTGGGACCACCCGAGGGCTGACGGAGAGCACCGCCTACATTCAAGCCCCTTTTACCCATACCTTCCATCAGGCCACATGAGGTAGTACTCTTTCCCTCGCCCAGCGGTGTAGGAGTTATAGCCGTCACTTCAATATACTTACCGTCCGGTCTATCCTTTAGACGGTCCATAATCTTCAAGAAATCCAGCTTGGCTATCCTCCCGTAGGGGAGTATCTCGTCCTTCTCCAGACCCAGCTTCTCCCGCCATTCATCGGAAGCAGGCATGTTTTCCTCCGCCGCCTCAGAAATCTGCCAGTCTTCCATCTTTACCGCATCGTAAGCCATAAGAACCTCCTTATTTTATAATCTTAGCCTTTTTTGACTTATTCGGGCCTGATGTCCCGGTAGCGGACAGCAAAGCCTGATAGATATTCCTTACCTCGGCAAGAACCTGCTGACTGGAGTCAACGAGAGAAAGGTTAGCCAGGTCAGCATCTACTATCGCCTGGTCATAAGGGATAAAGCCCAGAAAGTTAAAGCCGGGCAAGCTGGTAATCATGAATTCCTTCTCTGCCTGGCTTCTAATTTTATTGCCTACTATGGCTATATTTTGCACACCAATGTCTTTTGCCAGTTCATTAATTTTGTAGGCGGCCTCAATACTGCGCCTGCCTGGCTCCACTACTACAATTAGCTTGTCCACCGCCCTGGCGGTTGCTCGCCCCAGATGCTCTATTCCAGCCTCCATATCTAAAATCACCACCTCGTCCCTTGCCAAGAGCAGGTGGGTAACCAGGGCCTGCAGCAATGTGTTCTCCGGGCAGTAACAGCCAGTGCCACCCTTCTTAATTCGCCCCATTATCATTAGTCTAATCCCGTTAAACTGCTTGGAGTACTTTTCTGGCAAGTCATCGACTCTAGGATTTAACTTAAAAAAGCTCCCGCCCTGACCGGGTTGCGCTCCTGTCCTTTCTTCAATAAGCTCGCTCATCTCAGATATGGGAGTTATCTTATCGGCATGGGGAAAGCCAAGGGTAGCGGCTAGATTGGCATCAGGGTCAGCATCTATAGCCAGAACGGCATAGCCAGACTCAGCGAATGTCTTAGAAAGAAGAGAAGCTAGCAACGTCTTCCCTACCCCTCCTTTACCACTAATGGCAATCTTCATCTAAACTTATTTTTTGGCATAATTATGGCTGAGACTTCTTAGGTAAAGCACTCAGCCTTAACAAATCTTGTTACCTACTGCTTACCCTATACAATATATCCCATACTAGTTGAAAAGTCAAATAAGTAAGTTTATGCCCTAATCCTTCCCGGCATGTGCTCAGTCCCGTCTTATGAGTTGATGGTCCAAAGGCAAAGCACCCCTGAACCGTCTTACCCTATTCCACAGTTACACTCTTAGCCAGGTTTCGCGGGAAGTCTACGGGACAACCTCTCTCCTTAGCGGTATAGTAGGCAAGTAGCTGAAGGGCCACCACATTAACAACCGGAGAAAATATGGTGTCAACCTGAGGCACGAAAATAACTAGGTCGGCTAATTCCCCAATAACCTCGTCACCCTCACTAGCCAGCGCTATTACGGGTGACCCCCTGCTCTTAACCTCCTTGATATTAGCCAACATAGCCTCACGGGTATTATCTAGGGCTACAATGGCAATGACCAGTGTATCAGAACCCAGCAAAGAAAAGGGCCCATGCTTCAACTCCCCAGCAGCATAACCTTCAGCATGAATGTAAGAAATCTCTTTCAGCTTAAGCGCTCCCTCTAACGCTATCGGGAAGTTAATGCCTCTACCTATAAAGAATACATTTTCATACTTTGCCAGGTATTTGGCACACTCCAGAATCTTATCCTCATTATTCAGCACTTGTTGAACTTTGCCTGGCATTTGTCTTAATTCCATAAGCATGCTGGCTAACCTGCTCGCATCAACCTTGGAGTAAGACATCACCAGCCAGTATAGCACCATAAGCTGAGCTATAAAGGTTTTGGTGGCAGCTACACTTATCTCCGGACCAGCCCTGAGATAAATAGTCTGGTCGGCAATTCGGCTGGCGCTGCTCCCCACCACATTACTGATGGCTAATACCTTGCATTCCCCCCCTTTTAACCTTTTCATAGCTCTTAGTACATCTGCCGTTTCTCCAGACTGAGTAATGACAATTGCCATAGTTTTAGCTAAAATCTGACCATAGTAGTTGAATTCAGAGGCTATTTCAGCCCGCACCGGAATTCTGAGCAACTCCTCCACAATATATTTGCCCACCAAAGCGGCATGATAGGAAGTGCCACAGGCTAATATGAGCATGGACTCTATACCTGCATCTCTTATTCTCTCTAAACCAGTCCCCGATTCGGTTGCCTGAGTGTACTCCCCGAGAGTATCCCGTATCACCTTGGGCTGCTCATGAATCTCCTTAAGCATGAAGTGCTCATAGCCTGCCTTTTGGGCATCTTCTACATTCCACAAAACCTTGTGCGCCTTCCTTTCAACCTCCACGCCTCCATTTTTAACCTTCACCTCGCCTGAGGTCACAACCCCTATATCACCGTCTTCTAAATATATGACCCTATTGGTGTAATCCAGTATTGCCGGCACATCCGAGGCGATAAAGTTCTCCCTGTCACCTATGCCAATGATTAAGGGGCTGTCCTTCTTGGCAACTACCAACTCGGCTGTATCCGACATCAACACTATGATGGCATAGGAACCTTCTATATGCTGCAGGGCAGCCTCTACTGCCTTCTCCAAGTCGCCATCATAGTACTTCTCAATCAGGTGCGGTATCACCTCGGTATCTGTTTCAGAGACCAAATCGTGCCCTTCACTAATTAGCTGCTGTCTTAATGAACGGAAATTACTTATTATGCCATTGTGCACCACAGCAATGTTGCCCCGGCAATCACAATGGGGATGAGCATTTACCTGGGACGGCTTACCATGGGTCGCCCACCTGGTATGACCAATCCCTGCCGTACCACCAAGCCGCGGTGCTGCCTTTGCCAGTGCCTCGACTCTGACTGCATCTTTGTATACCTTGAGGCTACTGGATGCCACAGCTATACCACAGGAGTCGTAGCCTCTATACTCCAGCCTGCCCAGCGAGCTAAGCAGGACGGTCTGGCTATCCTTGTTTCCAATATAACCTACAATGCCGCACATAATTTAAAACACCAGGCTTTTGTCAGGCAGCCTGCCATCAATCAGCTTAAGTGACTGCACCTGACTGTAGTTACCCACAATAACCCCGGACTGGGCGACCACACTATCACCCAGGCTGCAACCCTCGCCCAGCATCGCCCCCACATTCACCACGTGGTGTTCGCCATTGACCCTAACATTAGCTTCACCACTGCAGGCAGTAAAGTGCCCTTTCATAACACAGCCCTTATCAATAACTGAATCCTGTATGATACAACTTGGCCCGACGTTAACATCATCGCCTATAATGCTGTTCCTGACCTCAGTAAATGGCGAAAGAACCACGTTGTTGCCTATGCTGGTAGCCGGCATGATGCATACATTAGGCCCCACGTCACAATTAGCCCCGATAACCACCGGGCCAACTATATAGGAACCAGACCTGACAACCGTACCCTTACCAATAGAAATCGCCCCTTTTAGAGAGGCACCCGTCTCAATAGTACCACCCAAGTTAGCCGGGATACGGCTAAGAACCGCATCATTAAGGCTCAGTATATCCCAGGGGTAAACGACATCAAGCCATGTATCCTTCGTTTCCATAGCATTGACAGGATAGCCCCGAGCGAGCATATTGTTCAGGGCAACCGGGATATCCAGTTCAGGTTCAATAAAAGCAAAGATTTCTTTACTAAATACATAAATTCCGGTATTAACTACGTTACTCTTAGCCTCCTCAGGCTTTTCCACGACATCTTTCACCATACCATCGTCTACGGTTACCACCCCGTATCTGGTCGGATTGTCCACCCTCTTCACCAGCATAGCTTCAGGCTTCGCAGCTACAAACCGGGCAATGGTCTCTGCCTCAATCAGCTTGTCTCCCGGCAGAACCAGAAATTCATCTTCGGTTATCCCCCTGGCCTGTGCCAGCGCGTGGGCTGTGCCCAACTGTTTCTCCTGTGTTATATAGGTTATATCAACGCCGAACTGCTCCCCCGCCCCCATATAATCAAATATCTGTTCCCGCCTGTAGCCGACTACGAGCACGATGTCGCGAATACCATTCTCAGCCAGCGCCTCAACCACATAGTGAACTATAGGCTTGCCAGCTATAGAAAGCATTGCCTTGGGCTTGGTAACCGTGAACGGTCTAAGCCTCTGACCTTTACCCGCTGCTAGAATTACTGCCTGCTTCAATGCTCAACACCTAAAGCATCATTGAATTGGGGGCGATAACCCCACTGGCAACAGCCCCCGGCCCGATATGGGTATCATTGCCAATGACACTACCGACATTAATACAGGTGTTAATCCCCGTGTCAACCCTGTCCCCGATTATTGCGCCCAGCTTGCGCCTCCCGGTATCAACACCAGCTACCTGTATCTCCTGCTTATCCAGCCTGAGGTTAGCAATCTTGGTGCCAGCGCCAAAATTACAATCTTCACCAATAACGCTGTCGCCTACATAGTTTTGGTGAGGGATTTTGGTCCCCCGCATAATTATAGAGTTCTTAACCTCCACGGCACTGCCTATATGACACCCGTCACCGATAGCGGTAGAGGGACGGATATAGCAGCTCGGCCCGATACTACAGTCCTGCCCGATTATCACCGGGCCAACTATGTAGGAACCCGACCTGACCACTGTACCCTTACCAATAGAAACCGCTCCTTTCATCACCACGTTATCCTCCACCTCACCCTGATTACTGGACTCAAGCGTATTCATCAGAGACTCATTAGCCGAAAGCAGGTCCCAAGGATAGCTAAGATTGAGCCAGTAGCCAATCTCCTGATAAGAA
>Ga0315549_1004234_pt1 | contig 12249 bp, 17 predicted proteins | sample SalMarSW160200MG_FD_203101 | JGI IMG/M metagenome (GOLD analysis project Ga0315549, IMG submission 203101) | Salt marsh sediment microbial communities from the Plum Island Ecosystem LTER, Massachusetts, United States - Salt Marsh Sediment SW1601-200 ... | reverse complement strand
TGGATGGATTCAAGGAGACAAAGAAGTTATCAGACATGGTGATGTGGTTGAGTGTGAAGGAGAGCAGGACAGAGGGCAAGATTGTAAAGTCTCCTACTGCCAGAATTACCAAGTGCGGACTGGAAGGTATGGGACTAGATGCAGTTGGGTTAGAGATACCTGCCAGCTACGAAGGTATTATCAATCTGCAGAGGCTGATGAGAGGAGAATGATGGAAGCTGAGTTTACAGTAGAATTTCCGAAGACTGGAAGGTTAATACACTTCAAGGGAATATGGCTATGCAGTGAGTATGACACATTATGCTTTGAAATGAGAGAATCAGACAAAACAAAAGAGTATCATCACTTAGCAGGCAACAGTTATATTCCAGATGAGGAAGGAATAATAAAGGAAATCAGAGTAAGGAATAGTGAGTGATGGACAAGCATGAAGATAAGGTCATACCAATTATGATTTTAATCTTAGGAGTTATAATAATAGGACTGGTGATATATGCCAAAACTTTACACTGATGCTAAGGAGGTACAGCATGATAGTGTCATTTGACCTTGATGGAGTAATTACCAACTCTGAGAAATGGTTCTTTGGAATTATTAACTCCCTGAAAGTATTATCTGATGCTAGCAGTATACTGCTAGACACCATAGAAATCCTGTACTACTCTACTCGTTCAACCAAACTAAATCCGTACTCATTCCTAGCAGAAGGCGACAAAGGATACATAATAACTGCCAGAAAGCCCATTGCTAGGGAAGCTACTGTCGAATGGCTACGCAGTCATGCTATATCTCTTCCAGTTATCTATGTTGACCAGCTTGATGATATTGACTGGTCTAATTATAAGCTAGCATCTGTAACATCTGCCAAACGAAAAGTATCCCAGATGAAGATGTATGGAATAACAACTCATATAGATAATAATCCCTATATAGTAGATACTATTCGCAAAGATTATCCAGACATAACTGCAATCCTATATGGAGGAGAGAGATGCCTAAGCTCTATGTAGATGCTAACCCTCGGATGGTAGCCTATGTGCTTGAGGATGGAGGTAGTGGTTATCAGGCACTACCATCAGGCTATACTGCTATGGAAGCAGAGTACCTAGCTATATCTTATGGACTGAATGAGTACTTCCTCAAGTGGAATAAGGAGCTAGACCCTAGGTATGGAGACCTAGATATAGATAGGATGAGAACAACTGGAGAGGTTAGGTTTGATAATGTTGCCTCACCAGCAGACCATACAGCTAGACCACTACCGCCACCTGTGCTAGTGTGTTCAGATAATGAGGTAGTGGTCAAGCAGCTATATCGAGAGTATCATATAGGGAATGATAGGTTGAGGAAGCTAGCACAGCAAGTATGGCAGCAGATTCAGAATGTAGATGTAAGGTTTGCTTGGGTTCCTAGGCATGAGAATCCAGCAGGAAAGATGCTAAAGTAAAGGAGGTTATAATGAGAGTTAACATACAGAGAAAGACAATGGACTTGGAGGCTAGGGACATTAACTATACCTTAAGTGCTTATGTTCTAAGCTACCTATATGCCTCCCATAACGAAGACCCTAAGGAGATAATCTTCCCTAAGTTTCCAGCAGTACCTCATCCTAGGATTCCTGGTGTTCTCATCCCAATTAAGTATGTTGAGGTAGATGAGCCAATAGTGCAGGAGATTATTGAGGATGGGAAGGATATACCTGAAGTGCCGATAGGGGAATTTCCAAGAGATGAGGAGATAGCCAAAGAAGACCTTATAGAACAAGTGAAAGAGTTAAAGGAAGAGCAGACATTGGAAGAATTATCACCTGCCAGGGCTGCACTTGCAAAGGCTAAGGCTAAGGCAACTGACGAACAGACTGACCGTCAGCCCAAGATGCCTCCAGGCGGAGATATAGGTGCTGGACATCCAGACGATATGAGTAGCAGGGATGTAGGATTTGACAGGAAGATAGCCAGAGACCTCAAGCCAGAGGCTAAGGTGGATGAGAGTAAAGAGCTTGAGGCAGAGATAGAGAAGCCAGCATAGGGTAAGATGATTCTGGTAGATACATCTGAGCCTGACACTATCATTAACCTGCTCCAGCAGGCTATACCTACCACTAAGGCTCCACTCAATCAGCGAGGAATGGCTGATTACTTCTTCGGTAACTATGAAGGCAAGACTAGACAGTTCGGTAGGGTTCAGGCAGGTGAACTAGTCGGTAATGTTGATAGTATGGAAGATGAGTTGAGACGGTACTACGATTCTGCCGATGAGACCAATCAGATTATTGAAGGATTGCTGAGTCCTGTCAAGTTGTATATGAAGGATAGCAGTGCTAAAATCCGTAGCATCGGTAATGAGGGGAGGATGAGGAGTGGTGGGGCTACACCAGCAACTATGCATCCTCCTTCTACTCGAGACTTGGGAGCTAAGGTGTTTACTTATCCAGTAACACCAGCAGGCTTTATAGAACACGGACATAGCTTCACCACAGTCAGAATGTCCGAACTATATGCTTGGATATACAGGCTTAGCCAGTTTGGTATTATCACATACTATACCAACAACTGGGAAGAGACAGCCAGACTACTAATATCCATATACAAGAATGAACAGAAGCCGCCTGAGACACACTCTACATTCAAGCGGATATACAGACCAAAGGTTTATATCAAGCATGAGAAGAACATGACAGCAGGTGAGCTTGAGATATACAGACTTACCAAGGCATTGTTGCTATTGTCCACTACTTATAACCTTGGGATAGGAGAGATTAGAGCTAGTGCATTGGCTGAGAGATTCTGTAATCTGCTAGATATAGCCATAGCACCCACCAAGGAACTAACTGCCATTGATGGTATAGGTAAGATAATGGCTGAGAAACTACAAAGGTCATTAGGGAGAAATGTATAGTGCCACTATCAAAACAAAGGAAGAGAAGCTATAACAGGACATCCAGATATGGGCCTGGCTGGAGACAGTTATATTATGATAATGATGGTATGTGTGAGTTGTGTCAGTCAGTCGATGATTTGGAAATACATGAGGAGCTAACAGATAGTGGAATTAAGCTAAGATTAGTATGCCGAGACTGCCATATTCATAAGATACATGGTAGTAGAGTGTCTGAGTGTTTGGGAAGAAAATACAGCTCTATGCTTGCACAGGATATTAGTAAGGAGATACAGAACATTGGTGGATTAGATAACTGGAAGAAGCTATACGGAATAAAGGAGAAAGATGGATAAACAGTTCGCTCCTGAATATTCTCGCAACGAGCAGGGCTGGGTTAAATTTCCTGCCGACTCCGAGTATCGCAAAAGAATGTTTCCTCCTGAGGTTAATACTCATCCTGCCAAGGCTAATGTCTATCTTGTCCAATCTATCATTGAGTATGTATCCGAGGAAGGACAAGTCCTAATAGACATTATGGCTGGCACAGGAACCTTAATGGTAGGAGCACTCATAGGCAGGGAAGTCATCTGTGTAGAGATTAGTGAGATGTTCCATGCCTTACAAGTTGCAGCTGTAGATAAGCTGGAGAATATAGCACCAGGAATCAGTGAGCATATAGTTCTTATCAATATGCCTTGCCAGCAGTATCTCCCCATACCTAACCTAGCAGACCACATAATCTTCAGTCCGCAGTACGCAGGCATAATGCATACCAAAGGAACAGACAAGTGGAATGTAGATACTGGATATGCCTTTGCAGAATACTCTAAGTCTCCACTGAACCTCGGTACTATGACTGACTTCATCTGGGGATATGAGATGGAGTTGATATACAAGAAGTGCTATGATACATTGAAGCCTAATGGCAGCATGACACTAATTGTGAAAGACCATATAGAGAAGGGACATCGTGTGCAGTTAGTTCAGAAGGCTATTGATGCTAGTGTAAGTGCAGGATTCAGCCATAATCCAGATGAGCACTTCAAATGGGCAGCACCTGGGATGCCCTACACTTCGGCTCGCAGAGCAAAAGGTATAGAGACGGTTGACGATGAAAGTATTGTGGTTCTTCGTAAGAATTAGGAACAGAATAGTTCGATACCTATCTCTTAACAAACTTACAAGACCAGCAGCTATAAGGTACTTTGTTTGGAGATATGGTAACAAGTTTCTCGGAACCTATGATGGCATACCAGTTATAAAAACAAACTACTTAGACATAGACAAAGGAGGCTAACAATGACCGAAGATATGAGACCTAACTGGACTGACTACTTCATAAACATAGCCTGTGAGGTAGCACAGCGAGCTACCTGTCCAAGAGCACAGGTAGGGGCAGTCATAGTCAAAGACAATAGGATTATATCTACAGGATATAATGGAGCGCCTGCTGGTGAGCCTCACTGCATTGATGAAGGCTGCATTATGGAGAACAACCACTGCCAACGAGCAATCCACGCTGAGGTAAATGCTGTATGTCAGGCTGCTAAGTTTGGACTGCCAGTCGATGGTGCAGTATTGTATTACTGGGACAGCATGGAGAGAGATATGTGCTGCCACAACTGCACACAAGTAATGAAGGCAGCAGGATTGCTAGGATACTTTGACAAGTTTGGAAACTTCACAGCATTAGACAATGTTAAGTAGATGATTACCTACTACAGCAACACTGGTCAGAAGAATGCAGATTATATCCGCAACCTGCTAGCCAATCCTCCAGAGACTATCGCCTTCGATGCAGAGACCGTATCCCTGAAAGAGAGAATGCCACTTGGCTTTGCTATTGCATTCTCACCAGAAGAGGCTATATGGTTTCCTACCTATCCTGAGCCGACCAGAGAGATAGAACTACTCAAACCCTGTATGTTCAGTCCCAAGGTATGCAAGGCAGCACACAACATCTTATTCGATATGGGAGTAATGCCGATGGTGCCTGGAATGGAAGGATTTGACAGGTCTAACATATTCGATACCAACACAGCAGCCAGATTGCTTGGCAGAATCCAAACAGACCTGCCATACTTAGCAAGTGAGAATGGTGAGAACCTTGGCATAGATGTTACAGCAGCCAAGACAATGCTAGCAGGCAAAAAGACCATGCTAGACATAGACCCTATCGCTCTGGCTGATAAGTGCCAGCGGGATGCAAGAGCAACCTATGCACTATACCTAAAATATAAACCTCTCATAGACTCCCAGTATAAGGATTACTTCAAGGTTGAGATGGAAGTTATACCAATACTAATAGATATAAGCATGAGAGGTATAGCCATAGACCAAGGTGCCCGAACTGAGATGGAAGCTAAGCTAGAGAAGGATATTGAAATATATTATAAGATTATCAGAGATGCTGGCATTGAGAATCCAGGCAGTCCACAGCAGGTAGGATATATCCTTGGCAAGCGTGGTAACTTTCTCCCATTCACCAAAGGAGGAAAGACCAGGAAGAAGAAGCAGCTATCAACTGCCGAGAAAGACCTTCAGTTTCTAGAAGACCCACTGGCAGTTTCAATACTAGAGTATCGTGGTAAGAGCAAGCTACTCAATACATATATCAGACCTATGGCTCAGCAGGATAGATTTTATTGTCTGCACCCTAGTACTAGGATATTGACAGCAGATCTTAGATGGCTACCTATAGTAGACATAAATCCTGGAGACGAAGTAGTAGGAATAGATAAAGATAGGCATAGTGATGGTAGGTCCTGGAAGATGATAAGGACTAAGGTAGTTAAGATGGACTGGCTATCAGGTCCAGCCTACCGAATTACTACAGATAAAAGTGAAGTCATTGCTAACGGTGAGCATCCCTGGCTAGTTTTAGGAGCTGGAGATAGCAATTACTACTTCAAAACTGGAGTTAGATGGATAAGGACAGACGAGCTTAGACCAGGACACATAATAAAGTATGTAGTTGACCCTTGGGAAGAAGATAAAGAATCATGGACAGCAGGCTATCTTGCAGGAATAGCCGATGGAGAAGGTTATGCTTCCAATGCCCATGTAGGTATAGTTCAGAAGCCTGGAGATACCTGGCAGTGGATACTATTTATGCTTAATGAAGCAGGATTCAAAGGATATGTAACTGAGCAGAATAAGAAACATCTTACTATGTGTGTTAGGTTTAATATGACTGAAAGTATGAGATTTCTAGGGACTATTAGACCTAGACGATTACTTCAAAATGCTTATAAAGTGTGGGAGAATAGAAAGCCTGTTGGCTTCAAGCCAGCTAAGGTAATAAGCATAGAGCCGCTAGCTAACACTGACTTGATAAATATGGTTACTGATTGCCATACATTTATAGCTGAAGGTATGGTAACTCATAATACTGAATACTATTTAGATACTGTAGTCGGTAGACTCAATAGCAAAAACAGAGATATCCAAAACATTCCTCCGAATTGCAGACATATTCTCCTGCCTGATAATGGCTGCTTTACCAGTGGAGACTATCAGCGTGAGCATCTTTACATCCTTGCTAATATGTCAGGCGACAGGGACATGATAGATATACTTTACAATCCTGACCCTGAGAAAGCCGACATCCATCAGCATACTGCCAACAAGATGGGAGTTCCAAGGTCACTAGCCAAGACATTGAACTTTGCCGTAGCATATGGTGCTACCGCCAAGACCATATCCGAGCAAGCTAAGATTAAGGATGTAAACTTCTGTGGAAGGCTGCTAGATGACTGGCTAAGAGCATATAGAGGAGTTGCTGACTGGGTAACAACAGTTCAGCGAGCATCACTGAAGAGTGGCTGGTCTGAGCCTACATTGTTTGGAAGACGGATAGCCATACCAGAAGAATATAATCAGTGGGGAGCATTATATACTGAGGGAATGAAGCGGAAGGCAGTCAACTATCCAGTTTTGGGGAGTGATGGAGAAATAATCAAACGAGCGATACTACTATGCAATGGTAAAGGGCTAGGCCCTCCAGTCATGGCTATAACAGTCCATGACAGTATAGACCTAGATGGAGACCATCAGTTTCCCATAGAAAAGCTAGAGTATATACCTGGCTTTAGAATACCGTTTGAAGTTAAGCAAACCTTAAAATGGGAATGATAAGCAGCGAAGGATGATTGAGCTGAGAAATGAAGCAAGCAATCAAAAAGTATAAGGAGGGAATATGGATGAATTAAGAGAGGAGATAGCAAAATCCTTGGCGGGTTGGGATGGCTGGAATTGGGAGATGATGGCTGAAACTGAAGAATTGGCGGGTTCGGATGAGATAGGCAAAGATTCATATTATAAAATGGCTGACCGAATCCATGCGCTCTACAAAGAAGCTGGCTATGTGAAACTAGCAGAAGACCAGAGCTTGCCTGATGTGTGGGTTAGGGATATACCAAGCGGTAAGTTAGTCCAAGAGGATATGTGGAACAAAGGCTGGCGAAAGGTTGAGTAAGGAGGGATAAATGAGAGAAAGGATGGCAAGGTATCTTAAAGACTTCGTGATAGGAGAAAGCATATATATAGATAACCATACTACCCAAATCCTCACCCTAATAACCGAGGAGATAGAGAAGGTGGAGAATCCCAATGTGGGTACAGGCGAAGATGAGGAACTTATTTCGATAGTAGCTCGACAAGCATTTGAGCAATGTCGCTACAAGATTCTCGCCCTATTAAAGAAATGAACAAGCAGACTGCCTAGCGGCAACTAGCCAGACAGTCCGCTGCTCAGAAAGGAGGTGCTCACCGCTATCCTAAGACGGTGAGTCCCTCAGTCAATTAACTATATTGTTGCATTTGTCTCACTGGTGCTTGGCTGAAGTCTCCAATGTACTGTTTCCTATCCCTCCATATACTCCATGCCTCATCCCTTCTTGCCTCAGCCTGTTCCTTCAATCTGTTAGCCAGTTCTATATTATGGAGCGCTATGTTATTGTACTGGATACTGTCAGCCAGTCGCTGTTCTGCCTCAGCAATAAACCTCTGTGCTATCATTCCCCAAGCATCTGCCTGCTCAATATAGCTTCTTAGATTGCTTAGCCTTTGAGCTGCCCCCTGAGCATATATCATAGCAGCGTTAGTTCGGGCTACAGCATTCTGATATAGCATCCGCCTATTCTCTTCATGAGGAGCTATTAGAGCATCCTTCACAGTTTGAGCATACTGACGGTAGGCATGGGCAACTTCCTGTCCTTCACCACCATCAGCTATAGTGTTCAGCAGAGCATCTCCACTTTCAAGATATGCCTTGACATCTGGTTCTGTGCCTCCATCCAGATAGTTGGTAGTGCCCATATAGTCAGCAATGACATCATCAGCAGCATCTAGGTCGTCAGCTACACTATCCAGATAAGCATTGAGAGGGTCAAGGTCAGCAAGTACAGCTGTTCTTAGCCCTGCTATGTCTGTAGTTATCTTGGTCAGCCAGTATTTGCTATCCTCATTGGTATTATCCTCTAGGTATGTAGCAACTTTGGCTAGTGCAGTTCCAGCATTTGTAAGGGCAGTTCTAGATAATGTGAAGTCAGAGTCTGCTTGATGAATCATGTCTAGTGCTCGCTGGAATAGAGCATAGGCAGAAGCTGCCATTATCATAGTGTTCTCGAGGAAAGGTGGACAGGTGCCAGGCTCATCATCATCTGCCAGAACATGAGGAGCATCATAGTAGATGCGAATAGTGTCACCAGCCTTCAGTTGTTGCTGTCCTGCTGATTCAGCCATACCAGTAATTATCAGCATCTGTCCAAAGACATCAAAGCTAACAAAGGATTGAGGAACTTGACCTGTAGGATACTCTACCCTATGAACTCTAATAAATCCTTCCATACCATCATCTTCATCTATGTAGTCAGACAAGTCTATCATCACATCGTCCTCGATGATGGTAGATGTTAGTGCCAGGTCGAATATAAGTTCACGAGGTAGGAATCGGCTCAGGTCAGAGTTGGCCCTCTCCAATGCTCGTATCAGTTCGACAGCATCCCACTCTGTCTCTGCTATGTCCCCGAGGTCTGTTCTCAGGTCGTAAACTAGTTGTACTTCATCTTTAGCCATTGTAACCTCCTTATCATATCATCGGTTGATTTTTGCATTATCTCTCCTTTATCCCATCAGCATTATGCTACTATATGAGCTGAGGTAGCGGCATCATCGGCAGTATCAGTACCGCAAGTATCAAAACTTATATTGGTTGCTGAAATTGGTGTAGCTAGACTAAGAAACTGTGCCTTCATTCCAACCGTGCAATTCCTAACTACATGATTAGGAACGGTTGCGAGATAACAACTGAAGTATCCTCCAGCTGCTGCAATTCCAACTCCAACCCCGACTCCAAAATTGTCAATAATCGTTGCTATGCTTGCCTGTCTAATCATTGCATTGTCGTATGCGATAACCCCGTAGTTACTTGCCCCACCGTCACCCTTGATAAGATTTCCCTTTATTGTTGCAAATGATAGTCTGTAGCAGGATACTCCATTTCCAGTAGTGTTTATGTATAACTGGTTTAGTGTAGCTCTACTTAACTCACTTATCGCAACGCCAGTGGATTCCATGTAATTTAGTATAGCGGCTGATTGATATGTGATACGTACATTCTGCGAATTGGTCTTAAAGACCTCGATTACTACATCGGATTGTTGGGAGGTAATATCTATACAATCGCCAGCGCCGTCTCCGATAGTCGTGCCTGGATATGAAATACTGAAAGTATCCCCATTAGCAGGGGCGGCATCAAGCCCACCAACAAGTGATAATGTGTCAGATGTATTGCTTTCAATTATTCTAATATCTCCCCGTAAGGCTGTAGTAGTCGTGTCGTCAGCGAATCTTACCCATTTTCCGATATAAGCATTTACTGTCCAACCCGCCCCCGACTTAACCACTGTTGCTTGTGTCGCACTATTGGCTGTCCCTGCCGTCCCACCTGACGCTGTTTGAGCGGCAAGCGTATCACTCCAAGTCCCAGTTATAGTTATATCATAATCCCCAGTTGACTTTTTGCCTCTGACAACAATATTCTCGCTGTAGACTTCCGCATTTACAGTTATTGTTACATCACCGCCATATAAACCTGGGATAGTATCTATGGCATACTGAATTGTCTGAAAAGCATTGCCATCAACTCCTGTTCCGTGGTCTTCTAGGGAATCTGAGCCGTCAGTCTTATCCACATAGAGAGTCATTTCCCCGATAGAAATAATAGGAATCCAAGTAGTATTATCTAGGTCATAGCAATAAAGTATCTTCCTGCCTGTAACTTCATGGCAGAACATCATCCCATCTACGGGTAATGCAGGAAAGGTAGAACCAACCGTTGCAAATCCCTTTAGTCCATTGGCTGTCCAGTAGGCTACTTCATTAGCATTAGGTGAGCCATCTACCTGCACCATATTGTTATCAGCAATACCTATGGCAATACCATCTAGGTCTCCCCCAGTTAACCTTCCAACTATTTCCTGTTCCTCAACTGTTAAGAGGGTACTATAAAAGCCTACCTTCTTCCATGTTACTGCCATTTAATTTCCTCCTTCATACTATTAGTAGAACATTATCACTATATTTTAAGAGAACATTGTCATTTTCTTTGAGAAGCCATATTGTTGCTATACCCCATTCCTCAAACATAAGGTCTATGCCTGCATCTGTCTCCCAAGAACTACCCGAATTCTCTGAGTATTCCTGAGCACCACCCGAATAAGTAGCATCGGTTGAATCATGAAGCCAACGCACGTGGTTATAGTCCCCCCCATTTATTGCCCTCACTACAATAGCGTACTTTGTACTGGCGGAAAGGTCATAACCACTGGCAAAGGTTATCTCCCGCCATTCCGCAGTTCCATAAGTGGTTGGCAGGGTATTCCCATTGGTAGTTCCCGAACATAAGTCTTCACCTGTTGGATGCCCACTACCATCAGTGGCTCTTATTCCAACTGTAATTGTTCCTGGTGAACCATATCGGTATAATTTTAACTTTACGCTGGTGATTTTATGAGATACTTGTGGAGTGAATGTTTGCCCTCTCCATAAAGCCCCTGAATATGCTCCCACATATCCATAACTATCTTCCCCAGTATTGTAATACTCATAAAGCGTACTCATCTTATTCCAAAGTTATGCAATAGCTGTGCAGATATGCAATGTTAATTCGGCAGTTGCAAAGCAGATTTGTCCCACAGCTATCCCCTCAGTGGGTAATGCTGCCTCATTAGCGACTGTCATTACCACCATATCTACAGCTTGCTGTAGATTGAAATCCAAAGAGCCTGTAAGAGGCACACTACCATCTGCTAGGAGAAAGTCTACACTACTAAGCACTCTAGGTGTAATAATTAGAGCATCTATAACACCACTACTATCATTAGTAGTATAAGCCTCAAGGGCAATAGCAAAAGCTATCTTGCCTGAAGATGCCTTCATGCCAATCTTCGCTGTAGTGAATGTAGTTATGAAGTTGCCAATAGCTATGTCCTCTGTTCCGTCAACCTTTAGCTTTGTAGTCTTACCGTATACTTGTATAAGACCATAAGCACCATCGGCTATAGTCTCAGCCACCATGCCTAAGACTAACGGGTCTCCCTCTGTAGTGGTAGTAGTAACCTCATCACCAGCAGCTTCATTCTTGAGCACAACTACATCGCCAGCAGCAAGTTCACCTCCAGAGGAGTTCTTGACACGTAAGTAATCCCTGCCCACTATTACTGGAGGAGTAGGTGCACCGTATGTTATCGGAACAAACATACGCCTCTTCTCAAAGTCCATATCAAGAGGATTGACGAATACTGGCTTATTCTCTGGTCTATGTCCTGAATACTTTCTTCCCATTGTTATCCCTCTACTACGCTAATAACTTTTATTCCCCATCTCTCAAATGACTCCCATGCTAGCCACTTGGCTGTAGATAGGTTATCAGCTTGCACTGTAGTAACAGAACCATTTGCTAATGTAACAGTGAACTTCTTCCTGTTGCTTATAGGAATTGTCTTGTCAGAAGGTGATGGCTTAAATGTTGGCATCTGGTCTAGTGCAGTAGTTTTAGTTGATACGAGAGGTGGCGGAGTAGTCACAGATTTATACCAGTCACTAGCTTGCTGCTGTTTAATTATTTCTGTCCAATCTTCTGGAGTAAGTTCCTTACCTACAGGGACTGCAGCTGGCTGCTCATCTTCTGGCGGAATTTCTGGCTCCTCAACTTCATCAGGTATCTTCCTCATACCTACCTCCGATACATCTACCTCAAAGCCTAAGTCACCAAGTGCTATCTCCATACGATAGAGGCCAGGATGATAGATTCTGCGGATGGAAGATACTCTAGCTGTATCGTTAGAAGGATAGGTATTAACCTTA
>Ga0315549_1004229_pt1 | contig 12258 bp, 11 predicted proteins | sample SalMarSW160200MG_FD_203101 | JGI IMG/M metagenome (GOLD analysis project Ga0315549, IMG submission 203101) | Salt marsh sediment microbial communities from the Plum Island Ecosystem LTER, Massachusetts, United States - Salt Marsh Sediment SW1601-200 ... | reverse complement strand
ATTTCGTCGTGAAGGTGGCTTCGAAGATCTTGGCGAGGTCGCTGGGGGGGATGCCCTGGCCGTTGTCGGTGATCTCGACCCGTATCTCGTCTGGGTTGGGCGTGTCGACGGCGACGCGCAGCAGCGGCTCGTCCTTCATTGCCTGGATGGCGTTGGTGATGAGGTTGGTCCATACCTGGTTGAGGTCGCCGGGTGATCCGCTGATGGAGGGGACCGTTTCGGCGTACTCACGTTCGACGGTGACGTTGCGCAGGTCGTGGCCGAGCAGCAGCAGGGTTTCCTCGATCCCCTCGCGGACGTCGAGAGCGTCAACTCGCTCGTGCCCGCTTCGGGCATAGGAACGCAGGCTGCCGACGAGGCGGACGATGCGGGCGGCGGCGGCGTCGATGCTGCGAAGCGAGGCACCGATGCGGTGGTAGCGCTCCAGCCGATCGAGGTGCTCCGAGCGGTCGTCAACTCCGGAGAACGCGGCCTCGTACGCCTCGGTGCTGTCAATGCCGATGCGCACCAACCGGCGGGCGGTGGTTGCGTCGCCGCTCGCGGCTGCGAGCCGCTCGCGACGCTCACGTTCGACTCTCGTCGAGAGCGGTTCGGTCTCGCGGGCTTCTCTCACGGCATCGGCCAGTGGGCGGCCGTCGGGGAGGTCGGCGGCGAGGCCGGCCACGTCCTCACCGAGGAACTCGCTGGCCCGGCTGATGGCGGCGGCAGGGTTGTTGAGCTCGTGGCCCACTCCGGCGGCGAGCTGCCCGAGTGTTGCCAGCTTCTCGGACTCGACGAGGCGGGAGCGGGCACGGCCGAGGCGGTCGAGGGCGTCGGCGAGGTCGTCTCGCTCCTTCGCGAGGTCGTGCGCCAGGCCGTCGACTTGGAGGCGCAGCTCGATGCTGCGTTGGTTGCGGCGGGCCATGGAACGGAGCAGGACCGTCACCAAGTGCACGGCGAGCGTGGGGCTGGTCCGGAGAGCGGTGTCGAGTTGCTCCAGCGTGAGTGCGACGAACGTGGTCTCGTCGACGGCAACGACGTTGAAGGAGGCGGTCGGGTCGTTTCGGGCGATGGCGTTGAGCCCGACGATGCGGCCTGCGGTGCGGGAGTGGAAGCTGATCACACGATCGTCGACATCGAGGGTGAGCCGAACTCGGCCGGCAACCACGATCCGGATGCCATCAACAGGCTCGCCGGCCCGCAAGATCATGGTTCCCGGTGGCACCGTGTGGCGCGGCGGCGTGTCGAGGGCCTGGTCGATCTCGGTGATCATCAACTGCTCGACCTCGTCGTCGGAGAGGGTGTGGTCGTCCATGAAGGACCGCTGTAGATGCTGGAGCCGCCGGTCGGCCTCTCTCCGCTGCTCCTCGGCCTCGACGAAGGCGTGGGACAGCACGTCGACGTCGACCACCTCGGTGACCTCGTCGACCTGCTCCGGCGCCTCTTCGACGAAGTACTCCGTCACCAGGCGAAAGACCATGGCACGCAGGTGGCTCTCACTCCACGGCTTGGTGAGGGTGGCGTCGAGGGCCCGGCTTCGGATGGCACGGTCGAGATCTGCTTCCTCGTGTCGGTCCGCCATGAGCACCTTGCGCGCCGCTCGCAGCGGCTCGCACTCGCTGATGCCGATGAGGAGGTCGACGCCCGATCCATCGGCGACGGCCTGGTCCACGATGACGAGGGGGATCTGCTTGCCCGCGGCGGCGGCCCGGTCTGCCGCTGCGACGAGATCTGCCCCGGTGGCGGTGGCGATCACCGTGAACGCTCCCTCGGCGATCTCGGCGAGATCGTCGCCGAGATGTGTCAGGACGTCGGGGCTGTCGCCGGCGACGAGGACCACGGCGCGATCGTCTTGGTCACGGCGCGTCATCAGACCACCCCCAGGGCCGACCAGAGCAGTGGTGAGGCCACGAGGAACAGGACGAGTCCGATGGCAGCGACGATCAGGCCGGTCATCGCCATGTCGCGGGTCTTGACCATGCCGGACGAGTAGGCGATGGCGTTCGGGGGCGTCGAGATCGGCAGGGCCATGGCGAGTGATGCACCGATGGCGATGATGAAGCCCACCAGCAATGGGTTGATGTCGACGACTCCGGAGGTGGTGAGGGTGATGCCGATCGGCACCAGGAGGTTGGCGGCGGCGCTGTTGGAGATCACCGTGGACAGGCCGAGCGCAATGATGGCGAACGCCGCCGTGAGCAGACCGGGCCAGATGGCATCCCACGACACGAGGCCGATGAGCCACGTGTCGAGCCCTGTGGACGAGACGCCGAGCCCGAGGGCGATGCCCCCGGCGACCAGCCACAGCACGTGCCACTGGATGGACTGGAGGTCTCTGGCACTGAAGACCTGGGTGCTCAGCAACACCACGACCGGGAGGAACCCGACAACGTTGGAGGAGACTCCGTGGACTGCCTCGGTGAGCCACAGCAGCACCGTGACGACGAACGCGACGTAGAAGATGACCGCCGGGCGGGATCTGTCAAACGATTCTTCGATACGGACGACGATCGAGCGGCTCTCCGAGGTGAACATCCGCCCGAGGACGAGCCAGGCGAAGAGCAGGAGCAGCAGCGCCGCCGGGAGGGCCATCACCACCCATTTTCCGAAACTCACCTTGATCCCGGCCGACGCGAGTTGGCCGATGGCGATCGCGTTCGGTGGAGTGCCGACTGGGGTTCCGATGCCGCCGATGTTGGCCGCGATGGGGATGGCGAGCACGAACCCGACGCGGAGGCGATCTTCGGGGGGCAGCCCGGCGACGACGGGCAGGACGACGGCCATCATCGTGGCGGTGGTTGCCGTGTTCGACATGAACATCGAGAAGCCGGCGGTGATGAGCATCAACCCGAGCATGATCAGGCGGGGGGAGGTGCCGAAGGGACGGAGGAGGACCCGGGCCATGGCACGATCGAGGTGGAACTTCGATGCGCCCTCAGCGAGGAAGAAGCCTCCCAGGAACAGCATGAGCACCGGGTGGGCGAGGGTGGCGAAGTAGGAGCTGAACGGCAGCGGGATGTAGTCGGCCGGGAGACCGATGATCGCCTCGTCGCTCACCATGAGGATCTCGAGAGCGATGATCAGCGCGGCGGTGGCATGGAGGGGAATGGCTTCGGTGACCCAGAGCACGATCGCCATCAGGAAGATGGCGAGCATCCGGTGTCCGGCCGCGGAGAGGCCATCGAAGTGAAAGGCGAACGGGATGAGGAGGGCCACGAGGGCCGCGCCGAGTCCGGTGGCACGCGTAGTGAACCTCACAGGGAAGCGCCAGTTGGGTCGTTGGGTCGTCGTCATGGCGCCTCAGCGCGTTGTCGAAGGAAGGTGGGGGTGTCGCCAGCAGCATAGGGTCAGCCCGGTGCGGCCTGATTTTCGTCACGAGCTCGGGCCGGTCTTCATGGAGGGCTTCTCGGGAAGCCTGTTTGGAGCAGCCGAGAGTGTCCTCGGGCCGCCTCTGGGCCCGGCGCTCATCCAGGCAGCGGTGTCCAGGTCGAGCCTGCCGGACCGCAGCGGCGTGGACCCCTGAGGGAGCCGGATGGGGGATGTTCGTCAGTCTCGAGCGCACCGCGGCCTGCGTAATGCCAGGAAGCTCTCCCGGGTCAGGCGGCGGAAGGCAGATCGACCGGCCGACACACCTCGCATGCCGGGTGGGGGCACCGCTCGACGACGGTGTATCCGATGCCGGCTTCGGTCAGGAGGCGTTCGAGATCCTGTGATGACGGAGTGATGGTGAGTTCCATGCTGATCACGGTATCGATGAGGTGTGACGAGAAACCGGGTGTGGCAGTCGGGTCCCCTGCCCCGATCACCCGGCCAGCGGCACCACGTAGCGGAACGCCACGGCGTAGTGGAGGGCCGAGGCCGCCACGACGAAGACATGAAACAGCTCGTGGGCCGAGAACACCCGGGGCCAGAGCTTCGGCCAGCCGGTCACGAGGAACATCATGCCGATGGTGTAGAGGATTCCGCCCAGCGCCATCAGCACCACGGAAAGCACCCCGGCGCGTTGGGCGAGGGGAACCATGATCGGGGCGGAGATCCAGCCGAGGGTCACCATGAGCGTGATGGAGAAGGCGTTGCGGTCGGCGGTCGCGGAGGCGATCTTGTGGATGATGCCGGTCATGGCGATGGCCCACACCAGTGCCAGGCTCGCCCAGCGCCATGTGGTGTCGAGGACGATCACGGCGATCGGGGTGTAGGAGGCGGCGATCAGTACGAAGATCATGGAGTGATCGGCCCGCCTCATGCGCTGCTTCCACACGTCCTGCCAGGGGATGGAGTGGTACAGCGAGCTCGTTGTGTAGAGGGCCAGCATTCCGAATCCGAAGACGAGCACCGCGATTCGGGCAGGCCAGGTCCCGGCGCGGATCATGAGGACGATCGTGCCAATGACGGCGGCCAGCGCCGCGGTTGCGTCGAGGATTCCGCGCACCGGATTTTGCATCTTGCCGAGCGGGATACGAGAAACCTGCACGTATCAGAGCGTACCAAGACCGGGGAGTTGTGAGAAGGGTCGGCGCGGGTGCGAGGAGGCCACGGGCGCGCAAATGACGCCCGTCACCGGAACGGTGGACGCGTTCGGCGCCGTGGCAGCGCCGTCTTCCGCCGACAAGTGCGGAGCGTCAGCTCCCGCGGGACAGTCCCGCCCGTTTGAGAACGGCTGCGGGGACTCCGGCCTCGCGCCAGGCAGCGTAGGAGATGCCCTTTCGCTGCGAGTAGGTGCCCGCGGCGGCGACAAAGCCGTCTTCGAGGGCCGCGGTGTCTGCGACTGCTTTGGCCTGGGCCAGCGCCCGCTCCGCCTCGAGCTTTCGTTGTAGCAGGGCGACGCGCTTGAGAGCATCGAGCTCTTGGGCTGCCTGGTCGGTGAGCTTGGCCAGACGTTCCTGCAGCGTCTCGACGGTGATGGGCCGGCCAGGCTTGCGGCTGTCGAGGCTCTTGAGATAGGCCTTTATGGCACGCGCTTCGCGTCGTCCTTGTGCAAGAGCGGCTTTGTGGTCTTCGGACATCGACATGAATAGACCTCCAGGTGATGGGCGTATGCGAGGCTATCTTGGCAGATCGAAAGAACGGATGCGGCCCCTCTGGGCAGGAAATGGCGTGTCCAGAGCACCAAGACCGTTGGCCGCTCTGGCGACACGAGAGCGCTTCGCCATAGACACGATCCATCGACTGCAATGAGTCTCGAGACAGGCAATCCGGCGCTGTTCTCGCCAACCGAAGCGTGTCTGTCGCAGTCGCCATACGGCATGGAGTGTGATTCTCTGTTGCCTTCCCCCCATTCAGCCGCGCCGGGCATCGCCGAGACACCATTGTCATAACCAGTTTCAGGTGCTTAAGTGGGCTACGGCCCGGCCGAAGGACGCCTGAGAGCGGATGATCATTTCGGGTGGACGCACCCGGGGATCCTCCTCCCTTCTGGGGGACGACATGGCGAACGAAGAAGGAACTGCTCACGAGACGGCGGGAGAAGCTCGCGTCCCGCGTGACCTCGACGAGGCAGCCGCCCGGATCGCCCAGCTCGAAGCGGAGCTTCAGGAAGCGTTGTTCGACAACGGGGTGCTGCGACTCCAGCTCGACATGCTGGCTTCGACCGACATCGTGACCGGGCTGCCGAACGCCAACGGGATTCTCGAGGTCATCGAGAAGGCAGCAGCCCGGCACGCCCGATCGGGCGAGACGTTCGCACTCATGTTCGTCGGCATCCCCGCCTTGCAGCGGGTGGCTGAGCGCTTCGGCCGAGAGGGGCTCGAAGACGCCCTACGGCACGCCAGTGCCCTGGTGGGCGCCTGCGTGCGGCGTCTCGACACGGTCGGTCGCGTCGATGAAGAAGGCCTCGTGGCGGTGATGCCAATGCTCGAGGAGCGCGGGATTCCTGCGGTCGTCACACGCATGGAGCACCTGCTCCAGACGGTGCCGATGGTGTTCGACGAGGAGTCGATTCACCTCGTTCCGTCCTTCGCTGTCGTGATGAGCAATCCGCAGGCCGGCGTCGATCCGTCGGCGATGATGTCGGAGCTGTTCGCTGCTCGCGATCAGGCAGTTCCCGGTGTGGCCGTGGTGGTTCGCGCCGGGGTGTCGCAGGACGCTTCCATCTCCAATCACGAGGAATCCACAAACACGAATCAGGGTTCCTCTTCCTGACCGCAGCCGGCGCCTGGGGCTTCGACGACCGCCATCCGGCCCGAGCCCAGGGCCTGGGATCGGCAAAGCTGGGAGCTTCAATAGAGTGGGTCCGTGCGTACGATCGAGGATCTCGTCAAGAAGCCCTTGTACCGGCTGTACGAGGCGCGACTGCAATCCAAGCTCGATCCCCTCAAACTCCCCCGTCACGTCGGGGTGATCCACGACGGTCACCGCCGGTATGCCCGCGCCGAAGGCCTGCCCGACTACACGGCCAGCTACCGGGCTGGGATGGAGAAGGTCGTCGAATTCCTCGGATGGGCGGGCGATCTCGGGATCGAAGCAGTGACCTGCTGGCTGCTGTCCACAGAGAACCTCGCTCGGTCCCGGGAGGAGTTGGAGCCCTACTACGACGTGCTGTGCGAGCTCTTCGAGGCGATCCCGACCGCGTCCTCGTGCCAGGACGTAACGGTCCGGCTGATCGGTAGCCTCGGATTGCTGCCGCCTCGCCTGGCGGACGCGGCCAAGACCCTCGAGGAGGTGTGCTCCAACGGACGCCGCCGGGTCACGATCGCTCTCGCCTACGGGGGAAGGCAGGAGATCGTCGACGCTGCCCGGGATCTGGTGAACCGCCTGGCGAGATCCGGGGTGCCGATCGAGGAGCTGGCAGAGCACATCGATGCCGAGAGCTTGGCAGCCCACATGTACTCGTCCGATCTCCCCGACCCGGATCTGGTGATCCGCACCAGCGGCGAGGCGCGGCTCTCCGGGTTCCTGCTCTGGCAGGCGGCGTACGCGGAGTACTCGTTCGTGGACGTGCACTGGCCCGCGTTCCGGCGGGTCGATTTCCTACGCGCCCTTCGGGATTTCACCAGGCGGGAGCGTCGCTACGGCCGGTAGTCGGGCTGGCGGCTTCGTCGCCCTCCCCGTTGGGGCACCGGCGGGGTAACAACACGAAACACCAACAGCCGCCTTAACGGCGGCCGTCGGTGTGAGTACGGAAGGAGAAGGAGTTCCCTACTGAAGAATTTATCGGTTCGGAGACCTGGAAACTTGAGCCGATACCGGCTCCAGACGAACCGAAGGCCGCCGGAAAGGCGGCCTCGGTTCGGGCTTAGACGGGAGGTAGGAAGGCATCCTGTCTGGGTTACTCTATCGGCACCGGAATGCACGAACTTGAGAGGACTCGAGAGGACTTGAAGGATTTCCTGGATGGTCTGCTGGATCGGCGCGCGGCCCTGATCGCCCATCTCAGGTCTCATGCGCTGCGTACCGACGGTCCGTTTACGCTCAGATCGGGCGAGGTGTCAGACTGGTATCTCGATGGCAGGCAGACCACGTACGACGGTGAAGGCGGGCGGCTGGTGGGTCGTTGCGTGCTCGCGGTCGTCGCCGACGACGTCACCGCGGTGGGAGGCATGACGATGGGAGCCGACCCGATCGCCGTGGCCACCGCCACCCTGGCCGACCGCCCACTCAAGGCATTCTCGGTGCGCAGGGAAGCCAAGGGCCACGGCACAGGGGGACGCCTGGTGGGCCCGGTGGGGCCGGGCGACCGGGCGGCCGTGGTCGAGGACACTGTCACGACCGGTGGGTCGATGGCCGAGGCGGTCGAGGTGCTGCGCGCTGCCGACATCGACGTGGTGCAGGCGATCGTGTTGGTGGATCGCAGCAACGGTGGGGCCGTCCGCCGGATGCAGGAGCTGGGAGTGCCGTTCACCGCGCTCGTCCTTCCGGAGGACCTCGGAGTCGGGCCATGATCCGGCTCCGCGTCGAGCGTTCTCCGCTCCGGCAGCTCCTCTTCTGTCTGGCAGGAGTCCTGCTGCTGGTGGCCGCGGTGGACATCGTGTGGACGCACAAGGTCTCGGATCCACCCGACACGGGCAACGACGGCGGCCTCACCTCGCGCGGGCTCGTCGAGCGTCGCACCGACGTCATCTGGGGGACCTTGTTCATCGTTGCAGGCGGCGCGCTGGTTCTCGTGTCGCTGGGCGGATTGACGAGCCGCCGGCCGGTCGTCGAGGTGACGGACGACGAGCTTCGTCTCAGGGTGGCCGGTCCGGCGAGGATGATCGCCATTCCCTGGAACGAGGTGGTATCGGTGCGGTCCGGGAGCGATGACGGTGACGGCCGCGTTCCGGCACGAGTGCTGCTGGTGGACGTCGTCGAGCCCGTTCGATATCCGGAGGCGCTGTGGGGCGCGGAATGGCGAGACTCGACCCTGGTGGTCGACGCCGACTCGTGGGGGATACCGCCCGAACAGGTGGCGATCCACGCCAATTTGGCGTTGGAGGCCCATCGGCGTTGGGGCACGCCGGTTCAGGAGGTGTGAGCTGGTGTTGATCGGATGCCACGTGTCGTCGGCGGACCCGCTGGTGGCGGCGGTCGAACGTGGGGCAGACCTGGTGCAGATCTTCCTGTCGAATCCTCAGTCCTACAAGGCGCCGAAGCCGCGATCCGACGCCGACGAGCTGAAGGCCGCCGGTATCCCGATCTACGTCCATGCCCCGTACATCATGAATCCGGCCTCTCCCAACAACCGGATCCGGATCCCGAGTCGCAAGACGCTGGCCGACACGGTGCAGGCTGCCGCCGGCATCGGAGCTGCCGGGGTGATCGTGCACGGCGGTCATGTGGATGACAGCGAGGACCTCGCAGTTGGGTTCGAGCGATGGCGCAAGGTGTTCGGGCAGGGGGACGAGTGGCCGGTTCCTGTCCTGATCGAGAACACGGCCGGGGGAGCGAACGCGGTGGTTCGCGAGCTGGCGAACTACGGGCCGCTGTGGGATGCGATCGGCGAGTTCAACGTGGGGGTGTGCCTCGACACCTGCCACGCTTGGGCGGCAGGTGAGGATCTGGCCACGGCGGTCGAGAGAGTGAGGGAGTTCACCGGCCGGATCGACCTGGTCCACTGCAACGATTCCCGAGATCCGAGCGACAGTCGGCGCGACCGGCACGCCAATCTCGGTGCGGGCATGATCCCCGAGGGGCTGATCGTCGGCTTCGTCAGAGAGGCAGCGGCGCCGGTGGTGCTGGAGACCCCCGACGACGACGGTGGGCAGGCCGCCGATATTGCTTGGTTGCGGGAGCGGCTCTGACGTCGATTCGCCCAGGCGGCGCCCCCGATCCCGAAGCCGGACGCCCGATACCATCGCGAGCCAGGTCGCCGTGGTGTCGCCTCCGTGCGGTTCTCGCTTGCCTCGTGACGGCTCTGCTGGCGGCGGCTTGCGCCCCGGGGGCGGCCGAGGAGGAGAACGAGCAGGCGGCTCCGCTGACCACCCTGCCCGCGGTCACGACGACAACGACGACGACAACGACGACCACCACCACGTTGCCCCCGCGCTTCACGCTCGAGGGAACGGTCGTCACGTCCGATGGCGTGCCGCTCCCCGGCGCGGTCGTCGTGGCCGGCGAGGCATCGACGGTGACCGGCGCCGACGGCGCGTTCCTCATCGAGGATGTCCCGGAGTCCACGGTGTCCATCGGCCGTCCCGCCTGGGAGCCGTCCGAGGTCGAGTTCGATGGTTCGCCGGGACCGTTGACGGTGACGCTCGAGCCGCGGCGGGTCCGGGCGTTGCGCGTGATCGGGGACGCTGCGGCCGATTCGGAGACCTTCGCCTCGCTGCTGTCGATGGCGGAGACATCGGAGATCAACGCCTTGGTGTTCGACACCAAGGACGAGGGAGGGCTCGTGCACTACGCCACCGAGGTGCAGGAGGCGTGGGACATCGGGGCGGCCGAGCCGGTCTACGACCCGGTGGCCCTCATCGCCTCCGCCCGGGAGCGGGAGCTCTACGTCATCGCCCGGATCTCGGTCTTCGAGGACCCGATACGGGCGAAGCAGCGGCCCGAACACAAGCTGGCCGGCTCGTGGATCGATCCGACCGATCCGGAGAACTGGGAGTATCCGCTGGAACTCGCCGTCGAGGCGTGCCGCTTGGGCTTCGACGAGGTCCAGTTCGACTACGTTCGCTTCCCGGCGGGACAGACAGGAGAGGCGGCGCGGCGGCGCTATCCGACCACCCAGGCCGAGCGTGTCGCGGCCGTCGTCGGGTTCCTCACCGCGGCCGGGGAGCGGCTCCACCCCGAGGGGTGCGCCGTAGCGGCGGATGTCTTCGGGATCGTGATGTCGTCTCCCACCGACCAGGGCATCGGGCAGCGACCCGAGGAGCTGTCGGAGGTCGTCGACGTTCTCAGCCCGATGGTCTACCCGAGCCACTACGACGACGGCTGGCTCGGGTTCAGCGAGCCGAACGACCACCCGGCGGCGGTGGTCGCTGATGCACTCGACGACGGGATGGCTCGGATGGGGGGAACCGCCTTGCTGCGACCGTGGCTTCAGGCCTTCAGCTATTCGAGCGCCAGCATCCTCGCCGAAATCGACGAGAGCGAGCAGCGCGGGTTGGGCTGGATGCTGTGGAACCCGGGGAGCCGGTACTCCGCCGACGCGCTTCCGGCCGGCGACGAACCGGAGTCGGACGCCGAGAGCCCATGAGGAAGGGGGCGCCCCGTAGGGCGCCCCCTCATCGACTCGCCGTGTCGGGATTCAGGAGGCCAGGTAGCGCTCGAGGTCCCCGTTGGTGGGGTCCTGGCCCCGGGCGAAGGCCTGCACGTTGTTGCGGGCATCGACGTCCCGGTACTGCACCGGCGGGCTCTTCATGAAGTAGGAGGAAGGTGCCAGCAGCGGCCCGCCGATCCCGTCGTCCTTGGCCCGCTTGATGCACCGCACCGCATCGATGACCACACCGGCCGAGTTGGGAGAGTCCCACACCTCGAGCTTCAGCTCGGCGTTGAGCGGAACGTCGCCGAAGGCGCGGCCCTCGAGCCGGATGTACGCCCACTTGCGGTCGGACAGCCAGGGAATGTGGTCCGACGGGCCGATGTGCACGTTGTCGCTGGCGATGCCGTTGTCGAGCTGGGACGTGACCGCTTGAGTCTTGGAGATCTTCTTCGACTCGAGCCGTTCCCGTTCCAGCATGTTCTTGAAGTCCATGTTGCCGCCGACGTTGAGCTGGTAGGTCCGGTCGACGGTGACCCCGCGGTCCTCGAAGAGCCGGGCCAGGTTGCGGTGGAGGATGGTTGCGCCGACCTGCGACTTGATGTCGTCGCCGATGATCGGAACACCGGCCTCGTGGAACTTGCGGGCCCAGGCCGGGTCGGAGGCGATGAATGCCGGGATACAGTTGACGAATCCCACCCCGGCGTCGAGGGCCGCCTGGGCGTAGAACCGCGCCGCCTCCTCGGAGCCGACCGGGAGGTAGTTGACGAGCACGTCGGCGCCGCTCGCCCGGAGGGCCTCGGCGACGTCGACCGGCTCGGCTGCCGACTCCTCGATAGTCATCCGGTAGTACTTGCCGAGCCCGTCGAGGGTGGGCCCGCGCTGCACGGTGAGGCCGATCTCGGGCACGTCGGTGAAGCGGATGGTGTTGTTCTGGCCCATCCACATGGCCTTACCGATGTCCTCGCCGACCTTGGCGGCGTCGACGTCGAAGGCGGCGACGAACTCGACGTCGCCGACGTGAAAGCCGGCGAGCTCGACGTTCATCAAGCCGGGCACGTCCTCGCTGGGATCGGCGTTGCGGTAGTACTCGACGCCTTGGATGAGTGAGTTGGCGCAGTTACCGAGACCGGCGATCGCGACCTTGACCTTGTTCATCGATGTCCTCCCATGAGCATCCGGGGAGTGTCGACGTCGTGCTCGGATCGCGCATGTGCGATGAGCTCGTCGAGCCAGCCGATGTCGGCCTCGGCTGTTCCCACGTTGTGTTTCAGTAGCGCAATCGTGTAGTGATCGACTGAGGCCTCGGCGGGGACCTTGCGCAGCGCCTTGCGCGCATCGGTGAGCCGGGCGACCAGTTGGCTGCGTCGCCGCTTGAGGGTGCGCAGCCGCGCGGGCGGTTCGAGATACTCGAAGAACGCCAGCCGCATGCTGAAGCGGCGGTCTTCTTCCGTCTCGGTGGCGTCCGTGTCGAGGATGCGAGCGAACTCGCGCTCCCCGCGGTCGGTGAGTCGATACGCCTTGCGTCGTCCCGTCTGTCGCAGCGCCTCGATCAGCCCTCGCTTCTCGAGTCGTCGCAGGGCCGGATAGAGGGAGCCGAAGGACACCCGCAGAAACCCGAGCTCGGTGAGTTGCCGCCTGAGCTCATAGCCGTGGTGGGGGTG
>Ga0315549_1004228_pt1 | contig 12260 bp, 19 predicted proteins | sample SalMarSW160200MG_FD_203101 | JGI IMG/M metagenome (GOLD analysis project Ga0315549, IMG submission 203101) | Salt marsh sediment microbial communities from the Plum Island Ecosystem LTER, Massachusetts, United States - Salt Marsh Sediment SW1601-200 ... | reverse complement strand
TTTCTGATGAGCATAAGCAGAAGCTAAGTGATGCACATTTAGGCAAGCATCATTCTGAGGAGACTAAAGCTAAAATAGGGAAAGCACAGATTGGCAAGCATCCTTCTGAGGAAACTAAGCAAAAGCTGAGGGAAGCAAGACTTGGAACACACCATTCTGAGGAAACTAAGCAGAGGATACGGGAAGCAAACATAGGAGAAAATAGTCCTTGGTTTGGCAAGCATCATTCTGAGGAAACTAGGAAAAAGATGAGTGTTGCAATGACTGGGGAAAGGAATCCTTTATTTGGCAAGCATCCTTCTAGCGAGACTAAAGCTAAGATAAGCAAGTCCCATAAAAAGCTATGGCAAAATCCTAGTGAGGAATTTATTCATAATTATGTACAATCGCATCAAATAAAGCCAAATAAGCCAGAGATTTTGCTATCCAAAATGCTAGATAGCAAAATCTCTGGAGAGTGGAAATTTGTAGGAGATGGTCAGTTCTTTCTAGGAGGCTTATGCCCAGACTTTATCAATATAAATGGCAAGAAGAAGATCATAGAGATGTTTGGTACCTATTGGCATAGAGATAAAGAAAACATAAAATACTATCAAACTGAATATGGAAGAAGAAAGATATTTGGCAAGTATGGTTATGATTTGCTAGTAATCTGGGAGGATGAGTTGAAGGATAAAGATGCTGTTCTAGAAAAAGTAAGGAAATTTATGAAATGTTAGGAGATAATGAAATTTTAGTTACACGTAATGAGAATTCCACGAAAACAATTCTAATAAAGGAGAATAAAGTAGCATATTCTCTAGCGGCTGTTACGTCCATAAAAATATCTATTTCCAATGAGGCACAGAATGGTCTACTAGTAACTAGTAGAGAATGTGAAATTACCGATTCCGCTGCTGGTGAAATTACATTTGAGACAAAAGCAGCAGATTTTACTACTATTTCATTCGATCCTGATGTAGGAGCTAAAGAAATATCACCAAAGTTTTTCCTTGCGCAGTTAGAAATAATATACACAGATGAAACCGATCCAGAGCTATTGGAATTTTGGATTAGGTTGAAATGTGATATTCCCGTTACTTAAAGGAGGTAAATAATATGCCGAAGAAACTAGAAGCTAAGTTGAGAAGGGAAGCTAAAAGGAAGTTTGGTTCCACTACTAGTGAAAGAGCTAGAAAGTACATATATGGTGTTCTAAGGAAAACTGGGTGGACCCCAACTAGAAAGAAAAAGAAAAGTAAGAAATAATATGGCTCCTTTAATTACTAATGGTATAATAGGTGCTGGGATCGCCGGGATCAGATGTTTATCTGGTTATCTTCTATCCAAGGAAAAAACCAAATGGGATTGGAAGCGATTTGGTGGTGCTGTTTTAAGCGGATTTATAGGTGGTGCTGTTGGTGGTACTGTCTATCCAGATCCTACTATTGCAGGAACTAGTGGGTGGGTTACTAGCGAGGTTGCCCATAAAGTATATCGTAAGATCAAGGATAGGAAACGTTCTGTTGAGGGAACTAAAGATATGTTGAAGGAGGAATAATATCTATGGGTGATTCTGATGATCTTGTAAGACAAAGCAAGCGTATAGATCGTTTAGAGGACGCTTCAATAGAAAATAAACGTATAGATCGTTTAGAGGACGCTTCAATAGAAAATAAACGTATAGATCGTTTAGAGGAATTCCTAAATGGCCCTTTTCTAACCTTTCAAACCACTATGTTGGAGTCAGCATCTAGGTTAGATGAACGCACCGAGAATATGGAAAAGTTATTGGTGGGAAGATTAAAGGCGCAACAAAAAAGAATAGAAGGAAGCGAGAAGAAGATAGATGTCCTTAATACTAGGACTAATAGATTAAGGGGCTGGGTTTGGGGGGTTAGCCTAGCACTAGCAGCTTCTGGCGTGGTGGGAGCAACCATCTCTTACTTGCAGAAGTAGCCCATACATCCACAGGATCAACCCAGATCGATTTTACAGATGCTAGTGGCGTTGGACTACACTAGTAATTGAAATATTCCTCTGGAGGGTATTCTTCATACAATTCCAAATAGTCAATTACCTTTTGTAGGTTCTCACGTTCAGACTCAAAGTGATCAATATTTGGCCACATATCACCAATCAACACTAATGCAGCTAGTGCACCTATACAAGAATTAAGTATGAATTCTGGTTTTAATTCTAATCCACTTAACAATTTTTCTTATACCTTTCTATTTCCCTGGATAGGTAACAAGCAGGCTTGTAACAGCTCCACCATATCCTCCTATTGAATATTCCTCCCCAGCAACGCTCAAACCAAGTGTTGCACCGCGGGCAGCGGTAAGACTCTCTCTTGTAATGCTGTCTCGACAATATGAGCTCATGTCCGCATTCGGCGCACATAGGATTGCAGAACTTGCCCTTAAAGCGCGTTAGCCATTGCCAGAAGCTGCGCCTTGGTTTTGGAAGCTCTGGGCTTGTCCAGGATAGGTAATGGTGGTCCTCTTCAACCCACGTGCCATCGGAGCGTCGAGTCACCGTGAACATTCCTGCTGGCGTTATTCGCATTCTTTATGCCTTCTTTCTATTTCACGGGAGAGGTACCAAGCAGCCTTCTCCAAATCTAATATTTCATCATCCTTCAGCCCAGCTCTCCAGCAGTACTTTATCACATTACCAATATTGAAATTAAAGTATTCAACTATCTCTATACATTCTACTCCAGATGGATGTTGTGTATAGTGAAGAGGATGATCTACGTTGTCTTTATTCTCAGGCATCACTAACTTACCACCACCCCAACTCTTTCTTTTTTTCAAAGATTCGTATGTCTCTTTTTATCAAATCCTCTCCAATTCTCTCAATTTCTTCCTTATCTTCTTCTGTTATCTTTGGGGGATAAATCCGTTCAATAAGACGAATATTTTTATATGGGGTGCGTGCTCTACATTTCCAAATCTCCACACCACGATATTCTGGAAACATGCTAGCGATATTTCCCCACCCTTCTGTGTCCACGTAATTTTCCACTTCAAATGGATATTGCGAATGCGTAATTTTATTTTCATATACTCTATTCCTGATAAAGCCAATTTTAGGTGGTTTGATCGGCTGGAACAGTATAGTACCTTTGCGAAATAAAACTATAAACATCTATGCACCATCATTCTGACACATGCAGATCATTTTTGAAGGGCCTCCACCTAATTTTTGCAACTCCTAGCTTTAAGGGAGGATACCCCCTTCGCTCAGAATAGCTAGTCGATCCAATTGTGCTCGTCTCTAAAAAGCTACCAGTATTAACAAACAAATTCTTTTTCGGTCCCCCCCAGCCAATTTTTACTTGAGATGTAGCAGACAATTTATGCGAATGCCCCAAAAGAAACACGTCTGCCTCATAATGCTTGCTCAAATTTTCTATATTATTCACGGTAGCCCCTGTTTGGCGTCCTGCTGCCCAACCGTGGTGCGCATAAATTACTAGGTCCTTTTTATGGGTCTTTGGCTCTACGTGAAGCTTTATGAAAGCAGAATATCCTGCATACTTAATTCCTAGCTCCCTGCAAAGTCTCTGAATGGGGTTTCCATATCCACGAGAATAGATTGTATATTCATGGTTACCAGTTAAAAGACAAATAATCTTATTTTTAATTGGCTCAAGAATGTTTCTAATCTTTACAATTTGAGTATCTAAGTTCGTGTCTTTTTCCGAGGGATCAAATCTCCTATCAGTTATCACGATAGCATCTAGCAGATCCCCCATGCCGATAGCATAACAGTCTGGTGTCTCCTTGATATAATTTACCAAATTTTGAAATAGATCTATCCTGCAATTGGTAGCTGGATAGTGAAGATCACCAAAGGGTATAATTCGTATGTAATCAGATTTTGTATGGATAGTATATTTTATTTTTTCCATCTATTTAGCCTCCTCTTTCGTGGCTTTGTCGTGGGGTGATGGTTGGCGCGCGGATGGCAATGGATATTAACTGACACCTTCCCCTTGCCATCTTTCCGGTCAATCCAGGTTTGATCGCCAGTCCCAAAGTCTGTTAGTTTTCTTGATTTCTCCGGCAGCCCTTCACAACCAGCCGATTTCTCACGTTTTGACGGCTTCGGAGTTATCAAAAATGGAAAAGTCTTCTGCACGGCTTCTGGGAGGTCTTTGATACGTGAACGATATTGAATGACCTTGCCAGCTCCGTTGCATTGATGACATATCTGCGAGACGGGGTGCTTCAGCATCCGGAACTCCTCACGCGTGCCGCCCAAGTCCCTCGTCTTGGCAATCCACTCCTTGAACGTCTCCTTGATAGGGCTTGCCTCAATAACGCCCAGCCCATTGCACTCAGGGCATGGCACCTCAACGGGGTCAGAGAACATCCGCTCCCACCAGGCGTCCAGTGAAAAGTATCGACTGAACGAGCCGGAGTCGCCAGTGTGATGGCATGTTACTTTTGTCTTAGCAAGCGCAAATGATTGTTCTGATTGACGTGTATATGGCGAAATATCACCAGTCTTGAGCACCCTAAGTGCTTCTTTCCATATATCAACGGATGGTAGCACATCCCATTCCTTGCCCATGAATTTCAATCCGTACGGAGGATCGGTAAGAACAAGATCTACACTATTATCTTTCATCTTCTTCATGTATTCTAGACAGTCATCACATACTATCTTACTCATTCTGTATCCTCGTCTTTCATTTGACAGGAACCATTGTTGCAGCTATAATCATCTGCAAAGAATCCCTTCCCAAATACAATGGAGGGAATTGTTGGTATCCTCACCATCTTGCCGCCACATTTGCAATCTATTTCCATATCAAACTCTTCATACTCACATAGCTTATCGGTTTCATTCCCACAATTTTTACACTTAAAAGTATAGATTGGCATTTACTCCAACACCTGAACACCTTTCTTAGAAAGCTTAAAAATATTAAAGGGTGGTCTTACTCCCTCTGCAAATTCCGATGATGCTAACAGTGCTGTGTGTATTATAGAACACTTAACATTATCATCTGGTTCCACCATATACCACTCCCCGTTTTTATTTATCATTTTATCATTTAATATATATTGATTGAAAGTTCCATATAAACACCCCAATGCAGCTTGCCGTCCAGAACCCGTCCCCACAAAGGGCAAGATTGGAACTGTTATAGAGAACCAAGCTCCCATAACCCCAATTTCAGAATCGGTTGCGTAACATATTGCTCCGTCCTTCAAGCTTTCTATGCCATTATCTTCTTCCAATAAGTTCCTCTTACTTAAATGTTCCTTTATTAGAGGTACTATCTCCTCTGAAATATAAGTGCTGAATGAGTTTGAATCAAGCCCCCTCTTTGCGGGGAATGTTAATGAGTGCAGGGCATTCAAATATGTTTGATACCCACTTATCCCACCAGCAAAGGCTTCATTAAACAGTAATATTTTTGGTTGTGTTATGGTTTGAATCGTCTCGCCGTGGGTGGAACAACTATCAGAACCTATAACACACGAATCTTCAAATCTAGCGGAAATAATTGTAGTCATGTATATCTCCTAAAATAAGTTGTTGCTATAGTCTATCGAGTTAGCGTAATCCTGCATTCTATCTGCAAATATATCATTTAATTTAGAGAGACACGTTTCAGAGCAGACTGGAACATCAAAACCTACATCCCACCATCGTGTTGGGCTACCACAAATCTCGCATGTTCCCCATGCGCTTCTTTTAAGTAAAGAAGACTCTGGGTCATCAAGGGGTATTCCATTTGGATACTTGATGTCAAATTTCATTTTGCTCCCCCAATCAACAATTCATTTATTTTAACAGTATCATGTAAGCTAACTGCATTTGTAACTGCATCTGTTAGAACTTCCTCACTGCAAGAGGATGGGTCTTCCTCTTTTAATTTTGCAATTGAAACATCCAGCCCCCTTCTAGATAGCATTTCCCCCAACTCTATAAGGTAAGTTGACTTTACCTCACTATCCAATAATATGGTTATTTCATAAAAAAAGTTGGATAGCAATTTCATCTGATGGTCTGATATTGACGTTCCTAAAGTTGCTACTGCATACCTGCCAACTCTTACGGCATCAAATATACCCTCACATAAGACCACTGAATGATAGCCACAATCCAAATTGAAAACTCCTCTTTCACCATCTGTATAATACTTAGGACCATCAAACATTAGCTGTCTGGATACCAATGCCACTATCCTCTCCCTAAACCTTACTGGCATCAATATCCTACCTTTATGCCTACCACTTGTTCCAAGGCAAAACCCATAATCCAATATGTCAACATCTGAAAGACCACGTTGCCTCAAATAATCCCACACCATTTTGGTAGCCCCACTCTTGTAGCTTAGATTTAGGTGTGGGGGAAGAGTAACAGGAGTAGGATCATATTTACGGCTTTTGGTGGGTGGTATGAGAGGTTGCTTAGCCGTGACAGGAGGTTGCACATGAAAATACGATCCAAGCTCTTTATAGTTACCCTTCCAACCACATTTATAGCAAATTGCAAATGGTATGAAAACTGAGATATACATGTGCATTTTAGTATCAATAGACTTTCCACGTGATGTACAGAATGGACAGTTAATCCTGAGTCTCCTATCTCCTGATGATGGTAGAGATTCTATACCGAGCTCGTCAAAATACTGAATTAGATTACGTATATCGCTCATTGTTGTAAAGTAGGAATTCTAAATACCATTATTAGATATTTATTCATCGCTTTATTACCTTTTTACCGTTAATTTTATGTGGGAGAACATGACCTAGTACTTTTGGATATACTATCTCAAGATATTCTCCCCCTCCATACGATGTTAGTGCCATCCATTGTAACTCTTCTGTATTAAATGTAACGACTCCTAGTTGTTTCTCCACCGGCCATTCTTCATCAAACTGCCACTCAAATCTAATTATATCCCCTTGACATAGCTCATCTGTCACCATACGTGCCACAATGCAATGTACTTCTTCTGGAATGTTGTCTGGATCAAGATCGGAAAGCCAATGGGCTGGTATTGCGACATAATTACCTATTGGAAGCTTAATATGAACCTCAAGATCAAAATTTCTACTATCTTCGGTCATATCATCTTTAACAAAAATACCTATTGTATTACGATGTGCCCCAGTAGTATTTTCACCAAAGTATTCTTCCTGGATCCAATTACCATTTCTTAAATACCATACTCTAAATCTCTTCATTTGTAATCTACATTATACATTTCTATGCTCCTTAAAGTGTTCCAAATATATCTTTAATTATACATGCTTCAGCTTTGGGTAATGGATGAGTATTCTCGTCATAGGAAGAAGTTGCAATTGTCTTGTTTACAGCATCAATTGCACAGGATACCTCTCCTTCTTTATCCCCATAGTGAATTGGGCTTATAGCCATATCTTTTATAGCCTTACGATATTGTATTACGATACTAGTATCGACTCCCAAATCTCCAGGTCGCATTCCCCACATACTGTCTATCGTTTTTCTAATTTCTGGCAATGTCTTATACCAATCTTTATCCTGATCAGAATTATATGTATTGTCAAAATACTTTTTTCCTCGTCCAACTTTCTTTTGCCCAAGAAGGGTAAGTGGTATTCCTAATACCCAAGTCCTAGCTGCAACATCCTCTACCCTCCATCCAGTACCTAGTACAAACTGAATAGCCATCTTATCTTTAGGGATGTCATACTTCATGCAAGCATCATAAAAACTTTGAACCTGACCAGAGGTTTCAGCACTGAATGCAAATGCCCCAATATTATCTATCGCTCCATTAGGCATAGTCTTCATCCAATCCAATTGCTTTGTAGAAAAATTAGGGGTTACTCCTCTATCTGCACAATATTGAACAATCTCCCAAAATTGAGGATGGGATGTTGGCTCCCCACCCCCTAATGCAACTTCCCATACTTCTAATTTAGCTAGGGCATCTATCACCGACTTGATATAATCAAAGCTAGCATGTTTGCCTTCCTTTGTTGCATTCATATAGCAATATGGGCATTCTTTTGTGCAATAATGGGTAATGCAGAGATCAACAAGCATTGGTCTATCACACTTGCCACATACCCTTGTTGGAGTTTCCATTGGATCGTCAAATGTAAGAATGTATCTATTACCATTTTCCCTATTAAACAAGGACCATCCATTTATAACCTTACCATCTATTGTAATAGTTTCCTTTCTACAAAAGAATCCATGGAAAATATCAGTAATGAATGATAGCTTTGATGTTTCTGTACCAATAGAAAGCAATTCCATATTACTCTCTTGATTATCGTTTCCACCAAGAATGGCTATGTTACCCGACAATAACCAGTCCCTCAAAGCACGAAAGAATCCAAGGTGAACTTCGCCATTACTATGTACTGGTAATTTGATAAGGGATTGATGATCAATGTAGGGTGGATATTCAAAGTTAGACAAATCTTGCCCAGTTTCTCTCTTAACTATTTCACATTCTTTCCCCCTTGGGAGGGCTGAATATAGCATAGTAGCGACATACCCAAGTTTTGTATGCTTATCCGCTAAAATAAACTCCTCCCATCCATATCCATATCTGGAATCTAGCTCATTAGATCTAACATTCTCATTGGAATCTGTTACAACAATACTATGAGTGCTACTACTATTAGTAGCAAACCCAATCCGAATATTAAGTAGTTTCATTCTATTTCTCCTTTATATCTTAAATACAAAAACATTATCTGGAAGTAAATTAAGAATCGGAAGCACATCCTCTTCTCTTAGCCCACCATATCCTATCCCCGGAAAATTGACACCCCACTTCTCCTCTGGATATAATTCTGCCAATGCTGCCAACATCTTAGTAGATAAGCGGATAATATCAAGTTCTGCCTGTTCTCTAAAATGTCGCTTGACTTGAAACAAAAACCAATTAGAGTACTCATTAGACTTAAACAATCGTACCGTGCCATAATCACTAATATACCCATCTCTACACATATCAGATTCATTCCTTACCCACACTGCTACTCCCGCCTCATGGTCAAATCCAGGTAAAGCATCCCTAACTTGTTTAGCAAACCCCCTACCCATAGCCAGACACCCATCTTTCTTAACATAGGAGTTGGTAGTTACCCCCTTGAAATCAATCCAGTCGGATTTTAATATGTCTTGCCCTTTAATTATATTTACCATCGCAAGCCTTTCCACATTTATCACATACATAATAATGTGTCATGCCTCTACCTCCAACCTTAACTGGAGCGTTACAGCAAGATGAAACTACATTCTCTAGATCAAACATCTGTTGTTCTTGTGATCTATTGGAAGAATCTAATTCATTCAATAGAACGTTGCCTAATCTCTCAATGTCAAAGAGTCGAGAGAGATATTCTGAAGATTCATATTCTCCAATAACATAATCAAACATGAAAGCAGCAGAACTATCATTCCACCTTATTACACCATCTACTATTCTGTGTAGTGATTCTACCATACAACGTATTTCATCCCCTTCCCACAACTGATTGCCGTCCTTGTCCTTGAAGGAACCAGCTGCGAACTGACAAACATAACGGTGTGGCTCAATCTCATAAAGATCAACAAAGCCATTTACACCTGATTTAGCCTTGAAACCAGCATACAAAGCCCCGTCTGTCGATAGAAAGTTCTGTGTACATACTCCAACCCCAGGCTGGATTTTATCAACTACTCTGTATAATAGGTTCATTTATTACCTCTTGATCAGATACTCTTTCTCTGTTCCATAAAGTCTAAAATAGAATCTTCAGTCAATCTATTCTGCTCCATGTTAATAATTTTTTTAAGCATATCCAATATAGCTTTAAGCTGTTTAGATCTACCGGGATAGCTGTTCCACCCAGCCCGAAATCCCCCACCTTGTCTTGCTGTGCAATGCCATTTGCCATCTCTTTCCCACTTATTGACATCGAACGCATATTTTGTTCCCTTACACATTAGTCGTATCGTATCAATCTTTGGGAATAGATCTGTCATCAAGCTCCTCCATATCATAGTTATAGTTCATATATGTAACACCTACCATAACCTTATAGTTCCCCTATTCTTCTTGTCCTCTACCACTATAATCGGAGATCAGGAGCGATCTTCTGTGATCGATCTTAAATGGTATTGGCCTGCTACTAGTTGCTTCATCCCTATTCTTGTTGATGGTTACATTCAAGATACCGTCTGCCTTCTCCTCTTTAGTCTGACTTGTTCCTAGTACATATTCTGGAGCTCTTAGTTGGCCAAAAGATTGTGCAATATTTTTAGCATCAGCATACTTCTTTTCTAGACTCTCCCTATTGCCTTGAGATGCTGCCCATGTAACTATATTCTTCTTTCTAGCCAATCTATGAATTGCATATCCAATTTCCTCAATCTCCTCATGGGTCTGTTCTCTTTTCCTACCAGATGCCATCAACCCAAGATAATCAATAAATAGAGCCTGTGGATTGAAGGGTTTATATTTTGTTATACTCTCATCAAATATCCCCTCTATCTCTAATGGACCAGGCCTGCAATGACCAAGATCTGCAACTAATATCTCAGACTTAAATGGATTTCCAAACTCAAACCTATCCATTCTAATACCACCTGTTCCCCTAACAGTATATAAAGAGGAGGCAGTCTGGAGACCCATTAGATATTCTAAAATCTTTACGGAGGACATCTCTAAGGTGATAAACAAGCAATCAAAACCACAATTCAAGGCCCCAATAGCAAACTGTCTTAATAAGGTGCTCTTGAACGTTCCATAAGGTCCCCATATTAACCCTAGAGTTCCAAATTCAGCTCCTCCATAGGCAAGTTTACTGTCTATTCCATGTAAGAGGGTGGGCACTACCTTTACTTCTTTTCTTTCCTGATGCCACTTCTTAGCATCTTTATATAGAAATCTTTCCTTGCCCTCTTCTACCCCTACTCTAAAGGCATTTAATAGTACATCATTTATCCTTTCAAGGTTGCCACTTGCAAGCAATTTAGACGCTGTTCTTATGCCAGCTGCAAGTGCTTGCTCTCGAATAAACTTATATGTTTGCTCTGTTATATAATCCGGATCTTCTACTTCAATAGAGCATTCCTGAATCGCCGATTCCCAATCAGCTTGTAATTCTATTTTGGTTTGTTGTAGAATATCAAGAACTGCAAAGGGGGTAGGCTGTTTACCAAATTCTCGATAGTACCCTTTTATTACCCCTAATATCTCCTTGTGTTCTCGCCCAACAAAGAACTCAACTTCCAGATGAGTTATAAACCTGCCAAAAAATGATTTGTTCTTCAAAAGAAGAGATAAAACTTGCGATTGGTACTTTAAGGATTCGATCACTCATTAACCCCCTCTTTTTTATACAACTTTATCCATATATTTTACTAGATCACTAATATCTGTTTTTACGTTAATAATATCAATATCTATGAATTTAATATGGTTACCAATTTCAAGTGGATTTTCAATTGTGTCTAGTAGATCTAACATCTTACTCAGAATTGTAGTAAACCTATCAATTTCCTGCTTCAGATCTACTTTCGCCAGCTTCTTAACATCTCGAATAACTCTAGCTCTGCCCCTACCAGAAAGTTTTTGATTAAAGTCTGTCGATTTAATTGTCATCTTCTTACTCCTTTATTATATCATCTAGAATAAACTGATGTATCTTTTGCTTGATGCTTTCCTTGTCATTTGTATCAGCAGCAGCACTAGCAGCACTAGCAGCAGCATAAGCAGCACCATAAGCATCACTAGCAGCAGCATAAGCAGCACCATAAGCATCACTAGCAGCAGCATAAGCATCACTAGCAGCAGCATAAGCAGCACTAGCAGCATAAGCATCACTAGCAGCAGCACTAGCAGCAGCACTAGCAGCACTAGCAGCAGCATAAGCAGCACCATAAGCATCACTAGCAGCAGCATAAGCAGCACCATAAGCATCACTAGCAGCAGCATAAGCATCACTAGCAGCAGCATAAGCAGCATAAGCATCACTAGCAGCAGCACTAGCAGCAGCACTAGCAGCATAAGCATCACTAGCAGCAGCACTAGCAGCATCAGCTGCTTCCATAGCTGCTTCCCTAGTTTCTTCACAAGGGTTTGCTAGCCAAGCCTCAGCTGCCTCAATAGCTTTCCTAGGTTTTTTATCATTAGGATAATATTCCTCAAACTTATGCAACACCAATCTAGCTGCAGAGATAGCCAATTTAACACTATCTTTACTATTCCAGGGCCAGGTCTTTACAACTCTCATTTGGCTCCAACATTGCTTTTGATCTTC
>Ga0315549_1004218_pt1 | contig 12274 bp, 10 predicted proteins | sample SalMarSW160200MG_FD_203101 | JGI IMG/M metagenome (GOLD analysis project Ga0315549, IMG submission 203101) | Salt marsh sediment microbial communities from the Plum Island Ecosystem LTER, Massachusetts, United States - Salt Marsh Sediment SW1601-200 ... | reverse complement strand
GCAGTTGTTTTTATTGCCAATGCACTTTTCATCTTACTTCTCTTTACTTTCTCCTGGCAAATTATTTTGGCCTCTTATGGCTGTCGCCTTAGCTTTATGGATGTCTTTGCGGCGAGGGTAATTGGGTTTGCCGTGAGTTATCTTACTCCTTCTATGTATATAGGAGGAGAGCCGCTCAGGGCCTATATGATCAGTAAGAGACATCAACTTCCTATTACCAAGGTAGGGGCTACGGTTGTAGTGGACAAGTTCTTGGAGCTTGGGGCTGGTTTATTCTTTATTTATTTAGGTAGTATCTGGACTCTCATCGAATATTCCCTGCCCCGGAAAATCTATCTGACCCTTTTTATAGTAAATATTCTCTTCGGCGCCGGGATGGGAATGCTTCTTTTTAATTTTCTCTACGAGAGCAAACTCTTTACCTCCCTGGCAACTCTATTAGAACGTATAAATCCCCTATCTAAAATTATCAGAAAAATAAAGCCTGAGATATCGAAACTGGAAGATCATGTTTTTCTTGCTTTTAATCAACATCGAACCACGACCTTGCTTGCTTTTTGCATAAAACTCGGTGCCGGGTTTCTTGTGTTCATCAAACCGTCTATTTTCTTTTATTTTCTTAAGACGGTGTTTAAGCTATCGGAGCTTGCTCTTCTCTTTGCCTTGACTCACCTTGTTCTTGCTCTGCAATTTACTCCCGGGGCCCTGGGAATCTTTGAGTTAGGAGAAGTAGGGGTTTTTAAGCTTGTGGGAATAGGACCGAATAGAGCTCTAGCCTTTAGTTTGATGGTCAGGATTACTGATTTATTGGGAGTAGCGGTAGCCCTTTTTTTGGTCTTTCGCCTGGGATGGAGAGGGTTTTGGGAGAAAAGAGGAGAATGAGAATTTGTTTTGTCTCCGACCAGACCTTTCCTTCCGTAGGAGGAGAAGGGGTCTCTACTCAAAACTTCTCGCTGGAATTAAGAAAAAAGCGACATGTGGTTATTATTATTACCTCTCGAACTAAAGAACCCTTCTTAATGGTGGTGGAGGGGATTGAGATTTATAGATTTTTCAGTATCTCTCTTCCCCAGGAAAAGGGTCATTTCGCTTTTGTCTCTTCAAAGAAAATCTTTTCCATCCTCAAAAGAGAAAGAATAGAAATTATTCAGATTAACCTTCCAACTTATTTAGGCTGGCAGGCATTAAAGGGGGCAAAGAAATTAGGCATTCCCGTGGTTTTGGGATTTCATGTTCAGGTAGGAAATGTTCTTCCGCCGCAGTTTCCTTTGTTCCTCATGAAAAAGGCGATAGAGGGTTGGTTTTCCTATTTTTACAAGCGGGGTGATCTGATAGTTGTCCCCTCCCATTTTGCAGGTCGGATTGCGCAGAATTACACTCATCGACCTATTCAGGTAATAAGTAATGGAATAGATTTAGATTGTTTTAGTGCTCGGAGAGCCAGTTTGGAAGATCGGATGAAGTTCCGTGAATCTTATGAGCTGGGTCGGTCTCCGGCCCTGCTTTATGTAGGCCGATTGAGTTATGAAAAAAATCCCGGCTATCTCATTGAAATAATGGAATCATTATTGAAGAAAAGATCTGAGGTTAAATTATTAATGGTAGGTGGGGGTATTCTAAAAGATAAATTGAAAGAAAAAATAGCCAGCCATGGGCTCAAAAACGCCATTATTCTCACCGGGTATTTGAGAGGAAAGGATTTGCTTTGTGCTTATCTAGAAGCGGATATCCTTATTTTGCCCTCTTTTTACGAACTTCAGAGTATAGTTGCCCTGGAGGCTATGGCCACTCGGAATGCCATACTTATTGGAAAAAGCCGGGAAAATGCTGCCCAGGAGCTGGTTAAGGAAGGAGTCAATGGATACACTTTTAGTTTGGATGACCCTCAAGACGCCTCAGATAAAATTGAGAACATTCTCGGCAATGAGAAACTAAAGCGATCTATGCAGGAGGAGTCCTACCGAATGGTTCAGGCTCATAGTTTGGAGAGAAGTGTCTCCAGATTGGAAAATATCTACAAATCACTTATAAGTGGTGTTCCAGAAAAATATTAGTATTCAGAAGGTTTATACGCGTATCGAGATATCTTTGACGAAAGGTGATTTTCTGTTAGAATGAGGAGAGGATAATGTACGAATTGATGATTGAAACTGAATTTGCTGCTGCCCATCAGCTAAAAGAAATAGGGGGAGGCTGTGAGCAACTACACGGGCACACCTGGAAGGTCCAGGTTTTTGTCAAAGGAGAGAGGTTGGACCCTTCTGGAATTTTGGTTGACTTTAGAGCCATGAAGAAGATAGTTAAAAAATGGACGGCTCATTTGGATCATCATTATTTAAATGAAGTTTTGGGCAGCACTAATCCCACCACAGAAAATATAGCCAAATATCTTTTTCAAAAGCTCGAGAAAGAGATAAATTTAGAGACCATAAAACTGAGCAAGGTGAGAGTCTGGGAAGCCAAGGATAGCTCGATAACCTATAGCCAGGGAGATAATTAATGGAGCCGTTGGTTCAAATAGCCCTGGATTTTGTGAACCTGAATAGAGCTTTGAAGGTAGCTGAAGCAGCGACTGCCGGAGGGGCAGACTGGCTTGAAGCAGGTACACCCTTAATTAAAAGTGAGGGTTTGGATTGTCTCCGGGCTCTGAGAAGGAGATTCCCTCAAAAGACTCTGGTAGCCGATATGAAGATTATGGATGTGGGCAGGATTGAGTCGGAATCAGCTTTTAAAGCAGGAGCTAACGTGGTTTGTGTTCTCGGGGTAGCCGATGACTCCACTATAAGAGAATGTGTCGAAGCGGCTAAAAATTACGGGGGAAGGGTCACAGTTGATTTGTTAGGACTGAGTGATCCAACAAGACGGGCCAGGGAAGTAGAAAAAATGGGCATAGATTATGTAGGAATGCACACCTCAATAGATGAACAAATGAGAGGCGAAGATCCTTTTAGCCAGCTAAGAGAAGTCTCCCGGACAGTAAGTGTTCCGATTGTCGTGGCCGGAGGGATAAATTCTGAGACAGCTGCCAAGGCCATAGATGCAGGAGCCAGTGTTATCATAGTAGGCGGAGCTGTAATTAAGGCCAGGGATCCCCAGGAAGCTACCAGGATAATTAAAGAGGCGATCAAGAAAAAAAAGGTTATTCCTACTGAGCTTTTCAAGAGAGCAAGGGGTAAGGAAATTGTCCAGATCTTCAAGAAAGTTTCTACTCCCAATCTTTCCGACGCTATGCATCGAGCTGGAGAGATCAAAGGTTTAGTGAAGATCACTCCTTCTGTTAAACTGGTAGGGCCAGCCCTAACAGTGAGGAGTTATCCAGGTGATTGGGCAAAGCCAGTTGAAGCAATTGATAAAGCAGAAAAAGGTCAGGTGATAGTCATTGATGCAGGTGGAATGGGGCCAGCAGTATGGGGAGAGTTGGCTACCCATTCAGCTATTCAGAAGAGACTGGGGGGAGTGGTAATTGATGGAGCAATCAGGGACGTTCCCGAGATAGTCACATTGAACTTCCCTGCTTATGCCAGGTTTATCACACCCACAGCCGGAGAACCACGAGGTTTTGGAGAAATTGGGATCCCCATTCGAATTGGAGGGGTAAGTATATTTACCGGAGACTGGTTGGTGGGAGATGAAGATGGAATTGTAGTTATCCCCCAGAAGAAGGCGGTGGAGATAGCTAACCGGGCCATGGATGTTTTAGAAAGAGAAAATCGCATTCGAGAGGAAATCCTGGAGGGGAAAACCCTCTCCTCAGTTACTGAACTTCTTCGATGGGAGAAGGAGTAAGGAGGAGGTGAGAAATCTATGGAAGAAAAAGAGATGAGGGCGAGGGATGTAATGCAGAAGAGGGTGGTGACCGTAAAAAGATCTACTACTTTAAGAGAGTTGATAGAGATTCTTCGTAAATTTACCTTTCATACCTTACCCGTAGTAGAGGAGGACAATAGAGTTATCGGAATCGTCGCCCTGGAAGACATTCTGAAGATCTTTCAACCATATCCTTCCAATGTTTTAAAGATGCTTGAAAGAATTCCATTTTTAGAGGAATATGAAGAAAGGTCTCTTCTGGAGGAAGATATCCCTTCCGAAATGGGAGTACTTTGTGTAGTTGAGGATATGATGAACACCAATATAGTGACCATCTCTGAGGAGGCGAGCACTCTGGAAGCTCGGCGTCTAATGAAGCTACACAGATTAAAGAGGATACCGGTCGTCGATAAAGAAGGACATTTAGTAGGTATTATTAGTCTATTTGATATAATCTTAGCTGCCTTCAAAGCCAAGGGAATTCTTTAATCAAAATATCTTACCCATAATAAATTTTACTTTAGATAGGAAAAAGCAATACCAATGGATTTAATTTTAGCCTCAGGAATATTAGCCATTGCTGGATTTTTTGGCGGTTTAGCGGCCAGGAAAATCAAGTTCCCCAGGATCAGCGGCTATATTATTGTGGGTATTTTATTAAGTCCCTCTCTTTTAAATGTCATACCTTCAGAATTAATAAGAGGAGATTTAAGTGTAGTTACCGATATTACTTTGGGGGCTGTTGCCTATTTGATTGGGGGAAGTCTTAATATGGAAAGGTTAAAAAAATTGGGAAAAACCATTATCTCAATTACCTTTTGTGAGGCGATCGGAGCATGGATTTTTGTCACCTTATTAATAGCATCCTTGGGTCATTTTATTATTAGATTTAGCACCCCCAGTCCTAATTACTACCAGACCTATTTACCTATGGCCATAATTATTGGTGCTATATCATGTGCAACTGCTCCAGCCGCGACTATGGCTATCATCCACGAGTATAGAGCAAAAGGTCCCTTAACTACCACATTATTGGGAGTAGTTGCTCTGGATGATACTTTTGCCATTATCAGCTATGCTGTCGCTCTAAGCGCTGCCGAGATGCTAATCATTAGCCTTGGAGCCATTTCTCTATATCGAATGCTCATAGTTCCCTTACTTGACATTGCTGGCTCCTTACTTTTAGGTACAGGTTTTGGATTTGCACTGATCTATATGAGCCGTTTTGCCCGAACCAGAAAGACATTATTAGTCATTGTTTTGGGGACGATTATGCTATGCATTGGAGCAGCTAAGATTTTAGATATATCCGCTCTTTTAGCCAATATGGCTATGGGCTTCATCATAGTAAACAAAATGAGACGCAGTGAGGAGATGTTTGGTGTTATCAGTGATATTGAAGATGTGCTCTTTGCTATGTTTTTCACCCTGGCCGGGGCTCATTTCAATTTGGGAATTATTAAAACTGCCGGGATATTAGCGGTATTAATTGTTATAGGCAGATTCAGTGGTAAATTTATCGGAGCAAGAATAGGGGCATCCATTTCTCAGGCACCTACCGTAATTAGAAGATATTTGGGCTTTGGTTTGCTGCCCAAGGCTGGAGTTACCGTGGGACTCATCTTATTAGCTCAGCAAAATTCTGCCTTTTCAACTATTGGAACCGTAATGGTGAGCGGCGTTTTAGCCTCAGTCATTATAAATGAGTTAATTGCCCCAGTCTTTACCAAATATGCTCTATTTAAAGCAGGGGAAGCTACACGGTCTGCGTGAATCCTTCGCTAACATAAGTAGGAACTATTTGATGAATATTGTTCTCTCCTTTGGCATTATCCTTTTGGCAGGTCTTTTGGCGGCTAAACTGCTGCACCGAATAAAATTTCCCGCCGTAACTGCCTACATTTTGATGGGTGTGCTTATTGGTCCAGCCATCCTTAATTTGGTTTCTAAAGAGATCCTTAATGCTTCAGGTTTAATTTCCAATGTAGTACTGGGAGTTATTGCCTTCGGTCTTGGACAGAATTTTTCAAGAGAGAACTTCTCTAAAATTGGTAAATCAGTTCTCTGGATCTCTGTTTTGGAAGCCACCGGTGCCTGGTTGTCTGTTTTCTTTGTTTTTCTTTTCTTACTAAGACAACCTCTATATCTTTCTTTATTATTCGGAGCCATCGCCTCTGCTACCGCTCCAGCAGCTACCGTGATGGTGGTGAGAGAATGTAGGGCCAAAGGAATTTTTACCAATACACTCTTGGGGGTAGTAGCCATCGATGATGCTTGGTGTTTAATAATCTTTGCTTTCTCTTTAGCAGTGGTCAAATCTTTGATAGGACCGCTAACGGGAAATTTGTTGCTTCTAAGAGTTCTACTCGGTTCTCTTTTGCATATCGGGGGTGCTTTTCTCTTAGGAGCAGGGATGGCTGTGATTCTGACAATTTTTTCTCGATATGCCAGAACTGAAACCGATCTTTTAATTTATACTTTGGGATTTATTCTTTTCGGTATTGGTATGGCGATTTATTTTCATCTCTCGGTACTTTTAACCAATATTTTCTTAGGAGCGGTGCTGGTAAATATTGGTAAAAGAAGCTTTAGATTCTTTGATGCCCTAAGGACCGTTGACTCTCCCCTTTATCTTTGTTTCTTTGTCCTAGCCGGGGCAAATCTGAATGTCGCCTTACTGGGGAAATTGGGGTTGATAGGTGTCTTTTACTTTCTTTTTCGAATAATTGGTAAGCTAACAGGTGCATCTTTAGGGGGGTATTTCTCCAAAGCTATTGATTCGGTAAGAAAGTATTTAGGTTTTGGACTTATTCCTCAAGCTGGTGTTGCATTAGGAGTGGCTCTTATTGCCGAGGCCGAATTTCCTGAACTTGGCGGCATAATATTCACTACCATCGCCACCACTACCATAATTTATGAGCTCATCGGTCCTTTCTCGACAAAATTTGCTCTTTCCAAAGCCGGTGAAATTGGTGATGAGTGAGTTCCTCCTTAGACTTCTCCTCATGGAATCTCTTTTTTCTCCTTTGATTTTTTCCACAGTTTAACTTTTTTCACTCCTTTTTTATCCGCATCTACTACAGTGATCTTTAAATTATTGTATTCGATTGTTTCTCCTACACCTGGGATTCTACCCAACTGATCAAAAATAAATCCGCCTATAGATTCAAAGGCGGCTGTCTTTTCTGGAAGATCTGTACCCAGTTTTTCATTGATCTCATCGATATCTGTATCTGCCTTGATCAGGGCGGATCCATCTTTTTGGATGGTTACCTTTTCTTCCTTTCGATCGTATTCATCCTCTATTTCTCCTACAATCTCTTCAAGCAGATCCTCGACGGTAAGCATACCTGCTACTCCTCCGTATTCATCGACCACAATAGCCAGATGGGTTCTTTCCTTCTGGAGTTGATGCAACAATTCCCCCAGATGGATAGTGTATGGAACAAAAATGGGAGGATGCATTATTTGTTTCACTTTCAGATTTTCAGCGGACTTGCCAAAAAGACTCAATAGGTCTTTAGCGTAAGCAACTCCGGTGATATTATCCCGGTTTTTGTGATATACAGGTATTCTTGAATACCCAACTTTTTTTATCAAATCCACCAGCTCTGGAAGACTAGCCCCCTCGTCAATACAAACCATCTTTGTACGAGGAATCATTATCTGTTTAGCCTTGGTTTCATCGAATTCTAGGGCGCTATGGACAAGTTCCTCTTCCCGTTCATCCAGAGCTCCCTCTTCCTGCCCAATATCTATGAGAGTATGGATTTCTTTTTCTGTTATCAAACGGCTCTTTTTGACCTCTTTTGCACCAGCAATTTTTAAGATACCTTGTGTGAAAAAATTCAAGACTTTAATGATAGGACTCAAAGCTATGGAAAGAAAAAGAATCGGGCGAGCTACCTTCAAGGAAATGGTCTCGGCGTGCTGCTGGCAGTATCTTTTTGGAATTATCTCTCCAAAAACCAGGATTATAAAGGTCATTACCCCGGTCACAATTCCTACTGCCTTACCGGGAGCTCCACTTACTAGCCGTGTCACTAGCAGCATAGCTAGGCTAGCGGCGGCAATGTTAGCCAGGTTGTTTCCAATGAGAATTGTAATCAACCACTGCGACGGTTTCATCAATAGAGATTCTATGAGCCGCCCTTTTTTCCCCTTTTCTCTAATTAGTCTCTTTACCGTTATCTTGTCCAGGGAGGAAAGGGCAATCTCCGACCCTGAGAAAAAGCTAGATAATCCAACGCAGCTGACTAAAAGTACTACTGCGATCCACACGTCACTCAAATGGATCTATCTCCTGGAATATTTTTTTTCTATCTCGGCAAGTTTTTTTAGGCGTTCTTGGTGCCTTCCTCCCATAAATTCTGCCGCTAGCCATTCCTCTACTATTTGCAGGGCTAAATCCTTTGCTGTTATTCGTGCTCCCAATGCCAGTATATTGGAGTTGTTATGCTCTCGAGAAAGACGGGCCGTAAGAATTCCATAACAAGGAGTGGCTCTTATTCCCGGTACTTTATTAGCTACCAAGCACATACCCAGGCCGGTCCCGCACACGAGGATTCCTCTTTTAAACTCATTCTTGGCTACCGCCTCAGCAACTTTTATTCCCCAGTCAGTAAAATCGGTAGAATCAGCATTATACGTGCCGAAATCATGGTGGTCTATTTTTTTCTCTTTCAAGAAACTTTTTATTTCCTCTTTTAATCTGTAGCCAGCGTGATCTGCTCCTAGCGCTATCCTCAACTTTTTACCTTTCTCTTAAATTCAGCCAGTTTATCAGCGAGGGATCTATTTAGTCTTACTCTAAGGACAACTTTCCCTTTGAGGTAATTTATACTTAAGACCTCTCCTTTTGAATGAACAAGGGAGATTAGATCGCTTCTCTGGTAAGGAAAGCTAAACTCTGAGTAAACTCTTTCTTTATCCAGAATCTGGGCTATTTTATCAAGCAGTTGATCCAGACCCTGACCCTGCAGGGCTGATATGACTATGCTGGAGTCAAAGGCTCTACGATAGCGGGAAAGTAGGTAGCCGTTGTTAACTAAATCTATTTTATTTAAAACATTAATAGTCGGTTTGTTTTCTACCTTTAACTGTTTTAGAACCGAATAAGTAGCCCTATTTTCCTCTTCCAGTTTGGCGTGAGAGACATCGAGAACATTTATGAGTAGGTCTGCATCCTCAATCTCACTTAAGGTAGCATGAAAGGCAGCTATGAGGTGATGGGGAAGCTTATTGATGAAACCAACCGTATCTGTGAGAAAGAGATCTTCGTGATTAGGAAGGATTGTCTTGCGCGTGATAGGATCTAAAGTAGCAAAAGGTTTATCATCTACCCCTGCCTCTGCTCCGCTAAGTGCATTGAGGAGGGTAGATTTACCTGCATTGGTATAGCCGATAATTGCGGCTGTGTAATAGGCTCTTCTTTTTCTATGTTTTTTTATGATCTTTCTTTGTTGCTCAATTTGCTTTAACTTTCGCTTTAGGTTGACGATTTTTTCTTTGATCCGCCGACGATCAACCTCCAGTTTAGTCTCTCCTGGTCCCCTTGTTCCAATGCCTCCTCCTAAACGGGAAAGAATAATACCTTTTCCTATCAAGCGGGGAAGCAGGTAACTCAATTGCGCCAGTTCGACCTGGAGCTTACCGGCTGCTGATCTGGCCCTTCTGGCAAAGATATCAAGAATTAGTTGGGTCCGATCAATGATCTTAACTCCTATCTCTTCTTCTAAATTCCGTTGTTGGCTTGGAGTTAGATCATCATCAAAGATAATTAGGTTTGCTGCGCTTTCTCGAGCAAAATTAGCTATTTCAGTGACTTTTCCTTTTCCGATATAAAAGGTAGGATCTGGGGTAGGGCGATTTTGAATAGTTTTCAATATGACTTCGGCCCCTGCCGCTTCTGCAAGAGAGGCCAGTTCTTTTAAAGAATCCTCAACTGTCCAGTCACTTAAAGATCTGGGTTTCTTTTTTCTTAAGGCTACTAAAATGGCCTTCTCTTCCGGCCAAAACTCAACTTTTCTTAACCTATTTTTTTTCGTAAGAATCTTCCCTCCTCATACAGTCTTTTTTCAATCTCGCATTTTTACCTGCCTATTTTAATTATAGTCATATACCCAAGTATGTCAAGAAGCAGGACACATTTTTTTACTCAGGCAGATTTTTCAGAGCCTTTACTATAGCCTCGCCGAATTGTTCGGCAGATTGTGGGCCCTCTCCAGTGATAATCTTTCCTTCTACTTGAACAGGTTTTCCAGTGTAAGTGGCTCCTTTGGTCTCTAATTTGCTTATCTCTGAAGAGAAGACAGTGGCCTTTTTTCCGGACAGGACTCCTGCATTAGCTAGCGTTACCGGTGCAATGCAGATAGCACTGAGGATTTTACCTTTTTGCACCGCCTTTTGAGCAATTGAATGAGCAGGCGGATCATTCCAGTATTGGCTAGCCCCGCTACCTCCCACAAAGATAATTACATCATAGTCTTGGACCTTGACGCTGCTTAGCAATATGTCTGGCTTAACTGTCGCTCCTAACATGCCCCTGGCATTTTGTAAGGACGTAGAGGCAACGGTAACTTTTACTCCCCGGCCCTCCAGTATTTTTTTGGGCTCCAACAGTTCTTCATCGCGAAAGTTTCTTTCCGCTATAATCATTAAAGCCTTCTTTTCTTTAAGTTTGGCCATCTTTTCACCTCCCTCCTAGGACAGTTTCTACCAGGGATTCTATATCTAATCCCTGCATCCTGAAAAGATCTTCTGACAGTCCTGAGCCACCGTAACTGGTTATACCTAATTTTCGAAATCGTGGGACGAGGGAATTCTCAGCCAGAAAGTTGGCCACCAAACTGCCGAGTCCAGTCTTGACGTTATGGTCCTCATAAGTGACCACTATCCCTGTTCCAGCAGCTTCGGTTAAGGTGCTCTCATCCAGATCACTCAAACAGCTAACGTTTATTATCCGTGCTCGACAATCTCTTTTTTTTAAAATTTCCCAGGCTTGGACAGCGCGGTGGACCATACTTCCGGTGGTGATAATGGCCGCTTGATTTCCCTCTCGTATCACTTCTGCCTTTCCATAGCGAAATTGATAGTCACCAGCAAAGAACGGACTGCCGTCCTCTCTTAGAATTACGGGAAACTTTGAGCGACCTACTCCCACGAAGAAATTACCAGGTTGGCTGGCAATGTAGCGAATAACCCGATCGGTCTGATTAGGGTCGGCAGGAATAATGATTTTGTATCCGTAGAGGTTGTTGATTATACCCACGTAGTCTATGCACTGGTGGGTTTTTCCGTCCTGACCCACATCAATACCATTGTGAGTACAGACAAGTTTGAGATTGGTCTGGTTAAGATCGTTTAGTCGATGCTGGTTATAGGTTTCATCAACACCGAAGACTCCGAAGTCAGCAAAGAAAGTGACAATTCCCTGAGTGGAGAGAGCACCGGCCACCGTAGCGGTATTATGCTCCTGAATCCCAGCTTGAAAGAAATAGTCTGGATGATCTTGAGCAAATTTTTGGGTTTTGACTGAGCCTACCAGATCGCAGTCCAGCACAGCTAAAGGATTTCTACCAGGCCGGTCGGAATTGAGGTCGCCCAAATCTTTAAGGGCCTGACCAAATGCACTGCGGTTGTCAGTTATTTCGTCTGGCCCATAGCTACGGGGCTGGCCACTATCTATTTTGATTTTGTCAGGCGGCCGTTTTTTCTCCGGTTTCCCTTCCAGAATTTTATTTCTCAGGTGAAGATATCTCTCCATATCGTTCTCAAGGCCAAGTTCTGAAAGAGCAGTAGCACACTGATCAGAAGTTAGAGGCATACCATGAAATTCAAATTTGTTCTCCATAAAGGAGACACCTTTCCCCATAAGAGTCTTGGCCATGATGGCTGTCGGAGATTGGGTATTTTTTACCCCCGTTCGGATGGCTTGATAAACTTGCTGATAATCGTGTCCATCCACTTCGAGAATTTCCCATCCGTCAGCAAGGTAGTTTTCTTTAATATTCTGAGGCATAATCTCATTAAGAGGACCGCTCAGTTGGAGTCGGTTGTAGTCGATGATTACCGTGAGATTGTTTAAGCTATATTTTTTGGCAAAGCGTCTTGCTTCTCCCACCTGACCTTTTGTCTGCTCACCATCGCTCATAACTACGAAAACCTGATAGTTTCGCTGATGCAGTTTAGATGCCAAAGCAAAGCCGCAGCCAGCAGAAAGACCCTGACCCAGATTACCACTGCTCCATTCCACCCCAGGAATTTCTCGCTCTACATGTCCCTCGAAGATAGTTCCCGCTTTGCGGAATCCGGTGATGGCACTATCCACCTCAAAAAAATCCACCCGAGCTAAGGCAGCGTAAACTCCGGGGGAAGTGTGTCCGTGACTTATTACGATGCGGTCACGCTCAGCCCAGTAAGGATGAGCAGGATCCACATTGGCACAGGAGTACAAAACCAGATAAAT
>Ga0315549_1004216_pt1 | contig 12277 bp, 8 predicted proteins | sample SalMarSW160200MG_FD_203101 | JGI IMG/M metagenome (GOLD analysis project Ga0315549, IMG submission 203101) | Salt marsh sediment microbial communities from the Plum Island Ecosystem LTER, Massachusetts, United States - Salt Marsh Sediment SW1601-200 ... | reverse complement strand
TATTATCGAACCGTGCTGCAAACGGAATGATCACAAAGCGGGTTGCCGTATACACCCCGTAAAAAAGAGAGGTAAGGTAGGCGGCGGATTGATCATCGGCGACTTCCCTTACAAGTGAATAGTTATAGATCCACACTCCGAAAGCAAGCTCAACGCCCACAAAGAAGAAAAAGAAAACTACGGAAAATATAATAAATGCCTGCTTAATGTCTTGATTAATGTGTGCGGCCGGCTTTTTACCGGCCGGAAGAGGGGGAAGCACGGCGACAATGAGAGCAACAAGTAAAGCAGATGCTGCAATAAACCAGTAGGTATAGACTGCTGTACCTGTGTGCAGACGAATTTGAGAGATGACCAGCGGAATTAAAAAAGCGCCGATTCCAAAAGAAAAGTGCAGACCGCTAAGGAAAGACGCGGAGCGCTTACCGTGAAGCCGAGTGATTATTATATTGCCGCCTGCGGTGCACAGACTGTAGGAAATTCCTATTAAAAAGAACAATGAAGCTGTAACAAAAAAGGTCGTGAATAGAGGAATGCCCGCAAAAAAAACTCCCGAGGAAACAAGGATAAAAAGCAGAATTGTTTTTGCTGAAAGGCGGTCATAGAGCCTGACCCCAAACAAAGAACCCACCAGTGCTCCTATGGTGCGGATAATAAAAATAAGACTGAACTGTTCCACATCAACACCGTTCTGGGCGGAAAGATCGTTGATACACGGACCAACGGAAACCAAATTCATTCCTAAAAGCAGGTAAACAAGGTAGAGCGATCCTGTCTGCAGCCAGGGCAGCAGCTTGTGCGTACCGGTTGTACATTCCGGAATCTGTGCTTTTTCTTTATTCATTCAGTATCCCTTCTCTTTGGAACAGGTTTGAGGTCGATTGAATTTTAATCCCAATTATGAAAAATATAAGTATTTATTGGCAAAAATAGTAGCAAAATAAATAATGCTACTGGAAACGCTAAAAATAACAGCAAAGTATCTTAAGGTCGTCCATTCATGTGTTTGACAATTTACCCACACTATGTCATAATTATAGACAAACATCTGATTTTTAATATAATGAAAAAAGAATTAGGATTTGTAGTAACTGCTATTCTTTTAATTCTCAGTAATTGTAGTACATTTCCTGCTCCCTCAAATTCAAACGAGTCCCTTGTTGTGATCATTTGCCAAAAATCTGTGCAGAATTCAAGAGGAAAACAAATCGATAATGCCGGAAGTCTCGAGTTCAGCGGTCCCACGACTGCTGCGGTAGAGCTGCAATGTAGTGAATGGGGAATAAAGACTGTAAAGCTTACGGCAGGATCTTACCAGGTACGTTTGGCAGGGAATAACGGGGCTCCCCTTATTAAACAATATGAGATTAAGCCGCAGGCCGTTATTCTGTTCCCCTACTCTTTTGACATAGCGGAAAACGGAAAGCTTTCTTATCTTCCGGTGACTCCCGATGAACAGCAGAAGGCGGTTCAGTTGCTTTTAGGTTATATAGATTTTGAACCGTGGGTAGGCAGCGGTTATATTGGCTTCGGCAAAGCCCGTCCCAAAATGTATCTTTCCCAAAGCAGCCGGAGCATTACCATCAATAGTAATCCCGCGGGGGCGCGTGTCTTTATAGATAATATCGAATGGGGTACCACACCCAAAGCAGTAGAGCTTTCGACGGGTAAATATCTGCTGCGTTTGGAAAAAGAAGGTTATAAACCACTTAAGAGAATCATTTCCGTTGAAATAAATAAGGAGGAGTACTATACGCTTGAAGCTCTGGGTAAAGACACGACAGTACCTAAAAAAGATACCTTCAGCATTATGGTATTTCCCTTTTTAAATATTCAGGATGAGAACTACAATCCCTACGGAAATATATTTTTAAGTACCTTTAACGTTAACTTCATTAAAGATAAGGATTTAAAGGTTATCCGGATCGCCGGACAGAACAGCAATCCCGGTCGAAGCGATTATCCGGATCTCGGTCTGGCTGCGAAAAACGGTGCCGAGCTGGTTGTGGCCGGCAGATATCAGGAAAACCAGGGAAAACTTTTTGTACATGCGCTCCTGTACGACGTGCAGTCAGAGCGCGTAAAATACGCTGTACTCTATATAAGCGAAGCGGGGTTTTCCGTATTTGATTCCATCGATGATATATCACTCAATTTTAGTAAAGCGGTCTCACGCGTACTGCCCAAACCGGGTAATCCGATTTTTGAGCAGGAGGGTGATGTTTCCGCCGAGCTGGCAGCGTATGAAAAGCAGGTCTATAAAAACCGGATTATAGCCAAGAGGTGTTCCTGGCCGCATGTGCTCACAGTGCTGGGGGGTCTTCAGATGCTGGGCGACCAGGTCCTCTCACCGAGTTCTACGGAGCAGGAGTTGAGAAACACACCGCGAACTCCCTTAAATGCCTTAAGAATCGAATATGAATATATCTTTGATCCTATTATTTCGCTTTCGGCTGCCGTGGGTGCACATGCAGGTGCGTGCTCTTTGGGTGACGAAGATGTGATGGCCATAGACTTTCATGCTTCTCTGGGACCAAAATTTTATTTCCGTTCCAGTAAAAGCGATATCTATGTCGGTCTCCTGGTTTCGGCATCGTACACCCCTGCAATAACCATAACTGATATGGGTGTTGATTATAATTTCGGACCTTATCTCTATTTTGGGGCCATGATTAATGCGGGTATGAAATTTTATTTTACCAACCGTATGAGTGATATGCCTTTTTATCTTGATACCGGTATTCTCTTTGACGCCGTAACCTTGCGTTTAGACGAACCCGATGGTATTTCTTATGTGCCTCTGCATATGATGCTCTATGTAGGACTGGGGTGGCATTTATGAAACAAGTGCTGTGCAGTTTTTTTCTGATGCTTTGTCTTTTATTTTCACTCTGCGCCCAGGATAAGGAATTGGTACTGCACCGTGTGTATTTTGAACCGGTAAATCATAAAACACAGTCGGACAAAGAGCTGTTATCCACAATACCTGATATGCTCTCTTCGCTAATTACGGTTATCCAGCCTATAATTAATACCGAATATAAGGAAGCGGCCAAATCGGTTGTCACAACTACTGTGACAAAAGGCGGATCAAATCAGATTACGGTTCTGGTTGAACTTAAACGGGGTAAAGAGAATATTACCAGCGCTGAGTTTAGCTACCCTGCCGATAAGCTTAATTACGCTGCTTTTAAGGGCTTTATCGAAACCACGGCCCGCAAGTTCAGCTCTCATCTGGGAGAAGTAGAGCCTGAAGTAAAGATAACTTCCCTTATCAAAGATGTTGAGACAAAAGACACTATACAGGCCGTTCAGTTTGCAGAGGCTATGGCCAGACCGTTTGAACTCAGCATATGGGTGGGATCGATTTTAAAAGCCAATACTTCGGATATTGACGAGGCCAAATTCACGCTCAGGCCAAGAATTCAATTTCCCTTTCCTTTGGAATTGGATTTTGTCTGGTATTTTGAACGGCAGCAGGGTCTGCTGATTTCAGTATATTTTGATTATAACGATTATATGTTCTTCGGATTCGATGCGGTCAGTCCGGATGACTTGCCGGCTGCTTCCGATAATCTGATATTTTTAGCAGGTGCCGGTTATGTGTTTCGCACACTCGGTGTGTTTTCCTCCAGCTATTCCATTTCATTACTCGCGGGAGCGGTGCAGGTAACCGCCAAGCAGGATTTAGACAATAAAAATCCGGAGCAGCTCTCTCTCGCGGCAGGAGAATCAGCCTGGCTCTTTTTTGCTCAAATACCCTTACGCATCAGCTTTATCTATAATATAAGTCCGAATATAGCAGTACAAACAAATTTTTCATTTGTGTTCAATCCGCATATTTTATTCGGACTGATTGCCGGCCTTGAGCTTCCTTATGAAGGTCAGGGTTCTGCAGTACAGATACAGTTCATATCTTTGGGTGCGGCTTATCGTTTTTAGCGCTTTTATCGGGTTAGAAAACACCGGATTCGACGATCACTTTTTTACATAACGTAGTTTTTTTCCATAATAATTGAAAATGCCTGAGATAAGGTGTAAAATTTGAAATGGAATCAATTTTTTCTGTTTTTTACTTCGATCTAAGAAAGCATATGGTAGAAAGTTACAGAAATAATGACTAGAGGGGGGGGTAGAATGCTTAAACCGACAAAGTTAATCCTCATAATTTTCATGATAGGAGTATGTGCTTTTTTCTATTCATGTCCCCAGCCTGCACAGATGGTTACTCGAACTGAATCTTTATCGGATCAAGACCTTGAATCGGGAAAAGCAACTTTGACCTATGAAGAGGCTTTGGTAATCTTCGTATCCGGCGAGGTGTATGTTAAAGGGACAGCTGAATGGGAGTATTTAGAAATTGGCAATATCGTGCATCCCGATGAAGTTGTGAAGGTCGGAGCTGATTCACTTTGCGAGCTGCAGTTTGGACAGAAATCTGTGGTAAGAGTTCAGGAGAATACGGAAATTTCCCTAAAGGAATTTTGGTTGGAACCGGAACAGACAGCAGTAGACATTGATCTGGCTGTGGGATCGGTTCTGTGCAAAGTTTCCAAATTATCCGGTAAAGAGTCTTTTAAAGTCCGTACTCGCACGGCAGTATGCGGTATCCGCGGAACTGAATTTTCAGTACGGGTAACGGAGTCTAAAGAAACCGTATTAGCTGTAAAAGAGGGAGCGGTAACAATAGTCCCTGAGAGCGCGGAATCGGATAAGATACAGGAGCAGACTCAACTTGACAATACCAAGCTTAAAGCGTTGGTTAAAAAAATGGAGGGTATGGCGTTGGTTGTTACAGCGCGTCAGGAAGTGACCATAGATGAAGAAGCCGCGAAAGAAACCGAGCAGATAGTCAAGGTTATGGTAGATGAAGTAAAAAAGGCCGATCAGGCTGAAGAGCTCACAGAAGCGGAGTTGGAAACAGTTTCTGCTCTGGTTACAGAAACGAATGATAAGATTAATAAGGTAATTAAACCGCCGCAAGAGATCTCAGCTGAAAAAGAGGATGAACTTAAAAAGCTGGATCAGGTAGAGATTAAAGAAGTCAGTATGGCAGCGGAAAAGTCTTCCGAAGATAAAGATAAAATTCAATTAACAAAAACGGTCCCCGTATTAATTAAGATTAAAATCGCAACCGAACCAAAAGATGCGGATATATATCTTGACGGTGTATCTGTTGGCAAAGGAAGATTTCAAAAACTATATGAAGAAGGTAAAACGCTTGAATTTACGGTAAAGAAATCCGGATTTAATAAGCAAAGTGTAACAGTAGAAACCAATATAGCAACCCAAAAGGACTACACTATTGTATTACAGGAGCTTTCAAAGGCGGAAAAGGAGCAGGAAGAAAAGGAGCCTAAAAGCGAAGTCAAAGCAAAGGATGAGCTGAATAAGGCAGTGGGATTAATAGATACAGGCAAAGAGAAGAAACCGGCCGGGATAACAAGAGAAGTAGTTCCGATTAAGAAAGTTAAGCTGGCTGACGCTCGTTTTGTGGGAGAAATGCTGCCGGCAGGTGAGCTGATCGTAGCAGCCAGTAACCAGGGAAAAGTTTATGCCTTTGACAGCAATGGCAGTATTGTATGGTCGCAAGAAACGTCGAACAATCCCAATCATAATTCCTGGCCTAAAGTTATCGGCAGTAATCTCTACTTCGCGGGTTCCAGAGAGCTGGTTATCATACAGGTCGCTTCGGGTAAGGTGCTTAAGCGCAGAGCATTGACTACCGTGGAAAATCAAATGTTCGGAAGGCGTATAGTGGTATTAGGCAATAACGGGCTTTTTGCTACTGATTCCGCTATCCAAATTATCGATTTACAGAATGGCACCACCCAAAAAGAGTATCAGATACCCGGCGGTTCACTAATGACACCAGTGGTGTATAAAGGTAAAATATATATAGTTAACCTAACGGGAGAGCTTGTTAGTATGGACGTACAGAGCGGAGCGCCTGATCCTCAGCCGCTGAAAACCCAAGCTTTCGGTCCGATAGCTATTCCAATCAGTGTTTCCCAGGGCAGGGCTTATTTCTGTGGAAGAAAAGGTATGCTGGTATGTGTTGATCTGAATAGCAAAAGCATAGTCTGGCAGAAAAAACTTGATCCTAATTCAAATATCTACCCGCATCAAGAAATAATTGCGCTTGAAAAAGCAGTATACATATATGCTGCCGATAAGATTTACGCATTCTCTGCTGCAAACGGCAGGGCATTATTTAGACCGCTTCCTCATGTAACGGCTCCTCCGCTTTATCTGAACGGAAGACTATACTACAGCAGGAATGACGGAACCTTGGTCATTGCAGACGCTATGACAGGCAATGTGCAGAGATTGATTAAAATCGATGCCCGGATCGGCTGCCGCCCGCTTGTCGGAGATAAACAGCTCATTCTGGCGACTGACCAGGGCGAGATACTCTTAGTGAGTAAAGTCATAAAGTAAGCGCTATTTTATAACACAGTTCGCAGATGTTACTCCTTTTAAAAACCACCTCTGGCGGGATGTTGGTTACGGGCAGCATATTTTAACAAGTGATAAAAATTGATTTCCTGATTATTGTGCTCTGTATGTATCCGTGCAGGCGGTAAAAGGGGAAATTCCTGTCAAACCGATCCCCGAGAGGAGACCGCAAAAACATAAAAGGAGACAATTTATGCAGCCGAGCAACTCAGGTGAGGTTAACAATCTTTCCTACCCCGTATGGCGCTGTAAGGTCTGCGGATATCTCTGTGCCAGAAATAATCCGCTGGAGGTCTGCCCGGTTTGTAAGGCAAAAAAGGAGCGTTTCGAACGCTTTATCTAGCAAGATACCGCTACCAATGAATGGGATCGAACCGGGGAGGGATTATAAAATTTCCGCTGGTATCAATATAGCCCCATTTACCGTCTTTAAGTACTGCGGCGGCTCCGTCCGAAAAACTGCAGGCATCTTCGAATTGAGGTGATATGACCACTTCACCTTTTTTATTGATATAACCGTATTTACCCTGTTTATTAGAGAGGAGCAGTCCGTCGAAGAAGTAATTAAAGTAGGTGTCGTAATCTACTCGAAAAATAATCGTGCCGGTTTTATCGATAATGGCAAGACCCTGTTCATCCTCCACGGACGCGCGCCCGTTTTTAAAACTAGTTGCATCCTTATATTAAGCTGCGATTTTAATCTCCCCTGTTTTATCGATATATCCATGCTTTTCATTTATCCGGATTACAGCAAGTCCTTCACTAAATGACATCACGCTTTCAAACTGCAAGAGTATGGCATATGAACCGGTCGGGGTTATGAATCCCCATTTTTTATCTTTTTTAACCGCTGCCAAACCCTCCGTAAATGAAAATGCATAATCAAACTGGGGCTGAATGACAAATGTCCCGCTTTTATTAATAAAGCCGTAGTTACCGTTTTTTCGGACACAGGCATAACCCTCGCTGAAACTGTCAGCATCTTCAAATTGCGGCTGAATTATTAATACCCCATCGGCGTTAATATAACCCCACTTCCTGTTTTTCTTTACGGCGGCAACTCCGTTTTTAAAGTAAATGGCGTTCTCGTACACAGCAGCTATGGCTAGCTTTCCGGTTTTGTCGATGAAGCCGTATTTCCCGTTTACGGTATAGCGGGCAAATCCCTCTTTAAAGGAATCTATATCCGGTGCGCGCTGGGCAGATAACGGTAAAGCAAGCAGTAAAAAAACTATACCTATATATGCGATAGGCTTGAGTTTCATATCTTCCCTCCGTTATTTATTTTAAAACTGTATTTATTTTTTCCAAAAGTTGATCAAAGTTTATAAAAGTTTTGTAAAGTATATCTTCCTGTTTTAAACCGATGTCAAGCATATCCTTGGTTAACACATAATCCAGCGAACCCGTAAATATAAAAATCTTGATATGCGGCTTGATACTATGCACATTTTTAATAAATTCTTCCCCCAACATGTCCGGGAGTCTGAGGTCTGCGATCATTAAATCAAAATCTCTTTCTTCTATACATTGAAGTCCGCTTTTGCCATCTGCGGCAGTATCTACATGAAAATTGAAATCTTCCAGATAGCGGGCAATACTTTTATATATGGAAGGCTCATCATCTACAACTAATATATTATATTTCTTGTTTTTCACGGTTACACTCTGCTACTATCAAGTATTAATATTTATAGTATACTATATGTACGAGTGTTATGCAAAAAAAAGAGCATAGAGCAATTTTAAATTTGTTCCTCTTTTGACCTAGATAAACTTTAAGATCATACTTGCAAAACAAGGAGATATCAATAAGAATTAATTAATATATAAAAAGGAAGGAGGTTGTTACGAAAAAATTATTATCTTTTATAGTATTAATTTTACCTGTATTATTTCTGACATTTTGTACCCAAGATGGGGATTCATGGCCAAAAGAAATAAAGGAATTTAGTGTTTTTGTGGCTTTTGCCCAGGAAGATTATCCGGTGGATGGCACTATATTCGGTGATTGGCTTGAAAAGGAAACAAGAGTACGGCAAACTTTTCAGTTCCTAGAAGGCGAGCAGGAAACTCAAATAGAAATCATGATTGCCGGCAAGCAGTACCCGGATATTATTCAAGCACGCAATCAAACAATCAAGCTAGTGGAAGCCGGTGTACTCATTCCTTTGGACGATTTAATTGAAAAGTACGGTCCCAATATCAAGAAGCTGTACGGAAAATATATGGGACGGTTCAGACATGAGGACGGCCACATCTATTATCTGCCGCCCTTCTGGCCTTATGAAGACAGAGTAGCCAGAACAAATGTTCATCATGCTGTCTGGATCCAAAAAGCGGTATTGAAAGAGTTTGGTTATCCAAAAATCAAGTACTTTGAAGGGTTTATCGAACTCTTGGAAAAGTACGCGCGGAAATACCCCTCAATAAACGGAGAGAAAACACTTGGTTTTACCGCCATGGCTACGGGATGGCGCAAGTTCTCGCTTTTAAACGCCCCTTCGGTTTTAAGCGGGCATCCCAATGACTCTTCGGCTAATGTGGAATATGAAAAGGGTGGATGGGTGGCTAAACGCTATTATGATGGGGAAGAAAGTTACAAACTATATAAGCTTTATAACCAGATGTATTTAAAGGGATTATACGATGCCGAATCCTTTATCATGGACTACGAAAAATATCTGGAAAAGTTAAAATCCGGAAGGATTCTCGGATTCTATGACCACCGCTGGCATATTAACCCTGCCCAGACCTATCTTTTGGAACAGGATCAGGACAGGTGGTTTGTTCCGCTTCCATTGGTTATGAAAGGATATGAAGAAGAGTATGAAGGGCCTATTGAACCGCAGACCGATCAAGGAATCGGGATCACTATCGCATGTGAAGATCCTGTCTTAATAATTAAGTATTTTGATTTTCTCTGTCGGGAAGAGGTGATGAAAATCAGAAAATGGGGATTTGAGGGTGAAGATTATCTGGTGAATGAAGACGGTATTTTCTATAGAACTTCCGAACAGATAGACAAATGGACGGATGAGACCTGGAGAATAAAAACCTATGGTGCTATTTATTGGAGTCAGTTCTGCGGATTTAGCGATTATTCCGTGTATTCGGACGGTAATAGTGTTAACCCGAAATACAATCATCTTATCTTTTATGCCCGCTTAAACGATTCCGAAAAAGAGGTATTAAACATGTATGGTGTAAAAACCTGGTATGAAATGTTTAAACCACCGGATATGCGGCGGGCTGTGTATTTTCCCTTATGGACGGCTTCCGCTGCCATGGAACAAGACAGTCCGGAAAAGACTGCCGAAGAAGCGGTTATGAATTTACGTGAGAAGTATACGCCACTCTTAATCTCCGCACCTGCGGGAAAATACGATGCTGTATGGAAGGAGTATCTTGCTGCGTTGGAAAAAATACCCAACAGAGATTCGGTTGAAGAGTACTATCAGGAAGTTATTGATTTCCGTGTGGAAAATTGGACTGAATAGTTTTTGTATATATCATCATACCTCTAGCGGAAGCTGGATGACAAATCGGGTTTCGCCCTTTTTTGAGCGATGTACGTTGATTTCACCCTGATGATTTTCCACAATTATAAAATAGGATATGTATAAACCCAGACCCGTACCCTTATGCGCGGTTTTGGTTGTAAAAAACGGTTCAAAAATACGCTTTCTGATATTTTCGGGAATACCGGGGCCGTTATTTTCTATTTCAACAGTTACTTTGTTTTTCTTTGTTGAGATACTTACGTGGATCTGCGGATCGGAAGTTTCGGCATCATGCATGGCTTGCGCAGCATTTTTTAAAAGATTTAAGAATACCTGTTGAATCTCCGATTTAGAACACAAAACATCCGGAACACTTTTATAATTGCGGTTTATTTTAATCTTCCTAAAATCATATTTTTTCTTAAGATCATAATCATTGGAAGCCATGTCGATGGTCTGTTCAAGAAGTTCACTTAGGTTTTGTTTCTCTTTCTTTGAATCTGTTTTGCGGCAAAATCTGAGCATATTTTCCACTAGTTCAGCCGCGCGCCTTGCCTCTTTATGAGCGTCTTCCAGGGTATCCTGAATCATTCTCTTTTTTATATATGTCATAAGCATGTCCATATTAATTCCGATTTCTTTCGCCATTTTTACATTAGCTGGTATTTCTTTATTGAAGCGGTTTAAGGCGACTTCTATATTCTGAATAATACCTGCCAAAGGATTGTTGAGCTCATGAGCAATACCTGCGGCTAAACCTCCGATCGAGAGCATTTTTTCGGATTGGATCATGATCTCTTCCAGTTTTACCTTTTCGGTTACATCATCAATACGGATAACCGCGCCATCCACGCCATTGGCTACAAGAGGATATATTGTCAAATCCGAATAGCGTATGACACCCTGTTTTTCATCAACAATTTTGTAATCATGTACTACGATTTGGTTTTTAATTGCTCTTTGAATCTTCTCCCGCTCCAGTTCTAAAAGAGGGAAGACCTTGGAGAAAAGGTTACCCTTGGCCTGTTCCGAACTCAGACCCGTAGCTTCTTTTGCTTTATAGTTCCATTGAGTAACTTTACCCATACTATCTATGGTAATTATAATGGAAGGCATTGAGTTTAAGATGTTGTTAAGGTAATTGTTTAATTTTATAAAACGCTGGGTAAGGTTTTTTGAAAAAATCAACACAAAAGCAATGGCAAAAATCACTTCAGCAGCAGCGATAATCCATGACACAATTGTGTTTACGGAAGTAATTACACCGCTTTGTTCATTGAGAAGTTGACTCAGTTGTTTTAAATTCTTGGTAAAACCCTTAGTAGAATATTCTACAATTTGTATGCTTTTTTTAAACCAAAACAGAGGTCTGTACTCAGGGACCTTATCTCTGTTTTCAAACCGTGAAAGCTCCTGTAAGAAGCCCTCTATACTTTTATCCCCGATCTCTGAATACTTCCTTGCTTGAATTAAAGCAATGAGGTTGCTGTTGCCTTCCTGCAGGCTGGGATAAATAATATTCCATAACCGGCCTACATTAAGAGCTATGGTTTTAGTCTCAGCAGTTAAGGCGGCACTGATTTCCGTGATCAGCTCCATATTATGGTTGCACTCCTCAATCAGAGTTTGATATTCATGTTGGACAATACGAATGTCGTCTTTCTGCCCGAGGATTACTTTTAATTTATAATTGAGTTCATTGATGTTGGAAAGGGTAATTGAGGCCTGCTTTGAGATCTCATTTATGTTATGTGTAACCGTGTTTATTGAGTAAAGGAGCAGGAATGCCCCGAAAAAACCAATAATAATAATGAGAATGGCAATAAAAAGCGTTCTGAATATCTTCATAGCAAAACCGGATCCATTATATACTGTTTTTTCTTATTATAAAATAGCTTTTGAGCTGTCTGATTAACTCTCATAATTGACAGGGCAGGCCATATATCCTATTTTTATTATAACCGTTTTAAAAGGAAAAGAATACTGCATAGAGATGTAATGGTGGTTAAGCTATGTTTATTTTAAGAATATTAATTCTGCTGGGAGCTTTACATGGAACTTTCCTTGGAATTGCCGTCTTTAATAAAAGAAAAAAAAGCCAATCAAATTTATTTTTAAGCTTATGGATTTATGCACTTGTCTATTTGCTGCTCAACACATACCTTTATTTAGCAGGAATTATTCCAATACACATTTGTTTCTTTTTTTCCATTGAGTTTGATTTGTTTTTGCTGGGACCGCTCTCGTATTTTTATATTAAGTCTTTAACCGATATCAATTTTGAATTTAAAAAAATATATTTATTTTATCTCTCC
>Ga0315549_1004211_pt1 | contig 12284 bp, 10 predicted proteins | sample SalMarSW160200MG_FD_203101 | JGI IMG/M metagenome (GOLD analysis project Ga0315549, IMG submission 203101) | Salt marsh sediment microbial communities from the Plum Island Ecosystem LTER, Massachusetts, United States - Salt Marsh Sediment SW1601-200 ... | reverse complement strand
CCTGCTTTGAAACTAAGTCAGAATGGCTGCCAACAGAAACAAAGGCTCGTTGCACGTTTAGCGAAATAAGTATATTTTTCGTAATGGAGTAGTTTTTCTATTGACAGCCGGAGGCCTTATAAGTGTTCGGGGACGTTATTACGCAGGCGGACATAACTTGGTTTTTTTCTTGATATCTGATACGGGTATCTTTGCCAGCCGTACGTTGAAACCAAACGCCTCCAGTCGGTTTACTACGTGTTTCAGGCTAATTTTTGAAAAGAAAGGGACGTTCAATCCCTTTTCTTGCTCACTGATAATCGCATATACAATGGTATATTCCTGACGATCTGGCATGTTTTCGATATCATCGATTTTTAAGTGATTCGGTAGTTTGTCGTTAAACATTTTTCTAAACTGCATGCTACTCTGTAATAATTCTCCTGAGACCAATCCTTGGTTAAATAAGTGACTCAAAACACTTGAACCACCATACCGTTTAACATGGATCAATTCTTTTTCACGCCGATACAGATCGCACGGCTCAATAGGACTCGCTGCATCAGGGAGTAATATATTATTTCTATCCAATAAGGCAAATACAGATGGATCACTATCAGCAACGCGTTTATTATAAGCACCTTCCGTTTTATCATCATATTGGGGTAACTTCTTTTTGTATCGCTTTGACTGGCTTGCTTCATATTGCTCTTGTACTCTCTTAACGTAATCCTCGTTAACTGCATACCATTTTCCAGCATTCAGAATATACGCTAATCCATCGCGCCATAGCTCTGCATAAATGAAGCGGTAAACTGTATCTTCAAATACAGTGTAACCGTTTTCATCGACTGCCAAAATCCTTCTTCTATTAAGCAAATCAATATCGAAACCTTTCTTTGCTATTTCATCAAGGCATTCGTCAATACGAGTATCATGGTATTGAATAGCCTTATTGCCTTTTGAATACCTGAACCCGACCACTCTATCCCAGTCAATTATTCTTGGTGCGCAAAGCCATACATGGACAATGTCGCGCAGATCCAGCTTCTCTACAAGTTGTTTGTCAAGGTCATGATGAAGTTCCTTATCCTTAACTTCCCCAATGTGGTCAATCCATGAGAATGGTCCGTTCTTGTAAGAGTCATCATTGTAAGCAGCCCAAATCTTTCGAAGCAACTCCCTTATGTCACTGAGCTGGATTTCAACCGAAATTTTGAAGGGATCACCACCGGACACCCGCTTCCCAAAATATTTCTCCTTGGGCGATCCGGTTATTGCCCGTAAAAGGTCGCGTTCTATGTCGATACCGAAAAACTGCAGGCCTACCGCTTCTCCGGACTGTTCCCTGGCTTGTTTGGGCTGAGCCTCCAACGACGATTTATCAATGCTTCGTATACTCTCTGGCTCAAGGATGTTTAGAGCTGTATGAAGACCGAAATTCGGTTCTATACACCCTGTCTTCAACAGATAACGCCCTTGACCAAAGCAGATCAGGAACAACCGCCCTTGCTCTTTTACAACGAAAAGGGCACCAGTTGATTGATTTCTACCTAGTTTCTCTGGAGCCACGATACCAGAGAACAGAGGCGCCCAAGGTGGAGTATTAGACGTGCTATTTTTGATAAAGAGAGTACCCAGCTCATTGCCGTCAGGGTTGGTGGAGGTTTTCGTGAATTCAGCATCGGGCTTAAGTACTTGCTCTGCTGCCTTAAATCCGTCCTTCGCCACATATACAGACAAGACTATTTTTTTAGTCTTAAAGCTCACCCGTATTCATACCTCGAACGACTCGGTTAAGAGGTTGGCAAAGGAGCGCAGCGGATATGCCAGTCTTCCTTCAACCTCTTGTTTGCTTTTTTTATCTCAATAGCTTATCCATTTTTGCTTTCCATGGTTCCCTGTGGATAATCCTATCCTTCTGTAGATTTTCTTGCAGAATTTGTGCTTTTGTTAATTTCGATAATTCTTCCCATTCTTCCTCAAATATATATGTGGCATTACCGGAATAGAGTGATTCAAGGACATATAGATTCTTTTTAGGAAATCCAAAAATGAGGTAACCAGAGAAACCGGCCTGTCCAATGGCAACGAACTCGGGATCGAAGGCTGTGATGGCTTGAAGCCTGTACCTTATAACGACTTGATTCTGTTCAGATGCTTGATTGACCAATGGTTTAACATGTTTCTCAACTTTTTTCCATGGCCACTTTCCTGGCGGTAATATCCTCCAATTTAGGCGTGTCACATTGGCTATTGTGTAACCTTCCAAGTTTTCAGATAGCACTTGACACTGCCCAAAAATTTCTAAAAAAATATTTATGGCATGCAATAAGGCGTCAGGTTCTTGAAAATTAATTTCGTGATCAGGAGCAACGATGAATTTTTCATTCTCTGGATTTTGAGTTACAGAAAGCTCTATGCATGGCGGTGGAATAAGAGTTCTTGGGTATCTTTGATATGGCACATCAACAATTTTTGATTGAGTTTCAGTTTCCCAACGGCCTGCCCACTGCTCCCATGTCCACTCAACTTGCCTATATGCTGTTTCCATTGGCTTGTCTTTGTGGATTACAATTTTGCCTTCAGCATTGTATCTGCATACCGGACCAAATTTGGCAGGAGGTAAAACTGTTTCCCCAACATTTAGGTCTGTTGTAAATCCGATTTCAAAAAGGAGTTCTTTTAACTGGTCATTAATGGCTAGCCCTGGGATTACTTTTGACCCGTCTGCAAACGAAAGTAATTTTTTATCCAATTTTCTCTTTCTCTTTCCTGTGATTAACATTTCCCCCTCCTTATTTTAAAGCGAACATTTACATATAAGGCAAATTTGCTTAGTTTCAATAATCAATATAGTATAGCCTTTCTGAGGGCGTCCCGCTTTATGGCAAGAATAACAACTTAAGCCACAAATTCTTTAAAAAATTACGAGTCAAAAGCACACCTGAAGCCCTGTCAAAAAAGCAACAAAGTCAAACGGAGACTTGACCACTTCATAAGGCCAACGAAAAACTCACCATCACCGAGGGCCGGCTTAGGCCCTCGGTGTCAAGTGAATTGTCAGGTTGGGTGATTTTTAGCTCCCAATCTGTGGTGCAAGCTCATCCATGGTATAGTGAACAAATTGCCTACCCAATTCAGTTAATTCATAGGGCTCTTGATCATCAAAAGCCGATTTCAATGTGCTGGAGCTTGATCTTTGTCGGCCTTTTGTAGATTCTTTAATAAACTGGCCATGAATATTTGTTGACCGATGTTGCCGTATTACTCCACCTGTTGAGAGGTCTCTGATGAGCCTCTTGTATAAATCGGCCTCAGCTGAATCTTCTCTTGGTCTGTCTCCATGTATGCTATTCCATATTCCGCCTCGTGTAATTCCAGAGTTTATATATATTTCTTTAATAACCATAAAATGTGCTTCGTGGTAATGATCTATCCATTCGATAAAGAGGCGGACAAGGTCATCTGGACAAAGTTTTGTCCCACCAGCATTCGTTAGTAAATTTTTAATTAAATTCCTTTTTTCTTGTGTGTCGGCCTGATCCCAAGAGCGAAATCCTTTGCGAATAAGCGATAGATATGAAGGAGATTCAATTCTATTTTTAATTTCTTCATCAAAATTGCTGAGCCGGTTTAAAATATCTGTAATTGTTTTCCCAAGCTCGAAGAGTTTTTCCTTATGTTCTTCGTACCACAATTGATGAAATTCATTGACTACGCCCTGCTCTTTTTCAGCATCAAGGGCAGCTGTTGCGCTCAAAAAACCGCCTACCCATGGGATACTACTTAGAGCAGCTAAAGTGAAGCGAGCAAATTTACGTTTTTTTCCTCCTGCTGCAGCTTCTTGCAACTCCGTCTTTATTCGGTCAGTTATCTTGTGTGCCAAAGCAACAATCTTTGGCTTTTCATTTTCCATTTTATTCTATTCCCTACGGAAGTAATTAAAAATCAAAATTCTTTCGACCTTTCTTAACTTCCCATTGAACTAAGAAAGATCATCCATCAGAATCCTTATTGTATTTTGGATTTTTACCACCGTGACTTTTTCTATAACGTTCTAAAGCCTCAGTCTCTTTTTGCTTAGCTCCATCTTCAGTCATTTTACGAGATGTAACCGTTAATTTAGTAAACTTTTTCCCATCTTCTTTGTGTTCCTCCGACCTTCGTTCAGGATCATCAGTTGTCCCACGATAAACAATTTTTATCCCATCTTTAAGGTCATAGGTGACAGTATCTCGTTTTTTACCCATCACATCCTCCTTTCTTACACCCAACGTTGCGGCTAAGAGGTTGGCAATGGAGCGCAGCGGATTTGCCAATCCTGCTTCAGCCGTTTGTTATGTATTTAATGATTCCAATAATTGCCGTGCATATGCATCGGCGGTCATCTTGACCCAATTTTTGTTAACTATAAATAGAAAGATTAACAGATACACAGCTATAATCATTGCCGTACTGATTATCGTCGCACCTATTGATGGCGATGCTTGATATAATTGGTATATTTTAGCGATAATTAGTAATAGACAAACTATACTCACCAACAAGCATAAATTTCGAAGCCCATATAGATTACGTCTAAAACCATAATTGACATTTTCTTTAAAAACCAAAGGGTATTTGTTTACACTTCTAGTTTTGCCTCGCAAATAGTCAGACCATGATAGATATATTTCATCTGCTTCCGTTGGTTTGTTACTCTCAAAATCAGACATCGGCGCATTAATACCTGTCTTTTGCGACAACAAAGAGTGATATCGTTGCTTGATAGGGTTTGGGATTGTTTGATCACGGAAACGAAAAAATCTTACAGATGGCATTCCATCCCACTCCTGAAATAAGTTTTTTTCCATTCGTTTACCACGATCACGGGCTAAGTGTGCTAAAAACTGGAGGAGGCCAAAGGATACTGACAAAGCAACTAAACTTGACCATAAATGGAATATCTTAGGATACGCAACAAAAACGGTTATTAATAATGGGAACAAACAAATAAGGCCTGGATATATTCTTGCTTTTCTTTCATATGGATCTGCAATTTTTGTTAGATCAATCATTGTTGCCTTCTTCTACTTCTGAATAGAAAGGTAATGGCTCAGCTATTTGCCAACCTCTATCAGGTGTTCCATTGGAGTGGTGGAGCTTTGTTGACCCTTGAGTAGCTACTACTTTACCTCCTCTACGAATAAAGGCGTTAACAACCCGCTTATTTGGATGCTTTGGATTTTCCATTTTTGTAGCAGAAATAAACGCTGTAAAATTAGGCTCACCTTCTTGTGCTAAAGAAGGTCCGGCCAATCTATTTAATATTGTTGGACCTATGTTTCTTTTGCTACCATGGTGTGGAACTTGAATAAATGAAAAATGTTGTAACGCTATCCCTTGGCTTTCAAGGTAATCTGCACTCTGTGCTAATGCTGGAACTCCACAATCACCTGTAAGAAGAATCTTTTTCCCATCGAAGTCGAACTGTAATATTATTCCAGAGTTATTTTCACTTGAAGTAGCATCATCTTCTGGATCTACAAGTTTTTCATCGTCCCATGTTTCTGCGATCCAATTTACTGCCTTCTTTGCTGCCCCCATCACGCCCCTCAATAAGCCATAGCCTTTATCAACATCCTCTGTAACATCAGTTATTGATCGAAAATTTATCAATTGCTGAAAGTAAAAGGTAGAAGCTGGACCAGCTATCAATAAACATGGTATGTCAGCGTTTTGGATATCAGAAAAAGCATGAAATATGGGAATGTTCTTATTGTTCGCCAATTCATATACCTTATATGCGTATGGATATCCTTCGATAAGCTTGTTTTTCAGGCTTTCTTTTGTTATCCTTCCATCAGTAACAGAGTCATAGATATAATCCACATAATCCCAAGGGCAATGCATTAAAACTTTTTTAACAGTGAGTTTTTCAAGAACGCAGGATAATCCTGATGCATGATCTTGATCAGGATGAGTGCAAGCAAGAAAATCTATTATGTTTGTGTTGTAATATGTATTTATGTGTTTACATAAGGATTCCCCCGACTCCTGTACTCCCCCATCAATTACACCTACGTACCAATTTGTTCCCTGGTCAAATGAGTAACGTAAACAAATTGCGTCACCTGACTGCTCTCCTTCCCCGACAGGCAAAAAGTCTATTTCGTATAGCATGATCATGTCCTTTTATGCATAACGATGAAGATCATCTACCCCTATGGAGCGCCAGCGGAATAGAGGTAGGTGGATTGACGGGTTAGGCAAATTACCATTTGAGCTAAATATTTAATTATTCAAGCCTGACCCCATTTAGGACCCTAATACCCCTTGATGACACTGAAAAAAATGCAGACAAACATAAATACGTAAAACACAATCGGTACCCAAAGATAAAAGATTTTGCTTATTTTCGGTTTTATCAATGGGAGTAGAACTCCTGAAAAGAATGCTATCACCGCGAAACTTAAGACGAACAGAACCCACTTCTTTGATGGAAGTCCCTGTTTTAAAGCATAGACTTTTTCGAGATAATAATTGGCAGAGATAGAAATCTGGTATGCCAAGGATACATTGTGCAAGAATTCCTGTGCCAAGAATTTTCCATCTGCTGACAGTCGGGTTTCAAAAGGCAAGGGGGAGGATTTGGGAATTCCTGTATTGGGCGGGCCAAAACGATCTTTGTTTTTTTCCCACCATCTGTCTATATCTTCAATTAGGTATCCTAGGCCGACGAACCTAGAATTTGCTACAAACCATCCAAAAATATTTTCAAAATCAGCCGCCCAACGGCGAACTGCATCCTCGGTTGGGAAAAGTACCGGCTTTCTCTTAATGGTGCTCCATGTTTTACGTTTTTCATCTACGACGAGCTTTTCTGGGAAAGGATAACGATGAGATAGAACTGTTATTATGCTCAGGGCTTCATTAGCTCTATTTTCAGGTTCGGTAGGCATAGATGAATTTTTATTAATGAGGTTTACAAGTTGGTGCACCAGTTGCCTTTTGTCCTCAGGATTATTTGATATGTAAGGTTCCTTGTAAGGAGGAAAGTTAATCCATATAGCCGAAAATTCAATCTTATTTACTTTTTCTCCCTCCCTTATTGCTTGCCTCTTCAGCTCTCCAACTGTTGCATAAACATGTAAGAGATACGCTGAAGTTATCCCTATCAATATGGCGAGAATTGTCGCATGAATTCCCGCTATAGCAGTTAAGGTATTGGCGTTTGACATGGTTTTCTTAAGAATAAACTCTCGTTTGCATAACAATGAGTGATTGGAATTAATTCCATTATATTGAGCGGTTATGGAAAAAATTCAAAAATATAAAAAGATTCATGATGTTATATTTCAATCCGCCGGAGGTGGACAAGCCTGCCATAAACACGGCGGACAGGGGTTTGATTACTTTCTGGAGGACCCGACCCCCTGGCCTTCCCAGAGCGATTTGCTGCCTAAGAATTGTCAAAAAAACTCGATCCCTTTACCTTTACTGTTGCTACCCGATTAAGCCGATTTCTGTTTCTTCTTACACACGAGGAGATGCTGGATTGATCTCTGTGCCCTTGGGGGTGGCAACGATATGCCACTGGCCGTGATAGAAGTCTCCATTGAAGTCCCAAATACCGCCTTCACGCGCCAGATCAAGTGCCGTCTCCCCAAATCGGTTTACAACAAGGACTCTATCAGGCGGTATCTGATTCTCCGGGAATTGTTGGATGTTATAGATATTGTCCTGATTGTAGGTTATGACATTGTCCTTGATCTCGAGAACTGTCTCCCCATTCGCATCGGCGAGATTAGCGTTCAAGTACGCCCCGTTTTCCCTGAAGTGAATCCAAACCAGCGGCGTCTTCGGAGGAGGACCGAAGCCTCCGATAATAAGGTGCTCCGATTCATCCACGCCGACTATCGTGAAGCTATTGCCCGCCGAGAAAGTGTTACTGCCAAATCTAATAGTTGTCATTAGCCCCTCCATATCTTCTTGGGTTTAATATGTAATAGGTAGATCATCGATGTGACAATAATTCCGCTTTTTGCATAATACAATAACCGCTATCAAGCTACCAAATCGCATCCGAGCTATAAGTACTTTGTTCCCAATCCTCCAAGCTGATGATTTTTCTGTCCGGGCGGTGGTTATTCCAGAGCTGGAGGGCGTTGGTTTTGATGATTTTCAGAAGGGCGAGGTCCTCCAGTTGCCATGCGGGGATCCGGCGCCTCTTTTCTGCTGAATAAAATCTGGCTAATGTCCAGAGCCAGAGAAGGCCCAAAAGGACACTGATCTTTCTTTTATAGTTTTTCAGGAAACGGAGTAACGGGCTGGATTTTTTGCCGAATGTGGTTTGGATTGCCAGCAGTTCGGCCTGTGCGTGCTTTGCCTGTTCAAGGGGAGGAGGGTAATTGTTGGTATTTTCTACATTGTTTGTGAGATAGCTACAACTTGTTGTGATGAGCAAAAGATTAACGGACAGGCCGCCATAGAAACGATGTTTTTTCATGAGCCGGCTTCTGCAGTTTTTTAGATTGTACTACGTATTTTTACTTTCATCTCTCCAACTGCCTTTGTCAATGTTTTTATAGTTTTTTCAAGTATTTGCTTCTTCTTTCCGGCTTATAGGATCAATTTAACGGAGCGCCTTTATCAACTCATATTCTTAATAACGGATAGAGCTCCGAGTATAAAAGTTATCATCATTCAGTGTTTTAAACTGAACTATCTTATGGGGATTTGATTTTTGCCTGTTTAGTATAATGTCCCCATAGGTCGATGATTTCGGTTTTTACAGAACTCATTTTACTCATATAACGCCAAACTCACCTGCCAGTTAAGCGCAGCGATAATTGGTCTGGTGTAGTGAGTGGTTCCTTAGAGGTTATACAAAGTCTAAAGAACTGTAAGAGTTAAAATATGATTGAATTTTTTATATTACTGATTTTCATGGGCATTTTGATGAATTTATACGTTATTGATATCCTGATACATTCCAAAGATTAGCAGATTCGACAAAGTGGATTAATGTTTGGCATAATTACTTGGTATTTGATTCAGCTCACTGCCAACCGAAAAGATGGATTAAGAAACCACCTATGAGAATGGCAATTACCATCAACAATACTAACTCGAAAGGTTTTTCGTACCATTTTTTCTTTGAAGAAGCGGAAAGGGGATCTTCCATGAGTTTTTCTTTAGGATCACGGCCATTAATTCTTTCCATTTTATCACCTCATTGCATAAATGGGCGAGCTGAGCAGAATCTGCATAACACAATAGCTGCTACCAAATCGCATCCTATCTTTAAATATTCTGTTTCCAATCCTGCAGGCGGATGATTTTTCTATCCGGGCGGTGGGTATTCCAGAGCCGGAGGGCGTTGATTTTGATGATTTTTTTATAATAGGGCCCACGATCAAGAATCCAGCACCTGCCGAATAGCCTCCGCCATCTCACGCATGATAAAAGGCTTCATCACAAACTTCCGAATGCCTATGGCTTTGGCCTTCTCTTCATTGATATGTTCGCTGAACCCAGTGCACAGGATAATTGGAATATCAGGGCGAATAGCCATGAGCTCTTTGGCCAATTCATCGCCTGTCATCTTAGGCATGGTCATATCGCTGATAATGAGATCAAATTTGTCAGACAGTGCCTTAAAGGCCGCAAGAGCCTCAATTGGACTTGTTCTAACTTCGACTTTATACCCCAAATGCTCCAGCATTCCTTTGCCAATATCAACAATGGCTGGTTCATCATCAATGAAGAGTATTTGCTCTTTTCCTGTCGGAATCCTTCCAAGTCGAATTTCGGTTTCTTCCACTGCTTCATCAGGCTCAATTCTGGGAAGAAACACATTGAATGTTGACCCTTTGCCTGGCTTACTATAGACAGTAATTATCCCACCATGACTTTTTACAATTCCATGAACTACAGCAAGCCCCATCCCTGTTCCCCCACTCTTCCCTTTAGTAGTGTAATAGGGTTCAAATATTCGATCTATGACCTTTTTTTCTATACCATGACCTGTGTCGCTTACAGTAAGCCTCAGGTATGGCCCCGGATATGTGTTCAGATGCTTGGCTGTAAATTCAGAGTCAAGCTCAATGTCAGTAAGGCTCACTTCTAAAACGCCACCTTTTTCATTCATAGCGTGATATGCATTGGTGCAGAGGTTCATTATCACCTGGTGTATCTGCGTTGGATCAGCCAGTACCATGTTATCAGAAGAGATGTTCTGGCGGATTTCTATTGTAGTTGGTAAGGTTGATCGCAGTAATTTGAGCGCTTCTTTGACAATTGGGTGGATTAGAATCGGCTTTTGTTCCTGTTCGGTATGACGACTGAAGGTGAGGATCTGTTTTACAAGGTCTTTTGCACGATCCCCTGCCTTGAGCAATTTATTCATATTTGACCGGGCACGGCTGTCTTCAGGTAAATTACCCATTGCCAGCTCGGTGTACCCAATGATGGCCGATAAGATATTGTTAAAGTCATGGGCAATACCACCAGCAAGGGTTCCTATAGCTTCCATCTTTTGTGCTTGTTGGAGTTGGGCCTCGAGCTTCTTTTTTTCTTCCTCGGCCTGGAGGCGTTCAGAGATATCACGGAAAATACCATGGAATCCGATCGGCTGGTTTTGATCGTTTCTCATAAGAGAAGAAGACAGCTCAACAACCCTTTTAATTCCGTCTTTTCTAATGATTTCATAATTTTTTACTCTTGTAGATTCCCCAGTCCGGTATATCTGGGTAAAATCATGATACATTTTCTTGGCAGTTTCCGGAGTAGTGTAGTACCGGTTGTTAATACCTAGTAATTTGTGACGGGGATATCCTAATATTTTGCACAGCGAATCATTTAAAAAAGTAAGGTTCCCAGCAAGGTCAACCTCGAAGTAGCCTTCTTCAATGGTTTCAAGTATCGCGCGATATTTCTCATCGCTCCCCCTTAGCGCTTCCTCAGCTTGCTTGCGTTCAATGATCTCCCGTTGAAGCTGATCTTTGATCTTCGCCAGTTCTGTTGTGCTTTCTTGAAGATCTTTTATATGTTCAACTGCCTGTGAGTGAAGCTGGGCATTTTCTATAGCAAAGCCAATTTCGCCAATCATTATGGAAAGAATGTGCTCGTCCTTTGAGTCAAAGACCTGCTTTGTTTCCTTATGGGAAAGATTCAAAACTGCTATTACATCATCTCTTACCAAAATCGGCATGCTTAGAAATGATGGCGGTCCGTATTTAGGATCGTTTGGCTTTTTGGTCCTTGAATCGGTCTCAATGTCTTGAACTAAGAGGGGCTTCTTGTCAGATACAACAAATTGTTCCAAGGATTTATTGATGTTTATGTAAGAGTTCTTTTTGAGTCCAGTTTTCAATCCCCTTAATGCTATAACACGAAATCGCTTTTTTTTGGATTCAACTATATACACCGATCCGATTTGTGCCTTAGTTACAGCCATGGCCTTTTCCATAAGGCTATTCAAGATATCATCAATATCTAAGCTTTTACTGGCGATTTCGGTGAGTTCTTTGATGGCAAATAGTTCAAATACCCTATGTTGTAGCTCCCTGTTCGTATCTCCAAATTTTTCAATAAGATTGTTAAAAGAAAGGGTTATCTCATGGAGTTCGGCTGTATCTTTTTGCATGTCTATTAAATGCATATCTCCATCTTTTGCCAGCTTAATTGAGATGGCCAGTGTGGAGAGTCTGTCGAAAATTTGACGGAGGATAATCAAACCGGCTAAAATAAGGATAAGGGTAAAGGCGAAAATAACCATCTGAGAGGATTCTAAATAGAAATTATTTCTATAAAAAATATAGTAGAGGGCACAAATAGGGAGAACAAAAACCAGAGATTCAATAATGAAAAGGTTGTGTCGTAATCCCTTTTCCTTGAAGCTTACGCTTCTTTTAGTAGATAATTTCATACCCCCTCGCTTTCTCTATTATAGATAGATGTTCCTGATTCCTTATGTATGATTAAGGCCTGTCAATATCTTTATAAATGGTAAATACTCAGGTTATAGGGTTCACCGTTCAAGCCTGCCCGCCGGACGGCAGGCGTGGTTCACAGTTAACATCCATGCAATACGGCTTGGCTTTTGGCAAGAATCGGATGAACTCCTCATTTATCTTCAGATCGAAACCAAATACTTTAGATTGGTGATTCGACAGTGTTTTATCTCTCTAACCTTGAATCCCGATTTTATCGTGAAACCTTGGAACTTTAAACCTGAGTTACTATAAATGAAGTTGTGAGTAATGCCAGCATCCTTAAAATTTTCAATATAATACCCTCGCAATTTAAAAGCAATTGTC
>Ga0315549_1004209_pt1 | contig 12293 bp, 8 predicted proteins | sample SalMarSW160200MG_FD_203101 | JGI IMG/M metagenome (GOLD analysis project Ga0315549, IMG submission 203101) | Salt marsh sediment microbial communities from the Plum Island Ecosystem LTER, Massachusetts, United States - Salt Marsh Sediment SW1601-200 ... | reverse complement strand
TATCACGCAGGACCCCATGTATAGTTCTGCTCCCCGTTGGAATAATCCTGATGAGCGTGATGCCTTTATCAAAGAGAACAACCTGAAGTTTCTGCGGCCATATCAATTGAAGGCCATTTACGCCCTGCAGGATTCTGTGAAGCTTGGGAACAGCCGTTTTCTCTTTGAGATGGCCACCGGCACCGGTAAAACGCTTGCATCCGCCGCCGTTATCAAGCTCTTTTTAAGAACAGGCAATGTAAACCGTGTCATTTTCTTAGTCGATAGACTCGAGCTTGAAACCCAGGCCTGGAAAAATCTTGTCCGATGTCTGAAGAATGACTACACATGCGTCATCTACAAAGAAAACCGCGATGATTGGCGCAAGGCCGAGATTGTCGTTTCCACAGTACAGAGCCTTTCGGTCAACAATAAGTATAGGAGCCTGTTTTCCCCGACCGATTTTGATCTGATCATATCCGATGAGGCACACCGCTCAATCAGTGGGAACAGCAGGGCAGTATTCGAATATTTTGTAGGCTATAAATTGGGGCTTACCGCCACGCCAAAGGATTATCTAAAGAAGATTGACCCGAAAAAAATCAGCAAGAAAGACCCGCGCGAATGGGAAAGGAGGCAACTCCTCGATTCGTATATAACCTTTGGCTGTGCCAGCGGAATCCCTACTTTTAGATACAGCCTTATCGAAGGGGTAAAGGATGGGTTTCTAGTTAATCCGGTTGTCGTAGATGCCCGAACGGAAATAACCACCCAGCTTCTATCCGATCTTGGTTATGCAGTGCTTGTGGAAAACGATGAGGGACAATTAGAGGAAAAGATCTTTTTTCAAAAAGATTTTGAGAGGAAGTTTTTTTCAGAGAAAACAAATAAAATCCTGTGCAAAACCTTCCTTGAAAACGCAATCAGGGATCCCTTAAGCGATGAAATTGGTAAAAGCATCATTTTCTGCGTAAGCCAGAACCATGCAACTAAAATTACCCAGGCCTTGAATATATATGCTGACAGCCTGTTTCCCGGAAAATACAACTCTGATTTTGCCGTACAGGTAACTTCAATGATTCCAGATTCACAGCAGTTCTCAATAGGTTTTGCAAACAACAACCTAAACGGGCACACTAAGGTGCTTGAAGGATACCTTAGCTCGAAAACCCGTGTCTGTGTCACTGTCGGTATGATGACAACCGGTTATGACTGCGAAGATATCTTAAATCTATGCTTGATGCGGCCCATATTTTCTCCCACCGATTTCATACAGATCAAGGGAAGGGGCACAAGGAGATATACGTTCCTCCATAAAATTAAAGAAGACGGCCATATAGAGGAGTACAAGGACGAAAAAGGAACATTCAAACTCTTCGACTTCTTTGCCACCTGCGAGTATTTTGAGGAAAAATTCAATTATGATGAAGTGCTGGAACTACCTCCTACCAAAGCAGGCATAGGGGGCGGGGATGGCGGCAGTATCAATGTTGACGAATTCGAGAGCATCAAGCCGGACCCTTTATCATTTTATATAGAGTCTCGCGTTGGTCTTGACGGAATGAAGATCGACCGCAAATTCTACGACCAATTCGAGGAAACCGTTAAAAATGATGACACGGTTCGACAGCACTATGAGAAGGGTGATATGAAAGCTGCAGAAGAATATATTAGGGAGAATCTCTTTGATAAACCTGAAGAATTTTTCAATTTAGAGAAGCTTAGAAAATCGGTGCATCTTGATCGCCGGCTTAAATTGTGGGAGATTCTTGAGAAGGCATTCGGAGATATTGAACGGTTTAAGTCCAAAGATGAACTCCTGGATGAAGAATTAGATAAATTCGTTTCCATCCACAAGCCGGATGCTTCTCATATTTCCCAGATCAGAGATTTTCTATATGCCTATATTACAGACAATGAGATCCGGGAGATCATAGAAAATAAGGAATACAATCGTCTTGCTACAAATCCAAAAGTGACAATTGCCGACCTGAAGGCCCTTGAAGAGTGGCGGGATGTAATCCCTGAATATGTAAAGGACTACGTGCCCCTGAACACGTTTTTGTAAAATAGAGAGCCCCAAAAAGGCACAGCAAAAAAGATGTGTATGGGATAACGGAGGATGACTGATGGATGAAAAGGGGATTATGATTCCTGTTGCGCGGATTCAAAAGTCAATTTTTCTTATCCGAGGGCAGAAGGTTTTGCTGGACATGGATTTGGCAGAATTTTACGGGGTGGAGACGCGAAGCCTCATTCAGGCACTGAAGCGTAACATAGAGAGATTCCCTTCCGATTTTGTGTTTCAGCTTGACCAGGATGAATTCGATTCTTTGAGATCACAGATTGTGATCTCAAAGGGGAAGGGCGGGCGTCGATATCTCCCCTATGCCTTTACTGAGCAAGGGGTTGCAATGCTTTCAAGCGTCCTAAGGAGCAAACGAGCTATTCAAGTGAACGTTGCCATTATGCGGACTTTTGTAAAACTGCGGGAAATACTGTCAACACATAAAGAATTGGCTCATCAGCTTCTGGATCTGGAGCGACGGCTTGAAGATCATGATGAACAGATTCAAACCATTTTTGAAGCTATTCGCCAACTTATGACGCCGCCCGCGAAGCCACGCAAGAAGATTGGGTTTGAGGTAAAGGAAAAACAGGCTGCCTATGGCCCTCGCGGCGCAAAACGCAAAAGAAAAACTTCTTAAACAGGACATATTAGGATAAGATATAACTCTTTGAGACTTTTTGCATCATCCTGTCTATCCTGTTAATCCTGTCAAAAAAATGAGCCATGCTTGATAACGGAACAAAAAAGCGCATAGATTCGGCACGTGACATCCTCGTGGGCAAGGTCCCTGACCCCAAATCACAGGTGGAACAGATCACCATCGCCCTGATCTATAAGTTCATGGACGACATGGATAATCAAACTGAGGAACTCGGTGGTAAAGCCACCTTTTTTGCTGGTGAATTTAAACAGTATGCCTGGAGCCGCCTGCTGGACCGCAAATTCAGCGGTCACGAGCGGCTTCTCCTTTATGCCGAGGGCATAGAGAAGATGAATATGAACGAAAATATCCCCCAGCTTTTCAGGGATATTTTTAAAGGGGCGTTTCTGCCTTATAGGGACCCGGAAACGCTCAATCTCTTTCTGAAGGAGATAAACGGTTTTGCCTATGACCACAGCGAACGCTTAGGAGACGCATTCGAGTACCTGCTTTCCGTTTTGAGCAGTCAGGGAGATGCAGGGCAGTTTCGGACCCCGCGGCATGTCATTGATTTTATAGTGGAGATTGTAAATCCAGCCAAAGGGGACACAGTTCTTGACCCTGCGTGTGGTACTGCCGGATTCCTTATCTCATCTTATAAACACATCCTTCGTCAAAATACCAAAAGCCGTCCCGGCGACCTTCTGACCACCGACGATAAGGGCAGGCTTATGACCAATTTCTGCGGCTATGATATCTCCCCCGATATGGTGCGCCTTTCTCTGGCCAACATGTATCTTCACAGCTTTGCCAATCCATTGATTTACGAGTACGATACCCTTACCAGCGAAGAACGCTGGGATGAGCGGTATGACGTGATTATGGCCAATCCGCCGTTCATGTCGCCAAAAGGCGGCATCCGCCCCCATTCCCGTTTCACTATAAAGGCCAAACGGAGCGAAGTTCTTTTTGTGGACTACATCGCAGAACACCTCAATGTCCACGGCAGGGCCGGCGTGATTGTCCCCGAAGGCATTATCTTCCAGTCCCAGAATGCCTATAAAAACCTGCGGAAAATGTTGGTGGAGGATGGCTACCTGTACGCAGTCATCTCCCTCCCCGCTGGAATTTTTAATCCCTATGCTGGTGTGAAAACAAGCATCCTGCTAATGGACAAGACTCTGGCGAAAAAGATCGATGAAGTCCTTTTTGTAAAAGTGACAAACGATGGCTTCGACTTAGGCGCGCAACGCCGACCTATTGACAAAAACGACCTGCCCCGGGCCTTAAAAATAGTCAAGGCTTGGAAGCGGGCGATCGCTAAAGGCAAAGACTTTGAGGTTAACGAGGAACACAAAACAATCGCACACACCGTTAGAAAAGAAACAATCGCTGAATCCGGCGATTACAACCTCTCAGGGGACAGATATAGGGAAGTTATCAGCTATGCCAATCTGAAGTGGCCGATGGTGGAGTTGGGGCAGGTGTTGGAAAAAGTTAAATATCCTCAAAAAGTAAAAAAAGCGGATTTCTTGCCAGCAGGAAAATATCCAATAATTGATCAGTCAGAACAATATATTGCCGGATACTGGAATGATGAAGATTGCCTTTATGCGGTTGAGCGACCAGTAGTTATTTTCGGAGACCATACACGAATTTTCAAGTATATTGATTTTGACTTCGTGCTTGGAGCTGATGGCGTAAAGATATTAATCCCTCATGATAACCTTGATCCAAAATTTTTATATTTTCTATTGCAGAACATTGAAGTAAAGAATCTTGGTTATAGTCGCCATTATAAAGAACTGGTGTGCAAGAGCATTCCCCTTCCGCCATTGGAAATTCAGGAGAAGATTGTCGCGGAACTGGACGGTTATCAGAAAATCATTGATGGCGCGAAACAGGTCGTCGAAAACTACAGACCCACAATCAAAATCGACCCGGATTGGCCAATGGTGGAGTTGGGGGAGGTGTGTGAATTGGTAGGAGGCGGAACACCGTCGAAATCAATAAAGCAATATTGGCAAAATGGAACAATAAAATGGATATCCGCTAGACACATCAATGCCGAATCTCATATTATAGGATATGAATTCATTACAGAATCGGCAGTGGAAAGGTCCTCTACAAATGTCATTCCCAAAGAGGCGGTAGTATTTGTAACAAGAGTGTCTGTAGGAAAGATTGCAACTACAAATGACAGCTATGCTATTAACCAGGACTTAACGGGAATAATCATTCGAAATGCGAACCGAGCAGACAACGGATATCTCTTTTATGCTCTGAAACATATTTCTCCAATCGTAGCTGAAGCGGCAGAGGGCTTGGGAGTTAAAGGTGTCACTCGTAAATACATGGCAAATCTCCAAATTCCCCTCCCACCATTAGAAACTCAAGAGAAAATCGTCGCCGAAATTCAATCCGAGCGTGAGCTTGTGGAGGCGAACAAGAAGCTGATTGGGATTTATGAGAAAAAGATAAAGGACAAAATCGGGGAAGTCTGGGGGGAATGAAAGGAACATTCATGAGTGAAAATGGAGTTATTCCGGTTGATCAAATTGAAAGCATTATCTTCTTGATACGCGGTCAAAAGGTTATGTTAAGCACTCACCTTGCTGAACTGTATAGCATTGAACCGCGTGTTCTGGTTCAGGCACTAAAGCGAAATATTGATAGATTTCCAGAGGACTTCATGTTCCAGTTGACAGATGATGAGTTTTTAAACTTGAAATCACAAATTGTGATTTCAAGTTGGGGCGGCCCTCGCAGAGCAAAACCTTATGCCTTTACTGAACAAGGAGTTGCAATGCTTTCAAGTGTCTTAAGAAGCAAACGCGCGGTACAGGTCAACATCGAAATCATGCGTGCTTTTGTCCGGCTACGCCAAATGCTAGCCGCTCACTCGGAACTTGAACGAAAGTTGAGTGCGTTAGAAAAGAAATATGATAAACAGTTCAAAATAGTCTTTGATGCGATCCGGGCCCTTATGTCACCGCCGGAGAAAAAGAAAAAACAGATTGGTTTTATGGTAAAGGAAAAAAAGGCTGCTTATGGCAAAAGAGGGGACAAAGGGAAAGAAAAATCATGAAAACAATTAAAGACATTCCCGAACACAGCCGCCCCCGGGAAAAACTGCGGGAAAAAGGCGCATCTGCTTTGACCGACGAAGAGCTGGTAGCTGCTATTCTTGGCCGTGGGATTGAAGGGGTGGATATTGTTACCATGTCCAGGAATGTTGCACGGCTGATACGAAAACATAGGGAAAATCTTTCTGTTGATCATCTTACATCCGTGCCGGGGATGGGGCTTGCCAAGGCCGCTCAAATTCTTTCCGCCTTTGAATTGGCAAGGCGGTATTTGCTTAAAGAAACTGTAAAGATCAAAAGCGCCAAGGATATCCTGCCTTTGGTTGCCGATATTGCCAATAAACAGCAGGAATATTTTGTATGCATATCATTAAACGGCGCCAATGAAGTAATTGAAAAAAGAATCGTCACCATCGGTCTTGTGAACAGCAGCCAGATCCATCCACGTGAAGTTTTTGCCGATGTCATAGCAGATCGTGCCGCAGCTGTCATTTTTGCCCATAACCATCCATCCGGCGACCCCAAGCCCAGCGACGTTGACGCAAAAACCCACAAACAACTAACTGAGGCAGGAAAAATCCTCGGCCTTCGAATTCTCGATCATATTATCGTAGCCAAGAAAGGGTATTTCAGCTTTCAGGAGAATGGGTTGATTGAATAATTTCTCTTTCTGGAGCCGGCTCAAGTTAATTGTTTAATATTACAATAAAAGGTTGCGAATATTGCTTGTATTTTTGGATTAGAGTGGCGATTTTACCTCTGAAAATGGTGGTTTAAGAGCTGAAAACACCTACTTTTGGGATGTTTATTCTGAAATATCAATGAGATAGATTGGTCCGACCCCAGAGGCCAATAATTGGGCAAACCCGCAATAAACCCGACAAACCAGACATAAACCAGACAAATGATTTAATTATGAAAAGACAGGAAAAGAAACTTTTTATGAATCAAAGGGCCAATGATAATGTATCAATGGGTACTGGCAATGCGCTAACAGTGCAATGTGTTGAAATAATTGCGCCAATTGCGCCATTAATGCGTCATAATTGCGCCAATCAAGGTAAAAGAATGCATGAAAAAACTTGGATTGAATAAAAAACAGGCGGAAGAAGGGGACACGTTATTTGTTCATACATGTCGGTTAACTGTCGGATATGTCGGAAAAATGTCGGATATCGGAAACGGATTGATTCAGATACAGAACTCAAACTGCTTAAAGAAATAAAGCATGGACAAACATCAAGCACAGCAAATTATTAAAGACACCTTTGAGCATTCTTTTGATATGGACAGGTTTACTGTGTTTATAAAAAACCTTCTTAACAAGATTGATGAATCAAAGGCATTCCATGCCCACGGTTATGTAAAGGAAGGGTTCAGGGGCATTATCAAAACATACGAGCGGATTGGAACTTACAATGCAACCGATGATAAAAAGGTCGATATCATTGTCGTTTATCTGCAAAAAGGATTTTCACTCGATCATGCCCGTGTGACACAAAGGAACTTTGCCGGTAGATACCTTGATGACAGAGGAGAAAAAGATGCCGGATTATTTGCATTTGTTTCGCCAGATGAAGCAGATTGGCGGGTTTCACTGGGGGACCCTCCGGGTGTTCAATCATAGTTTTCACTTTGAGCTATCAGCTATGAGCTGTTTCTTTCCCGCCGCTCATCAGAGCGTTATCCCTTGACAAACCCCAACCACAGGCATAAGCTTTTCTCAACTTAATTTCAGCCCTTCAAGGAGGGTATTATGCCTGCCCCGTGCAATGCGAAGCATATTTCACTGGGGCCTGCCCCGTGGAACGAAATTCGCCCTAAAAAGTACTTCTCCCCAGGCATACCTGTTGCTCCATTATGGCAAAATTCCTGGAACGTGAGGTACGCTATTCCACTGGGGATCTACTGTAATAAAAACAGTTTTCCAAAAGCTCCACTAAATCAGTTTTGGTGGAGTTTTTTTACGTCTATTCTTGTGAATGACACGTGCTGGTAACCAAGAAAAACAGAACATGAGCCAAAGGAGACCCGTTGATCACTGGCCTCAAGAATGCGAAAATTGCCCAGATTAAAGCGGTGATTGAGTTAGGCATGAGGATGTCGGGTGAAATACACAGCTTAGCTCGCATCCAATTAGATGATAAGTATCAAAAACTGAATTTGAATCTTCTGCACACATGGAAAATATCAAAAATAAGGCCATCCGCCTAATTGATTATCTGACCGAGCTCGCACTTCTTCGGTCGAAAATTATCCGAGATATAAGTGATTATCAGAGCGTTCTTTGGATGAGCGAGATTCCAAGCGAACCAGATTATTGCTTCACGCGGGCTTGGGGGGCGAATGAAGAATTTAGCGAAGATATCTGGATCGAAGTCAAAAAATACGATGAACCGCTTCTGGATGAAATCCCTGAAGCATGCGCGAGTTGGATAGACAAATCAACACTTGAAAATACTAAAGATATTCCAGAACTGCTTCCAAGTATCAGGATGAAGGTAGAGGAACGAAATCCCGACGCAGATCCAGATGACCCACAAACAGATGAGTTCATTCTGGTAAATAAAACGCTCTTTTTAAATGAGCACCCAGAAGTCTCTGAGGTATGGGAGGAGTTTATTGATTCCAAATGGTTTCATTGGGCTGATTCACATCAGCGCTGGCAAACTGTGCAAGACGTCTATGCTAAACTTTTCTCGATTTACCAGGAACAACAAAAGCTTGGAGAAGAGTACGAGCTTGTATTGGGGTTTGGGTTTTTGTCCTGGCGAACGCCATCTGGCCAAGCTACACGTCGCCACCTCGTAACAGCCAAAGCATCACTAGCTTTCGAGGCTAGGTTGGGTAAGTTCGTTATCACACCTGATACAGAAGGTGCACAACTAACTGCCGAGTTCGATATGCTCGATATTGAAGACCAACCACGCCATGCAAGACAGGCAGCTCAAGAAGGCCTGCTTGCAGCTAATGACAACCCTTGGGATCGTTCGTCCGTAGAGCCCGTACTCAAGGCAATTGCAAATTCTCTTGCAGACAGGGGGCAAGGAGAATATCACGAAACGCTTGAACAGAATCAAAAAAGCGCGCAGGAAAAGCCCGTTGTTGAGTATGCTCCCGCACTAATTCACCGCAAGCGATCAGTTAGAGGACTTGAGCAGACTCTCAGAACAATGAAAGAACAAATAGAGTCCGATGGGAAAATCCCAGCTGAGTTTGCTGATCTTTGTGAGGGTGGTATAGATCGAGGGAATAATTCAGCCGAAGGCACCCACGAAGGTGTTAACGACCAAAAGATCTATTTTCCTAAACCATCTAATGAAGATCAAAGGCAGATTATACACAAATTGCAATCTACTACTGGCGTTCTCGTCCAAGGGCCACCTGGAACTGGGAAATCGCACACTATAGCAAACCTTATCTGTCATCTCCTTGCCACGGGCCAGCGAGTATTAGTAACGGCCAAGACACCGCGTGCTCTGCAGGTATTGCACAATCAATTACCAGAGCAAATACGGCCATTGTGTATTAGTCTGTTGGGCAGCGGGATAGATGAACAAAGATCACTAGAGGCAAGTGTTAGTAGCATCCTTAGCAGGCAAGACCGCTGGAATGATAATTTGGCACCCAAGAAAATCAATGAGCTGGAATCAAAAATAGAAAAACTGGAATCTGAAAAGGCTAATATAAATTATAGATTACGATCTTTGCGCGAATCAGAGACCTTCCAGCAAAATATTATTAACGGAATGTACCTTGGCACAGCCGCAAAGATTGCTTTGCGCTTGAAGGTCGAATCCAGGAAGTTCGGTTGGTTTGAGGACAGCATCCATTATGATCAGGAATTACCCTTGCCTTCAACTGAAATTGGGAGCCTGATAGAGGACTTATCCCTCCTTGAACCGGGATTGGAAGCAGAGCTTCAGTTGGTTATTCCTGACCCTGAAAAAGACCTCCCTTCACAAGATGATTTCAAAGACACTGTAAGCGAGTATGTGAAGGCAAAAAAGGAATTTGATGCCAAACGGTATCTGCTCGATTCCCATATGGGACGGGTTCTTTCGAACGCAGCCCCAGCCTCCATCAATCAGGTAATAAAAAGCGTTTCAAAACTAAAGGATTTAGTAAGCAGGATTAGAAGCCGGCCTATGGCATGGGCCAAGAATGCCGTATTCGATGTGTTGGCTGACAACGATGCTCCATGGCAGGACTTATTGCGTGTTTTGTTGGAAAGAATGTCTGGACTAAAAGAGCGTGCTAAAAAGATCGACACTTTAAAAGTAACCATTCCTGCTGAACTTGATCGAAAAAAAGTATTGCAAGATGCAGGAACTCTTAACAGGCATTTCAACGAAGGCGGGGAAAACAGTTGGTGGCTATTCAAATCTCGGCAAATTCGTGCCTGCAAATACATTACTAACGATATCTACATCGATGCACGTCCTTGCAGTTCTAATGAAAACTTGGAATTATTGATCGAATTTCTTTCAGTGGAAGATGCTGTTGATTACTGCTGGAATCTTTGGCAGGGCAAAATGGAAAGGAGGTCAGGGCCGGTTTTTCTGCAAGTATCAGAACTTGAAGAACTACTGGAGGTACTGGCCGAGGTTATTTCGATTCATGATCCGCTGGAAGCCTCAAAAGAGGTTATAAGTCATATAGGGGGACTTGCTAGTGAAGTTGTGTGGCATGATACCGAAACAGTCAATAAACTAATCAATACATGCCGAGCTGTTATTTCGCGACACAATTTCGGGATCATAAATTCAAAACTGCGACAATATGTACAAAGAATTGAATCGGTTGCCGGTTTACCCAACGCGCATCCTGTCGCCCATGAAGCATTGTCGATTATCAAGCAAGGCAAAACCAGGCTTTATCCTAATTTAATGGATAAAATCGGTGACCTTAATAGCCGCTCAAAACGAATAAAGCAGATAAAGAACCTGTTAATCAAACTCTCGGAATTTGCACCCATTTTTGCTAAACAACTTTCGGAAAATCCGCAAAAAATGGCAGAGCACCTTCAGTCTATTGATAATGTATGGGGGTGGGCGAGAGCTAATTCCTGGCTCCAAGACTTTTTGAATAAAGATGAACTTCCAAGTCTGGAACGCCGATTAAGGCAGATTGATGCCGATATCAAGAACAGCCTTGCAGAACTATCCGCAAATTTGGCTTGGAAATTTTGCTTCGGTCGTCTAGGGGAGGCCCACAGACGCCATCTCATGGGCTGGCAGCAGGCAATTAAGAAAGTCGGTAAAGGCACTGGTAAACACGCACCTAAACACCGTCGAGATGCAAAACAACATCTTAATGAATGCAGGGATGCGGTTCCATCCTGGGTTATGCCCCTTCATCGTGTATATGAAACGGTTCAAGCCGCTCCTGGATTCTTCGACGTGATTATTGTAGATGAAGCATCCCAATGCGGGCCTGAAGCTTTGCCACTGATGTATTTGGGGAAACGTCTGCTCGTCGTAGGGGACGAACAGCAGATCAGCCCGGAAGCGGTTGGCGTGGGTAGAGAGCAAGTCTTCCGTCTCAGAGATGATTATCTAAGTGACTTTGAGCATGCTGATTCGTTTGATGTTGAAAATAGCCTTTTTGCTCATGGGAGAAGACGCTTCAATAACCGAATTGTTTTGCGCGAACATTTTCGTTGCATGCCCGAAATAATACGTTTCAGCAATGACTTGAGCTATCAGGCAACACCGTTGATCCCTTTGAGGCAATACCCACCACAAAGGCTTGAGCCTCTAAAGGTGGTACATGTCCCAGGTGGTTTCAGAGAAGGAAGCACCAACAGAGCTATCAATCGCCCCGAAGCGGAAAAACTGGTTGAGACTATTGTTCAATGTTGCAGTGATGATCGATATGCCGATAAAACCATGGGTGTTATAATCCTTCAGGGTGACGCGCAGGCTAGCCTTATTGAAAACAGGTTGCTCGAGCAACTCGGCGCAGAAGAAATGGAGCACCGCAGACTTATCTGCGGTAATCCCTACAGTTTCCAGGGCGATGAGCGTCATATTATCTTTCTCAGCATGGTGGCGGCACCAAATGAGAGAATCGGCGCCCTAGCTCGACCAGCAGATCAAAGAAGGTTTAATGTGGCTGCGAGCCGTGCACAAGACCAGATATGGCTTTTCCATACCGCAACTCGCAATGATTTGAGTGTAGCATGTCTTCGCAGGCGGCTACTCGAATATTTTGAGAACCCAATTAGCCGGATTTCAAGAGCACTCGGACAAGAAGTCGACGATCTCCGTATGCGGGCGTACCAGGCTAACAGGCAAATTGAAAAGCCTCCCGAGCCTTTTGAAAGCTGGTTTGAAGTTGATATCGCATTGGAAATTGTTTCTAGGCATTTTCGCGTGGTACCTCAGTATCCGGTTGTCGAGAACAAGAGAATTGATTTGGTTATTGAAGGGACCAAGTCACAACTTGCAGTTGAGTGCGATGGGGATCATTGGCATGGAGTGGAGCAATATGAAAAAGATATGGAGAGGCAGCG
>Ga0315549_1004193_pt1 | contig 12315 bp, 11 predicted proteins | sample SalMarSW160200MG_FD_203101 | JGI IMG/M metagenome (GOLD analysis project Ga0315549, IMG submission 203101) | Salt marsh sediment microbial communities from the Plum Island Ecosystem LTER, Massachusetts, United States - Salt Marsh Sediment SW1601-200 ... | reverse complement strand
TTCATCATTCTAATTACATCAAAATTAAAATATATAGTTTAAAGAAAACCAAATTATATTAAATATTACTATAACAATAATTAAAATTTTAGTAAAAGGGTTGAAAATAACATTTCTCATAGATTTCTCTAATTTTGATTGATATTCACTTCTCATTAGATTTCCTATTGATGAAAAATTTTTATCTATTTGCTTATTTAGATGAATCGAACCTAAAAAACGTGGATTTGATAACGTCTTAATTAAATTTTCCATTTGTCTTGAATGGAGTGAATTAAGAGGAATATTATTATCTTTTTTTTCAATATCTATATTATTTTTTCGCTCATCCATTATTAATTATCCTTGAGAAATTGAAATATATTTAATTTAAATAAAGTAATCTATTCTTAAATTCTTTACTGATAACAATTATAAATTTCACTCAAGGGATTATTTCAAATTATAAATGATTTGATTAGAATAGATTTCATATTTTTTTTACTGCATCTTTTAATGAATCTAATATATAATTTTGAAATTCTGAAAAAATAGAAACATCATAATCCCAATTAATTAATTTTTCAGAATATAAATCAAAAAATTTATCAGAAATTCTCTGTAATTCATCTTTTACTTTTTTCTCTTTTTCCTTATTTTTAGTATTCGCAATAAATATTAAGTCATGTTTTCTAATAATTGTAAATTTTCTGTGACTTAGTTCAAAACTTGAAATTCCTCCTTCAACCATTGATTCAGCAAATTGATTTATTGCACTCATAAGTGCTCCGAATAATTGGTCATTTATTTGATTATGAAAGATGCGACTAAATATAGTCACCCCACTGTTTGTTAATATCCACATATCTTGTATAATTTTTCCCATTTTAACCCTTAATCATAAGAAAATTATTAATCCCAATATAAAAGAACCAACTTATCATATTAATAATTTTCTTAATATGTTCCATTTAAAAGATCTAAAATATTTTTAAAATGATACTCTTAAATTATGTTTATTAATAGCTAAAATTTTTAAATGTAATTCTATTATATAATTAGTTTAAACACTTATTTGATAAATAAAATCATGGTTAAAGGTTATAAAGTTCTTTCTTCTTCGATCTTAAACAAATTAAAATCTATAGTTGGCGAAAATAGTTTTTATGATGATTTTGCAATTAGATGGACCTATGCTTATGGGGGTATTACTTTTCAAAAACATTGGATTCCTGATTTAATTTTAAAACCTCAAACAACAAAACAAATTTCTGAAATTTTAAGAATAGCAGATAAAGAAAAAATACCAATAACACCAAGAGGAACAGGAACAAGTTTATCGGGAGGTCAACTGACACCATATAAGGGAATAGTTTTAGATTTAACTAATATGAATAGAATAATAAGTATAGATATAGGAAATAATCTTGTCGAATTAGAGCCTGGAGTTATTTGTGATGATTTAAATAATGTTTTGAAAAAAAATGGATATTTTTTTCCTCCAGATCCTGGTTCAAGTTCAGTCGCTACGATAGGAGGAATGGTTGCATCTAATGCCGGGGGAATTCAAGCATTTAAATATGGAGTTACAAAACACTACGTAATGTATTTAGAAGTTGTAGTTCCAAGTGGAAAAATATTACGATTAGGTTCAGAAGTTCTAAAATCAGTTGCAACATACAATATTAAGGATTTATTTGTTGGCTCTGAAGGTACATTAGGAGTTATAACTAAAATAGGCCTAAAAATTAGATCTTTGCCAAAATATAGGAAATTAGGTTTTTTTATTTTTGAAACACCAGATAAAATTCAAAATGCTGTTCTTGATATAAGAAAAGAAGGGATCATCCCAAATGTATTGGAATTTATGGATAAGATTATTTTAGACGCATTATCAAATTATTTGGGAGGAGATTTCCGAGAATTTCCCAATGGGTATGTATTATTAGCTGAAGTTGATGGAGACCATGAAGAACAAATAAATACTGATTTCTCAAAACTATACAATATTATAACTAAATATGGTCCGATATATCATAAGATTGCGCAAGATGAAAAAGAACGATATAAATTTATATTTGCAAGAAAATCAAGTTTACCAGCTCTTTCAAGAATTAAACCTACCTGTTGTGTAGAAGATTGCACTATTAAGATTTCAGATTTTGCTGAAGTTATTAAAAAGATTGAAAATATACCTGAAAAAATTGGTGCTGAAAATCTGGAAATAGCTATATCTTGTCATATGGAAGGAAATTTACATCCTAAATTTATGTTTAATGAAAATAATTCTGAGGATTTAAAATATTTTACAAAAGCAATTAATTATTTATATAGAAAAATAATTATCCCTGTCGGAGGTTCAATTACAGGAGAACATGGAATAGGAAAAGTTAAGGGATCCTTTATAGAATTAGAACATGGTATTGATATTTTAGATATTATGTTTCAAATGAAGAGAATTTTTGATCCAAATAATATTTTAAATCCTGGAATTGGTAAAGGTGATAAAAAACCTATAAAAAAAGTTAATTCTATTAGAAATCTCATAAATTATAGAGGCGTATCATTAGAATTCAATTGCATGCGATGCGGTTTTTGTGTTATATCTTGTCCTTCATGGCTTCATTATAACATTGAAGCATACAGCCCTAGAGGGCGATTAAGTATTTTAAATGGATTAGTATATGGTGATTTAAAAATAAATGATTTCATTACAAATATCATTCATTCTTGCACTCTATGTGGTTTATGTTTAAAAAAATGTCCATCAGGTGTAAATACATTATCTATTTTTGAAAAAATAAGAGAAATTTTACATAAATAGATTAAATAAATAAAGATTTAAACAGAAATATGATTTTTATAATTATTTTTCCAAAATAAGAAATATAATTTCAAAGACATATAGCTTTAAATAATAGTTTATCTTAAAAAGTTATTATATAATAAAATTATATAATCTAAATCTAGCATATTTATATAATTTCTTCTAAGTATGATTCTTGTTATGAATACTATTAATTATTTTCACATCAAAAGTATATTGAAAATTTGTAGAATTCATCTAAGTTTTTAATGTCTTATAATAAGGAATAAATTATGACAACCAGTTATAAAGATCGATTACGATCGAAAGAGAACGGTCTAAAAGAAAAAGAAGAACCCGTAAAATGCTGTGATATACCTAATATTGAATGTCGTAAAGGAGACCATGTCTGTTTAAATTGTGGTATGATTATTGGGAGAAATTTAGTTGGTAATGAAAGGAGAGCATACACAATTGATGAAATAAATAAAAGACGAAGAACTGAGCCAAGATGGAGAGAATTTGGTCCAAGAACTATGCTACCCAATACTAAAACAGATTCAAAGGGTAGATTGATAGGTGCCAAGGGTAAAACTCTCTTCTCACGATTATCCAAAATTCAGAATTCTCTAGTATCTAGTATAGAAAGGAATTTTTGGGAAGCTAAACCTAAATTAAAAATGCTTAGTTCTAAAATGAGTATCCCTGAATATATAAAAGAAACTGCATGGAAAGTATACTGTGTGGTTGCAAAAAAGAAGCTTACTATGGGACGCTCAATTGATGGATTTATTGCAGCTGCATTATATGCCGCAATAAGAGTACATGAATTTCCACGTTTACTTGAAGAAGTATGTGAATCTTCTATGACTCCACGTAGAACAGTCCATAGATCATTAGGTATGATTGTTAAAGAAGTTTTACCAAAATTGGGATTAAAATACAAACCAATTACAGCAGAACAACTTGTTTTTCGTTTTGGTAATGATTTAGGATTACCAATGGGAACTCAAAAAAGAGCCATTAACATGTTGGTTAAAGCTTCCAAGAATGGCTTGTTAAGAACAGGTAAAGATCCGAAGGGATTAGCTGCTTCAGTTATTTATATGGCAGCAAAACTAACAAATCAAAGAAAAACTCAAGCAGAAGTAAGTGAAATTGCTAAAGTTACTGAAGTTACTCTTAGAAGTCGTTCAAAACAAATCAAAGATAGATTAATATAATAAATATTAATTAATCTATTCTAATTTCTTTTTAATTTCTCAATTATTCTTATTTCTAATAAAAGACTTTAAAAAATACAATTTAATCCTAAATTTCTTTACTTTAGAATATTCCAAACAAATAATTAATTAAAATTAAAAAGATAAAATTGTATTTATTAAATAATGTCCTATATTGAGAAGAAATATCTTGATAAAATAGAGGAAACATTTAATAATCTTTCAGAAATTGAATATAATATTTTAAATCTCATTAAATTTAAATCTTTAAATAAAGTAGATGAAATTGCAAAAGAATGTGCTAATTTAAATAAAAATATGAATCTCATCCTTAAAAAATATTATCCTGAAATAAAAATTATGGAAGATAAGCTTAAAATCAAATCTACAATGAATTTTTATTATGATTTATTAGATAACCTAATTGATTTCATAAGACAAGTTGAGAATTATCAAAAAATTGATGAAAAATACTATAATACCTTAATAGAATTCATTAAAAGTAAAAATAATCTCATTGAAAATAAATATAAAGCTATTGCAACACGAGAACTAACAAGTTTTTATGATAAACAATCAAGAGAAAAATTAGAGAGAATTTTAGCTTTTAAATTAAAAATGAATAATAAGCAATTTTTTAATTTTGGTTCCTTAGAAGAAGAAATAAAAAAAATAGCTCAAATTTCTGGTATTAATAAAATACTCTTTAGAGCTCCAAATGATAAAGAGAAAAAAGAATTTAATAATATAAATTCAGTTTTAAGTTTATATATTAATGATATGAATAACATAGATTTATTGACTAAAGTAAGTAATGAGATTAAGAAATTTTTAGAATCTAAAAAATATAATGTAACTATAATTTCAAATAAATTACTAACTGATGCTAAATTATTTTTTGAATGACGAAAGTTTTTAATTTATATTTATAGATAAATATGATTTTAAAAAATAATTCAGATAAATATGTCAGAACAAAACAAACTACTCTTAAAATTAAGTTGTGAAGAAAAAATAGAAATATTAAGAAAAAATTGGATGTCGCATGATGCAAGATGGCAAATGGCCATAGTTAAAAATTTTGGATGGAAAAAAGGTAATAAGATTAACAAAGCAGTGATTTTCGATATGGGAAAAATTATGATGCGGAGATTGATGAATGCTTTAGATATAAAGAAAATTAATACTATACAAGATCATTTAGCCATTTGTAATAAAGCAATGGAACTGTATTATCCTTACCCTTTAATGGAATATAATTTGAAAATCAAGTCAGAAAATGAATTAACTGGAATAATTAAAAAATGTATTACTCAAGAACAAGTAAAAAATATGAATGTTGATAAATTCTATGAATGTGGCTGTTTTTCAATGCGTTCAGGATGGTTTAAAGCTTTAGGATTGAAAGTGGAAGAAGAATGTTTGAAATGTCTTAAAAATGGCGATGATGAATGTGTAATAAATTCTAAAATTATAAATTGGAATGAATAGACTCTTATTTATTAATTTTCAAACGTCTTTTTATGTATAGCAAATGATGGAAAATCAAAATTCCAAATATAAAATTAATTTAGGATTATTGAAATATTAATGAATAAAAAGAATAGTTGTTGATTTTTATTTCCAATAAAATATATAATTTTTCAAATATTTCTTATTTTGATTATTTATGGCTGAAAAGAAGACTACTCCAATTACAGGAATAACCGTCTCAAAAGAAGAAGATTTTTCTGGATGGTACACTGAACTTATTAATAAGGCAGAATTAGCAGATATTCGATATAATGTAAAAGGATTTGTAGTATATAGACCTTGGGCAACGATATCAATTAAGAAGATGTACCAAAAATATGAAGAATTGCTTGACGAAAAAGGTCATATGCCTTTAATAATGCCTTCCGTAATTCCCGAAAGTAATTTTACTTTAGAAGCAGACCATGTTAAGGGTTTTGCTCCAGAAGTTTTTTGGGTTTCAGAAGCGGGAAGTGAAGGTGAGAGACTCACAGAGCGATTAGCACTTCGTCCAACAAGTGAAACGGCATTATATAAAATGTATAGTTATTGGATAAGAAGCTACAATGATTTACCATTCAAAAGATATCAATCCTGTCAAGTATGGAGATATGAAGGAAAAATGACGAGACCATTCTTTAGAGGTAGAGAATTTCATTGGATTGAAGCCCATAATTGTTTTGCTACAGAAGAGGAAGCAAAAGATCAAGTTAAGGAAGATATGCAAATGACATATCAAATGCTTCAAGATGAATTTTGTATTCCAATTATCTTTTTTGAAAGACCCCAATGGGATAAATTCTCAGGAGCAGAATTCACATTTGCTGCGGATGCTTTAATGGGTTCTGGTAAAGTTTTACAATTACCTTCCACTCATTTGTTAGGACAAAATTTCTCAAAACCTTTCAATGTAAAGTTTTTAGATAAGGATGGAAATGAAAAATATTGTTATCAGACATGTTATGGTCCAGCTATTAGTAGAATCTACGGAGCAATGATAGCATATTTGGGAGATGATAAAGGATTAATTTTACCATTTGATTTAGCACCTATTCAAATTGTTATTATTCCAATATTAATTAAAGGCAAGGAAGATATTGTTTTGGATAAATGTAAAAAAATCTATGATAAAATTAAAGAAAAATATCTTGTAAAGTTTGATAATTTAGAGGAATCTCCAGGTAGTAAATATTATCGATGGGAAATGAAAGGTGTTCCTATAAGAATCGAAATAGGTCCTAGAGATATCCAAAAAGATCAAGTTGTTATCGTTAAAAGACATGATGGTAAGAAAATATTTGTCAAAGAAAACGAATTGGAAAATATAATTGATGAAATCAGAAAAAAATATACTAAGGAATTAAAAGAAAAAAAATTACTCGATTTTGAAGGGCAAATTGAAGTATGTTATGAACAGGATTCTGCAAAGGAAGCAATTGATAATGGAAAAATAGTTTGTTGTGGTTTTTGTTCTATAGATATGAAAGCATATCAATGTGCTGAAAAAATTGAAAAAGAATTAGGGGCATTTGTTAGAGGAAAGAAAGTAGATGAAGAAAAACATGAATTTGCTACTTGTATAATATGTGGTAATCCTGCTACTTGTACAGTTTATATTGCTAAGAGTTATTAATTATCTTATAGAAAGAAAAAATAATAATTTCATTATTTTCTATTAATAAATTTGCTTTTTTTTACTTCTTTTCCTTAATTTAGACAACTTATTAAAAATCTAATATTTCATCATATATTAATAAAGAAAGGAAAGAGAATTTTAGTAAAAAATTAAAGATGAGGTTTTTTATGGGTAATAGCCATTTTATCTTTATACAACTTAATTTTATCTTTTGATTTTTCCACATTTTAAAAACAAAATATTTTTTTTTCCCAATATTAACTCAATTTAATACGAACAAAATCTCATTGATTATTAAAGATTTATAAGAAAGAGTAATAAAGTATTCGCTTAAACTATATTTTTATATATTAAAGTGATTTTTATATTATTATTCATTATTTTGGGGATGAAATGAAGCAGAAATTTTTTTAAAATCAATTGTTTTGGGGACTTTTGGTAATTCTGGTATTTGAGATTCATCTATCTTATATTTTTTAACAATATAATCAATAGCAAGATTAAGAAATATCTCCAAATCACCATAATCATCTGAATTACCAAAATTAAAATGTCCAGTTTTTTCAAATGCACAGAAAAAAAACTGTCCACCACCCAATTCTTCAAACATATTATTATATTCTGATGATATATATGATATAGGGATTGGATCCTCTTTTTTTTTTACCTCTATGATATATTTATATTTTATATTGCCAATTTGAATAATATCGCTAAAAAGAATAGCCCTATAATCCCCTAAATCATATTCATGACTTTTCCTTGCTGATTCAATCGAAGGAGTATAAAAATTTCTTATTTTTTGAACAATTCCTTTAATCAAAAAATTATCTGTATTATTCTTTAATATTTTTAAAAAATATTCTTCCGCTTGTTCTTTTTTATTTTGTTCTAGAAGAAAAAAACCATAAGAAAATAATGTTGGAATGTGAGATGGATTGGATTCAAGTGCTTTTTCAAATGCAAATTTTGCATTCTCATAATCCTTTTTTTCTCTATATAATAAATTACCTAACTTTTCCCAAGTATCACTATCCATTGGATTTATATTTATCACCTTATTATATGCATTAATTGCTCCATCAATATTTTTTTTTGAATTTTCTAAAAGAGATCCAAGTTTATACCAAGCATTTTCAAAATTAGGATCTATTTCTATAGCTTTTTTTAATACTTCTATTGATTTATTAATTTGATTTGTTTCTGAAAAAGCTATTCCAAGAAAATACAAAGCAATTTTTTCAGTTGGATTTAATTTATTTGCTTTTTTTAATTTGACAATAGCTTCTTCAATATTATTTCCGTTATAAAGAAGAAAAATTCCTAGTTTTAACCATGATCCATAGAAATCGGGATTAATCTTAATAGCTTTTCTATATATTTTTTCTGCTTCAAAAAAGTCTTTCTTTATTTTTTCTAAATATATACCCAAATTAATCCAGGCATGAACATTCTCAGGTTCATTTGCAACAATTGAACGTAATTCCTTTTCTTTTTCCTCGTTCATAAAAGTTATTATTTTCCATTATTTAATTATTATAAATATGTATTTCAAACATATAATATTTATTTTAGAAATCTTTTTTCATTTTTTATATATTTTACAATATTTGTAATGATAAACATGGAATTTAATAATTTTATAAAATTTTTAAAAAAATATAGTGGAATAATAATTATCACTTTAATTATATTATTTTTTCTAATAGTAGCTTTATTGGGAATAAATTTTGGTCAATGGTTAGTAAATATAGTTTTTTGGTTTTATGATAATACAGGAGATATAGGGATATATTTAGGAGTGTTTTTAATCAGTATTTTTGGTAATCTTACAATTATATTTCCTGTGCCATATTTAATGGCTTTAATTATCATTTCTGTTATCCCGGGAGTAAATCCAATTTTGATTGGGATAATTGGAGGATTAGGAGCATGTATAGGGGAAATATTATCTTGGGTAATTGGGAACCGTTCAAAAAATATGATTAAAAAGAGTGAACGGATTGATAAAATGAAATCCTACGTTGAAAAAGGTTGGGCCCCATTAATAATTATCTTTTTTGCAGCTACTCCTCTCCCTGATGATGTATTTTTAATAGTATTAGGAATTTTGAATTATAGTTTAATAAAAACATTAATTTATTGTTTTATAGGTAAATTTATTTTGTGTTTTCTTTGCAGTGCTCTTCCAATATGGTTAGCAGATACAGCGTTAGGAGACTTCTTATTTAGTATGTTTGGTATAAATCTTGAAGCCGCAGAAAGTCGAATAATTCCACAAAGTACACCTATAGAATTACTAATAAGTTCATTCACATGGATTTTAACAATAATAGTTTTATTTCTAATAATGTATGTTGATTGGAGTAAGTTAATTAAAAAAAAGAAAAATGATAACAATGAATTAGATAAACAAGTACATCTTTAAAGATATATACTTTATATAATTTTTAGCCTTTGTAATAATCCAGTTATTAATATTGGTAATGCTATAGTTGCATCACACCAAACACTTATATATTTTGAATTTAATGAGTATTTTCCCCATGATTTGGATTCTGAGAGAGTGCATCCAGATAGTCCACCATCATATTCTGTGGCTGTATGAATTCTTACAGAATAATTATATCCCGGAGTTTTTATTTCTTCAAGTTGATCCAATAAAGGAAATATTTGTTGAGCCCAATTTCGAGGAACCCCTCCCCCAATGATTATTGTTCCATATTCTTTTGAATTTTTAATAATTTCTCCAAATGTCTGAACATCTTTCAAATCATCAAATTGAAAATTATATCCTTCTCTAACAGAGTATTTTATTAAATTAAGTGCTAATTCTGAATCTGAAAAAGCAGGAATAAAGATAGGAATCTTATTTTTAGCAGCTATAGAAATTATACATCTTTTCTCAATTTTTTGCCCAATTTGTCTAAGGAAATTGAAAGGAGTTGTCTTTACTTCCTTGTTTGGAAAAATATCTTTAATTAAATCCAAAATTTCTCTTTCTGCGTTTTTATAATTTTCCTCAGGTAAAAATATATCATAGATTCGATTTATTCTATGTTTAAATAAATCATCATCATCCACATTGGAACTACCTACAAAATGTCCTATATCTGAAAAAACATCTACTAAATCATGAATTATATTTGCTCCAGTTACCACTAATACATCAATTAATTTATATTCCATTAGAGTACAGATTAATTCACCCATACCTGCGGGAACCATAGCACCACTTAAAGTTAAAACAGTTAAAATGTCCTTATTAGAAACCATTTTATAAAGAATTTCTAATGCAATACCTAAATTTTTACCTTGAAATCCACAATTTTGTAATTTAATCAGTATATCTTCGACATTTCTAATACTCTTTACATTAAATGGAATTATTTTTTTGCTTAAATAATCTCTATCTTCTTGATTCATCATTATATAACTATAATATCTATTTTATATTTTCCTAAAAAGAGAAAAAACTCCTTTAAATTTAAATATATCGATATATAATTGATATTTTTATTTTAATCATTAAATTGGTAAATGATATTTCAGAATCTACATATTATTTAAAATATCAGCTAATATAATTGAATAAATTAATAATAATATTTGGGTTTCTAAAATTCGCTATAGAATATTAAATTTAGTTAAATTAGATCATAAATTTAAGTGGAAATAAGATAAATTTATATTAAAGAAATATTTATCAATATTATAATAAGAGATATATTAAAAAAATAAGTTTTAATCATGTCACTTGTTCCCAAAAAGATCTTTTTTGTAAAGGGTAAAGGATTTCATCAATCCAAGCTTTCTTCTTTCGAGCAAGCATTAAGAGATGCCAATATTGAGAAGTTCAATATAGTTCAAGTTTCTTCGATTTTTCCACCATATTGTATTGAAATTGCTAAAGAAGATGGGATTAAACAATTAAGAGCAGGACAGATTGTTTATGCTGTATTAGCTAGAGCAAGTTCAAATGAATATAATAGGTTGATATGTGCATCAATAGGAGCGGCTAAACCGGCTGATAAAGGACAATACGGATATTTAAGTGAACATCATACATATGGAGTGAAACCTGAGAAAGCGGGTGATGTTGCAGAGGATCTGGCTGCGGAAATGCTAGCTACAACCCTTGGTGTTCCATTTAATTCTGAAGCAGATTATGATGATAAACAAGAGATTTTTAGAATGAATGGAAAAATAATTGAAACAAAAAATATAACCTCTTATGCAACTGTCAAAGAAGAAAATGAATGGGCAACTGTTTTAGCTGCTGCAGTTTTTATTTTATAATTTTATTTTCATATTTAATCTCAATTAAATACAGAATTCAGATATAAATTTTGGATTGAAGTGATTTAAATTTCTTTTTATCTAAAACTTTGTTAATAGCTTTAACAAAATGTTCTTCTCGAATGCAATATTGATTATTCCTAATAGCAAACATTCCTGCTTCAGTACAGATTGCTTTTATATCCGCTCCTGTAGCTCCTTCTGACATTTTTATCAGCATTTTAATGTTAATATTATTTACGATGTTTAACTTTTTGATATGAACTTTAAATATTCTTCCTCTCGCTTCATCATCTGGTATTGGAAAATAAATAATCCGATCGAATCTTCCTGGTCTTAACAAAGCATGATCTAGAATATCTACTCTATTTGTTGCTCCAACAACTCTTACATTTCCTCTTTTATTAAAACCATCGAGTTCTGCCATTAATTGCATTAATGTCCTTTGAACTTCTCGATCTCCTGATGCAGGATCTTCCAACCTTTCAGCACCTATAGCATCTAATTCATCAATAAATAGGATTGTTGGTGCTTTTTTTCTTGCTAATTCGAAAATTTCTCTTACATAACGTGCACCCTCTCCAATGAACTTTTGAACTAATTCAGATCCTATTATTCTAATAAAAGTGGCTTTTATTTCATGTGCTATTGCTTTTGCTACTAGAGTTTTTCCATTTCCTGGAGGTCCATAAAGTAATACACCTTTAGGAGGGTCAATACCAACCTTCTCAAATATAGAAGGATTAATGAGTGGTAATTCAACTGTTTCTCTAACTTCTTGGATTTGATCCGCCAATCCACCAATATCATCATAAGATATATTTGGAATGTTTTCAATTAGTTCCATACTTTGTATAAAT
>Ga0315549_1004191_pt1 | contig 12320 bp, 14 predicted proteins | sample SalMarSW160200MG_FD_203101 | JGI IMG/M metagenome (GOLD analysis project Ga0315549, IMG submission 203101) | Salt marsh sediment microbial communities from the Plum Island Ecosystem LTER, Massachusetts, United States - Salt Marsh Sediment SW1601-200 ... | reverse complement strand
CTCCTCTTGCATTTCTTCAAAGGTTTCTTCCAGTAATACGGAAAGCCTTGAATTTACACTTCTCTTTCCTTTCGACACGATTACTCCGACCTCAAAATCTGCCTTCTTTTCTGAAATCTTAAAATTATGTTTTTCATCTCTGTTAAGCTCTTCGATCAGTTCTTTAACTTTATCGTTGTGCAGCGTTCCGGGAGTAATTTCCTCATCACCATCTTCCGAAGCCAAGAGAATAAGTTCCTTAACAAGAGCACTGTATTCCTCCCATTTCAAATTCTTCATTTCCGCAGCAACTTTAGTTTTAAGACCGTTCATAATTTCATTTTTCTTAGCAAGTTTCCGATTCGACAGATCCATTCTTATTCGACTCAGGATTCTTTCCATCGCAGTCTTTTTTTCTTCTTCAGCTCTTTCCTTACCCTTTTTTTCTATATTAACCGCTTCTTTCTTTGCCTTTTCTATAATTTTATCAATTTGAACTAAGGCTTCTTTTTCTATGTCCTTTTTGCTGCCCCCGGCTTCTTTTAGGATCTTATCTTTTACTTTACCCATTTTCAACCGATAGCATTAACCATTAAGAAACTGGTAACAAAACCGAGAATCGCGTAGGTTTCAACCATAACAGCAAAAATAACGATTCTCATAGTCGCTTCGGGCTGTTTTGCCGCGAGTTCGACACCCGCCGCTGAAACTAGACCCTGATGAATCCCGGATACCAATCCAACAATACCAACCGGTAAACCGGCCACAAGATATCTAAGGCCCTCTATCAAGGTTATATCGACATTCATACCAGTGCCGAACATACCTAACTTCATCATCATAAACATAGCCGCGATAAAACCATAGAAACCCTGCGTTGACGGGAGGACAACCAGAATAAAAACTCTTCCGAACTTATCCGGCTGCTCGGAAAGTACACCTGCTGCTGCTCTTGAAGGTATCTGAACACCGATAGAAGAGCCAATTCCTGCAAGAAAGACAGCCGCAGCCACTCCTGACATTGCCAACCAAAAACCATTAATCACTTAAACCTCCTTTTTTTCAATTCTTGTATATTTACCATCTAACCCAAAAGGTTTAAACCTTTCGCCTCCGCCCTCATAGAAGTAAGGGAAAAATTCTGCAAATTGGAGACGCATAGTATGGACAAAACCACTTAAAGTATTTATGGCTATGGAGAAAATATGACCCCCGATGAACACAAGAATTGCCAGAACAACTCCAAAACCCGGAACAAGTTCCCTTACTATCTTTGCTAAAATATTAACAGACATTGCAAGACCCGCAGTCACTAACCCTAGAGCCATAATACGACTGTAAGAAAGTATATTACCAAGAAAACCGATAAGTCCATTAAACGCAGTAAATCCGCCTTTTGCCAATCTTATAATTAAGGATTTACTTTGACTTGAAAACAATACAATTATAAAAATCGGAACAAGCATAAAAAACTTAAATACATTTAATTTTGTAAATACAAATGAACCCAGGAAAATAAAGAATAAAATCCAGGATATCTCATTTGCAAAAGCATTGAAATATCTTTTTTTTCTTACTTTTTCTTTAATAGAAACAGCTAAACCCGTAAAAATCTGAATAGCTCCGAAAACAAGCGAAAGATAAAGGAAATTTAAAGGATTCTCAAATGGATCGAATATAGTAAGTTTTTCCCTGAATATACTAAAACCTGAAAGTTCGGGGAAAGCCATTTCGATATTATTTCCAAACCAGCTGCCTGTTATAGCCCCCGCAAAAATTGTTAATAACCCACCACCTACAAATATCCATAAATATTTCCTTCCCTCGGGTAATTTCGGCATCAAATAAAAAGAAACAGCAACCAGTATAATTCCGTAAGCGGCATCTGTCATACAAAAACCAAAGAAAATAGCAAAAAATATTGCTATATAAGGAGTAGGATCAATCTCTCCGGATTTCGGCAATGCGTATAAACCGGTAATAGCTTCATAAGGACTGCTTAAAGAATTGTTTTTCAGTTTAACAGGAGCTCTTTCACCTTCATCAGGTTTCATCCAAGTAAGTTCTACGCCATCATACTCATCGGCAACATTCTGTAACATTGTCCTGTTTTCTTTTTCAACCCAGCCTTCCAGAAAAAAAACTTTCCTTGTGGAAAGGCCTTTGTTAAGAACTTCTGTTCTGTTTATTCTGGAAAGAAAATAATCATACAGCACTATATATTTTTGGTATTCAGAACCTTTTTTTGATATTTTTTCCGAAATCTTACTAATTTTCTTATTTAATTCATTAATTTCTTTTGTGCTCTCTCTAACTATATGGGCGGGTTCTTTTTCTTCATCTTTAAAATCTATTATTTCAGCTTCATAATCAGAAACAGCTTTTTTGAAATCTTCTTCAAATCCTTTGTAAACAAAGAAAACTATACCTAATTTCTTTTGATTCTCGAAAATAATATGAAAATCTACGGGAATATCTTTTAATTTCTTTTTTAATTCATCCTTATCTATTACTAATTTATAAACTTTTACTGAAACGTCTTTGATCTTATCAAATTCGGCAATTTCGGCTTTAAGATCTACCCATTCCTTATAAAATTCTGCTTTATCTGTAAGTTCGGTAACCTTATTTTTTAAATGATAAAGTTCACTTTCCCACTCACTTATTTGATTGATCTCATCTATATCGAAATTTTTAACTATTTTCCTGTATTCTTTCGGCGAAATTCCTGTTTTTAAATCTATAAACTGCCCGAGTACCCCTTTACTTTCCGCGTGATCTTTAAGTAAATTTATAATACCTTCGATTTTCTTAAAAATCTCATCTGCTTCTCTGTCCGAAAATTTCTCTTCCGGTACTAAATCCGGATTTTCTTCCGCCAATGTAGAGATGCGAGAATTAGTAATATGAAAAATACCTTTTTCCTGAAGATCGCTCAAAAACCCTTCTTTATTATCTTCGTATATAAGAAAATTAGCTTTTTCCAGCTTTTTTTGCGGCATTTAATTCCTTTTCAGAATCCTTTTTACAATCAAATCCTTAATTTTTGTTATTTTCTTGGAAGCATCTTTTGCCACCTTCTCTATTTCTTTGTCCATTTCTTTTTCCATTATCCCTTTCTCTTCCTCTGCTTTCTCCGCGCCTTTTTTCTTCTTATCAGCGATCATTTTTTTTACTTTAGCATTAGCTTCCTCGATATTCATTTCTGCTTCCTGTCTTGCTTTTTCGATATCTTTCTGTGCTTTTTCCTTAGCTTTAGCAATGATTTTATCAGCTTCTTTTTCGGTTTCTTTTATCTCTTTTATAAGATGGTCTGGCATCTATCCTCCTTTCTTTCTCGTAAATTCCTGCGAATATACTAAGAATTAATTGAGTGTCAAGGGTAACTACTACAAGCAATTTGTTATTCGCCTTTCGCTTTTAGCTCACCACACTCATCCCAAAAATTAAACACAGTATTACTATAGGACTTTCGCTAATAGCTAAAGGCCAAAAGCCACTTTTAATAACTAATACTTATTAGGCGTTATTTAATCTATTTTTAATCAATGACCAGATAAACCGCATCATGAGGATGGACTTTCTCTATAACCTTTATACCCACCTCATCTCCTTTATCTGCCGATTCAACAGAATCATGCTCCATCTGCATAGAATCCACGCTCTGAGTAATATCATCATGAGAGCCCCTGATATGAATCGTATCACCTACTTTTAAAGGAGCATCCAGCTTAATAATACCAACAGAGATATTACCAAAATAATGAGTTATAACGCCTATCTTTTTTTCTTCCATTTCAACACCCCCTTTAAATGTTTCAAAACCTTTAATAATTTATTTTACGGTAAAAAAATAAAAAGTCAAGCCAAAAATCAGTAGTTAGAAGGCAGGAGCCAGAATCCCAATCCCTACCCCCAAATTAGCCACGAAGGCACTAAGACACGAAGTTTATATTTTTCGATTAAGATCTAAAACCAAAGACCTAATACCTGATATCCCACACAGCTATGCAAAGAACACTGAAATCACCACAACCTCCTTAATTTATTTTTTCGTTCTTAAAAATAAACACAGAGAAAAAATATTGTTTTTTAAAACCTTCTCCACCAACCCACTTTTCACATGTAGGAGATGTAGGAATTGTATTTTTTTACCAATTACCCAATCGACTACTTTACCAATTAACCAATCAACAAATTAACTATTGCCGAAGGCAATTTAAACCCCTTGACATGTCCTAACTTTTATCTATATTATTTTCATGAATAATAACGAGACAAAAATTAATTTATTAAATAGAAATAATCAAAAATCTTCCAGGAGGTCATTTTTTAGTCCTTCTGCGAGAACCGTTCGTTATTACTTTACCCCTTACTTTCATTATTACTGGTGGAACAAAAAAGAAAATACATCCGAGTTCAAAGCCTAAAGTTAAAACTAATAACAGGGCAAAATTAAAAACTCGGAGAGTAAGAAAAATGTTTTTTTCTGTATTTAACTATTATAAAAAAAGAAATAAAAAAAGAACACTCAAAAAGAGCGAGACGAAGAATATTGTCAAAAAATATAGAAAGAATAAGTCCTCTAAGTTCTTTATGTCTCCGCGGAGAGAATTAAAAAAGGTGGTATTATGAAATATATACGAAAATCGATTCAGGAATTAAAAGAATATACTGTTCCGCAAGATAAATATGAAGTAAAATTAAATCAGAACGAATCTCCCTACGATGTGCCTGAGGATTTAAAAGAAGAGATTATAAAGAAAATCAAAACAACAGATTGGAATAGATATCCTTCGAGAACGGCTATTCCTCTGGTAAAAGCTATTTCCGTATATACTAACTTTCCTGAAGAAGGCATTGTTGCGGCAAACGCGTCGAATGAAATACTGCAGGCTGTTTTTCAAGCAATCTGTGACGCCGGAGATAAAGTCGTAGCTATCTCCCCCGGTTTCGCGATATATCCGTATTTATCGAAAATTATGGATCTAAACCTCGCCGAAGTTCCTCTACTAGAAGATTTTTCTTTTGATATTAAAGAAATCATAAATAAAGGAAAAGACGCAAAGATGGTAATTCTTGCACTCCCCAACAACCCTACAGGGACTACGATATCGATAGATAAAATAGAAGAAATAGCAAAGAATATAAACGGAATTTTTGTTGTCGATGAAGCTTACTTTGAATTTTCGAAAAAAACAGCAATTTCCCTACTGGACAAATACAATAATATTATCATAATTAGAACATTATCGAAAGCTTTCGGGCTTGCGGGACTTCGCCTTGGTTATCTTTTAACCAACGCGGAAATAGCCGGCGCGGTCCAGAAAGCAAAACTGCCTTTTTCAGTGGGAATATTCGGACAAATTGCCGGAGAAGTGCTTTTGAAAAAAAATGAATATATAAAAGATATAGTCAAAAAAATTATGGATGAAAAAGAAAAAGTTTTCCCTGAGCTTACAGAAATACCCACCATAGTACCCATCCCCTCTTACACTAACTTTATTCTTTTTAAAACAGAGAAAATATCCGGGAAAGAATTATTCGATGAAATGTACAGAAAGGGAGTACTCTTAAGATTCTTCGATACGCCAAGATTAAAAAATACTTTAAGGGTAACAATCGGAAAACCGGAACAGAATAAAACATTTCTCAATACATTAAAAGAGGTACTTTCTAATGCGAAAAGCTAAAATCGAAAGAAAAACAAAAGAAACAGAAATTACAGTCGATTTAAAAATCGAAGGCAAGGGCAAATACGATATCAAAAATCCTATCGGGTTTCTGACACACTCATTTGAAAATTTCACCAAACACGGTCTTTTTGACATCAAAATGAAGGCAAAAGGAGATTTAGCGGTCGATCAACATCACTTAGTCGAGGATTGCGGTATTGTTCTGGGTCAGGCTTTCGGTAAAGCACTGGGAAATAAAAAAGGTATCAATAGAGCGGGATATTTCGTTTATCCCATGGATGAAGCGCTCGCGATAACGGCGGTCGATATCAGCGGACGCCCCTATCTTCAGTTCGACGTAAAATTCAAAAGAAGATTCTGCGGGGACCTGGATACGGATCTGTTGGAAGATTTTTTTCAAGCTTTCGCAACGGGTCTCGAGGCGAATGTAGTTGTAAGAATGCCTTACGGCAGAAGCGATCATCACAAAATAGAAGCTATTTTTAAAGCCTTTGGAAAAGCTATGAAAATGGCGTGTTCAAAAGACAAAAGAGCAAAAGAAGATATTCCAAGTACAAAGGGAACGATAGGTGATGATAGGAATAATTGATTACGGCGCCGGGAACCTCCGTTCGGTAAAAAAAGCTTTTAATCACTTAGGGGAAAAAACCATGATCGCGGTTAAAGCTAAAGATTTAAAGAAAGCAGACAGAGTTGTTCTACCAGGTGTAGGAGCATTCGGGTCGGCTATAAAAAAGCTGAAGGAAACCGGTTTTTATGAAGCGATTCCGGATTGGATTTCCGAAGGTAAACCCTTTCTGGGTATCTGTCTCGGCATGCAGATACTGTTTGAGGAAAGTCTGGAAACGAAAAACACTAAAGGCCTCGGGGTATTTAAAGGTAAATGCCCCCGTTTCAAGGAAGGTAAAGTGCCTCAAATGGGTTGGAATCAGATAAATATAACAAGAGAGTCTCCCCTATTAAAAGGAATACCGAATAAATCTTTCTTTTACTTCCTGCACGGATACTATGTCGAAGTTGAAAATAAGGATATCGTAACCGCGACAACTGATTATTTTATTACTTATACCTCGATGATAGAAAAAGGAAATGTTTTCGGAGTCCAGTTTCACCCTGAGAAAAGCGGGGAAATGGGCTTAAAAATGTTAAGCAACTGGGTAGAGATATGTTAGCTACGAGAATAATCCCCTGCCTCGACGTAGATTTCGGCAAAGTAGTAAAAGGAATAAAATTCAAAGACCTCGATAATGTAGGAGACCCCGTCGAAATGGCAAAGGTATATAATGAACAGGGCGCCGATGAATTAACATTTCTGGACATAGGGGCATCGTACAAAAGCAGAAAAATTCTCATAGAAGTCGTAGAAAAAGTGTCTGAAAAAGTTTTTATTCCTTTGACCGTAGGCGGAGGGCTGCGTTCGAGTGAAGATATGAGAAACGCTTTAACCTCTGGAGCAGACAAAGTCGCCATCTGTACCTCAGCCATAGAAAACCCATCACTAATTACCGAGGGGGCGGAGATTTTCGGCTCACAGTGCATTGTGCTTTCAATAGACGCGAAAAGACACAACGGTTCATGGTATGCTTACACACATGGAGGCAGAAACAACTCGGGAATCGACGCGATCGCTTGGGCAAAAGAAGGTGAAGAATTAGGCGCGGGAGAAATTCTTCTTAATTCTATAGACAAAGACGGAACAAAAGAAGGATACGACCTCGAACTCACCAGAAAAATATCCGAAAGTGTAAATATTCCCGTGATAGCTTCCGGCGGAGCGGGAAATCCACAGCAAATGGTCGAAGCGGTAAAATGCGGAAAAGCCGACGCAGTACTTCTTGCTTCACTCCTGCATTACGGAGAATATACAATCAAAGACATAAAAAAATACCTTAAGAATAAGGAGATTTGCGTAAGATGATTATAGCATCTATCGATTTGATGAATGGAAAAGCCGTCCAGTTAAAACAGGGCAAAGAAAAAATGCTCGAGGATAATAACCCTTTGAAACTTGCCGAGGAATTCAACAGATACGGAGAAACAGCGGTAATAGACCTGGACGCGGCAATGGGAAAAGGTGATAACCTTGACATCATCAAAAAGATATTCAAAAAAGCTGAATGTAGAATCGGCGGAGGCTTGCGGAGTATAGATAAGGCAAAAGAGATGATATCCCTCGGGGCAAGAAAAGTAATAATAGGCTCAAAAGCTTTCGAAAACGACAAGATAAACAAAAAATTTCTTAAAGCTTTAAAAAAAGAAATAAGCAAAGAAAGAATAATAGTAGCTATCGACGCTTTAAATGAAGAAATCGTCACAAAAGGATGGAAACATAAAACAGGAATTTCCCTTTATAAAGCAGCAGAGACTCTTCAAGGTTTCGCGTCAGAATATCTATTTACATGTGTTGAGAGAGAAGGAACTTTAACGGGAATTAATTTTGAAATAGTAAAAAAACTATTGAAAAAAACTAAAAATAAAGTCACCGTAGCGGGAGGAGTCAGTAAAATTTCCGAGGTAAAGGAATTAGCTCAAATGGGATGTGATGTCCAGCTTGGTATGGCTCTTTACACGGGAAAAATATCTCTCTCGGAAGGTTTTATAGAATCTTTAGACTGGAAAAAGAGTAAACTAATACCTACAATTACTCAAGATGAAACGGGTCAGGTTCTAATGCTCGCCTATTCGAATAAAGAATCTTTAAAAAAAGCTTTCAAGACCAGCAATATGTGTTATTTTTCACGCTCGAGAGGTAAACTATGGATGAAGGGAGAAACTTCCGGGAACACTCAAAAACTACTAAAAATAAGAACGGATTGCGACCAGGATACTCTACTTGCGACTGTCAAACAAAAAGGTGTTGCGTGTCACCTTGGCAATTATTCCTGCTTTGGGGACAAAGAATTCAGTTTAGAAGAATTAAGGAGGCGAAGGAGATGAATATTAAAGAAGCAATAAGGAAAGCCATAGAAAAAGAAGATATAAACCAGGAAAACGCCTATGAAGTTGCCCTTTCTATTATGAGCGGAGAAGCAACGGACGCGCAAATAGGCTCATTAATTACAGCACTACGTATGAAAGGCGAAACGGTGGATGAAATAACTGGATTTGTGAAAGCCATGCGAGATAAGGTTACAAGAATAAAAGCCCCGGAGAAATACCTTATCGATACCTGTGGTACGGGAGGCGACAACGCTGGGACTTTTAATATCTCGACTATCAGTGCCCTCGTAGCGGCAGGTGCAGGCTGCACGGTAGCGAAACACGGAAACCGCAGCGTTTCGAGTCAATGCGGCAGCGCCGATTTGCTAAAAGAACTCGGAGTAAAAATCGAAAACACTCCGGAAAAAGTTGAAAAATGCATTAAAGAAGTCGGGGTGGGATTTTTATTTGCTCCTCTCCTGCACCCGGCCATGAAATACGCGATAGGACCGAGAAGAGAAATGGCAGTAAGAACTATATTCAACATACTTGGACCTTTGACAAATCCCGCGAACGCTAAAAGACAACTTTTAGGTGTTTATTCAAAAGAGTTAACCACTCCTATTGCTAACGTACTTGCTAATCTTGATTCAATACATTGTATGGTTGTTCACGGCGAAGACGGTCTCGATGAAATAACTACAACCGGAAAAACTTACGTAAGCGAATTAAAAGACGGAAATGTAACTGAATACACAATAGCACCGGAAGATTTTGGAATGATTAAAAGATCCCCGGAAGACTTAAAAGGCGGAACAGCCGGGATAAACGCAAAAATCGCCTTAGATTTACTGGAGGGTGGGACAGGCGGAAAAAGAGAGATTACAATACTAAATTCCGGTGCCGCGATTTATGTCGCCGGAAAGGCTGAAAGTCTTGCAGATGGCATAGAAAAAGCAAAAGAATCGATCGACTCGGGAAAAGCATTAAAAACATTGGAGAAACTGAAAGAAATAGCAAAATGAAAACGAAAACAATTCTAGAAAAAATAATAAAATTTAAGCAGGTTGAAACCGAAAAGAGAAAGACCTTTACCCCTCTTGAATCGTTTATCGACAAGATATCCGGAAAGAAAAAAGACTTTAAAGCGTCTTTAAAAAAAGACGGTATTTCTATTATCGCCGAAATAAAAAGAAATTCTCCCTCAAGAGGTCTGCTAAGAGACAATTTCAACCACATAAGCATAGCTAAGGAATACGAAAAAGGAGGCGCAAGCGCGATTTCGGTTCTAACCGACGCAAAATACTTCTGGGGTAATAACAATCATTTAATCGATGTCAAAAAAGAAGTAAATTTACCAATATTAAGAAAAGAATTCATCATAGATGAGTATCAAATATACCAATCCGCTTATATCGGAGCCGATGCCATACTTTTAATAGCTAAAATATTAGAACTAAGACAATTGACAAAATTTATTGTCCTTGCAAAAGAGCTTAATATGGAATGTCTCATCGAGGTTCATTCGAAGGAAGAACTTCAAAAAGTCTTCGCGACTTCTGCTGAAATCATAGGTATAAATAACAGAAATCTGGAGAATTTTCAAACTTCTATTGAAAATTCACTGAATTTAAAAAAATTAATTCCCGAAAAATATATCACAGTAAGCGAAAGCGGTATCAAAAAGAGAGAAGATATTATTGCTTTAGAAGAAGCGGGTTTTCATTCGGTTCTTATAGGTGAAACCCTTATAAAACAAACGGATATTGAAAAGAAATTAAAGGAACTTCTCGGAAAATGAATGATATTGAAAAACTGAGGAAAGAAGTCAGAAAAGTCGACCAAGAAATTATCAAATTAATCGGCAAAAGACTTTCGATAACAAAAAAAATAGGCGGAAAAAAGAAAAAGAAAGGAATTCCTTTGAAAGACTGGAAAGTTGAAAAAGAAGTAATCAGGAATGCCGTGGATGTAGCTTCAGAAGAAGGACTTTCCGATAAATTAATAAAAACAATTATGCGAAATATTATAACCGAATCAAAAAGACAGCAAGAAATCCTTCATTATTCTTCCTATAGCGGAGATAAAGAAGATATCCTTATTATCGGAGGTCTCGGGGAAATGGGTCTTTGGTTCGCTAATTTCTTCGCAAACCAGGGACATAATGTTTTTATTCATGATGTTAAAGGAAAATCAAAACATTTCAAAAGCTTCACTGATCTAAAAAAAGCAGTTAAAGAGGCTTCCTGTATTCTTCTCGCGATTCCTTTCGAAATTATGCCGGAAACCATCGCTAAAATAATCGAATTGAAATTTAAAGGGATGGTATTCGATATTGCGAGTTTAAAAGATTATTCAAAAGATTCTATAAGAAAAGCACTAAAATCCGGCATTTCTTATACAAGTATCCACCCTATGTTCGGGCCAAAGGTTAATACTCTTTCTGATAGAATAATATGTATTTGTGATTGCAAGGATAAAAAGGCAAACGAAAAAGTAAAAACTTTCTTTAAGGACACAAGCGCTACTTTAGTGGAAATACCCCTAGAAGAACATGATAAAATAATTTCTTATGTTCTGGCTCTATCTCATGTAATTAATATAATTTTTATGAAAACATTAATGGACGGAGAATATGACTACTCTGATTTAAAAGAAATAGCTAGTACAACCTTTACTTCTCAGATGAAAACTACAAAAGAAGTCATAACCGAAAATTCCGACTTGTATTACGCTATACAAAAATTCAATCCTTTTAAAAACGATCTTTACGATAGATTAGAACAAGCTATGAAATACGTAATAGAATCAGTTTTAAAAGGAAAGAAAAAAGATTTTATTGAAATAATGAAAGAAGGAAAACAATGGATAAAAAATGCAGAGTAAGAGTTAAAATCTGCGGCATAACTAATAAAGAAGACGCAATCATGATTTCAAACCTCGGTGCCGACGCCATCGGCTTCGTATTCGCGGAATCGAAGAGAAGAATAACGCCCGAGAAAGCGAAGGCAATCATAAAAGAACTTCCTCCTTTTATTACTACTGTCGGGATATTTGTGGATGAAGAGCTAAAAGAAGTTAATAGAATTGCAGATTTCGCTTTACTCGACGCGGTTCAACTACACGGCGGGGAATCGGAAGAATACTGCAAAAAAGTGAATAGAAAGGTTATCAAAGGAATTAAAGTGACTAAAAATGGCACAAAAGAAAGTCTGATAAAGAAAATGAAAAACTGCTCGGTATCGGCATTTATTCTCGACCCGGGGAAAGGAAGCGGAAAAACCTTTAACTGGGAAATTGCCCGCGGAATCGAAAAGCCTATTATAATCGCGGGCGGACTAACATGCGATAACGTTAGCAAAGTTATCCGAGAATTAAATCCTTACGGAGTAGACGTTTCCACCGGCGTAGAAAAAGATTATGGTATAAAGGATAAAGAAAAAGTCGAGAAATTTATCACGGAGGCGCGCTCTTGTTAGTAACAGGAATAATAGGGTATCCCTTAAAAACAACTTTCTCTCCCCCAATGCACAACGCGGCATTTAAAAAATTGGGAATCGATGGCTTATACGTCCAGCTTCCCGTAAAAGAAAAAAAATTGAAGGAAGCTGTATACGGCATGTTAGCTCTGGGGTTTAGAGGCTTTAATGTTACAATTCCCTATAAAAAGAAAATAATGAAATATCTCGACGAAATTTCAAAAGAGGCAATTTCTATCGATGCTGT
>Ga0315549_1004188_pt1 | contig 12322 bp, 6 predicted proteins | sample SalMarSW160200MG_FD_203101 | JGI IMG/M metagenome (GOLD analysis project Ga0315549, IMG submission 203101) | Salt marsh sediment microbial communities from the Plum Island Ecosystem LTER, Massachusetts, United States - Salt Marsh Sediment SW1601-200 ... | reverse complement strand
CTACTCCGCCCTCTTGAACCACGAGGCCAGCGGGACCGTCCGCCCTGAAGACATCTCTGCCCTGGAGCCATGGGCCCGCTTTTGGTATCTCTGGGTCAGCGCCGTCTTTCTTAGGGCCTACCTCGCCGGGGCGGCCCAGGTTCCCTTCCTGCCCCGAGAGCGGGAGGAACTCCAAGTGATGCTGGACGCCTTGGTTCTGGAGAAGGCCATCTATGAGCTGGGCTATGAGCTGAATAATCGCCCTGATTGGGTCAGGATCCCCCTCCAGGCGATCCTGGATCTCGTCGGTGCACAGGCGGAGCATGGCTAGAGCGCGTGTCCCCGGCCTCAGCACCCTGGCGCGCATGTACGGAGTGCAGACTGCCTTCTACAACATTGAAGGACGCCGCCAGCAGGCCTCACCGGAGGCCGTCCTGTCGGTTCTGCGGGCACTCGACGTGCCCATCGGGGGGTTCGCGGACGTTGGCGATGCTCTGCGGGTGCGCCGGCGGGAGCTGTGGAGTCGCAGGGTCGAGCCCGTTGCCGTCGCTTGGGACGGCCAGCCTGCTGGAATCGACCTGCGCCTCCCCGCCGCGTCGGCGGACGGCGTACTGCGCTGCAACCTCGAGCTGGAAACGGGGGAAAGCCGCGCTTGGACCTGCGATGTGGCGGATCTGCCCGTCGTTGAGTCCGCGATGGTGGAGGGCGTCCGCCATCAGGCTATGAGGCTAGCATTGCCCTTGCGCCTGCCGCGGGGGTACCATCGGCTCACGCTGGAGTTGGGAGCCAGGCAGTCCGAGACGATGGTCATCTCTGCGCCAGTGAGGGCCAACGCACCCCAGGAGGGACACGCGGGCAAGTGCTGGGGCGTGTTCATGCCTCTGTATGCTCTCCACTCCCGGAGGAGCTGGGGAGCTGGAGACCTCACCGATTTCGAATCGCTGCTGGAGTGGGTGGCCGGGTTAGGCGGCAGTCTCGTGGCGACCCTCCCCTTGCTGGCCGCCTTTCTCGATGAGCCCCTGGAGCCAAGCCCGTACGCTCCGGTGAGCCGCATGTTTTGGAATGAATTCTACATCGACGTGACCCGCGTACCGGAACTGGAGAGATGCCCTTCAGCGCAGGCCGTTGCAGGATCGCCCGAAGTCCAGCAGGAGCTTCAAGGGCTGCGCTCTCTGCCCCTTGTCGACTATGGGCGCCAGATGGCGCTCAAGCGGAGAGCCCTGGAGGAGCTGGCGCAGTGCTTCTTCGCCGAGCGGTCGCAACGCTACAGCGCCTTCGTGCGATCGGTCGAGGCGTATCCGGCGCTGGAGGACTACGCCCGCTTCCGGGCCACGGTAGAGCGCCGACGTGCTCCTTGGCCTGCGTGGCCGGAGCCGCTTCGGGATGGCGTCCTGAAAGGGGGAGACTATGATGAAGCGGCGAAGTGTTATCACCTCTACGTCCAATGGCTAGCCCAAGAACAGATGCAGACACTATATCAAAGGGGCCGATCGGCGGGAGTGAAGCTGTGCCTGGACCTGCCGCTTGGAGTACATCCCGACGGCTATGACGTATGGCGCGAGCAAAGCCTGTTTGCCCTGGGTGCCTCGGCGGGCTCTCCGCCGGACACTTTCTTCATTAAGGGTCAGAGCTGGGGTTTCCCGCCCCTGCACCCTGAAGCGATGAGAAAGCAGGGCTACCGCTATTTCATCGACAGCCTGCGCCACCACCTACAGCACACTGGCATACTCCGGCTCGATCACATCATGAGCCTCCACCACCTCTACTGGATACCGAGCGGGATGGAGGCCCACGAGGGCGTCTACGTGCGCTACCCCTGGGAGGAGCTCTATGCCATCCTGAGCGTCGAGTCCCACAGGCAAGGCGCCCTCATTGTGGGCGAGGACCTGGGGACCGTGCCGCGCTACGTTCGATCGGCCATGGCGCGCCACAACATCCACCGCACCTATGTAGTGCAGTTCGAGCTCAGGCCCGAACGGAGACGTCCTATAGGAGCTGTGCCCACCGCTTCCGTGGCGAGCATCAATACTCACGACATGCCGCCCTTCGCCGCCTTTTGGCGCGGCCTGGACATCGAGGATCGCCTGAAGCGCGGTCTTCTGGATGACAAGGGGGCTCGCGAGGAGCGGGCAACCCGCCAGGCATTGAAGCGAGGGCTTCTAGCTTTGCTCAGGCGCCGCCGGCTGCTCAAAGGGGCAGATGATGACGAGCGAGGTGTGCTCCGGGCTTGCCTGGCGTTCTTAAGCGCCAGCCGCGCCCGGGTGGTCCTCGCCAGTCTGGAGGATCTCTGGTTGGAAAGACAGCCGCAGAATCTTCCCGGAACCCGGGACGAGCATACGAACTGGCGGAGGAAGGCGCAGCACAGCCTCGAGGCGTTTTCCCAAATGCCTCAAGTGCTGCAGACGCTTCGGGAAGTGGACTGCCTGCGGAAGCAGTGGAGAGGCCTACAATGATGCGGGCGCTTGCTTTCTCTCTACCCCTTCTTAGCGCGAGGGCTGCGCGTGCGTGCCTTTACCGATTTGGGCGCTGCTGGACGACGCGCTCGGGCAGGCTTCTGCGCTGCCTCCCGCTCTTCCAGGATCTGCTTGGCGGTCAAGTAATGGTGGCTATCCCTGCCCTCCGGTCGCCCCTCCTGCTCCCAGAGCGTATAGGCCAACTGTCTTATCTGCTCTTCCGTCGGCATAGCTACCTCCCTGACGAGGAGATTATGAGGGATGACGAACTCCTGTCAAGCTTTTGGGCAGCTTTTAAAAGCCTTTTTTGGCTCGCATGGAGGTCGCAGCCGAACGTCCCCGGGAAGTTGCGATGGTGGTCAATAGGGAGAGCGGCACCCAAGTACAGGTACGGCAGTCACGGCTACGCGACGCGTTGTGAGTGGCGCGGTTGCGCGCCCAGTGAAACAACAGTCGTTAACAGTCACTCGGGGGACAGCCGGTGAACTCTGATGTGACCCTGCTAACCCAAGACGATCTCTACCTTTTCAATGAGGGGAGCCACTTGCGGCTGTACGAGAAGCTAGGCGCCCACCCGATGGCTGTGGACGGGAAGGATGGCACGTACTTCGCAGTGTGGGCGCCCGACGCGGAGCACGTCTTCGTGGTGGGCGATTTCAACGGCTGGAACAAGAAAAGGCATCCCCTTCGGCCCCGAGGGCAATCCGGGATATGGGAAGGCTTCGTCCCAGGCGTCGGAAAGGGAGCGTTGTACAAGTACCACGTCGCCTCCAAGTACAAGCGGTATCGGGCGGACAAGGCCGATCCCTTCGCCTTCCGCGCCGAAGTCCCCCCTAAGACGGCCTCGATTGTATGGGATCTGGACTACAGTTGGGACGATCAGGAGTGGATGGCGGGACGGGCTGCGCGCAATGCCCTGGGCGCTCCCATCGCCATCTACGAGGTTCACCTGGGGTCCTGGATGCGCGTGTCCGAAGAGGGAGGCCGCTCCCTCTCATACAGGGAGATGGCTCCCAGGCTGGCAGACCACGTGAAGCGGATGGGCTTCACCCACGTGGAGTTCCTCCCCGTTATGGAGCACCCCTTCTACGGGTCGTGGGGTTACCAGACCACCGGGTACTTCGCTCCGACGAGCCGCTACGGCACGCCCCAGGACTTCATGTACCTGGTGGACTATCTGCACCAACAGGGGATAGGGGTGATCCTCGACTGGGTGCCCTCCCACTTCCCCACGGATGAGCATGGCCCCGGCTTCTTCGACGGAACGCACCTCTACGAGCACGCCTATCCCCAGAAGGGTTTGCACCCCGACTGGGACAGCTTCATCTTCAACTACGGTCGCGACGAGGTGCGCAGCTTCCTCCTCAGCAGCGCCCTCTTCTGGCTGGACAAGTACCACGCCGATGGGCTGCGGGTCGACGCCGTTGCTTCCATGCTCTACCTGGACTACTCGCGTAAGGAAGGGGAATGGATGCCGAACGTCTACGGAGGCCGCGAGAACCTGGAGGCCATCGGATTTCTGCGGCGCCTCAACGAGGAGGTCTACAAGGCTCATCCCGATGCGCAGACGATCGCCGAGGAGTCCACGGCCTGGCCAATGGTCTCCCGGCCGACGTACGTAGGCGGTCTTGGCTTCGGGCTCAAGTGGGACATGGGCTGGATGCACGACACGCTACAGTACATGACACACGAGCCCGTCCATCGCAAGTACCATCACAACGAACTGAGTTTCAGGATGATCTACGCCTTCCACGAGAACTTCGTGCTTCCCCTCTCCCATGACGAGGTCGTCCACGGCAAGGGCTCGCTGCTGGGCAAGATGCCAGGGGACGATTGGCAGAAGTTCGCCAACCTGAGGCTGCTGTTCGCATATATGTACGCCCAGCCCGCCAAGAAGCTCCTCTTCATGGGCGGGGAGTTCGGCCAGTGGCGGGAGTGGCACCACGATGGGAGCCTCGACTGGCACCTGGCGCAATACGATCGCCACGCTGGCCTGCAGCGATTGGTGGAGGACCTGAATGGGCTGTATAGACGTGAGCCCGCGTTGCACGAATTGGACTGCGACCCTGCGGGCTTCGAGTGGATCGATGCCAGTGATAGCCAGTCGAGCGCCCTTAGCTTTATCCGCAAAGGGCGGTCAACGGACGACATCGTGCTGATCGTTTGTAACTTCACTCCGGTGCCCCGCCACAGCTACCGGGTGGGCGTGCCTCGGGGAGGCTTCTGGCGGGAGATTCTGAACAGCGACTCTAAGGAGTACTGGGGCAGCGGGCAGGGCAACTTCGGCGGCATGGAGGCAGCACCGACTTCCTTTCACGGCCGTCCGTATTCCCTGAATCTCACCCTGCCTCCCTTGAGCGCCGTGTTCCTCAAGAGCGAGAGGCAGAGGAAGTGAGCGGCGACTGGGACCCGAGCCTGGGTGCCAGCTTCCTGGGAAACAGCCGATCCCTTTTCGTCGTTTGGGCACCTTTGGTCCACAAGGTGGATGTGCACCTTCTGGCACCCCGCGAGAGGCTCGTGCCGATGGAATCGGGGGAACGTGGATACCATCATGCCGCGGTCGATGGAGTCGAGCCGCGAAGCCTCTACCTGTATCGGCTGGACGAACGTAGAGAGCGGCCCGACCCCGCATCCAGGTTTCAGCCCCAGGGCGTCCATGGGCCTTCGGAGGTAGTGAGCCCCCATTTTGAGTGGGAGGACGCTGGCTGGACCGGCCTGCCGCTCCAGGAGTACACCATCTACGAACTGCATGTCGGCACCTTCACACCTGAGGGCACCTTCGACGCCGTTATCCCGTACCTCGATGAGTTGAGAGAGCTGGGCATCACGGCCATAGAGCTGATGCCCGTAGCCCAGTTTCCGGGTGCCCGCAACTGGGGTTATGATGGGGTCTATCCGTTCGCCGTTCAGAATTCCTACGGCGGCCCGCAAGGTTTGAAGAGGCTGGTGAATGCCTGTCACAAACTAGGCCTGGCTGTAGTGCTGGATGTTGTCTACAACCATCTGGGTCCGGAGGGCAACTATCTGATAGAGTTCGGCCCCTATTTCACCGACAGCTATAAGACACCGTGGGGAGCAGCCCTCAACTTCGACGGGCCACACAGCGATGAGGTGCGGCGCTTCTTCATCGAGAATGCCCAGTATTGGGTAACGGAGTTCCATATCGACGCCCTGCGGCTGGACGCGGTCCACGCAATCATCGACCATTCGGCGGTGCCCTTCGTGGAGGAACTAGCGGAGGCTGCACACGACCGCGCGAAGCAGCTTGATCGGCGCATCCACGTCATCGCCGAGAGCACCCTCAACGATGCCAGGCTCGTCCGGCCGCGAGAGCTGGGGGGCTACGGTCTGGATGCGCAGTGGAACGAGGACTTCCACCACTCCCTGCATACGCTGCTCACGGGAGAGCGGTCCGGCTACTACCAGGACTTCGGCGAGTTCGGACAGCTTGTCAAGGCCTTCAGCGAGGGCTTCGTCTACTCGGGCCAGTATTCGCCATACCGCCGATGTCGGCACGGAAGCTCCTCTCGAGACGTCCCGGCTGAGAAGCTCGTGGTCTTCGCCCAAAACCACGACCAGGTGGGGAACCGCATGCTCGGCGAGCGGCTGAGTCAACTTGTCCCTTTCGAGGAGCTCAAGCTGGCAGCGGGCGTTGTTCTCCTTTCGCCCTTCATCCCGCTGCTGTTCATGGGCGAGGAGTACGGTGAGACGGCGCCCTTCCAGTACTTCGTCAGCCACTCGGATGCAGAGCTGGTGGAGGCCGTTCGACGGGGCCGCCGCGAAGAGTTTGCGGCCTTCGAATGGAAGGGCGAGCCGCCGGACCCCCAGGACGAAGGCACGTTCGCCCGCTCCAGGCTGAACCGAAGCCTCCGCGGCGAGGGGCACCATGTGGTGCTCTTCGCCTTCTACAAGGAGTTGTTTCGGCTGCGCAAGTCGATTGCGGCCCTGGCAAGCCTCCGTAAGGAGCAGATGGAGGTGCTGAGCTACGACAAGGATCAGGTGCTGTTCCTGCGGCGGTGGAGCGGCAACAGCGAGGCCTTCGCCGTTTTCAACCTCGGCGACATTGGGGCTACCGTTGCGGCAGGGGCGACCAAGGGGCGCTGGCGCAAGGTCCTAGACTCGGCGGACGAGCGCTGGCAAGGCGGGGGAACGTCGATTCCTGGCATACTACATTCGGAGGGAGAAGTCAGTCTGACGCTGAGTCCTAGCTCGCTCGCGCTTTTCGTGAAGGAGGCTCAACCCTAGATGGAGCGTTACATCTGCATCCACGGCCACTTCTATCAGCCGCCGCGGGAAAACCCCTGGCTGGAGGCTGTAGAGTCGCAGGACTCCGCCTACCCCTACCACGACTGGGACGAGCGCATCACAGCAGAATGCTACGCGCCCAACTCGGCGTCTCGCGTCCTGAATGCCGAAGGCCGTATCGTCCAAATCGTGAACAACTACGCGAAGATCAGTTTCGACTTTGGCCCGACGCTCTTGACGTGGCTTGAAGAAAACGCATCCGATGTCTATGAAGCGATCCTGACGGCCGACCACGAGAGCCAGCAAGCCTTTTCCGGCCACGGCTCGGCCCTGGCCCAGGCGTACAACCACATGATCCTGCCGCTGGCGAACGGGCGCGACAAATACACGCAGGTCCTGTGGGGGATAAGGGATTTCGAGCACCGCTTTGGCCGCAAACCGGAGGGGATGTGGCTCCCTGAGACTGCCGTGGACCTGGAGACCCTGGACATCATGGCTGAGCTGGGCATCCAGTTCACCATCCTTGCTCCCCATCAGGCCAGTCGGGTTCGCGAGATCGGCGGGCGCTCCTGGCGTGATGTCAGCGGCGGGCGCATCGATCCGACCAGGCCCTATGTGTTGCGTCTCCCCTCGGGCCGGCAGATCAGCTTGTTCTTCTATGACGGTCCGATCTCCCGCGCCGTCGCCTTCGAGGGCCTTCTTTCGAGCGGGGATCAGTTCTCAGGACGACTCGCGAGCGGCTTCTCCGAGGAACGGCCCTGGGCCCAACTCGTCCACATAGCCACCGACGGGGAGACCTACGGCCACCACCATCGTCACGGCGACATGGCGCTGGCCTACGCTCTCCACCATATTCAGTCCAACGGCTTGGCCCAGCTCACCAACTACGGCGAGTATCTCGAGCGGCACCCCCCCTCCCACGAGGTAGAGATTCTTCAGAACACCTCCTGGAGCTGCCCACACGGCATCGAGCGGTGGCGCAGTGATTGCGGCTGCAACACCGGCGGACGGCCGGGCTGGAGTCAAGCATGGCGCGCGCCGCTGCGGGAGGCTCTGGATTGGCTCCGTGACACGCTGGCCCCTCGCTATGAGGAGCATGCACGCCAGCTATTGAAGGACCCGTGGGAGGCGAGGAATGAGTATGTCGACGTCATCCTGGATCGATCGCGAGAGAACGTCGAGCAGTTCTTGGGTCGGCAAGCTGCGCACGTCCTAAGTGAAGATGAGAAGGTTACGGCCCTCAAGCTTCTGGGGCTTCAGCGCCACACCATGCTCATGTATACGAGCTGCGGCTGGTTCTTCGATGAACTGTCGGGCATAGAGACGGCCCAGGTGCTCCAGTACGCCGGGCGGGCCATCCAGCTGGCACGGGAGGTTTTCGGTGGCAACCTGGAGGGGCGCTTTCTGGAGCTGCTTAAGCAGGCCAAGAGCAACGTGCGTGAACAGCAAGACGGTCGCCGCATCTACGAGAAGTTCGTCAGACCGGCGAGGATAGGCCTCCCGCAGGTGGTTGCCCACTACGCTGTAAGCTCTCTATTTGAACCCTATGACGAGAGGCCGAGGATCTATTGCTACGACATCGAGCGCGAAGATTACCAGATGGTAGAGACGGGCGCAACGAAGCTGGCCGTGGGACGGGCGCGGGTCACTTCGGAGATCACCTGGGAATCGGCGCTGCTGAGCTTTGGCGTCCTTCACTTCGGCGACCACAATGTAAGCGGCGGTGTGCGGGCGTTCCGCGGCCAGAGCGCTTATGGGACGATGGTTGAGCAGGTAACCGAGGCCTTCTCAAGAGGCGACCTTACCGAGGTCATCCGGCTTCTGGACAAACACTTCCTAGAACTGACCTACTCCCTGAAGTCGCTTTTCCGCGACGAGCAGCGCAAGATCACAGACTTGATTCTGGAATCGACCCTGGCCGAGGCAGAGGCCGCCTATCGCGAACTCTACGAGCACCATGCCCTCTTGATGCGCTTTCTCGTTGACGCGGGCGTTCCCCTGCCGAGGGCCTTCCATGCGGCCGCCGAGTTCATCCTCAACCTGGACCTCCGCCGGGCCTTTGAGGAGGAGGAGCCCGACCTCGACCACGTGCAGGCAATCCTACAGGCGGTGGCGACGTGGCGCGTGGACCTGGACACAGCGGGCCTGGGGTATGCCCTAGAGTTGACCATCGACAGCCTGGCCGAGGAGTTCTGCGCTCAGCCCGCCGAACTCGCTGCCCTCCAGAGGCTCGACACGGTGACAGGCCTGGCGCGCTTCCTGCCCTTCGAGGTAGGTCTCTGGAAAGCCCAGAACGTCTACTACGATATGCTCCAAACCGTCTATCCCGAGTTTCAGGAGCGGGCCGAGCAGGGCGATGAAGCAGCCCAGGAATGGATCCGTCACTTCGTCTCGCTGGGCGACAAGTTGCTGGTTCGCGTGGAGTAGATGGCCCGCCTGAGGGTTCCCGTCGCCACCTATCGGCTGCAGTTCAACCGAGGATTTCGTTTCGCGGATGCGCGTGCCTTGGTGCCCTACCTGCATCGCCTGGGCATCACTGACATCTACGCCTCCCCCATCTTCAAGGCGCGTCGCGGCAGCACCCACGGCTACGATGTGACGGACCCGACGCGCCTCAATCCCGAACTCGGCAGCGAAGAGGAGTTCGAGGCGCTGGTGCAGGAGATGAAGCGCCACGGCATGGGGCTTCTGCTTGACATCGTGCCCAATCACATGGCTGCCAGCAGCGAGAACCAGTGGTGGATGGACGTACTGGAGAACGGCCCGAGTTCGCGCTATGCCTCCTACTTCGACATCGATTGGCACCCCGACCCGGCCAACGAAGTTCCGGCGAACATCGTCCTCCTACCCATCCTTGGCGGCCCCTATCGAAGCGTCTTGGAGAATCGGGAGCTCATCGTGGGTCTGGACGAAAAGGGCTTTTTCGTCCGCTACCATGGGGTGAGGCTTCCGCTGGACCCCAAATCATGCCGCATTCTCCTTACGTATCGCCTCGAGGACCTGAAGCAGCGCCTGGGGGAGAGTAATCTCGCTTGCCGAGAGCTGGTAGACCTCATCGACACCACTGAGCGATTGCCCGTCCGCACTGCTACTGGTGCCGCGAAGGTGGAAGCCAGGCACAAGGACAAGGAGATCGTCAAGCAACGGCTGTGGCACCTGTACAGCACCTCTCCCCAAATCAGGAAGTTCATCGATGAGAACCTGAGTATCTTCAACGAAGGAGCGAAAGACCCGGAAGGCCTACAGCTCTTGGGTCGGCTTCTGACCGCCCAGGCGTACCGGCTGGCCTATTGGCGCGACGGCCTGCGGAAGATCAACTACAGGCGCTTCTTCGACATCAGTGACCTAGTCGGCATTCGGGTTGAGGATCCGGACGTGTTTGAAGCGACCCACGCCCTGGCCCTTAGGTTAGCAGACGAGGGGAAGATCATAGGCTTGCGGGTCGATCACATCGATGGTCTCTACGACCCGCTGGAGTACCTGCAACGACTCCAGGAGTCCCTTGGAGGGGCGAAGCGAAGGAGACGGGCTCCAGGCTTCTACGTAATCGTTGAGAAAATCCTGGGCTGCAATGAGGAATTGCCCGAAGATTGGCCGGCCTGTGGCACCACCGGCTACGACTTCCTGAACGCGGTGAACGCCGTGCTCGTTGACGCGCAAGGACTCAAATTGCTGGATACAACCTACCGGCGCTTCACCGGAGCCCGGTTGGATCTTGGCGATGTCGTGTACGAGAGCAAGAAGCGAGTCATGCAGGAGCTTCTTGCGGCAGAGTTGCGTACCTTGGGGCATCATCTGGGCCGGCTGGCGCAGGAGCATCATGATCGTGGCCTGCGCCCGGAGGAACTTACAGAGGCCTTGCTGGAGGTGACCGCTTGCTTGCCGGTCTACCGGACCTACGTCCGAGGGTTCGAGGTGCCTCCGCGGGACCGCTCCTACATCGAAGATGCCGTGGACGAAGTGCGCCGCCGCAAACCCAGCGTGAGCGCCCCTGCGCTAGATTTCGTGCGTCAGGTTCTGCTCCTTGACTTTCCCGCTACTCTGCGCGTGCAGGAACAGGAGGGCTGGCTCCGGTTCGTGATGCGATGGCAGCAGTTCACGGGCTCTCTGATGGCCAAGGGTTTAGAGGACACTGCCCTCTACCGGTACAACCGGCTCATTTCCTTCAACGAGGTGGGCAGCGGCCCGGAAGGGATTGATGCATCGGCCAGCGTCGAACGATTCCATCAGCATTGCCGGAGGACAGTCCACCAGTGGCCCTACACCCTGAACGCGACGTCGACGCACGACACCAAGCGAAGTGAGGACGTTCGCGCGAGGCTGAACGTCCTCTCGGAGCTCCCGACCGCATGGGCTAGGTGTCTTAGACGATGGGCCCGCATGAATGAGGGCAAGAAGACTCTAGTGAACGGGCGCTTGGTGCCGGATCGCAATGAGGAGGGTCTCTTCTACCAGACGCTGTTGGGGGCATGGCCTCTGCAGGCAGAAGAGATGCCCGAGTTCCGGCAGCGCGTTCAGGCCTACGTGATCAAGGCCGCCCGTGAGGCGAAGGTACACACCAGCTGGCTCGATCCGTACGAGGCTTACGAGAATGCGCTGGCGAGCTTCGTGGAGGCTTGTCTGGACGTCTCGAGACCCAACCAGTTCCTCGATGATTTCCTGCCGTTTCAGGGACGAATCGCCTATTACGGCGCTCTCAACTCCCTAGCTCAGGTTCTGTTGAAGATCACCTCGCCGGGCGTCCCCGACTTCTACCAGGGCACGGAGCTCTGGGACCTCAGTCTCGTGGATCCGGACAATCGCCGCGCTGTAGACTACCGCAAGCGCGCTCAGCTCCTTGAGGAACTCAGGCGCTCGGAGGCGGACGGATCGATTCGGCTGAGCCGGGAGCTTCTCGCTAGTTGGCAGGACGGTCGAGTCAAGGTGTACCTGATCTGGAAGGTGCTGGAGTTCCGCAGGGCTCACGCCAATCTCTTTGAACCCGGCGACTATCTGCCTCTTTCCGCTTCAGGCCAGACAGCGGGACATGTCGTGGCCTTTGCTCGACGCTCAAGAGACGACTGGATCCTGGTGGCGGTTCCGCGGCTGATCGCTGGACTTTCCGCGCCGGGGCGGCCACCGCTGGACCGGAGGGTCTGGAAGGACGGAGTTCTAGACCTTCCGCCGGGAGCGCCAGGCCGTTGGGTCAACGTCTTCACAGGGGAAAGCTTACGCACCTTTGGCGAACCAAGAAGCCGGGCGATACACCTTTGTGACGTGTTTCGCGGATTCCCCGTGGCACTCCTTATGAGTGTAAGCAGGGCAAGTGCCTCGAGCAGGAGATGGCGTGCGCGACTTGGGGTCTCTGCGTGAGCCTCTGGAGGGCCGGGACGGGGAATCGAATCCGCGACTCCCGGATTGAAAGTCCGGGGTTCTTCCGCGGGGGCAGCACCTCGCGGCACCAGCAGGCTGTGTCGCAAGAGGCGCCATTAGTGGGGGCAAAGGACGAATGCGGTGGCAGGGCCATGCCTAGGGAAATGGAAGCAGGCATAGGGTTGTCGTGGCGCTATGCGAATTGGTCGCCGGGCGACCGGGCGAGCACCTTCAAGGGAGATTCGCGGATGGATCGCCTATAGAGCAGATACAAGACCAAGCCGCCGACCATC
>Ga0315549_1004187_pt1 | contig 12322 bp, 15 predicted proteins | sample SalMarSW160200MG_FD_203101 | JGI IMG/M metagenome (GOLD analysis project Ga0315549, IMG submission 203101) | Salt marsh sediment microbial communities from the Plum Island Ecosystem LTER, Massachusetts, United States - Salt Marsh Sediment SW1601-200 ... | reverse complement strand
TCTTTCACTCCAACCTTTACTCTCATATGAGGATCAAACTTTGACCCATAACAGAGTATAGCAGTTCCAATCCAACTTAATCTTTTATTCATTCTAGGTCACCAAACCAATGTCACTTCAGATATTTAACAGTTTTGATAACAGAATACTACAATTTTTTGTAATTTCAATCTAAAAAACTAAATACAAGTTCCACAGAAACATCACTATTATGCAAGCCCCCAAGAATGTGCTGCTGGTCGGCAACGGCAAAGTCGGAAGCGCACTAGCCACAATCATAAGCAAGCATCATAACCTGTCAGTCATGGACGTCGAAGCCAGCGCCGCAGCTGGCGGACACTACGATGTCATGCACGTCTGCTTCCCATGGACACCAACATTCGAGAGAGAGGTAACTGAATATATTCACAAATTCAATCCTGACCTAACGATTATCGAGTCCACAGTCAAACCCTACACGACAAGAAACATCTGGCTTCGAGGCAACCCCGAAAGGCTTATCGTGCATAGCCCAGTCAGAGGATGCCACAGCAGCCTACTTTGGGGACTTCAAACTTACACAAAGTTTGTGGGCGGAACCACACTCAGATCAGGCTTGATAGCCAAAAACTATTACGAGAGCATGGGCATGAAAGTTCACCTAGCCAAAGGCAGCGTCGAAACCGAGATCGCAAAACTGCTGAACCTAAGCTACTTTGCCGCGCAGGTAGCCTTCTTTCAAGAGGTCGAAAGAAAAGCCTCAGAACACGCAATCAACCATGAGGACATAATACAGTTCTTCCTATCGACAACCAGAGACAGCAAAGGCGAGGTGCAGCGCCCAATATTCAAGGGTGACGTGATAGGCGGAACCTGTGTCATGCAGGGGCTCGCTAAACTATTCAATGAAAATGAGCCGTTCCGCATGTGGATAGAAAACAGTAACGGATGGGTAAAAGAGTTTGCAGATAGGACAACCGAACGATCCCCGCAGATTCAACCGTGAAACCGCCGAGCAGCGGGCAAACAGGGTCACGGCAGACAACATAGACGATGACACGCTTCACGTCTGCAGCGTCTGCGGAACCGACGAGTTCACAAGCAAACTCACAAACGTTGGCGACGGCAAACTAGAATGTGCCCGTTGCTTGAGGGAGGGATAACATGCCCGCAAAGCTTGACCGATGCGTCAAAGACCTAATCGCTAAGGGCACACCCGAAGACAGCGCATGGGCAATCTGCAAATCTCAGCTAGGAGAAAAAAATGAAATGAAGCATCCTGACTTCCAGAAAATATACAACCAATTTCTCATGATACCCGACGGCGAAAGCCGATACCTAGAATGGATAAGCAAACTTAACCTAGACGAAAGCAAGCCATACGGCAACAGCTTCAGAGAAGCATGGTACAACCGCCACGTAGACTTTCAGCTATGGAAAAGCGACAGCCAACATACATACTGGAAAATCGAAGTAGGCTTCCCCGTTGAATCCATGAACAAAAACGTCTACACCAAAGAAGAACTACGGCTAGCCTCAAGAACACTCAAAGGCGGATACGCCAACCTAAACCACAAATTTCCGCTGCCAACAATCGAAATTCCCGCAGCCGAAGCCGTCACCCACACCATAACCCTGCCAGACGGCACAAAAACCGAAACAGTCATGACAGAAGCCATAGTCAAAGTCCCCAACAGGCTAATGTGCCCAATCTGTGACACAGAAAAAACCATAAACCAACTCATAACAGAAGGCGGAATCGTCAACGTGAGCCTAGAAGCAAGCTGCAACTACGTAAGCAACGACAGCAGATGCGAAGGCATGAACTTCGACGGCTTCGCCTTTCTCACATCAAAGATTCTACCCGGCATTCCCCTAACAAGGATTCAGCCGCTAGAATCCATCATGATCGAAGCATTACATCCTTCGATAACCCATAGGAGGGTAAAAAACAACGTGAAAACACTCAAAATGGAAGCAGTAGACGACTGCCCAGAAGGACAAAAACTCAACCCGGAAACAGGCGAATGCGAACCAGTAACCGAACAGGTGGACACGAAAGGCATGGACGACAAAGCCATCCTACCCGACGAAGCAGGACAATGCCCACCCGGCTACATCCTATCCACCGTGATGGGACAGTGCATCCCCGACGAAAGCTGCCCACACAGTCAACACTGGGACGCCGAAATAGCAAAATGCGTACCCGACACCGCCGCCCTACCCGTATCCGTAGACGTGCAAACAGGAAAATCTCCTGCCCCACAGGAATCTACATCCACAGACGTGACAAAACATACAGTAAACATCAAAAAAGATCCAGTGCGAATGACCACAGACACCAAAACAGACATCCCCAAAAAAGACACAAAAGTTCCACAAATACCCACAGATCAAGCAACACAAACATTTCCACAAGGAGGCGGCGCACCAATGGAGCTGCCAACAGGAACTCCACCTCTTCAACCTGATCTTGCACAAGCCACAAGTCCAACACCGAACGCTCATGACTGCCCTGACGGTTACACATGGGACGCCAACGCAAGCATGTGCATGCCCTCAGACCCAATCACCGAACGAATCGGCAGAATGAAAGCAGAAGACCGCGCCAAATGGTTCGAAAAACAGAGTTTAGAATGGCAGAAAAGATATATGATAGTCGATAAGGCACTCAACGAAGTAAGAGGCGTAATTACGGAACAGAAATCCACAATCCTGCGATTGGAAAAGCGGATGGATAGCTATAACCTAAACAAGGTTGAAGATAGCATCAAAGCTAAGGAACTGCAACGCAGAATCGAAGACCTCACCTTAGACTTAGACAGCAAACGAAGAGCATTAGAGAAACTGCAACAAGAACATGCTACGGTGCTAGAAAAGTACGATGACGCCATGAAAACCAATCTAGAACTAAGCAAACGCAACACCAAAAGCAACGAGGAATACCTAGAAATCGCACAACAGAAAGAACTGCTGGAAGCCAAACTCGGCAAAGCCCGCAACGAAGCAAAAAAGATCGTCCGCATAAAAGCATAGTCACATAACACTGACAATCCCCAAGGATTCCAGCCCAATGATGCTGGACGGTTGACACAATCTGGGAGCAGCCGACACCCCAACGAGGGGAACAAACCCAAACAAGAAAGGAGAACAAAAAAATTGACACTAGGAAAAGTGACAACACCAGAAGGAACCGTCGTTGAAGTGGACTTCAGCGGCATGGAAGAAAGAATCACAGCCAACCTCAAAAAAAATCAGGAAAGCTTCATCAAAAACATCAAAGAAGCCGCAACGCAACCACAAGGCAAAGGCATAGTCGAAGCCATCAGCAAAGACGACAGAACCAGAGTCATCGAATACTTCGAGAACATCCACAGTCCCCACGGCAATATCCATGAACAATGGACAATCGTCGTGCCAGTCGCAACACAATACGAAATCGCGGGACACCTCAGAGACTACGTCTTCGTAACCGATGTCATCAAAGGCAAACAAGGAGACACAGTAAACATCCCCTACGTGAAAGACCTCGAGTTCGAGGACGTAGCGCCTGCAGCAGGCTTCGCGGGCACCACTGATCTAATCAGCACCACCACAACCACATTGAACGAGGCAGGAACCTACAGCGACATCGACTACGGCGACATCGAAAAAATAGACGCTAACCTACTCGATGAACTCAACAGAGTCTTTGCAGCCGCAGCCGTACGTTCTGAAGACCGCGACCTAATGAAGCTCTTGGATGCAGGAACCACAAGCCAATTCGGCGGAGCAGACGGATACTGTGACGTAGGAGACCTGACAGTAGCGCTTGTTGACACACACTTCAAAGCCGAATGGATCGCAGACGCAATCGGCGAAATGCTCAAGAAAGGCAAATCTGTAAGCCCCGGAGATTGCATACTTTGGATGACGCCCGTCGCGTACCAGAGCCTACTCAAAGAAATGGTTTCCAGCCAAGTCTTCGCCTATGCCCGAGGCGACATCGTCAGCAAGGGCATGATTGAGGAGCTGCTGGGAGTCAAGATCGTGGTAGGCGGATATGAGACACGAAATGACAGTGCGATTGGAGTCAGCAACGCAGGTACAAGCTATGAAGTCTGCTATCTGATGCGACCAAAACGTGCGCTTGCGCTTGCACCGAAACGTGACATACTCATCGAAACTGACAGAATCATCAAAACCCGAAAGCTAACCATCACAGGCTCGCACACGTATGGTGTTGCCGTACTTGATATGACAGAGGCAGTTAGAATCTGGACTGGACACCCAGCCACAGCCGAATAATCGTAGTTAATGCCGTCTACGACACTGGAAAACGGCAGACCACCCCCAATCTTTTAAGTGTGGGGAGCCAGAAATGGCACGTAATACCGTGTTCACCAGCGTCACCAGATGTCTAAAAGGTGAACAATAACAGTAACCAAAAAACAAGGGAATAGGATTAGAGTAATGACGAAGAAAGAGGGAGAGGCAAAACCCCGAATCCATGCACTAATCAATTTATACGAGGAATATGCTACCCTACCCCTTTGCATTAGCTCAATCAAAGATTTGGTGGATTCAATCATAGTCGCTGATGGCGCTTACCAGACATACTTCGAGTTCTACAAGCAGAAGCATCCTGAGGCTCAACCATTCAGCACAGATGGTTCTCTCGAAATCCTACATTCAATACCGAACCTGCCGCCAATCAAACTGATTTTGCCGCCCAAAGGCAAACCATGGGTGAACCAGTGCATCAAAAGAACAGCCATGCTGGACGCCGTGCCCGAAGGAGAATGGTTCCTGATCATAGACGCCGACGAAATGCTATACGGAGAAGCACAGGATGGCTTCGACGAAATCATGCAATCAGGATGTATTGCGGGGCAGACGCCCATCTACAACCCCGGCTTAGACGTATCCAGCATGGCGCCGATCTGGCATCCAAGACTGTTCCTGAAGGTGGATGGCATGTTCTATGACCGCAAACATTGGCTGCTAAAGGATTATGCTGGCAGGGTCGTAGAGAATGAATATCCTGTGAAGTGGACTGACAGGTTCGTTTTGACGCACCTAAAAGTGTTTAAGCAGAGAGGACGACTTACACCTCACTTAGGTTACATGCATAAGATGAGTGTAGACGGATGGATAGAGCCATATTCAAATCAGTTTAACATTGAGGGGATGGAAAGAAGAGTTGAATGAAAAAAAGGTTTTGAAGATGGAAGACCTAACAGAATCTGTTGAACAGGTACGCAGTGGCGCAGCTGTTCCCGGAGGCACAAAAGATGCGCGCCAAAAAATCGAGAAGCTGCAGTCTGCTTTGCCGATGCTGAATCCTGACCATGCAATGACTGCCGCAGAGAATCTTCTTGAGTTGCTCAAGGACAGCGTTGACGCTAAAGAGGCGCTTGAGATTCAACAGAAAGAGTTGGCTCGGCTGCAAGATAGAATAGAACTTCAGCAAAGGCAGATAGGCGAAAGCGTCAATTCGATAGCGTCCCTGTATGCGGATTTGCAGAAAATCATTGACATCCTAAGAAGAACCAAAGACCGTGAACTGCAGACATTGGACAAGCTTGACAGGTACCTTGACGCGTGGACTTAGGTGAAACAGTGTGCCTACTGGTCAATGGCTGAAGGGCTGGAACAAAGAAAGAAGAATCAAAATAGTCTTAGACAAAGACAAGATAAATGCAGCCCTAACACATTTTCCGCATAGGATACATCTCAGCAAAGTGTCTGGCACAGGCAAGTATGATGCCCGAAAAGTTTTTGATGAATTAGGCGCAAACAATCTTAAGATTGCGGTTACATCTTCTGATGGAATCAAGCAGCTTTATGTGGAAATCGACAACTGGGACGCCACAAACAAAACCGCTGACCTGTGGGTAAGCAGAAGCGACTGGACAATCAGCAGTTTAGTTGATACGGTCATTTACCTCTATTATGATAAGACACACGCAGACAACAGTGCCTATGTAGGTGTCACTGGAAGCGTTCCCGCACAGAATGTTTGGGACACCTACACTAAAGCAGCATATCACATGAACGACAACCCCGACACAAGCCACATCATGGATTCTACGAGCAACCATAATGATGGAACAAAAGACGGAATAGATGCACCGCTTGAAGTAGATGCTGTGATAGGTAAAGGTCAAGAGTTTGCTGGTGTGTCGGATGATATATTGGTTGCGAATGAACCAAATTTTGACATTACAGATTACCTTACGATAGAAGCATGGATTAATAAAGAAGATTGGACAACAGGAAACGTCTATAAAGTGATTTTCAGTAAGGATTATCGTTCATATGAATTTAGTGTTGCGAATGGGAAACTAAATTTTCAGGTTGATAGGGGGGCAACTGAAATCATTGGTCGTAGTGATGAGGTATTATCTTCTGGTATACACTATGTTGTGTTTCGTTTCGATAAAGACACCGTAAATGATCATGGGAAGTATCATTCCCTCTTTGTTGATGGAGTATTAATTCCTTTTACATTCGTTTCAGGTGCAGACACTAACACTCCCTTTATTTTAAATAATTATAACCCTTACATTGGAAGCAGAAGGGGACTTAGTCTTTTCGCTGACTGTATAGAGGACGAAATCAGAGTTTCAACTACTGGTATCATTGGACGTTTTGATGCTTGGGTTGGTGCTTCGTATGAAACCCAAAGAGACAACCTCAACTTCTTATCTCTCGAAATCAGGGAGGCAATCATACATCCGGGCGCCCCCGTTCCCACGCCGCCGCTGAAAAGATCGTTCCTTTTGAAGGTGCATGATTGGTTGAGGTCTAAAGTTGAATAAAACACGATTCGTTGCGCCCTCAGCAATCTTGATTTATCCTCCTCCTACTTCTGACGAAATCCTGTTCATCGGCGAAAACTGTTGGATTGGACACTTCACCATATTGGACGGAAGCGAGGGGCTTCGTATCGGTAATAATTGTTCAATAGCTTCAGGCGCCCACATCTATTCTCATAGCACACATCTACTGACCGCAACGTTGGGAGAACGCAAAACAGGAGCAGTCACAATCGGCGACAACGTGGCAATCGGCGCAAACTCTATCATCCATTACGGCTGCAAGATTGAAGACGGCGCAATCATAGGCGCACTCAGTCAACTTCTGCCTCACACTCACGTCAAAAAGGGCGAGTTTTGGGCTGGCAACCCCGCAATGTTGGTCAGGAAAATGTTAAATATCAGTTCTGAGAAACCATAGAAGCGGAGAGAGTAGACTTGAGTTTACCAATGTTGCCCACACAACCTAAATGCTCAGGTAAATTATTTGTTGATTTAGACAGCTTTTCTGGGTTGATGAACCCCGAGGTTCTACTGAGGCAGTTATTACGTCAGCACCCATATAAAAAGTATGAGGGAATTGTTAACGGTGAAAAAATTCATTTCAAGAACGCGACTGAAATGTTTAATGCGTTTGTGAAATTGATTAGGTGATTCTTTGTGACTCTTGTTGATGTTATCCGCGACTGCATACCCGTCCTACCAGAACCCGCAGTCAACATAAGCGGCGGAATCGACTCTACAATCATACTGCATCACCTCAGAGAAAAGTTCAAAGGCAAAATCAGAACCTACACTGTCGGCTTCCCCAGCATGGAAACAGAATTCACTGAAGCACGAAGAGTCTCAGAACATTACGACACAGAACATAAGGAAATCCAAATCGAAAACCTGCTGTCTGTTTACCCTGAGCTGCTGAAGCGGCTGGATCGTCCACGCTGGAACCTGTGGCCGTGGTTTCTAGCAATAAAGCAATCAGAGGCTGGTGTCAAGAATGTTTACATTGGCGAGGGCGGAGACGAGCATTTCGGCGGTTACTGGTACAAGCCACACAAAAGTTATGTGGAGCACTGGAGCAGCCTGTTCGAGTGGTGCCTGCCTGCCTATCAGCAAATATATAATATGTGCGGAGTCAATCTTGTTGTGCCGTTTCACCCCAACAACCTGTCGATTCAACACACGTTACCCTATTATGATTACAGTCAAGAAAAGAGTTTAATCAAGAAACTGTATAAAAACATTCTTCCAGACTTTGTTTTAGACAGAAAAAAGCTTAACGGCAGATTCAGCTACTGGGTCATCTGGAACAAGGAACTCAAACAGTACTTTCCAGAATGTAATCCCCATACAGAAGCGGATATTATGCAGTTGCTGAACCTATGGACGATTAAAGAGTGGCTGAAATGTCATGAAGAGGCTCAGGGGCTATTCTACACAAAATATGAACCTCCAAAATGGAGTAACTCTGAACGTCCAGAGTATAAATCAGATTTAAATAGTAGTTAAGCCAGAACATAAGTGAGAGAGGTATATAGACTTGATGAAAATGATTACCTTATGGCTATCTCCCGAACAGATTAGGGCGCTTGATATGCTTGTCCGCAAAGGCTACTATCCATCGAGGGCAGAGGCAATACGTTTTGCGATTTCAGATTTGCTTAATTCAGAACAGAAATATTTGTGAGAGAGGTTGATGAAATGATAACCTTAAATGATGTGAAATTTACAGAAACAAAAAACAAAGACGGAACAGTAAAGATTATAGCTTCAGTTATTTTCATGACATCAGCAATCATGTTTGAAGAGGAGAAAGGTATCAGAGAAACCGCTAAACAAATGATGGTACAACAAATTGAGTATGAGTTAACAAAGCGAATGACCCATTTTATGCACAATAAAACAAAACTCACATTAGGCACATTCAACGTATTTGCTACACCAGAAGCAACCCGTTCCTTTTTTGTTTGCCACCCAGAAACACTTGCAGAAATTTTGAAAGACAACGACTCTATGGCGATCGTGGCTTTCTTGGGGAAATTCAGATGATTCGTCTTACTGAGCCTGTTATGGGCGTCGAAGAAGCTGAAGCCGTCAATCAAGTTCTTGAAAGTGGCTGGCTTGCTGAAGGAACAAAAACCAGAGAGTTCGAGAGAGCAATCTGTGACTTTGTCGGCTGCGACTATGCAGTGGCAGTCACAAACGCGACTGTCGGCTTGGAGTTGTGCCTTAGAGCCTTAGAAATTAGGGGAAGGGTGGCGGTTCCTGCTTTCGGTCACCCCGCAACCGTCAGGGCAATCCTCAATAGCGGATGTGAACCTGTGTTTGTGGATGTAGACCTAGAAACATATAATGTAAACACCAACAAAATCGTTATGGGCGGCTACTTTGGAATACCTGTTTCATGGGGCGGCAATCCGTTAACGCTTGATGTTGGTTGGGTAGACGAAAACAAAATGATTGAAGATGCTGCTTGTAGTCTTGGAACGGGTAAACAATATAATTTTCCGAGAGTGTTCAGTTTTCATCCCCGCAAACTAATAACCACAGGCGAAGGCGGCATGATAGTGACAGATAACAAAAAAGTGGCTGATACTATCAGAAGCCTCAAAACTTTTGGTTACACAAACGCCAAATATGACGACATCAGAGCCGCCATCGGAATCGAGCAACTCAAGAAGTTGCCTGCAATCATTGAACGGCGCAGAGACATGGCAAGAATCTATGGCGAATTGCTGACTTTTGTTGATGGAGTAAATTTTCCCGTGTGGACATCAGACACCAATCACACTTTTCAGACTTACGCGGTTTACCTGAAGAAAGGAAACAGGGATGCCGTAATTGAGAGGTTAAAACATAGGAGAATTGAAACTCAAAGGGGAGCCTACTATCTTCCTAGCAGTATGAAAGACGAGAATCCATTTCAGCCAAATTCTGCGTTATTAGCTCAGAGACTGTTGGCTTTGCCCATGAGCCATTCCATAACCGAGGAACAGCAAAAGATCGTGGTAGAGGAACTCAAAAAGGCGATATGATTATGAACGAAAAAGTTTCACCAAAAAGGAGAAACAAAAATGAATTTCCTAAGCGCATCACAATCGAGTTGACAAACGAATGCAACAGGGAATGTCCAGAGTGCCCCAGAAGCAAGGTCAAAATGGAAACGGGTTACATGAAGTGCAGCCTATTCAGAAAGATTGTGCGTCAGCTACCCGACAAAACCGTGATTGTTCCCTTCTTCAGGGGCGAATCCACGTTGCATCCTAACTTTTATGCTTTAATGAAGGAGACTAAAAGGTTTGAACAGGTTCAGATGGCAAGCAACGGTGACTTTCTTCAGCGAAAGCGAGTCAGAAGGGGCATCCTCGAAAACTGCACGTTTTTTTCTCTTTCCCTCCACAAACACATATTACCTGACAGTGACAAACAGGCAACAGACTTCATGTGGGACGCAAACGAGGCGGGATTAACCACGCAAGTGTCGATCGTGGACTGCAACTTAAACGGGGATTTACAGGCTTTTGTCAACCATTGGCTTGATCATGCGGACAGGGTCAGAATCTACAGGCGTCACAGCATCGAGTCAATCGGTGACGTGGAGAACGTGAAGCTTCAGAATAGCGAGGGTATGCCGTGCCGAAAACCCTTTAACGAGATGGCAGTATATTTTGACGGCAAAGTAGCACTCTGCAACCATGACTGGAACCAAAAATTCAATCTCGGCAACTTGAACACCGACACAATCGAGAAAGCATGGAACTGCGGCACATACAAGTTCATACGGCACTGGCACACCGTCAAGCACCGAGAATATGTGCCTAGTTGCCGAGACTGCATGATGTTCGCGGCGCCATATCTTCCAGATAAAATGTATGGAAAACTGTACACAAAAAAAATAGGAGATGAAAAATCGTGAATAAAATCCGAGAATTCATGAACCAAAACGAAATCCCAGAAGCCCTGAGACTCTTCGTAGTCAACAGCCTAGCCCGCACCACCGCCTATGACCCGCTGTTTGCGCCCATGATGGATGGAGACCCTGCAATCCTCAAAGTCGCGTTGCTGAAACGCAAGCAGATAAGAGTCACTGCCATGCCTGACCTGTCAAAGAAGCTAGAATCTGAGCAAGCTGACAACCGCAAATTGACCGCCGAAAACATGGATTTAACGAAGGAAATCAAGGAGTACGACAAACGAATATCGAAACTGACTGCTGAGTTGGCTAAACAAAAAGAAGCCGTTAAGGTTCTGGAATCTGAAAACAAAAAGAAACCCACCAAAACAGAGAGTGCGCAACCTGAAGATATTGATTCTTGAAGTCAGAGACACAGGCGGCACAGGCTACACCCTCGCACACGCCATCAACAAGCAGACAAGCCACCACGCCGTCAACCTAAGGGCACAAAAAAGCTTCATCAACTACCCAGCAATCGCCAACATGGGCGACTATAACGTGCCACAATGCAAACGGATGGTGCAGAAAGCAGACGTGCTCGTGTTTAATGGAGTGTTCAAGCCATTCTATGACGCCTTTGACTTAAACCCGAAAGAGCTGAAAGACAAAAAGAAGGTGTTTCTGTGCATGGGAAGTGAGTGGCGGTGGGGAAGAAAGCAGCTCATCGAAGAAGCAGACAAGCTAATGAAGGATTACCAGATTGTGCTTGGCGGATCAGGAATGTTCCTGCCGAATCCTGAGCATCCAGAAGAAGATAGCATGGCAGAAAACGCAGAGTTCCTTCCCGTAGTCAGAAGCTTCGACGAAGCCTTGCTCAAGTACTCATCTGGCACCGAAGACAGGGAAGCCATGCAAAGTTTTGGCACACCAAAAAAGCGGGTTATATTCACTCATGCGCCCACAAGCGAAGCAAAAAAGGGAAGCAGAACCTTCCATCATGTAGTCACGCAGGCAATGCAGGCGGTGCCGCAGCTAACATACCAGACGATTCGAAGACAATCATGGACAACAACCCTTCAGCTTCTTGGACAATCCGATTTGCTGTTCGATCAAGACCCGCCTTTCCCTGTTGGCTACGGAGCCATAAGTGTGGAAGCGTGTATCTTCAGCGTGCCCGTGGTGACTCGAGTTGACTCGCGTTGTCGGGAGTGGATACGCAAAAAGACTGGATTGAATTGTCCCTTCATTAGCTGGGATAGTCATGAGGACTTGTACATGAAGGTGCTGAAGCTTGCTACAGAACCAAAATATAGAACAAGGTTCGGTGCGTTGTGCCACATCTACGGTAGGCAGTTGCATGATGAGAAGCCAGTGGTTGACAGGTTCATGAAGATACTAAACAAAATGTAGAGGGTTAATCTTTTATTCTCAGCCCGCACATACTCTTTTTGTGTAGGAGAAGATGTGTTTTGGCGGCAAGAAACCCAACGTTGAAGTACCAGAAAAAGGGACTCTACTATTCAATGGCAGTTTACACGGTTCAAGTCAGCTTGAATGACACTGTCACTCTTCCGCATTTTAGCACGCAGGAGAACCTCAAGTTCGCGGCGCTCATAGGCTTAAGTGACGGCGCAGAAATCGCATGCACCCA
>Ga0315549_1004183_pt1 | contig 12343 bp, 8 predicted proteins | sample SalMarSW160200MG_FD_203101 | JGI IMG/M metagenome (GOLD analysis project Ga0315549, IMG submission 203101) | Salt marsh sediment microbial communities from the Plum Island Ecosystem LTER, Massachusetts, United States - Salt Marsh Sediment SW1601-200 ... | reverse complement strand
GTAACTAACCAATACTTCATCCTGTAATAAGACCAAATTTTTGTACGAACATGAAATCTGCTAATATAAGAATTTCTGAAGGAAAAATAAAAAAAACTAAAACTATTTTGTTTTTAAAAATTTTTAAAATTTTTTTATTTTTTATATTTGCTTTTTTACGATTATTCTTGTAAATTACAGAGTTTATATAAAAAACTGATTCAAAAAATCAGTTCCTGTACCCTTATTATGTCTTTATGGGAGCAGGAAGGGAGAGAGGTTGTTGTGTCTCCAGAGAGAGTCTGGACAAGGAAATAATTTGTTTTTTGACATAATCGCCAGAGAACGAAAGTAAATTACAGTATTGCTGCTGTAGCTCAGCCGGTAGAGCGCGTCCTTGGTAAGGACGAGGTCATGGGTTCGAATCCCATCAGCAGCTAAATGAAAACAGGCCAAGTCAAGAAGGCCAATAGCGCAGCCAAAAAGTATTATTTCGCAGTATTTTTCGTTGCGAGATATATTTGACTTGGCTTCGAGCTTATAAAAAGTTTGAAAATTAGTTTTCGAGGACAATAACAGGAATATAAATACTAACTCGGTACATTGGAGGTTTATATTAAGATGGCTAAGGCAGTATTTGAACGAACAAAACCACATATAAATATCGGAACCATCGGTCATATTGACCACGGCAAGACAACGCTAACAGTGGCAATTATGAAGCGCTTAGCCCACACAAGGGGCAACGGTAACATCAAGGAGTTCGACGAGATAGACAATGCTCCGGAAGAAAAGGAGCGCGGCATAACGATAAATACGGCTCACGTTGAGTACGAAACAGACAAGCGTCACTACGCACACATTGATTGTCCCGGACACGCCGACTACATCAAAAATATGATAACAGGCGCAGCCCAAATGGACGGTACCATCCTTGTAGTAGCAGCGAACGACGGCCCTATGCCTCAGACCCGTGAGCATATCCTTCTTGCCCGCCAGGTCAATGTGCCCAAAGTTGTAGTCTTCCTGAACAAGGTAGACTTAGTTGATGACCCTGAATTACTCGAGTTGGTGGAGTTAGAGATAAGAGAGCTGCTTAGTAAATATGAATTTCCGGGTGATGAGATTCCCATCATCAAAGGCTCAGCCTTAAAGGCAATGGAGGCGGAAGGCAAAGACGACGAGATTTGTAAATGCATCGATGAGTTGGTGGCAGCGGTGGACGATTACATTCCAGTTCCTGAGCGCGACATTGACAAACCGTTCCTTATGCCGATTGAGGACGTTTTCAGCATTAAAGGCCGTGGTACGGTAGGTACAGGCCGGGTTGAAAGAGGTAAAGTCCGGGTTGGTGAGGAGATTGAAGTTGTTGGACTTGCAAAAGAGACACGCAAGACCGTAGTTACCGGCGTCGAAATGTTTAATAAAACACTGGGTGAGGGTCAAGCCGGCGATAACATCGGTGTGCTTTTGCGAGGTGTTGAAAAGAAAGATTTGGAACGAGGACAGGTAGTCGCGGCACCCGGCAGTATTACTCCACATACCAAGTTTTATGCTGAGGTTTATGTTCTGACGAAGGAAGAAGGTGGTCGTCATACGCCGTTCTTTGCCGGCTATAAGCCGCAGTTTTATTTCAGAACAACCGATGTCACCGGCTCGGTTGGTGCGCTAATGAGCAGGGACGGTAAAAATGCAGAGATGTGTATGCCGGGTGATAATATTGCGATGGAGGTGGAGATTATTTCCCCAATTGCTATGGAGGAGGGTCTTCGCTTCGCTATTCGTGAAGGCGGTCGGACAGTCGGGGCTGGTGTTGTAACGAAGATCCTTGCCTGAGCATCTCTGAAAAACTGTTGAACACCAGAGTGTCAAATACACAGGTGTTCGTAGCATTAGAATGAATCCGAAAGGTCATCATCAGTCTAAGGAGATAGTTCCGGCTTGCCAAATACGTATTACCGTACACAGGATTTATGGCTAAAAAGAAAAGTAAAAGAGAATATGTCTGGCTTGAGTGTAGCCAGTGCCACAGTAGAAACTATCGCACAAGCGTCAGTGTCGCAGAAGGCACACCCAAGCTAAAACTGAAGAAATATTGTAAAAACGAACGTAAACATACAGACCATAAAATACGTCGTAAATAAAACTATCTCTACCTTGGTTTGACAATAGTAGTAGAAAAAACAGGCCAGTAGCTCAATTGGCAGAGCGTCGGTCTCCAAAACCGAAGGTTGGGGGTTCAATTCCCTCCTGGCCTGCTAGTGATATTTTACCAGGTGGTTCCGACAAACCAGACAAGGCCAGGGACGGGAGACAAGATAATGATATTTGATATTTATAAACGTGGTCAAGGCAAATACACAAGGCTGTGCAGCGCTTTTGGGGCAGCAATAATTGCGGTACTGGGCTGTTTGCAGCTTTATAAGAAATTGGAGGTTACCGACCTTGGGCTGTGGATTGAAACTATGGTGCCAACCGGCTTATTTGTTGCATTGGCAGTTTTGATTTTCTGGTTGATAAATAAATCTACAACAGCTAATTTTCTGATTGCCGCTGAAGGCGAGATGAAGAAGGTCAGCTGGTCAAGCAGGAAGGAAATAACAGTTTCGACAATTGTTGTTATTGTAGTTGTGATATTTATGGCCATTCTTCTTGGATTCACAGACTTAATATTTGCACAGTTGTTTATGTGGATTTTGAGATAAAAACGGTAAATAAGGCAAAGATATGCAGTGGTACGTTTTACGAGTTGCAGCAAATAAGGAATTGCAGGTCAAAGAAACACTTACGCAGAAAGTCCAACAGGATAACTTAACGGATATTATTGGCAGAGTAGAGGTTCCAGTAAAACGGATTAAGCGTATCCGCGGCAACAAGCAAACAATTCAAAGGCGTAAACTGTATCCCGGCTATGTTTTTATGGAGATGGAACCAACTGACGACGGCCGGGTACCGGAAAAGGCCTGGTTTATGATAAAAGGGACATCCGGAGTCGGGGATTTTATCGGCACAGAAGGGATTCCCACGCCGATGCGGGATACGGACGTTGCAAAGATGCTGTTAGAGGCAGAAAAGCCCGAGGAGGCACCGAGCATCAAAGTCGAGTTTAACAAAGGCGATATGATTAAGATTCGCGAAGGCGCTTTTGAGAACTTTGAAGGTGTGGTCGATGAGATTGACTCTGAGCGTGGTATTGTGAAGGTAATTGTTACGATATTCGGCAGAAGTACTCCTCTGGATATAGAGTATTGGCAGATTGAAAAGTTATAGTTTTGGAATCTTCTTTGAACAAAGGCACGAGATAAGAGGTTATGGCTAAAGAATTATTAGTAAAGATTAAATTGCAGGCGTCAGGCGGGCAAGCGACGCCGGCACCACCGATAGGACCGGCGTTAGGACAACATGGCGTTAATATCGGGCAGTTTGTTTCCCAGTTCAATGAGCGAACAAAAGCACTTAACGGGACGACCGTTCCGGTCGTGATAGCAGTCTATAAGGATAAAAGTTTTACCTTCGAGGTCAAAAGTCCGCCTGCGGCAGTTCTGCTGAAACAGGCGGCTGAAATAGCCAAAGGCAGCGGCGTTCCCAATAAAGAAAAAATCGGACAGGTTACAACCAAGCAATTACGTAAAATCACCGAAACTAAATTCAAAGATTTAAACGCATACGATATGAAAAACGCAGAGAAGATTATCCGAGGCACCGCACGAAGTATGGGTATAGAAATTATAGAGGAATGATTTTCGATAATAGACAGATCTATGGGATACAGAAGCAAAAGATATAAAAAAGAATCGGAACAGGTCAGCAAAGAGCCGGTTTCACTGGCTGAGGCGGTGGAAAAAGTCAAGAATTTTAAGTCCGTCAAGTTTGACCAGAGCATAGAATGTGTATTGCACCTCGGTATTGACCCGAAGCAGCCAGACCAGACGATTCGGGGCTCAATATCTTTGCCGCACGGAATTGGTAAGCAGAAAAAAGTGGTCGCCTTCTGTGAAGACTCAGACATTGAATCGGCTAAAAAAACCGGTGCCATCGAGGCTGGTTGTGACGAACTGATAAAAAAGATTTCCGATGGGTGGACAGATTTTGATGTGGCTGTCGCCTCGCCAAAGGTGATGGGCAAAGTAGGCAAACTTGGTCGAATGCTCGGGCCCCAGGGCAAGATGCCTTCGCCTAAAAACGGGACCGTAACTGCTGACGTAGTTACCGCAGTAGCCGAATTTGCCGCAGGTAAAGTTGAGTTTAAAAACGATGCAGGCAGCAATGTCCATGCAGTGGTAGGCAAGCAGAGCTTTGAGGAAAAAAAGTTGATAGAGAATATCGAGGCGTTCGTCTCACATATCAAAAGGATAAAACCATCATCGGCAAAAGGTACGTATATCAAAAAAATGAGTATATCCGCAACGATGAGCCCGGGCATAAATGTTAACGTGTAAGGACAAAGTACGTAAGTCATAATTTCCTTTATGATAGAGTGCTGATTTATTTGATTAGGCAGGAAGATGAGCAAATATGTAAAAGAACTGGTCCAGGCGGAGCTGGAAAAGAAGATTGCCGAGGAAGGTATCAGCGATTTTCTGGTTGTGAGCACCAAAGGTGTTGGAGGAGTTGATAATAATCTGATGCGTGGCGAGCTTAAAGCAAAAAACATCAGATTATCGGTGGTTAAGAATTCGCTGTTCAAAAAAGTGTTGCAGAAGCAAAAGATGGAAGCTGCAACGGTATTGTTTAGCGGGCCCTGCGTTATTGCTTATGGTGGTGACAGTATTGTTGATGTTGCAAAAGAGCTGGTTGAGTGGGCCAAGAAAGTGCCAGTAATAGAGATTAAAGGCGCTTTTCTGGAAGGCTCATCCCTGGAGGCCAAGGCAGCAGAGGGTCTTTCAAAGATGCCGACGCGTTCTGAGCTTCAAAGCAAGATTGTTACCCTGGCCCAGTCACCTGCGTCAAGGCTGGCCGGATTATTCGGCTCGCCTGCAGGAATAATCGCAGGTTGTATAAAGGCGATTATAGAAAAAGCTGAGAAGCAAGCAGCTTAAATCATAGAGTGATGCAGTAAGCCCCGTTACGCCTGGTTGTCTTTTTTTTAACGGAGTAAATATGAAAATATTGTTGCCTGTGTGGCTGCCCCTTTAATGGGTTAAACGGGACGGTGGAGTCTCGGCTACTGCCAGGTGCTGATTTATAGGAGTATACTGGAAATGGCTAAAACCGAAGAAAAGGAACAAGCAAAGAACGAATTAAAAGACGAGGCAAAAGAGCAACCGAATGAGGAAGTAAAGGAGCCCAAAAAAACAAAAGCAACACAGGAGCCAAAAGAGACAAAGAAATGGAGCAGTGAAATTAAAAAGCTCGGCGACAAGATAGTCGGCCTGACATTGATGCAGGCCAAAGAGCTTGGCGATTATCTCAAGGATGAATATGGTATTGAGCCGGCGGCAGGCGGCGCTATTATGATGGCAGGACCAGCACCAGCAGCATCGACGGAAGCAGCAGAGGAAAAAACCATCTTTGATGTAATCCTCAAAGCATTCGGCGATAAAAAGATTCAGGTCATCAAGGAGGTAAGAGCATTGACGAGCTTAGGATTAAAAGAGGCCAAGGACCTCGTTGATAATGTGCCCAAGCCGGTCAAAGAAGGACTGAGTAAAGAAGAGGCAGAAAGCGCCAAGCAGAAGCTTGAGGCAGTCGGAGCAACAGTTGAAGTGGTGTGAAGAAATCAGTCTTTGATGGAGAGACAACAGCGAATAAAAAACTAAGCGCTAAACTGTAACTACTGAAGTGTGAAGTGAGGTTTTGCCAATACTAATATTCAGTACTGCAAAAGCAATTAAGATATTTAGTATGGGAGATAGATAATGGTTGGAGCTGATACCGATCAAGCCGTTCGTAATTTTGGCAAAGTCCATGATTCTGTTGATGTCTCAGACCTTGTGGCAATACAAAAAGAAAGTTACGGACGTTTCCTGCAAAAAGACGTAACACCAACCAAGAGAAAATGCATTGGCCTGGAAGGGCTATTCAGGGAGATATTCCCAATCGAGAGCTACGACAAAAAAATGGTGTTGGAATATCTCTGGTACGAATTGGAAAAGCCACACTATACGCCTACCCAGTGCCGACAATTACGGTTGACTTACGGCTATCCGTTAAAAATTTGCTGCAGACTACGTACCGCCGAGGGAGAAGACCTGGCAGAGCAGGCAATATACATTGGTGAGATGCCGGTTATGATAGGCGGTGGGGAGTTTATTATCAACGGGGCTGTGCGTGTAATTGTAAGCCAGCTGCACAGAAGTCCAGGTGTTGATTTCCTCATCGAGAGCAAAGAAGGTGATAGAGTTCTGCACGGCGGCAGAATCATACCGGAAAGAGGCAGCTGGATAGAAATTGGCGTTACACACAAAGATATTCTGGTCGTTCGAATCGACCAGTCCAGCAAAATACCATCAACTATTTTTCTTCGGGCAATCAACCCGTCATACGGCAAAACTGAGGATATCCTTCGTTTGTTTTATCCGACAAAGAAAATACCGGTGTCAAAAATAAAATCCACTATGTGGGCGGTTGAACCAGTTGTAGATAAAAAAACCGGAGAAGTTATCGTAAAAGCCGCGACACAAATCAGCGACAGAGTCTCAGTAGTACAAAAATCCAAAGTCAAGCGGCTGGAGGTAGTCGAGGATATGCGGGATACGATAATTCTAAACACGCTTGCTGAGGATGATTGTCAAAGCCATGAACAAGCCCTATTAAAGTTCTATATGAGGTTAAGGCCCGGCAATCCACCTAACCAGGAAAAGGCAGGAAGCTTCTTCAAAGAGAAATTTTTCGATTCGAACCGATATCGCTTGGGGAAGGTTGGAAGATTCAGACTTAATCGCAAATTCGAACAGAACGTAAACGAAAATGAGATGACACTTCGGCCTGAAGACTTCCTCAATACAATGAAATATATAATGGCGCTGCGAAACAATGAGGGAGAGGTGGATGATATCGACCATCTGGGTAACAGAAGACTGCGTACAATTGAGGAACTGGCTGCCGATGAAATCAGAAAAGGTCTGCTGAAGCTGCGAAAGACTGTTCAGGAACGAATGAGCTTAAGACAAAGATCAGAGGAGCCGTTACGCGTTGCAGATTTGATAAATTCCAAAAGTGTGTCGAGCAGTATTAACTATTTCTTTGGTCGTGGCGAGCTGAGCCAGGTTGTTGACCAAACGAACGCTTTAAGCCAACTGACTCACGAGAGACGGCTATCTGCTCTTGGGCCTGGTGGTTTGAACAGGAGACGCGCAGGCTTCGAAGTCCGAGATGTTCATATCAGTCATTACGGCAGAGTTTGTCCAATTGAAACGCCTGAAGGTACAAATATCGGTTTAATTTCCTCAATAGCAGTATTTGCGACCATCGACAAATATGGTTTTCTGCTTACACCATACAGCAAAGTCAAGAACGGCAAAGTTACTGATGAGGTTGACTATTTGCGAGCAGATGAAGAGATGAAAGCAATATTTGCCCCACCGAGCGAGGTCGACCCAGAGACGGGTAAAATCAAGAAGGGTATGGTCCTGGCCAGGCAAGGAGGCGAGTTATCCCATGTACCCAACGATGAGGTTGACTATGTTGATATTTCACCGAAACAAACCGTTGGTGTTTCAGCTTCGCTTATACCATTTCTTGAGCACGATGATGCAAACCGAGCTTTAATGGGCTCGAATATGCAGCGACAGGCAGTTCCACTTTTGAAGACAGAGCTGGCCTTGGTTGGTACGGGAATGGAAAAAGTAGTTGGTCAAAACTCGAGTATGGTCGTTCGTTCCGAAAGAAGCGGGGTCGTTACCGCAGTAGATGCGACCAAGATAATTATAAACGAGACAGATGAATACAAACTCGAGAAATTTGAAGGATTAAATGAAAGAACGTGTCTTAATCAAAAGCCCATAGTCCATCTTGGCGACAGGGTTAAGACCGGCCAAATCATAGCAGACGGCGGCGGCACCGCTAACGGCGTCCTTGCTCTTGGTAAAAATGTGCTTGTCGGTTTTGTATCATTTGATGGTTTTAATTTTGAAGATGCGATTATTGTCAGTGAAAAACTCTGCAAGGACGATAGCTTCACCAGTATTCATATCGACGAATTTACGGCCGAGGTCCGCGAGACGCGGCTCGGTAAAGAAGAATTTACGCGCGATATTCCCAATGTCAGCGAAAGGGCGCTGCGAAATCTTGATGAATATGGGGCAGTCCGCCCAGGTACAAGAATCTGCACCGGTGATATCCTTGTAGGCAAAGTGGTACCCAAGAGTAAGACGGAACTTACTCCCGAGGAAAAGCTTCTGCACGCAATATTCGGCAGAGCCGGCGAGGACGTCAAGAATGACTCTCTTGAGCTTCCGAGCGGATATGAAGGTGTGGTAATAAAAACGGAACGATTCACGAGGCGTGGTGCCGGCAGCGAAGAGGAAAAGAAGCAATTGGCGGCCCAGATAAAACAGTATGAAAAAGATATGCGTGCTAAAGAATGTACGATATTCAGGCAAATGCTCGAAGCTATCCAAAAGAAGCTGGAGGTCAATATAGTCGACCCAAATACCCGTCAAAAAGTCGGCGCCAGTACGGATGACGATATTATTTATGAGCAAATAGAGAACTTTGATATTAAGTGGGTCAGGCCCGCAGCTGCCCGTGATGATGTTCAGAAAATTGCAGACAAATACTTTGCCAAGATTACCGAGATACAAGAAGAAAAGAAGCAGAAAGTCGAGAGTATGAAACACGGCGATGAGCTTCCGAGCGGCGTGTTACAGATGGTAAGGATATATGTTGCAGTTAAACGGATGCTATCAATTGGAGATAAAATGGCAGGGCGCCACGGCAATAAGGGAGTCATCGCCAAGATTATGCCTGAGGAGGACATGCCATTTCTCGAAGACGGCACACCTCTTGATATATTGCTGAATCCTCTCGGAGTTCCGAGCCGCATGAATGTCGGCCAGATTCTCGAAACGCATCTTGGGTGGGTTGCCAAGGTTCTTGGGTTTCAGGCAATTAGCCCGGTTTTCGATGGAGCCAACGAAGAGGACATCAAGAAATTGACCGCAGACGCAAACGAACTTATGATACAACGAAAAAAAGAGCTTGAAGAGAACAAGCAGCCCCCATCGCATAACGAGTTCTTTATAAACGTCCAAAACAATCTTAAAACTCAATTGTATGATGGAAGGACAGGCGAACCATTCGACCAATGTGGTACTATCGGATACATCTATATGATGAAACTGCATCATCTTGTCGATGACAAGATTCACGCCAGAGCGACCGGGCCTTACAGTCTGATTACACAGCAGCCATTGGGCGGCAAGGCCCGAACAGGTGGGCAAAGGTTTGGCGAAATGGAGGTTTGGGCCCTCGAAGGATATGGGGCCGCATATACGCTTCAGGAAATGCTTACGGTCAAAAGTGATGATGTGGAGGGCAGGACAAAAATCTATGAATCGATGGTCAAGGGAAAAAACACCCTCGAAGCTGGAACGCCACTGTCATTTGATGTCTTATGCAATGAAATAAGAGGATTAGGATTGAATATTCAGCTTGAAAAGAAACGGCTTGGAAACACAGCTCTATAAAACTGACTACCAAGAAAAACAAAATGTAAGGGGCTTTAAATGTCACAAAATATATACGATCGCATAAATGATTACGGCTCGGTCAAGATATCTTTGGCCAGTCCAAATGATATCCGAAGCTGGTCCTTCGGTGAGGTTCGTAAACCCGAGACAATAAACTACAGAACCTATCGGCCTGAAAAAGATGGCCTGTTCTGTGAGCGAATCTTTGGCCCAGAGCGGGACTGGGAATGTGCTTGTGGAAAATATAAAGGGACCAAGTATAAGGGGATAATTTGTGACCGCTGCGGTGTGAAAGTTACACATAGTCGAGTTCGGAGAAAGCGAATGGGACATATCAATCTCGCGGCTCCGGTGGCCCACATCTGGTTCTTCAAGTCTATCCCGAATCGGATAGGAACTCTGCTGGCAATGAAATCAACTGACATAGAGAAAATCGGTTATTTCCAGGACTACGTCGTTACCGACCCCGGCCAAAGCCCACTCAAATTAGGTCAACTGCTAAGCGAAGATGAATTCAAAACCGCAACTGAAAAATACGGTAATCAATTTAAGGCCATGATGGGGGCTGATGCTCTCAGAGAACTGCTACAAAAATTAGATTTAGAAAAAGTATCTATACAGCTCAAACAAGGGATTAATAAAACCAACAGCAAACAAAAAATCAAAGAACTAACCAAAAGACTCAAAACCGTAAACGAAGTAAAATCCTCTAAAAATAAACCTGAATGGATGGTCCTTGACGTTATTCCCGTAATACCTCCGGAACTAAGACCGCTTGTACTGCTCGAAAGAGATAACTTCGCTACCAGCGACTTAAACGACCTCTATCGACGAATAATCAATCGGAATAACAGACTCAAAAAACTCATCGACCTCAATGCTCCGGAGGTCATTATCCGAAATGAAAAACGTATGCTACAACAGGCGGTCGATTCTCTGCTCGATAACGGTCGATGCCGACGGCCGGTCCTGGGAAGTAATAATCGGCCACTAAAGTCGTTGACAGATATGATAAAAGGGAAACAGGGACGGTTCCGTGAGAACCTTCTTGGAAAACGCGTAGATTACTCAGCCCGGTCCGTAATCGTGGTCGGACCGAATCTAAAGCTTTATCAATGCGGTCTTCCGAAGAAAATAGCTCTGGAATTGTACCAGCCATTTATTATTCGAAAACTCAAGCAACACGGCCTTGCCGATACGATAAAAAGCGCCAAGAGAATGATTGAGCGACGTGACGAACATGTTTGGGATGTTCTGGAAGAAGTGATTCATCAACATCCCGTCTTGCTCAACCGCGCTCCGACGCTGCATCGAATGGGTATTCAGGCCTTTGAGCCGGTACTTGTAGAAGGCAACGCCATTATGCTCCACCCATTAGCCTGCAAAGGTTTCAACGCCGACTTCGACGGGGACCAAATGGCCGTACATCTGCCACTAAGTGTAGAGGCGCAAGCGGAAACTAATATCCTGATGATGACTACAGCAAATATCTTTTCTCCGGCAAATGGGTCGCCTATGGTTGGCCCTTCACAGGATATGGTCATGGGTAACTATTATTTGACATATATAAAAACAAAAGAACCAGAACACACTCAAAAGAAATTCAGAAATCCTTTTGAAGCTATTATGGCTTACGAATCGGGAAAGATTGTTTTGCAAACCAAGATTAAAGTCAGGATTGATAACATGCCGCTTGACGAGCTCCAGTTATCAAGCGAAAGACAACAATATAATGCTACTGAACAAAAATATACAATTGATACTACAGTTGGTCGATGCATATTCAATGATATTCTGCCTGCGGGGATGCCATTTTACAACATGACAATGTCCCAGAAGAGATTGAGTCGTGTCATTAGTGACTGTTTCGAATTCTCAGGTTCAGCTGAAACGATCGATCTTCTTGATAAAATCAAAGATTTAGGCTTCAAATATGCCACTCTTGCCGGCTTGAGCTTTGGATTGATGGATTTGAAAATACCGGCACGAAAACAGGAGATTATCGAAGAGACGGAAAAGAAAGTCAGCAAGATATACAAGAACTACAACGAAGGAGTTTTGACAGAGGGCGAGAGATATAATCAGGTTATCGATGCCTGGACCAATGCTCGCGTCGAGGTTACCAGTGAAATGATGCGTGGACTAAAAGAAGATACTACCGAAGACGGCTTACCGTATCTGAATCCCATTTTCCTAATGAGTGACTCCGGGGCCAGAGGTTCTGTGGACCAGATTCAGCAGCTTGCAGGTATGAGAGCTTTAATGGCAAAGCCAAGCGGCGAGATTATTGAAACACCTATCAAATCAAACTTCCGAGAGGGACTGACCGTGCTCGAGTACTTTAGCTCAACTCACGGTGCAAGAAAGGGATTAGCTGATACAGCATTAAAGACTGCGAACTCCGGATATCTTACCAGAAAACTGATTGATGTGGCACAGAATGTGATTATCATAGAATGGGACTGCGGAACATTACAGGGAATTAGTAAAAGCACTGTCAATCGGGGTGAACAAGCAGATATACCTTTTTCTGAACTAATCATCGGACGAACTGCAAGAGATAATATCAAAAATCCGATTACCGATGAAATGATTGTTAAAGAAAACGAGGTCATAAATCAGCAACAGGCGGAAAAAATAGAAGCAATAGGCATAGATGCTATCAGAGTAAGAAGCACACTAACTTGTGACAGCCCTTTCGGTGTATGCGCCAAGTGCTACGGTTGGGATAT
>Ga0315549_1004180_pt1 | contig 12352 bp, 8 predicted proteins | sample SalMarSW160200MG_FD_203101 | JGI IMG/M metagenome (GOLD analysis project Ga0315549, IMG submission 203101) | Salt marsh sediment microbial communities from the Plum Island Ecosystem LTER, Massachusetts, United States - Salt Marsh Sediment SW1601-200 ... | reverse complement strand
TTCGCATAATCAACTGCATGTTCGGTTCTCTGGTTGCGGTGTTGAGTTTTCTTATTGCATATTCAGTTTATGCAAATGTAAAAATAGCTAAGTATACTGGAATCCTGACAGCTTTATTTCCAATTTCGGTAATATTGGCGTCCGTACAATATAAAGATATAATAGCAATTTTTCTTTTTTTAATGCTGATTTTAATTCTATTTAATCTTTTTAATCATTTGACACTAAAAAATTTAAGCATACTTATCATGGCTTTGTCCATATTAATAACCATCAGAATAGCTATGGCTCCAGTTATTGTTATTACGGGCGTAATATATTATTTCAGCCGCAAAGGTCTGCGGCAGTCATCTTTACTGCTTGTCATCGGCCTATGTCTTTTGCTCCCGGTGATTGCCTATTTTTATCGAATTGAGGACTTAATTCATTTTTATTCATTTTCATTTTTAAATGATATCGCTGAAAGACTGACTAATAAATACATAGCAACAATTCCTGATCATAATTCGGTAGCATTTTTGTTGAGCAGAAACCACAGCTTTTTATCGCTTTTATTATTCAATGTGGTATTGTTTGTAGTTGGGCCTTTACCGAGCAGCCATCTTGGCATTTTTACAACTATTTTGCCCGGTGTATGGCTTTGGTATTTACTGCTACCAGTAGTGATTGGTGGCATCTGTTACTCGGCCAGAAAAAAAATTAAGTACTCATGGTTTTTAATACTATTGTGCGTGATGGTATTTTTGATGACAGTTTTCTCTCTCAATGGCAGTAATTTTAGATACCGGGAACAGATCATGCCGCTTTTGTTGATGTTTGCTTCTGTTGGTATCGTGCGTTCAAAGTCGATTAAAGCATTTTATCCTTTGTATCTGTCTGCTTTAGGATTATCAGCATTGTTATATTTTTGTATTAAATATGCTTAAAATTCTTTTTATAAATCACTCATCAAATACAAGCGGTGCAGAAAAAGTACTTTTAAGACTGATCAGCTATTTTGATACGAGTTTAATAGAGATAACCGCACTTTGCCCAGAAAACAAAGGGCTGGCTGAAGACCTTAAAGCAGAGAATATAGATGTCAGACTTATTCCAATGCCTTTGCTTGTAAGAACCGCTAATCCGGTAAAGCTGTTTAAATATTGTTTTGGATTTTATCGTTTCTCCAAACAACTCATTCAATACTTACGAACTGCGAAAATAGACATCGTCCATTGTAATAGTTTTATTTCTACACTATACTCGATACCTGCAGCCAAATTAACCAAAATACCCATGATATGGCATATGCATGATATTTTGCGGCATAGATTTTTTAATAAGATATTTATTTGTTTGGCTGGGCTTGGAGCGAACAGAATAATATGTGTGTCTAATGCTGTAAAGGAGAACCTTATCAGTTTTGGAGTGAAGAAAGAAAAATGCCAGATCGTCTACAATTCTATAAAGCCACCAGCCGAGCAGCAAAAATGGAAAAGTGATGAATTTTATAAAGAGTTTGGAATTAATAGCCAAACAAAAGTGGTCACAATGATTGGACAGATAGCAGAGTGGAAAGGCCAGAGTATCTTAATTGAGGCAGTTGCGAAACTGGTAAAGCGATATGATATAAAATCCCTGATTGTTGGGGATGTGATTAGTCCATCTGAGGACCACTACAAGAACACTCTCTACAAAACGACAAACGACCTAAATCTTAATAACCATGTAATTTTCACAGGCTTTAGAACAGATATTCAAAAAATAATTAAAGCCTCTGATGTAATAGTTCATGCTTCTGTCAAACCTGACCCGCTACCTACAGTCATAATCGAAGCAATGAATCTGGGCAAACCAGTTGTTGCCACCCACGTTGGGGGCGTTCCTGAATTGATTCAGCATAACAAAACAGGCCTAATGGTACCTCCCCATAACAGTGAGATGTTAGCTGAGGCGATATCAAATCTACTCGATAATCCAGAAAAAGCGGAAAGCATGGGAAGTAATGCAAAAAGTGTCATAAATAAAAAATTCAATCCCAGGATTAATATTTCCAAAGTACTAAATATATATTATGAACTCTTGTCGGAAGAGAAATTATATATGGCAAGAGAGGTTGAACTTAAAAAACAATGATTGTTAACTTTATTTAAATGACAAGGAATTATGACTACTCCAACGAACATTGTATCTTCATTAGAAGCAGAAGAAGCCTTTTGGGCCAATCCTGATAATTACACTCACTTCAGCTTGGGCTATTGGCAAAAAGAATTAAAAAAATCTGGTCTTGATTTCTCTTTCTTCAAAGACAAGTCAGTTTGTGAGATAGGCTGCGGTCCGTTTGGAATGATTTACTATATCGATGCTAAAACAAAAATAGGTATTGACCCATTAATTCCCTACTATCAAGAACTGGGCTTGATAACGGATGATAGAACTAAAAATATAACCTTATTGCCAGGTGGCGGAGAAAATCTGCAAAAGGTAGCATCAAACTCAATAGATATAGTTATATGTTACAATGTTCTGGACCACGTCAGTAAACCTGAGGGAGTTATTTTTGAAGCACACAGGATACTGAAACCAAATGGAGTTTTTTTCCTGAATTGTCATATTGTCGGCACTTTTTTGCTACCTATAAGAAATACATTGAAATATGTTGATCCACCTCATCCTCACCATTTTTCGAGGAGGGATTTACAGTTGCTCCTTAATAGATGCGGTTTTGTTATTAACAAGGAGAAAAAATACCGGATGACCTCTACTCTTACTTCTTTTAAAGCTTTAGCTGGCAGAATTACAATATTTCACTTTTCGGTGTTAGCAACAAAAAAACATATCAAGTAGTGTAAAGAAAAAATTAATGACAGCAAACTCAGCACAAATAAATCAAGCCGCAAAGATATTGCTAATCCAGCCTCCCTATTCAATATGGCCGGGAGAATCAAAGATCGCTCAGCCCCCTCTTGGCCTTGCTTACATTGCTGCTGTTATGGAAAATGAGGGTTATACAATTAAAATTATAGATTCTCCTTTAGAAGGCTATGAACAAGAGGTCAAATTGCAAGATGGGAGATATAGGTATGGCTTAAATATAGATCAAATCATGGAGAAAGTAAAAGGTTTTTCTCCTGAAATTGTTGGAATTTCATGCTCATTTTCGACACTTTTTGATACGGTCTGTGAAATCAGCAGAGCAATTAAAGAGTACAACTCCAATATTAAAATCTGTGTCGGAGGGGCTCATCCTACAGCCGTTCCAGGCGAAATGGTTGAGAAGAAGGAATTTGACTTTGTTATTATTGGAGAGGGAGAAATTCGATTTAAGAAATTAGTCAGAGTTCTACCTGAAGGTGGTGATTTTTCAAAAATAGATGGTTTGTGCTATAAGATAAATGGCAAATCCAGATTAAATCCAGCAACAGACTATATCCAAAATATGGATGAGATACCTTTTCCTGCCAGGCACCTTCTAAATATGGAGAAATATTTCGAAATTCATAGACCACAGGGTGTGTCTACAAAGAGCAACCGCGGCACAACTCTTATTACTTCAAGAGGCTGTCCAGCCAACTGTGTCTTCTGCTCAATCCATGGTATTTGGGGTAAAAAATTTAGAGCCCATTCACCTGAGTATGTTGTCAGCGAAATAGAACACCTAATAGAACGATATAGTATTAAGGAATTGGTTTTTGAGGATGACAATCTAACTTTTGATATTGAACGGGCAGAAAAAATATTCGATCTTATGATAGAGAAGGGCTTGAATTTACAGTGGAAAACACCTAATGGAATAGCTCTCTGGAGACTAACCGAAAACTTGATCATCAAAATGAGAAAAAGTGGCTGCTACCAAACTTCTTTCGCCATCGAATCTGGGAATGAACATGTATTGCATTCAATAATCAAAAAACCATTAGATTTAACAAAGGTCAAGAATTTCGTTAATATCACAAAATCTCAGGGGATTTTGACTTATGGTTTTTTTGTGGTCGGTTTTCCAGGTGAAACATTCGAGCAAATGGAAGATAGCTTCAAGTATGCACTTAATATAGGTTTGGATAAAGCTATATTTGTTATAGCTACTCCTTATCCTGGCACTAAGCTATATGATATATGCCTTGAAAAAGGTTATTTAGTTCATAATTATAGTTACAAGAATTTAATTACGAGAAAAGCTAACATAAAAACCCCCGAGTTTACGCCTAAGCAACTAGAAAGATTTGTTGCAAGATCAATCTTCAAATATCAATTGAAAAAATTCTTAAGAAACCCACTGACTACTTTAAATATAGTTTATTCAAGATTTAAATCTGAGCCCAGAACAATGTGGAATTGGCTGTTAAGCAGAATTCGGGAATCTTTTAGAAGCTCATAGAACTGTTCAAATACACTACATCACTGCCAATTAAGGGATTTGCTATTATTTATTACTTGGTTTTTTGCAGGCAACCGAGGGTGATTTGATAAGGAAAACAGCTGACAAACGTAAGATAGCTAGGATGTATTTCGGCAGGAAATGGCTTGTTATTGTCAGTTTCATTGATGTCCTACTTTCTTTTATTTGGCTGCCTAAGCGGTTGTTTCGCTGCAACTTAGACAGTCTGGAATACAAAAAAATACTGATTCTTGAATCGCATCTGATAGGTGATGTTATAGCCGGTTTACCTGCATACAAAGCTATTCGCAAGAGATTTCCGAATTCCGAATTAATCTTCTGGGGTAACAAATGGGGTAAAGAAATACTATATGATCAGAAAATATTTGATAAATTTTACATAAACAGAATTCCATGGTCAGTATACAATTATTCCTTTATAAATATAAAAAGCCTGTTCAGTCAGGTCAAACAATTAAGAAACTTAAATATTGATTTAGCTCTGGATTTTCGTGGTGATATAAGGAACATTTTTCTCATATATTTAATCAAGGCTAAGAAAAGAATCAGTTATGATTTTACAGGAGGCTCATATTGGCTGACTGACATTATTTCTCCTCCTAAAAGCTATCACATTATAGATAGGAATCTCAAAGTAGCAAAATCTTTAGGGGCAGAAATCAAACACACTATCCCCAGGTTAGTAATTCCCAAAGAAAAGATAAAAGCAGCCCAGGAATATTTCGACATGAAAGGCTTAAAGAAAATCGCATTTCTGCATCCTGGTGCAAGCCAACCAAAAAGGTTATGGATGCCAGAACGATTTGCCCAAATTGTAGATTACTTACATAACAAGGACTACTCACCGGTATTGCTGGCAGGCCCAAATGATAAAGCAATAATTGAATCAATCCGAAACAAATGTAAGGGGTCTACTGATGTACTATCGATACCTTTGAGCAATATAGCTGCTTATCTGGCCTGTGGCGAGTTTTTCGTGGGACTAGACAGCGGCATCGGTCATATAGCTGCATCGGTTGGAATAGACGTAATAATTTTATTTGGTCCTCAACCACCATCAATAGCCTGTCCAAGAGGACGTGGAAAGATTGTAAAAATTATGAAAGCTGATTTTGATTGTCGACCCTGCCATAAACAGGTATGTAATTTCAACAATGCCTGTATGAAAGCGATTGCTGTTGAAGATGTAATGGAAGCCATAGACAATATTAAAAGAAACGTTGTTTTTCAGTGATGAAAATCTTAAAAATAACAGCTTGTTTAGACAAATGCGGTTTTTAAGTAAATCGGAAGCAAGAAAACCCAATCTTTTAGTTCTCTGCCAGCTTTTCTATCCCGAATTAGTTTCGACCGGCCAAACGCTGACAGAGTTATGTGAGGAGTTGGTGAAGATTGGGGTGGATGTGGAAGTTGTCTGCGGACAGCCTACGGTCATAGGCAGAGATAAAAAAGTTGCAAAGTACATCGAGCACAAAGGGATTCACATAACACGTGTATGGGGAACAAGGTTTCCAAAGCTGAATCTGATCGGTAGAGTGATAAATCAGGTAACTTTTGCTGCTTCAACCTTTTTCTACCTGCTGTTGCACCGTCCACGAAAGCCGATCCTTGTACTGACCAATCCACCATTTCTGGCTGTAAGCTGTGCTTTCATGAGACTGATTAGACTCGGAAGTCCATATATTTACCTTATATTCGATGTTTATCCTGATACCGCTATCCGGCTGGGCTTTTTAAAAGAAAATGGATTATTAACTCAAGTCTGGGAGCGACTTAACTGCTTTGTCCTTAAATATGCATCTGCAATCGTTGTTATTGGCCGTTGTATGGAAGAAGTTATAGCAGAAAAAGTGAAAAATCATAATCTCATTCTGAATGGGAAACTGCATCGTATCAGTGTTTGGAGTGATGATAAGCTCATAAGTTCTGCTTCAAAACGAGAAAATCCTCTAAGAAAAAAAAGGAATCTTGAAGGAAAGTTTGTCATCGGCTACTTCGGCAATATGGGACGATTTCACGATATAGAAACTATTATCGGTGCTGCTAAAATCCTAAAAGACAATGAGGATATATGTTTTTTATTTGTAGGCGAAGGACACAAGAAGCAAGCTACTGTGGAATATGCAGCTAAGCATAGTTTGCAGAACTGTCAGTTTCATACCTATGTTGACAGGGAAGACATGGGCCATTTGATGCATCTGGCGGATGTTGGCGTCGTTTCTTTACTGGAAGGACAGGAGGGTTTGTCAGTGCCCTCGAAAGCATTCGGTCTAATGGCAGCCGGAGTCCCTATAATTGCAGTAATGTCGACTAAATCGGAAATTGCGCGAATTATAGAAGAGGAAAGTTGTGGCATTTTAGTCAAACCTGGTGAACAAAAAGTGTTAGCAGATAATATTTTACACCTTTACAACGATAAGACTCAGTTAGAGCGTATGAGTACAAACGCATCAAAGGCTATTAGTAACAAGTACAATCTCGGCAAAGTTTCAAGAAGATACTTCGATTTGATCGAGCAAATTGTTTGAGTAGATAAGTTACAATTTTTAAAAGGTCTAATGTGAAATAAGCTTTGGTATGTAGATCAGTTGAAAGAAACATCTTTGGTAACCAAATAAGTCCCTTATGGATTCCAATATGAACTGAATCTGGAAAGTTTCTAACCGATGTTCTGGATACAGAAAGAGTGGAATTAAGCTATGGACAGACCAATTTATCTTATATTTTTAGATGGTGTCCTGATAAATCTTGGCTTCCTTATTTCCTTTTTGATTAGATACGGCCTGCCATTTCCGAAGTATAATTTTTTGCCTTACAAAAAGAGCTTTGTATTTCTGACGCTTATATACATATTAGCCCTCGCTTTTTTCGGGGTTTATAAAAGTAGGCTCAGGTCTTCATGGGAACTGTTCAAAAGAGTTTTTTTGGGACTGTTTTTGGGGACATTATTTAGCATATCTTTTGTTTATGTCTTTAGAGCTAAATGGGGGGCTTTCCCAACCAGCGTTTTCGTTCTGTCCTTCTGGATAAATCTTATCCTTATTTTTAAGTTTAACCAGTTTATCTTGAAATTATACAAAAGAATCAGAAAAAAAGTGGTGGTCATCGGACAAGGTAATATAGACGAATTTATGATAAGAAAGGCCGACTTAGAAAAAATAGAAATCAATAAAATCGAAGAACTAACTAAATGCACAGATATCGATGAGATTATTATCTGCGGCCAAATCCCAAATGAAAAAGATATGAGCTTTATAGCCTATCTCGCACAAAAGCTGAAAATAGAAGTTGTCTTCAGCCCTGCCTGCTATGTCAAACTACTGCCAGAGAAAATTAATGGCAACAATTCAGCGCATCCTTTGGCTACTTTTGTTGGCAGGAAACGGGATATCGAAGAATTTCTGATTAGAAGTCTTGATGTTTTAGGTAGTCTGGCTATCTTATTCGTTTCTCTGCCCTTAACTATTGTTGCTGCCATATTGATTAAACTTACTTCCAAGGGGCCAGTTATCTACAAACAACAGCGGGTCGGAAAAGATGGCAAGATTTTTACGCTGTACAAATTCAGAACTATGATAGAGGATGCCGAGAAACAACTTGGACCTGTTTTGGCCTCGGAAAATGACCCAAGAGTTACAAAAATCGGTCGATTCCTGAGAGATACACGCCTTGATGAAATTCCACAATTAATAAATGTCATACTCGGCCAGATGAGCCTGGTCGGTCCAAGGCCTGAGAGACCATATTTTGTCAAACGCCATAAGGCTCTGATGGAAATAAGATTAGCGGTCAAACCAGGATTAACTGGACTGGCACAGATAAGAAATGCTTATGATCTACATCCCAATCACAAGATAAAATACGACTATCTGTATATCCAGAGACGCTCTTTACTGTTGAATCTTTATATCCTTGCTAAGACAATTCCAGTCGTGTTGTTGAAGAAAGGCCAGTAGCCACCTTTACCAACCCGGCTCTTAACGAATCACCTTGCAAATCACCAGTTTTCTGCTCTTTTTTCGCTTGTCCACCCACGTTGAATATTCTTCCTTATTATCTTTACCAAATCCCAGTTTTTCATCCTCACTTTTAACAATTCTTACGATGTAAGCAACCTGCTCAGGAATCTGCTCGCCATACTCCAAACCTTCCCGCTCCGCGTAAAAAGTTATACGCTTATCTGGGATAGCTATAATAGCCGTAGGAGCAGTATTCTGGTTTAGCCATTTCGCAGCATCTCGATAGCCTTGTTTTTCCCATCGCAGGGGGGTTATCCTGACGAACTTCGCCGCACAAATAACAAATCCGACTACCACAAGTATAAAAAACCAGCGGCGTATATTTTCCTCTACAGCCAGACCGCTCCTGGAAGTTTTTCTGTTTAGCCAATGTGCAAGTATGCGCAGGCCAGATGGAATGTAGAAAGCAGCAAATACAACCATCGGCATACAATGTCTTCTGCTTATATAGCCATAATTAATATTGAGCAATACCATTATCACCAGATACATCACTAATAAAGCAAATATAAAGAACCATTCAGTAAGCAAAAATTTTCGTATCCTGCGATATTGATCACAAAGGCCGACCACCAACGGCAGTACAAAAAAGTGTATCAAATTATCGCTGATCTCCTGGGCAAGACGGATAAGAGCATTTAGTATGTTAACTGATATTACTGAAGCTGTATAAACTCCGCTGTTAGAATTAAAGCTAGTCTGTTCAAGCTCACTGGACTGCCACGGTGTATTGCAACTGATAAGCTCTTTTAGTTTGGGAGGTAAGACTTCTCCTTTTATCTTAAAATAAGGCGTTACTGGAATCGCAAATCCGATTAGAAGTGCCACTATCAGGCAAAGGGTTTTGAGCCTGCTTATGTTAGGTCTTGGAAGAAACAGACTGATTAGCAACCACAAGCTTCCATATATTACTGTTTGTGCACATTCCGGGCGTATCATGTGTCCGAGTCCTGCAACAAAACCTGCAATTGCGAACATCCACCACTTTCCAGATTTGCTACCCAAAATTAAAAATAGCAGGCTCCAGGCCAAAAACAGGATATGAGGCCACTCTCTTATAACATCACTGCCGAATTCAGCGGGATACGGCAGCATTATAAGAATCAGTACCGCCCAGAAACTCTTTTTGCTACCAACCAAAATCTTACCTATAAAATACAAAAGTATTATCGCTAACAATCGACATACCAGACTCACACTCTGTGCACAGTAAATCCATGTGGATACCGATTTGCTGCAGCCCAACAATGTAACGAGCTTGTGGGTGACAAAAATGAGGAATGGATAGCCGAACGGCCGGTCCCCTTTTATAATACCGATAGGATTATTTGGGAAATTCCGAGCTTGCTCAATGTAAAAAACTCCATCCTTAGCAATGAGAACAGTTGTTGTGATTTGATATATACCTATGCCAAGAGCAATTGCTAATAGAATTATGATATGTATAAGGTTCTTTTCTTTGACTAACTGATTGGCGTCTTTACCAGCAACCATTCATGTCCCTGATTGTTTAAGCCCGTTATAAGGTTTTGTCCGACCCTTCGGCTCTGTTCAAAGCCTGCCCTGAGCTTGTCGAAGGGACAGGCTGAACGACCTCCAAAGTTCATCAAATGCCGTGCTCATCCCTTAAAGAAAAATACAAATGCCAGAGCACACAGAAGGGTAATCTAAAGTGTACCCTGTCGTCAAGACCAATTTTGTCTTCTATAAGGTAGAACTTGTCATAAAATCGCATATATTGATCAGCGACAATTAGAATTCCCGTTCGCATTGACTCATAATTTTTGTTACCGAAATACAGTCGTTGCCTCATTAGAATGTTACCAAAAACTGGAGGCATACGATGGACAACAAAATCAGCACACAGGCAAAAGAAGAATTAGTTAGAGCATTGGGGCAGCGATATCATCAATCGCCCAAAGTGGTAAAGACACAGATTCTCAATGAGTTCATTGCGGTGAGTGGATATCACCGCAAACATGCAATCCGACTTCTAAGCGGCAACATTGACAGTAGTAGTCATCGAAATAATTCATGTGAAGTTCACCGCAGTCGACGAATCTACAATGAAGCTGTGAAGGAAGCTCTAATTGTAACCTGGGAAGCGGCGGATCGAATCTGTGGCAAGCGTTTAAAGGCAGTATTGCCTACCCTTGTTGATGCAATGGAACAGCACAGGCACCTCAATCTTAACCCTGAGGTTCGCAGACAATTACTTAAAGTTAGTGCATCTACTATTGATCGGTTGTTATCGCCAATTCGTAATCCGTCACAATCACGTAGGAAAAGACGTAGACCTAAAAAGGTAAGCAAGGAAGTTCCAATTCGCACATTCGGGGACTGGGATGATCCCAAGCCAGGTTACTTGGAGATTGATTTTGTTGTTCACTGTGAAGGATTCATGACCGGGTCCTTCATTCACACCCTTGTTACTACCGATGTTAGCTCAGGCTGGACAGAATTCATACCCCTTCTCAATAGAGAGCAGTCCCTTGTTGTCGAAGGCCTCGATGCAATTTTTCAGCAGATTCCGTTTCCTGTGTTAGGAATTGATTCTGATAATGACAGTGCATTTATAAACGATACCTTGCTGCTATTTTGCCAAAAGCATCACATTGAGTTTACACGGTCTCGGGCCTATCATAAAAATGACCAGGCATGGATTGAACAGAAGAATGGAGCTGTGATTCGACGCATGGTGGGATATGAAAGGTTCTCAGGCGTTGTCGCCGGTCAGGCCCTTGCCCATCTTTATCAAGCTGCACGCCTCTATGTGAATTACTTTCAGCCATCATTCAAGCTACTCAAAAAAATACGAAATGGAGCCAAGGTAAGACGGTTCTATGATCCGCCAGTAACTTCTTGTGACAGGTTGCTGAAGCACCCATTGGTAGATGATCAAATCAAAGAAAAATTACGCCTACAGCGTAAACAGCTCGATCCAGTAGAATTGTTACATCGCATTCGCCAGGCCCAATCTGCCTTAGCTGCTCTGGCATCTAACGATAGTTCTCCTCAAGGACAAGGACGTGAGAGCCTTGAACAATTCCTGGCTCAGTTGCCCAGGTTGTGGCAATCAGGTGAGGTGCGACCAACACATCATGCCCACTCTACGAAACCCCACAATTGGCGAACACGGAAAGATCCATTTGAAAATGTATGGCATGATGTCCTTCGCTGGCTGCAATCTGATCCTGATATCACTGCAAAAGACTTATTTGAGCGTATCCAGTACGAAAATCCAGGGCGTTTCCCGAATGGTCAGCTTAGAACACTCCAGCGTCGGGTTAAGGAATGGAGGCAGATTATGGCTCGGAAGCTTGTCTATACTTGTATGAAGGAAAACAGCGAGGTCACAGAGATTAATGTCATTGCATAAGTTACATCTATTCCACCGCTCCATCCCGCTCGGCATGCGGCGGCCATGTTCCGACGAGCTTTGTAATTGCCCATTCTCACTCGGCCGCCGGTCCGATCGAGATGAAGCTACTTCAGTCTCAAATCTAAGCAAGTTCCTAATAAAAAATGAGCAAAAATTGACTGATTTATGAGCTCTGATTATAGTAACATTCTTAAATGAGGCAACACGGAGGGAAATTATAATTGACGTTGGTCAATATATCTACAACCCGTAAGACAGAGCAAATAATCTTGAAAGATATGGTGTTAAATTCCAAACAGTACTTTTGGGGGAGCAGGTTATTGGTGATCTCAGACCTGGCTAATTTGCCATGTTCGGGACAGAAGCTGTCGAGCTGGATTCTACTATGGCACTGCTTGTGCAGTTGATTTAAGGCTAACTTGTTAGTGCCGCTTACGGCAGCGTAGGAAATAATAGTTTAGAAAACGGGCTGGTCTTGAATGCGCCCATAAGATAAAATAATGGTTTGTTGTCCTACAGTAGGCGTTGGTTAATTAAAACAGACGTGTGAATTTGCAGTTGGAGGCGAAAGAG
>Ga0315549_1004177_pt1 | contig 12354 bp, 12 predicted proteins | sample SalMarSW160200MG_FD_203101 | JGI IMG/M metagenome (GOLD analysis project Ga0315549, IMG submission 203101) | Salt marsh sediment microbial communities from the Plum Island Ecosystem LTER, Massachusetts, United States - Salt Marsh Sediment SW1601-200 ... | reverse complement strand
GCCGAAAAGGAAAATAGTGGCAAGTATCACACCTAAGTTCTTGAGCCCGAATAGTTCTGCGGTTACTGCTGCCGGTAGTGTAATCACACCTCCATAGGTAATGCCAAATACGACGGCAAACAGATAGAACATCCAGATTCCTTCGGCGAATAGAAACCCTAATAGAGCTATCGTTACTCCAATAAGGCAGATACTAAGGGCCAGTCTATATCCTATCTTATCAGCAATGAAACCTGTGAGGAGTTTGCCGATGATGCCGGTACCAGCAATAATAGCGATTATACCGGCGGCTGTGGCGGCTGAAATCCCGATATCAGTAGCGTGGGGGGCAATATGCGCCACAATCAACTGCAGATAGAAGAAGAAGCAGAGTAGTATTGAACCCAGAAGCCAAAAATGGCTGGTTCTAATTGCCTGGGCAAAAGAAAATTCTCCAGTAGCTGAAGTCGAAGATTGATTATTGTCTGCCGTTTCACTTTCCCCATATGGCTTGAGCCCTATTCGTTGGGGGCTGTATTTCATAAATTGGGCAAGGGGGATAATGATTATGAGGGCTACTAGACCTAGAACAAGAAAAGCCTGCCGCCAGCCGTAGGAGGATATGAGCCACTGGGCTAGAGGCGCCATGACCACTCCCCCCAGCCCGTAACCAGCATGAATAATGCTGAGGGCTGTCCCTCTCCTTTTGGTAAACCATCTGGGTATTGTAGATAGAATAGTAACCTGGTAGGTGGCAAGCCCTATAGCCATAAGCAGCCCGTAAAGAAGATATATCTGCCAGATGGAATTAGCCTGCCACATTAATAACAAGCCGAGGCCGGCTAAAATACCGCCAAACGTGGTTAAGATGCGAGGACCATACCTATCAGTTAACCTTCCCAGACCAATGCCAAAGACTCCACCTAATAACGTAGTTAGTGAAAGGGCATTTGATATAGCTGCTCTCCCAGTACCAAACTCCATCGCCAGAGGCTTTAAGAATACGCCAAAGGTGAATACGATGGTTGAAATCATGAAAGCTATGCAGCTAGCAGCAATAACCAAGGTCCAGCCGTAGTAAAGGTGTTTCAATTTCGTGGCCTGCCAACTTTGCCATAGACCTCGCGGTCTAGGCAACTCACTGTATCTTTGGCCGTGGTGAGATAAAGCTCATGCCCTAGATACAGGAGAGGGCTGACCTTATCCAAATCTATTACTTCTTCGGGGGTAAAAGCCTCCTTCAGCCAGTGTACCGCCACAATCTCCCCGACCAACCACCTGTGGTCACCGTATTCCCTGTCATCAATTAATTGGAACTCATAGGCAGCGTAGGCAGCACTTAAGATTGGTACATTTGTCTTTATTGACTTATCCGTGGCAATATTAAACCTGTGAAACTTATCTATCTCCTGCCCCTTGCTGCCGCCGACCGAGGCAACCAGTTCAGCTTCGGCAAAGGGCAGGAAATTAATACCAAACTGCTTACTGTCAACAATTAATTGATAGGTGAACCTTTTGGGCGAGATGGATACTCCGTAAAGGGGTGGATTAAATGAGATAGGGGCATGCCAGGCTACCGCCATAGCATTGTCCTTACCTTTAGCTCGAGCAGTGACTATAGTAGCGACTCTGGGGTAATGATGATAGAGTTCCCCTGTGCTTTCACTATTTAACTTAGCTATTTTCAGCCTCCTTTTTATCAGTTTTAATAATAGCTGAGGCGGTTAGCCCCAGCCTAACGCTTGCTCCACAGCTGCTAAGTCAGCCGGAAGCTCAATGAAGGGTTCAGCGCCTTTTAGAACGGTATCAGCGTCCTTCAGTCCGGTGCCAGTTATCACGCAAACCAGCCTCTTTTGTGAGAAGTCCATCCCCTTACGGGAGAGCTTAACCAGCCCGGCTAAGGAAGCGGCTGAGGCTGGCTCGCCAAAGACACCCCCTTTAGCTGCCATAAGGCGTTGGGCAGCCAGAATCTCTTCATCACTAACCATGTCAATGATGCCGCCAGACTCATCACGAGCAGCAGTCGCCTTCTGCCAGCTAGCTGGGTTACCTATTCGTATCGCTGAGGCAACCGTCTCCGGCTGGTCAATTACATAGCCTCGAACAATAGGGGCAGCACCCTCAGCCTGGAAACCCATCATCCTGGGTTTATTCCTTGCCCTGCCGGCTTGATAATATTCCACAAAACCCTTCCAGTAGGCGGTGATGTTACCAGCATTACCTACCGGGATAAACAGGTAGTCTGGCGCCTCACCTAAGCGGTCAATAATCTCAAAGGCAGCCGTTTTTTGTCCCTCGATGCGGTAGGGATTAACCGAGTTTACCAGGGTAGCCGGATGCTTCTGGGTTAGACTTCGCACTATGTTTAACGCTTGGTCAAAATTCCCATCAAGGGTAATTATTTTAGCCCCATAAATAATAGCTTGAGCCAGCTTACCCAGGGCAATCTTGCCTTTAGGTACAATAATGATAGCGGTAAGATTACAATAGGCAGCATAGGCAGCGGCTGAGGCACTGGTATTACCGGTGGAGGCACACATTATTGCCTTACTGCTGGCTTCTAACGCTTTAGCTACAGCCACTACCATGCCCCTATCTTTAAATGAGCCGGTAGGATGACACCCCTCCAGCTTAAGATATAGCTCCCCACAACCAATTTCCTTCTCCAGCCCACTACACCTGACCAGAGGGGTATCCCCCTCCCCCAATGAAAATAGGGGCGTATTAGGCGTAACCGGGAGGAAGTCTTTATATCTAGCTAAAACTCCTGTTTTCATCATTACCCTACTCATCGTAATCTGTTTCTAGTTCTATTGTGTCTGATATCCCACTAACTTCGCTGGCTAAGTAATCTCCAATATCATCGATCAGTTCTGATAGCAAGGTAATCACACATTGGCTATACTCCTCAGCCTCAGACCACCACGCACATTGCTCCCGTATGCACTCTTTTCCTAATAGTGGACAAGTAGCCATCCTTACATAGCCTCCTTTTCTAATCTTCAACCCGAATGAAATTGCTTATCTGCTTAACCACGGTTAGATGTTTTAGCTCTTCAAGAGCCGGCTGCATTGCCTTTTCCTGAGCCGGATGGGTCATAATGACAATTTCAGCAGTTTGAGCCATGCTATCAGCCTTTTTCTGGATAACTGAAGAAATACTGATTTGATGGTCACCTAAAACCTTGGAGATTTGGGCTAAAACCCCGGGGCGGTCAGCAACATTCAGTCTCAGGTAGTATCGTGTCTCAATCTCAGACATGGGTTTAACGACTTTGCCTGGCTCTAACCTCCATTCGGCTCTACTGCCAGCACCGAGAGCGATATCCTGTGCTGCTGACACAATATCAGCGATAACGGCGCTGCTGGTGGGCAGGGCACCAGCTCCCTCACCAAAGAAAAGCACCTTACCTACCAAATCGCCTTCAACCAGAACCGCATTATGGACGCCGTCAACCTTAGCCAGAAGGGAGTCTTCAGGGATAAAGACGGGGTGAACCCGCACTTCAATAGATTTATCGTCTTGCTTGGCAATAGCCAGCAGCTTTATGGCATAGCCCAGCTCTTGAGCATAGCGGAAATCACGACTATCAAGCCGAGTAACCCCCTCACGGTGAATTTCCTCAGGTCGAACTTGACTCCGGAAGGCTAACGAGGCAAGAATAGCCAGCTTGTAGGTAGCATCAATCCCCTCCACATCATATTCTGGATTAGCCTCAGCATAACCTAACTTCTGGGCTTCCTTAAGCGCTGAAGAAAAATCCAGGCTCTCCTTCGCCATCCTAGTAAGAATATAATTAGTAGTCCCGTTTATTATGGCATAAATACCGCTTATCTTATTAGCTACCAGGTCATGCTGAAAGGGTGAGATTAAGGGAATACCACCACCGACACTAGCTTCGTAGCGCAGCCCGACCTTATGCTGTTGAGCCAAAGCTAATAGCTCCGCCCCATGCTTGGCAATAACCTCCTTATTAGAGGTAACTGCATGCTTGCCAGCCGTTATCGCCCTCTCTAAATACTGCAAGGCCGGGCTCTCACCCCCTATCGCTTCAACCACTATATCTATTCCTGGCTCAGCGAAAAACTCGTCAGCATCTGTGGTAAAAAGCCGAGAATCCATTGATTTGGCTAAAGGTCTGGCTAAGTCCGCCTCTAGTACCTTTATCTTCCGTAGGACAACAGGACAACCAACCTGCCCAGCTAATACCTCCGCCTTATCTGTTAACACTTTAGCTACTTGTCCACCAACTGTCCCTAGCCCCATTAAACCGACGCCAATACCCCGTTTCTTCATTGTCCTAGCTCCTCCGTAGCTCTTGCTATTGCCCATGATTTTTTGTCCTCGTCCAGATAGCTCTCGACCTCATTCTCAGGGTCTTCCTGTAACGAAGAGACCCACTCGTTAATCAGATTGTTCTTCATCAAGTCCCTATCTTCATCCTCAATCTTCCTATTATCATCCTTATCTAAAACTTTTACCAGCCAGTAACCCCCCTTTGTCCAGGTAGTCTCATCTGGTATTGGCTCACTTAGTATCTCCAGTTCAGAGTTAAAAGCAACCTCATCAAAGGCTGAAGACATCGTCCCTTGGGTTAGCCAGCCCAAATCGCCACCATTTTCCTTTGATGGCTCATGCCTGGATAGCTCCTCAGCCAGAGCAGTAAAGTCCTCGCCAGCCTCCAGCCTGGCTTTTATGCCCTGTGCCTCTTCCTCGCTACCCAGTAATATTGCCTGAACATGAGCTTCATCTGCTGCTTCGTCTTCTTCTGCTTCTTTCCTTTCCAGTACCTTAATCAGCCAGTAGCCTACTCCCTTAGTTTTGGCTTCATCATATATCGGCTGACCTAGCACTCCTACTTCACAGTCGAACGCATACTCATCAGGTATAGCAGAGCCTGACAATAAGGTTAAGACACCTTTAGCTCGCCAACCAAAGTCACCCTTGTTATCTTTAGAAAAGCTGTCCAGAGAAAACTCGGCGGCTAGTTCAGCAAAGTCCTTACCCCCTTCTAACTCGGCTCTAATTTCAGCCGCTTGGTTCTTACTCTCAAGGAACATTGCCATTATCTGCCTCTGCTCGGCAAACAGTGGCACCTCCTGCTCAAAATACTCATCGCGCAGTTTTGTTATCAGCATTTCAGCCCTGGCCAAGTCTCTATAGTCCTTGCTTAAAGGGGGGTCAAGACTCTCGAGCTTCTTATCAACCTCCTCATCACTGATAGTGATGTCCAGTTTCATTGCTCCTTGCCTTATTAGCTCAGTCTGCTCAATAGCCCTCGCTACCTCATCAGCCATATATTGCATATATTCGGCAGGTTGATTTTGCCCATAGTATTTAAGCATCTTTATGTAGTAGTTCATATCAAACTTGGTATCATTTACGCTAATTACGGTCTGGTGCAGCGGTTGATACTGGTTAATATACCACCCAGCCACCATAACCCCTATAACAGCAACAATAATGGAAATCCCGGCGACAAGAAAAATACGTTGCCTCTTCTTCTGTTGCTGCCAGTGGGAAAGCTGGTGCTTAGTAACTTCACGTGGGTGTTGCTCCTTCTTCTTTTTAGCCAAAGTTTTGTCCTTTCTTAGTTGAGGATTGACCTAAAACGATTCCCTCAGAAAATCGGAGACCTTCTAATCATTTAATGTCCCCTATTTATAACCTAAAACCGCAATCTTTTCAAACATAGCTAGGAGGGTTATTTAAATAATCTTCAAATTGTGTTATTCTATTTTGAAGAGGGGGGTGGTGGCAAGTCGGGGTGTAGCGCAGCTAGGTAGCGCACCTGAATGGGGTTCAGGTGGTCGGAGGTTCAAATCCTCTCACCCCGACCATAGATAGGAAATGAAGTGGTCAAACCACCTGAGTCGCCGAAAAGTCAAAGGTGGCTAAATAGGGCGTAGACCACCTGAACCGATGAAAATTAGGCGGGTCCGCAAAATGAATAATGGTTACATCACTCAAACTGGAAGCTCCGCCAGGGGTATCCCTCAAGTCCTTGGTAAAAGGATTCGTGCTCACAAAACAAACAGAGGGCAAAAGTCCGCGAACGGTAGAATACTACCGTGACAATCTTCGGCGTTTTCTTTGGTATGCTGAAAAGCATAGTTGGCCTGATGACATTAGGCTTCTCACAGAATGGCACATCAAGGAATTCCTAGGTTATGTAGTTACCGAAACCCATCGCTGGGGGCTTGAAGATAACGGCTCTGAGAGTTCTCAGTGCAAAGCTTCCCTTTCAACCGTCCATCATTACTTCGTCGTTCTCTCCTGTTTTTTCAACTGGGTAACCCAAGAAGGTTTTCTTGAGGAGAACCCTATGGCTCGGATAAAGGTAGCCAAGCCAAAACCCAAGGTCATAACCCCATACACGAATGAGGAAATCAAGCGGATGCTAGCAGTTTGTGATTATGACTATATACATAATGGCAAATTCTTAGCTAGCCGAAACCGTGCCATAGTTTTAGTGTTCCTGGACTCAGGCGTTAGACTTTCAGAGCTAGTCAGTATGAAGCTTGGCGATGTAAATAGCGAGAAAGGGCACATTAAGGTTTTAGGCAAAGGTGCTAAAGAACGAGTAGTAAGGATAGGGAAAACGACACAGAAGGCACTTTGGCGCTACTTGATGTATCGCGCTCAAAATAGCAGGCAAGAACTTTGGCTAACTGAGGAAGGAAAGCCTTTGAATAGTAGCGGCATTCAATCACTAATCAAACGGCTCAAGCAGAGAGCAGGAATAAATAGCAATGGCAGCATTCATCGGTTCAGGCATAGCTTTGCCTTAAACTTCCTTAGGGCAGATAGAAATGTTTTCAACCTACAGTATCTCTTAGGACACTCCACTTTAGAGATGGTTAGGCACTATACCGCAACACTAGGGATGGAAGACGCTCTTGAAGCTCACAAGAAAGCGAGCCCTGCAGATCTTCTAGGACTAAAGTAAAATCAAACACTACCTTTAATTTTGGAGTTCAGGGGCAGAAAGAGCACCTACCAGGAAAAGAAGGAAAGTAACGAGCCTTTTGAAGCTGAGCCAAAATGTCGTTGCTTAGGTTATCAAGATTTTCTTGATCCTGCCTTAGTGCAATGGCATCGTTCCAAGACACAGAGCCCTGTATCATAGCTTTATGCGCTTGCTCACAGGCTGCTAGTTGCTCAGGATTGTAAGCTATTGCGATGTCTTCATTTCCAAAACACAGCATGAAGGCAATGCTCGCCGGAAGTGTTGGAGCAGCATTGCCACACGCTATCCTTTCATTTGGACCTCGTGGCAGAATCACATTTTGACCCATCACTTGCCACGTTGTTACCACAATTCTCGGGTCATAGCCCATTCCCTTAAGCAACCTAATCCCTTCATTTACCCAGGTGATGATAGCTCCTCCTGTAGCTGGCCAAACGATACCCCATGCATGATAGGCCCAGTTTGTAAAATCCTGAATATCTAAGCATCGATTGAATACTGTTTGTGTAAATGCGGATGTAAGCCCGATAACTGGCTCACCGTGCCACGCATCAGCACCAACAGTAAGGCCAGTTTCCTCAACAGCAGTTTTTTCTATTGCTTGTAAAGCCTCCGCTGCCTTGCTCACAAACCCCAATACTTTGTCTCTTATCTCAAGCGCTTTATCCCAGAAACTTTCCTCGACAACCGGAGGCACAAGGTGTGCACGTAGCGAGTCATAGAGGGGATGACTGGCCATCGTAAGCATGGCTTGCCATTGGGCACCAGGAATCACCCTCGTTTCAATTCCCCAAGCATCGAGTTTACCACTTTTAAGACTAGATAGGTCCTCAAATGAAGCAGGACATTGCTTAGTAATCCAAAGCTCAATTGCCTTTCTGATATCCTCATTGTGAGCTGTCTTAAGGCGAGCTTCTTCATTTCCGACAATCACAACCGAAGGTAGCTTACCTTTTTTTTCTGTTAGTATTTCCTTTCTACCTTGCTGGACATATCTCTCAATCTGCCTGATGCTTCTCTCATATTTCTCAGACATGTCAAAAAGTACTTCTTCCCTAAGTTCTTTCTTTACTCGCCTTTCATATTCCTTGGTGAGAGCAGCAATATCCCTCTTACTGAGGCGCTTTTTTCTCCTCATCGCTTTTGTATCCCATTTGGTTGGTCTGTTTTTTAATCTCTCGTTCATTTTCGTCAGTGCAATGACATAAAAGTGTCATCACCACATTAGGATATGTCGTTGCTTCACCAGTAACCATCTGGGAACATAATAACAGAAGATGATGAATGAGTGCCACCATCGGGAGAAGGTTGTCAAGGAACTTGGAGTGAGCAGACCTCTCACGGTCGCTGAGGCCGGGAGGAAAGGTGGGCTGACTCTTTCCGTAAAACGGGGCAGAGCTTGGTTTGCTCAGATCGGAGCTAAAGGTCAACGGGCGCTACGCGCCAAATATCCTGACATGGCTCAGAAGTGGGGTAAGACAGGTGGCAGACCGAAGAAGCCAGCTTTATCTTACCTGCGGGAGGCAGATAAATAATAAGAGAAGGAGGTTATGCGGACCCGCCTTTTCTACTATACCTGCCTCCCGCACCAGCATTTTAGCACTATGCAGGATAGCACTGCATATCATGATATAGAGATGAAGACTTATCTTGAAATCGAAGCAACACAACGACTTGAGGATACGGCAACTAATCTTCGGGATAGACTCCTAATCCGAATCCTAAGGCGATCAGGCTGCCGAGTTAGTGAAGCTCTAGCTTTAGAAGTAAAAGATATTGACTTCGAACAGGGTACAGTAACCATTGAACACCTGAAGGCCCGCACCAAACTCTCCTGTCCGAAGTGTGGCACCAGACTGGGGAAAAGCCACAGCTTCTGTCTTGGATGTGGGGCAAAGGTAAAAGGGGTAGTAGCCCAGGAGCAACAGCACCACAGGATGAGGACACTACCTCTGGATAGCGATACTTTAGAAATGTTTAAGGATTACATCAAACGTGGTGGGCCGGTAAAGCAAAAGGGGAAGAGGCTTCTTTTTGGCATTAACCGGCACCGCGCTTGGCAAATTGTTAAGGAATGCGCTGAGAGAGCAAGTTTGCCAAAGTTAGTAAATCCTGAGACTGGGAAGGTGCACAATGTGAGTCCCCACAGGTTGCGCGATGCCTTCGCTGTGCATGCCATAAAACTTGATGACTCTGGCGATGGACTCAGACTCCTCCAGGAGCAGTTAGGTCATGTCAGCTTTAATACCACAGCCAAATACCGGAAAGTAGCTGGGGAAGAACTCAAGGAGTGGTACGAGAAGCTTTGGAAGAAAGAGGTGAAGCCGGATGGAACTTAAACCGACAACCGGTGGTTTTTTGAGACCTTTTGGCACAGCCGTGTTCGTTATCCAGTTTTTGAAAGGTGATGCGCCGGAGGATTCAAAGCGGATAGAACCTGACGTCGGCGCCCCAATGACGGACATTCACTTTGAATATAAAAGTGCCCTGCACCGGGCGCATGCTAGGGATATGGTAGAGAGGGAGGAGGAAAGGCGGATAAGGAAAGGTAAACCTGCTTTTACCGAAGAAGAATATAGTGAACGACTGGACTACTATCTTAGCCGTATCCCTTATAAGCTGCTCAAGATGCGGTATTCCAGCTTCACAAGATACTTTGGCCACTTAAAGAGATTGGGATGGGTTACCGAGACAGGTAAGACTGAGCCTTCGGCTATTCAGGACGACTATCCACCAGCACCTCCCCGCGTTTACTACCGACTAACTGAAGCTGGTAAAAGAGCCTCAATGGCTGAGATATCTGACCCCATCATGACCCTATATCACTACTCCAGGGAACAGCGAAGCGCCAAAAACCGTTTATATACCAGGGTATAAGCCGATAAAAGGCTTTTTGTACCCTCAAAAATCCCCTAGCTTGGCTATAATTCCTCTTACTGATCATCACCAATCTGATGCCCAACTCTAATTGAGAGCCCCTCAAGGGGCTCTTTTTTGTCGCTTTGAAATATCCTCTTCCCTTGGGAAGGGGGGAGAGGATGCAATTGCTTCCTCAAATATAACAAAAAGCTCTTTTGTTACATAATTGAATTGTAAAATCAAATTGAACCTTAACAATTGAATATAGCTCAAAGCCAAAGCTGAACGCTTGCCTAGTCTAGAGGCAAAGTAAATGCCCTAGCCACTGGTAAGAGTGCTAGGGCAAATCTAACAAAGGACGGTAAGACGACCAATGCTAGACATAGGCGAGTATATCATAGACGAACCGTATCATCAATACGGTGATGGCTACGACCAGCTAGACGGTGAGTGGCTTACCTATTATAAGGTAGCCACAAAGTATGTCCACAAGGCAAGGTTTGAGGATAGAGGCGGCTTACTACATACCATAATGCTCAATCTAGCGGTAGCTGGCAAAAACGACGGACACAAGCCAGATAACCCCTCTTGGCTATATCGGATAGCCAGCTTTACCGTAGCCCAATACTGGCGGGACTACTACAAGCGTATCAACGGTATTGACTGCGGACATTGCTCTAATCAGCAACGCAAAAAGTGTAAGCGGGATAACCTCTACGGTAGTAAGTGCCCTAGAGCTATCAAGGTTGAGAGCCTACAAAAGCCGATAGTCGGCGACGACGGGCAAGTTAGCGAACTCGGAGAGCTGATAGCCGACGACAAGGCGTTAGACCTTGCCGACTGGCTGGACATAAAAACCTTTTTAGCTGGTTGCCCACAAAAGCTGATAGACATAGCCGAGAAGAAACGAGACGGGGAAGCTCTAAACTGGAGAGAGTATAAATATCTTGAGCGGTTTAGGCAAAAGGCACAAAAAACACTACTCTAAAATGTCCAATTTTACCCCCAAAGCCCCAATACTATAGTGGAAGCACCGACTATGCCAGCGGGTAGCGGGTAGTCGGGACTTACTACTAGGCAAGCTGGTAGCCTTGCCCGACTACCAGTAAAGCTAAAAGGGGGTATAGACATAGAACAACTGAATATAGAGGGCAAGCGTTCAGGCGAAGGCTTTGTAGCTCATAAGGCTATACTAGTAAACGCTTTATCAAGGGCATTAGCCGATAGAGTAATGCTAATGGACTTGACTATTGGGCGTAAAGGCTTTGTTAGCTATCTGAAGGCTTTAGGCGGTAGTAATGTAATTAAGGTTACTCCGTTTAACGGTAATGCCAGCGAGGTGCGGGTTACCGATAAAAAGCTCAAAGTAGTTTGCGGAGCTAATACTAGCTACCTAGCCGATGGCGAGTGGATGGGTGATAAAACAGCTCTTACCCTTTGCGATGTTAGGGTAAGCCCTAATAACACCGTCAAGCCTAATGTCGGAGCTAGTGAGCTAGCCGACGCACTCAATAGAGTGCTGCCGTTTACCGCTAAAGATGACGCTAGACCAGTGCTACAGTGTGTCAACTTTGTGGCAAAAGACGGTAAGCTAACTCTGGTTAGTGCCGATGGTTTTAGGCTAGCGGTAACTAGCCTTGACTACGACGACGGGGAAGGGGAAGCCCTGATTAACCGAGATGAGCTAAAGGGCGTAGCCAATGCCTTACGCAAGGCAAAGCGGGCAAGGATTAGCTTTGGGAGTGAGGATGTTACCATACCGTCAAGCCTCATTATAGACACCGAGCTAGTCCGCTATAAGTGGGTAAGCGTTGGTGGTAACTATCCCGAATATGAGAAGCTAATCCCTACCGAGTTTAATTGTCAAGCTCACTTTGACACGGTAGAGGCAATCAAGGCTACCAATTCGCTCAAAGCCTTATCCGAGAAGCCTAAAGACTATCCGATAGACTTGACCATTGGCGACGGTAAGCTCGTTATGGCTAATCCTGATGATAAAGGGCAAGCCGAGCTAACAGCCGATACCGACGGTCAAGGCAAGGTTAGGATAGACGGTGGCTATCTGGCTAGTGTCCTCAAGGCTTGTGGTGGTATGGTAGATTTTAAGCTCACCAATGCCTATTCTCCAACGCTGTTTAGTCATAACGGTTACCAAGTGGTAGTAATGCCAATGCTAACCAATGAGGCTAACGACCAAGCCAAAGCTGATAGAGAGGCAAAGGGTGAGGCTACCACTACCGAGCAAGCCAAGCCTACCGCAGAGGTAGAAACCGAGCCAGTAGCCGAAGCCGAGCCAGAGGTTACCAATAAGCCCAACAAGGCAAGGCGTAGCCGTAAAGCTAAAGAAGCCGTAACCGCATAGAACGCTTGTAACTCAAAAGGACAATCAAGGCAAAAGAGCCTCTGAAGTGTAAGGGGTTCTTTTGCCTTTTTTATGCCCATTTGTTGGTGGGATACGATTAGGTCAGTAGGTTATTGTTCAGGGATAATGTCAGTCAATGAAAGAACTGACATTGACTGCAAAAGAACAGAACAGGCTACAGAC
>Ga0315549_1004176_pt1 | contig 12357 bp, 9 predicted proteins | sample SalMarSW160200MG_FD_203101 | JGI IMG/M metagenome (GOLD analysis project Ga0315549, IMG submission 203101) | Salt marsh sediment microbial communities from the Plum Island Ecosystem LTER, Massachusetts, United States - Salt Marsh Sediment SW1601-200 ... | reverse complement strand
ATGCCCACATAACTTATCGATACAGATTATGGTACACCCCCTGAGAGCGGCTGTCAATCGGTAACCGTCCGACGCACCGCACCTTATTTCGAGGCAGAAGGACAGCTTTATCGATGTCCAGGTCTCAGGCGGTCGACCTGCCTTCGCATACGAACTTCTGCTAACCAATAGCCGCTGCATCACCGCGCCTGCCCGATTTGACTGCGAGACGCTCCGGCAGCTGTTTCAGGTGGCGGAGGAGAATTTCTCTTGACGGCGTCCAACCGGACGCTACTATCTATACGTTTTAGGTGGCCCCCAATTCGGCGATTTTGCCGGCCCCCTATTAAACGCTTCTCACCACCGAAAAAACAGGAGTAACGCATATGAAGTCAATTTGGAAATGTCAGTTGGCTGGACGAGCTCAGGGCAGTCAACAGAAGCACGCAAATCTGTTGTTCCTAAGAGGGACGTTCATTCTTGTACTGGTCGCATGCCCTGCAGTTCTATCGAATGCTCAGCAGCCGAGCTATCTGGATTCATCGAAACCTATCGAGCAGCGGGTTGACGACTTGCTGCAGCGAATGACACTTGAGGAAAAGATAGGGCAAATGAACATGCCGTGTTCATATCTAAGAGTCTTTGGCAAGAGCCACGAGGAAAGCCTCGAGGTTGCAAAGAGATTTACGCAGGGTTCGTTGCGGGAGGACCTTGGGCCCGGCGGAGGCTTTTTTACATTGGCCAACCACGTTCTTGACAAAGGAACCAGCCAACAGGCGAGCTTCTTCAATACGCTGCAAAGAATTGCGACCCAAAAGACTCGTCTGAAGATTCCACTTCTGCAAACAGAAGAAGGGACGCATGGGTTGATGTGCGCTGATGCAACAATCTTCCCCGAAGGCCTGGCAATTGGAAGCACGTGGAATCCTGATTTGGTGGAGAAGATATATACGATTGCAGCAAGAGAAGGCCGAGCCGTCGGGATTCACCAACTCTTCACGCTGGTCATTGAACCGATACGCGACCCTCGCTTGGGGAGAAACCAGGAGGCTTATGGCGAAGACCCCTATTTAGTGTCCTGCATCGCCGGAGCGATTGTAAAGGCGGTACAAGGAAACGATATCTCGGCCCCGGATAAATGCGTTGCCGGATTCTGTCATTATCCCGGGCAAAGCCAGCCTTTTGGCGGACTCGAACGAGGGGCAATGGAGATTTCAGAACGGACGTTGCGCAGCGTCTTTCTGCCGTCGTGGGAGACGGCAATCAAGGAAGGCGGGGCATTGGGAGTCATGGCAACATATCCGGCCATCGACGGCGTTGCGACTCACGGTTCTTCATATATTCTCACAGACATTCTTCGGCGCGAATTCGGCTTCGAAGGGCTGGTCCTGTGCGAAGGCGATGGTTTGAGCACGCTGGTGTATGAAGGCGTTGCCAAAAATCAAAAGGAGGCGGGAATCATCGCGTTGAACGCCGGCGTCGATGTAGGAATTTCTTATGAAGACGCCTATTTGAAACCGCTTGCGCAGAGCGTTCGGGAAGGGCTGGTTTCCGAGGACCTCATTGATCGCGCGGTGCGACGAATTCTCAGGCAGAAATTCAGGTTGGGTTTATTTGAGAAACCGTTTGTCGATGTGCAGCGGGCGGAAAAAATTGTTCACACAGAGGAGCATCAGGATGTGGCATATCAAGTCGCAAGGGAAGGTATTGTATTATTGAAGAATGAGAACGAATTGCTGCCTTTGAGCAAAGACATTAAGTCGATTGCGGTAATAGGCCCGAATGCCAACCACGAAAGGAATATGCTCGGGGACTACACATCGATAAACGTGACACAGGATATTATGACCATCCTCGAAGGCATAAAATCAAAGGTCGGCAAGAACGCACGCGTCAGCTATGTTCAGGGGTGTAATGTTATTGGTGATGACCTGAACGAGCTCAAACAAGCAAGTCAGGCTGCCGGCCAATCCGACGTAGCAATCGTTGTTGTCGGTGAAAATGAATGGCGCACACCGGGCAAGAAAGGAACCGTCGGTGAAGGGTATGACGCCGCGACTTTGGAATTGACCGGAATGCAGCAGGAATTGGTCAAGGCAGTCTATAACACCGGAACACCGACGATTGTTGTTCTTGTCAATGGACGGCCCCTGGCGACGCGATGGATTGCCGAACATGTCCCTGCGATTGTCGAAGCATGGTGTCCGGGAGAAAAAGGAGGCGCCGCAGTGGCCGATGTTTTGTTCGGAGACTACAATCCGAGCGGACATCTTCCCATCACAATTCCAAGACACGCAGGACAACTGCCGGTCTATTACAATTATCCTCCATCCAGGAAATACTGGCTCGAAAACGCGTGGGGAAGACCTTACGTCGATATGGCCCCGACCCCACTTTACGCCTTTGGTCATGGACTCAGTTACACTACCTTTAAGTACAGCAACCTGGAAATCACTCCAGGCGAAACCAGCCCCGGCGGCAGGGTTCATATTGGTGTCACTATCACAAATACCGGCCGGCGTGCCGGGGCGGATGTTGTACAACTTTACATCAACGATCCTATCAGTACCGTTTCGACACCTGTCAAAGAGTTGAAAGGTTTCAGGAAAATCCGGCTGGGACCGGGTGAGTCCGGCAGAGTTCAGTTTGAATTGGGGCCCAAACATCTGTCTTTGGTTAATCGTCATCTCAAGAGAGTAGTGGAACCCGGAGAATTCAAGGTGATGATTGGTCACAGCAGCGATGAAATTGTTTTGCAGGGCACTTTTAACGTTTCAGACTGATCCTGGCAGGCAAGAGTGGAAGAACAAACATCCTTGATAAGACAATTAATCCTGCCGATAATGGAGCTTACTATGGGAAAAAAGTGGCCGAGCGGATTTCCCGGCATTAACTGGTTGAGTAGGCAGGAGGAAGAGGCAGTCACTGATGTGGTGCGCAAAGGCGCTTTGTTCAGATACTATGGCCCCCAATCTCCAACCCACGTCAATCAATTGGAAGAATATGCATGCACGTTTTACGGCGTTCGCCACGCGCTGGCAGTCAATAGCGGCACCGGTGCCCTGTTTACGGCAATGTCTGCGCTGGGGATCGGCCCGGGAACAGAGGTAATTATTCCCGCATTCATGTGGGTGGCTACTGTAACGGCCGTGATTCAAAACAATGCCATCCCGGTCCTGTGCGAGGTGGACGACAGTTTCAATATGGATGCAGGTGATTTAGAGAAGAATATCACCGAACGCACAAAGCTCATCGCCGCCGTACACATGGCGGGCACACCATGCGACATGGACGCGATAATGCGAGTCGCCGAGAGATACAATATCCCTGTGCTGGAGGACTGCGCGCAATGCAACGGCGGCTCTTTCAAGGGGCGAAAGGTCGGCACATTCGGTAAGGTTGGGATGTACAGTCTCCAAATCAATAAGAATGTTACGGCCGGTGAAGGCGGACTCCTTGTCACCGACGATGAGAGACTTTATACCCGCCTCGTGGCCGCGCATGACCTCGGCGTTCCCTGGAAACAAGGCCTCCCCGACGAAACCGGCGAGGTTTACTTTTGGGGACAGGGCCGACGGATGGGAGAGCTGGCCGGTGCCGTCGCCAACGTGCAGCTCCACAAGCTGCCTCAGGTCGTCGCACACATGAAGGCCTCCAAGCAGCACATCAAAGATAAACTCGCAAAGAACAAAGGGTTCTCATTTCGCAGACTCAATGACCCCGATGGTGATACCGGCCCATTTCTCATACTCACATTCGATAAAGAATCGCATGCCGTCCGTATTACGCAGCATCTTACGAATGGAGGTATTGAAAATGTCTTCCACCTGTCGGAGTACGGCTTGCATATCTATCACAATATCCGCTCACTGGTAGAAAAAGTTTCGCTCTCGCCGGCAGGCAACCCATGGTCGCTATCGCAAAATGCAGACAGCGTCTTTGAATACGGCAAGGGAGCATGCCCGACGAGCGACGACCTCTTCGAGCGCTCAGTCATCATCACCATCCCTTCGCGGCTTACAACCGAACAAGAACGCCAAATGATACAAGCCATCGGAGACGCCGTCGTTGATACTGTGACCAATTAGTGTTTTCGTCTTTGCAAGAGAGTCTCGATGAAACTGAACAATCTTGATTACGCGGTGTTCATCCTGTACATGGGTGTAATCGTCCTCATCGGCTTCTGGGTTGCCCGCCGGGAGAAAAAAACATCCAAACACTACTTCCTGGCCGGCAATACATTGCCCTGGTTCGCTATTGGTATGTCGTTGATTGCTTCGAGCGTCTCGACCGAGCAATTTATTGGCGAAGTCGGATTCGCCTACCGTTACGGCATCGCCGTGGCGAACTGGGAGTGGAGCGTCTTCCCGGCCATGACGGTGATGATAGTCTTCTTCGTGCCGTTCTACCTGCGAAAACGCATCAGCACGATGCCCGAATGGCTGGAACACCGCTTCGGACCATCAAGCCGATTTACCTTCGCAGTCATCACTATCCTCTCCTACATCTTCATCAACTTAGCCGGCGTTCTGTTCGCAGGCGGCCTGGCCCTGCATGCTATCTTCGGCGTGAACCTCTGGCTGGCCATAATCGCGTTGGCGGTTGTCGCCGGGGCGTACACCGTTGCCGGCGGGCTGGCTTCGGTTGTCTGGACCGACCTTTTTCAGGCAATCCTGCTCCTGGGCGGCGGTCTGCTCGTCTTCTTTCTCGGCCTGCACGAAGTCGGAGGCTGGGAGGCAATGCGCGGTACAGGCGACCGTGCACATCTAATCCTCTCGGCCGACCACCCCGAACTGCCCTGGACCGGCATACTCGTGCTAACTGTTTCGACGCATCTTTGGTACTATGCCACAAACCAATATATCAATCAGCGGGTCCTCGGCGCCAGGAGCGAGTGGGACGCTCGCGCCGGCGTCATCTTCGCCGGGTTCCTTGGAATATTCCTGACCCTTGCCGTTTGCTTCCCCGGTATTATTGCCTATCGGCTGTTCCCGAACATGGAAAACCCAGATCAGGCCTATCCACGACTTGTCAGCCACCTGATCGGCCCCTTGGGATACGGAATCCGAGGACTGGTCTTTGCCTGCCTGATCGGCGCGATCATGTCCACCATCGATTCACTGGTCAACTCATGTTCGACCGTCCTGACCATCGACTTCTACCAGCGCCTTTGGAAGCCATCCGCTACCGAGCGCGAGATGATACGCGTCGGCCGTTACACCGCTGCAGCGGTTCTGGTGGTCGGAGTGTCCTGGACCCCTGTCGTCGGCCAATGGGAAACGCTGTTTGGCTATTTCCAGGAATGCTGGTTCTTCATGGCCGTGCCTATTATCGTGGTTTTTGTCTCGGCTCTATTGTGGCCCCGTTCGAATAACTTTTCTGCCACTGCCACTCTGCTGTTGTGCATACCCATGACGCTGTTGCCGGCCACACTGAAATTTCTGCATTTCGATGTCAACTCATTCGTCCTTGCGGGTATACTCCTGATTCCTATTGTCGCATTCCATGTGGCAATGAGTTACATGCGAACGGCCCCCGAGCCAGCCAGGGTAAGTCAATGGATCTGGAAGCGACACATGCTCTTTCTGCCGACCGGGGAGAAAGTCGGTTCCAATCCATGGTACAAGAACCTTCTTCTCTGGTGGGCCATGGTTGCCGCCGCCTATGTCGCTATTTATATAATCTTCTGGTAGCCGGCGTGGCCGAGGGACTTAGATGGAGCGTCCGATGGGGTGTACAGGCTGGCGGTCTCAGACCACTCTAAGGCGACTTTTCGCAGGGGATCGCCTCGCTCGGGGCCACGCGTTCCGCGAAGGGTAGCAGTCTGAACGTCCGGTGCGGTTCGTCTTGATACCAGAAAGCCACGCTGATGTAGTTGTCCCGGCTCGGTTGCGGTGGTTTCGGATCCCCATGTCGGTCTCCTTTGTGGTTGTGTTATCCCGAAACTTCAACGGGGCTGCTGCTCTTTGTCTCGTCGGCTTCAGGGCGGCTTCCATGAGAGGCATCACGCCCGGCCGTCAAAGCTTCCCTAGTGAACGCCATTTCGCCAAATCGATATCCGCCCGGTCATTCCATTCCCAAATGTTGTTGCTCCCGCCTGCCACGGCTGCCTTGGGTACGCGGAAGATGACGCTTCCGGAGTAGCGGTTGAGGCGAAAGAGAGGGCCTTGGTATTGAGCCTCCGCTTGGGTCACTGGGATTGGCCCCCAAGACCCGGAGGCGTCCTTGTAATCGCGATTTGGGAGCGTCGTAATGGTCGCCGCGCGACCGGCGCTACAGGCAATCGTGTTGTTTTCGACTACGATCCCGACCAACCCGGCTACCGGGGCGTTTTTGCTCCCCTTCCCCTGGTTGGCGGGGTTGATACCGCCTCGATCCTGATACTGGCACAAGATTCCCCCGCCGCCATCGATGATCGTATTGCCGTGTATCCAGGTCTTGGAGGAAAAGGAGTAGGAGACCTTTGTGACCGGGTCGACGTACGTCCCGGCGGCGCAGGCGTTGAAGAGCATGATTTCGCCGCTCCACAGATCCGGGCCGGACTTCGGCGACTTATCCCAGGGTCGAAACGCAGCAGGAATCTCGCCGCTGAGTCCATCAAGGTCGTCGCGGCTGAACGTGCAGCCGGTGACCTCAACGCCCGCTGCCATCTCGATCGAGATCCCGGGCCGCAAGTTGTGGTGGAAGCTCGCGTTTTTGACGACGTTTCCATCCCACACGTAATCGAACCACAGGCCAAAACCGCCGTTGTGATCGTACTCGCCGCCGTCCACGAGCATATCCTTCACGCCCCAGAACTTGGTACCGCCGGCTTCCCACATGTAGTTGAATTTGCGATCCACGTTGTTACGCGTAGAGCGGCAAGTTAGGAGCCGCACGTTGCGCCCACAGGCCTTGACCCCGATCTGGCCGTTATCCGCAAAAAGGCAGCCTTGGGCGGTCGAAGCCGACCCGAGGCACGCCCCGCCCGCTCGGTTCGAGGTGAACGTGCAGTGCTCGAGCAGCCAGCCGTTGCGATCGGCCGGGTCGGATAGCGCACGCGGCCACCCCTGGCCCGAGTCTTGGACCATGACCGCGCATTCCTGATCGGCGGAGGAGTAGTTCCTGACCACGAGATTCCGCAAGGTGACCACGTACCGCGGTGCGGAGGCCGTGTAGGGAATCACGCCGACGTCATGGATGAAACACTTTGCCGTTGCATTTCCGCCGTCGAGGATCGCCCCCGTTTCGCCGACGAACACTGATCCCGTCTTTGGTCGCATTTCGCCGTTTCCAGTGTGTACGCCGGACTTCAAATAGAAGACAGTGTCGTTACCGTGCGAGTTGATCGCCTTCGCGAGGGCACCCTCCGCAGCCGGCACGACGACAGCCCCGACAGGCATCTTCGGGGCCAGCGTGGCGCCGTACGACCCGATGACTGGCTTCAGGGCGACGACGATGGAGTGGCCATCCCGCTTCGTTGCCTTGAAAAAGATCTCGGCTCCCTCCTTGATGCCCTGTAACCGCTCCCGGAGGTTCCTGCCGGATGCCCCGAGAAGCCGGGTATCCTCCACCAGTTGAAACTCCTCATCCTTACCGTCCACCGCCAAGCTCAGGATCCTACGTTCCAAGTCGATCTTCTTGATTTTGCCTCGCCGAGAGCCCTCCTGAGCTTGGAGAGACGCAGTACACAGAAGTAGAGCGAGCCCTACCGGAAACAGCCAACGATTCATGGGATTCTCCTCATATTAGCCGGAATAATCCAGCGTGATACATCGGAACGGACCGACGAAACGGGACATCTCGAACCGGAATAACGCACTGGGACATGTCGGAACGTTTCATATTCTCCTGCCCTCTTTTCGGGCCTGGTTGATTTGTTTTCTGCTGCGGTGCTGGTATTCTCTCAGGGTTTCGATTTTGTATTCTTTCAGAAGCTTTCGCACGCTGACGCCCGGTTTGGACGCCTTGAAGAGCCACCACGGGGCGAGGTCTTCTTCGCTAAGATTTCGCTCGACTTCTATCTCGCCGGCATGCTCTTCGAGCATCTTCTTGACCTTTTCGCGGTTGAAGTCGTGGTGGGCGAAGGCGCGGTCGAGGTCGAGCGTGGCGATGAACTGCTTTGGTCGGGGCTTTTCGATGCGGGGTGAGGTCTTGCCGGTGATGTCGATGATGTTACCGGCGCCGACGGGAACAATGTAGTAATGATAGAGGATTGCCATGGCGTTGAGGGGGGAGCCGCCGCCGTAGGCGCTCGGCCAAAAGACGATATCGACGTCCAGTTCGTCGCACTTCTGCCAGAGTTCGGGATAGTTCAAATCGAAGCAGGTCAGGATGCTTACACGTCCGAAATCAGTCTCGAAGGCTTTGACGCCCTCGGTACTAAGGTTGAGGCCTTCGCCCCAGAACACAAAGACCTTGCGATAGTAGCCAGCGACCTCACCCTTGCGGTCTATCAGGACGGCGGTGTTGTATTGCTTGTCGCCGGCCCGTTCGCGAATGGGACAGACGATGTATATATTGTACAGTTTAGCCAGTTCGGCGACGGCGTTTGTCGTTGGTCCGGGAATGGTTTCGGCGTTGGTGCCGGCGAATTCTTCGGGCAGGCAGGCGATATCGACGCCGTTCCGGCCGGCGGTATGAAGCTGGTCGATGGCCTCTTTTAGCTTGGCCTCGCGCTCTCCGCCGAAGCCGATGCAAATCGCCGCGACCTTGACCTGCTTTCCAGGAAGCTTGGCTCGGTCAAGCTGAGGAACGGGTTTTACGTCGGCTTGTTCGGCCGACACGAACGAGAAACAAGCGGCAATTACCAGAAAGCTCAGAAGTGATTTTCGCATTGTCATCAGGGCTGCTCCTATTCTTAACGAACATTTCCCATATAACTTCATAAACGGCATTTCTGCGCGCTTTGACACTTTTCCTGAGATACTCCTGTATAATTCAAGCCCTATAATCCGAAATTTGCTATTTTACTTCATAATCGGTACTCTTGCACGCCACACTGTTAATAATACCACAGTCTATACTGATTTTCAACTTACTTGCGTTGGCCGAATCGGACAACTGCTGCTGAGGAAGAAAATTTTTATTTCGGGACTTGGTTGAGCGTTTCTTTCTCGCTATGACACTGCAAATATGAACCGACTTCTTCAGGAGTCTTAAAATGATAACGCAAGATGACACTTCAGCAGCAGAAATCAGAGAAGCCACTCAGCAGTATGTGGCAAGTAATCGAGAGATTACAGTTACATGACTCTTGCACTGCGGTGAAAAATGTGGGATGATGTTTCGAGACTTGTGTCCGACAGACCATGGGATACACATATATGAATGGAGTAATATCCAGTAGGTTGTTGCGTTTCAACGCATCGGGTGACCTTGGCGGAACGGTGAACGGCAAGTCCCTAACAACGACCATCAAAACCGAAAGGCAATATCAACAAACTTATTTATACTTGGAGGCACAGTAAAATTATGAATCGACGTCAATTCCTTCGAAATGTCGCATTGGCGACATCCGCGCTGCCGTTGACGACGGCATCAGCGCAACCGCAGTCGCGCGCACAGGGCAAACCTAAAGTTGGCTGCCTGAGCTGGTGTTTTCACAGTCTGGGTCCCGCCGCGGACCCCGAGCCGGCCCTGGATATCATCGGCGAGCTTGGCTTTGGTGGCGTCGAATTGATCGTGACGGCACGTAGAGACCTCAAGGAGTTTTGGACGGACGCCAGGATCGATCGGCTCAACCAAAAGCTGCGGCAATACAAATTGCTTGTGTCGCAGTTCGTCATTTTCCAGCCGGTGGTCGAGGACCTCTCGAGCACGAATCGAGCGGCTCGCGAGCAGGCACTGGCCTACTTCGAGGCGGGCTGCCGGATCGGGAAGAAGCTGGGCGCGCCTATCATCAATATCGTAGCTCCCTGGGCTCGCGAGCTGAAAGGACCGACTGCGTATCTACCTCGCTACTACGAGATCGCCAAGCCCAAACCAGGCCAGAAGTATCACATCGACATCGCAGAGGGATTCGATTGGGACCAAGTATGGGACGCATACGTGGAGACTACCAAAGCCTGCCTGTCACGGGCGAAAGCCCACGGCCTGAAGTTCTCCATCGAGCAGCACACGCATTGCTTGGTCCCGGATGCAGCGTCGTTCCTGCGGCTGTGGGACCAGATTCGCGACGACGATCTGGGCTACAACCTTGACGCGGGTTGGACGCTGCTCCAGCGAGAGTACCCTCCGGTCGCCATCCATAAAGTGGGGAGGCACTTGATGAACGTACACATGCGCGATATCGACGGCCTGATGCGACAGTTCCCGGCGTTCGGCCGGGGCGTAATGGACATCAAGGCAATTGTCACGGCCCTCAAGCATGTCGGCTTCAACGGCTTCGCCTCCATCGAGCAGGACCGGCATCCCGGCGACCCCGACATGAGAGAAACCTGCCGCGAGTACCTGCAGATTATGCAGGAGTACATATGAGAATCTGTGGCGTCTATTAATCGGTTATATGTCATGCTAATTGAAGGAAATACTCATGTTGAAACACACATCAGAATTAGGTTTGTGCGTTGCGGCCATCGTAGTTCTGTCGGGCCTGGCCTGGAGCCAGCAGCAGATTGCCGTCGAGCATGCCAAGACGTTTACCTTTGACAATAAACAAAGGAGACAAAAATGAAAAGAAAAGCAACAGTATTATTAATTGCACTCGCTGCAATAGTATTTGTTGTTGGCGATGCTCAGGCAGCTTCCTGGTATGTTGATAATGCAGCGGCGTCTTCGGGGAACGGTCAGTCTTGGGCGGCCGCATTCAAGAATTTTTCCAACATTGTATGGTCAAATGTTCATGCAGGCGATGTCATATACATTAGCGGCGGGCCATCCGGAGGAACACAAACTTATACCGAGTCATGGTCCATAGTCGGCGTAAGCGGAGCCGCGGACAATCCGATTACCATTGCCGTGGATTCGGCCAACGCGAGCCATAACGGGACCGCAGTGTTCGATTATGATGCAAAAGGAGACACTGCGACTGCAGACGGTATTTTCTTTGCTAATAACAGCTACATTACTTTGACGGGGAATGTAGATGGACAAAATCACATCGCCTTCAAAAACCTGCGCAATATTATAAATCGCACGGTTTCACATTGCATCGTTGGTTACAATAATACAGGTATTATCTTCGATCATATAGACGTTACCAATTGCAATAACGGCATATCGGTATCTTTTACAGGCACGGGTAATGAAATACGGTTTTCAAACTTTACGCAAATTCGAGGTGATGCGGCGTTGTCGGTGGGAGCGGACGGAACCACCTGGGATGAAATAGAGATACATGATAATTACATCGAGACCTTAGTCAACAACACCCCGCCCCCGGGCCAAAGCAGCTACGGCGGGCCTGACGGCATCCAATGCTACGGCGGGATGTCCGCCTACAGAAATATCTTCAAGGTCAGCAACACGTCGGTGTATACCTCGTCGCAGCACCCGGATATGTTTCAACTTCAAGGCAACTACCTCAAGATATATGGCAATGAGTTCATCAACGTGGGGGATTCGCATATCGACTACGACTGCTATAACAACAGCACACCGCACGACGTGTGGATATACAACAATCTTTTCCACATCGTGCAGGTAATAGACCCCTATCCGGAATATTTCCGGTTATACAACTCCTCCAGCAACGCCATCACTTCCATCACCAACTTCAAGATACTCAACAACACCATGGTGGACAACATCGGTATGGACAATGGAACCCCTACCGGCTTTGTGACGATCCGTTTCAACGGATTCAATAGCAACCCCACCGGTTCGGGCAACGAAATAAAAAACAACATCTTCTACAACTGCGGCAACGGGTCGCAGTATCAGAATATCTATATCGCGGCCAGCTCCGGTTTTACCGATGCTTCGTTTTCTTTTGACGCCAACGTCTATTACAACAGCACCAAAGCTCCTCACATTTACTACAATGGCACCAATTACCAGGCCGCCAGTTGGATTGCGGCCAAAGAGCCGTACGGTAAGACCAGCGCGCCGACCTTTGTCAGTTATTCCCCGAACAATGCAAACAATAACCTGCATCTTGCATCAACGGATAATGTGGCAAAAGATACAGGGGTTTCATTGAGCAGTTATTTTACCGCCGACAAGGACGGCATCACCCGCCCACAAGGTTCTGCATGGAATATCGGCGCGTATGAATAAGGTTCTGGAACCGGTGCCCAAACCCAGACCGTTCCAACCGTGGACCTCATTCGGCCTGACGTCTCATGCTAAGCCCTTTCAACGTCCGTCGTTGGTACCGCTCACAATAAACTGCTGCGTTACGGGTCCTACTGTTTCATATTTCCTGCTTTTTTCGTATTCATTTCCCCATACAATATT
>Ga0315549_1004171_pt1 | contig 12369 bp, 16 predicted proteins | sample SalMarSW160200MG_FD_203101 | JGI IMG/M metagenome (GOLD analysis project Ga0315549, IMG submission 203101) | Salt marsh sediment microbial communities from the Plum Island Ecosystem LTER, Massachusetts, United States - Salt Marsh Sediment SW1601-200 ... | reverse complement strand
GAATACGCTACCAAGCGTTGGATGAAGAGAAACTGGTCAAAGAAGTCCTTAGAAGTTCCCAGATAATTAAAGGAGTCTCATACTACTTAGGTCATCCGCTCGCAAAGGCTGTTCTAGAGAAGTATGGAATTGAAGGAGTAAAGTTTGCCATAGAAAATCACCCCCCGCTCAAAGCCCAGTATTTTGCCAATCCACAGACGTATCTAAATTTATTAGAAAAACTGATACAGCCTAACTAAACAAAGGAGGTGAAATGAAGAAATGACAAAAAAAGTAAAAGGTGAAAAAGTGGCTGAAGGAAAAGATCTTGAACATTTGAAAAAAGAAATTGCACAAAAGGGAAAAGAAATTGAACAGTTGCAGAAATCAGTAGAAGAGATGAGAACACAAATCAAGGGAAGCAAAAAATCTGGCGAAGAAACAGAGATAGGCAGAGTGTTTGACGATGTTTCGGGGCTCCTTGATGTCGGTTTCAGCATATTTGGCGTATCGAATAAGGCTCAAGACAAAAAACCTAAAGGATTAAGTGCATTGGTCAACGACTTGAGCAAGTTGGCAGAGAAGTCTCAGACGTACCAAAAGAGAATTAACCTTGGAAAAGGGGCAGTAGTTGATTTTCGTGTGAACTCTCATCCGATAAGAGAATCTCATGCACCAAAGCCTGCAAGTAGAGTGAAGATAACAAGACCAAATAGAGAGGTTTCAAAAACGCATACGATATTGCCTCCAATAACCGGAACAATAAAAGAAAAGGAGCCAATTGTTGACGTTTTTGAAGAAGAAAACTGCCTAAGAGTGATGGTTGAACTGCCCGGCGTCGAAGAAAATGAAATAAATTTGAAGGCAGAGGAAAATACTCTAACAATAAGCACTAACACTTCAGCAAGAACATACTATAAAAAAGTGGACCTTCCAACTCTTGTCAAAAAGGAGACCATCGAATCCAGCTATCGCAATGGCATTCTAGAAGTGAAGCTAAAGAAAGCAAAGAACACTAAAAAGACAAAGAAAAACACATAGCACAAACGTACACTGATTATTGCGCGAGCAGCAAAAGAACAAAATCAACAAAGGTTCCTTTTATATTTGGCAATGCTACTTCCAGAAAAATGAATACTAAAGGCACACTAATAAAATCCTCTTCAAAAATTGTTAACATCCTGAATAAACGTCAGATTGGAGGAAACCAATTGAATAATGAAATAAAATATGTTCAGCTTGAAAAATTAGACGATATAATCAAAATGATGTCTACGTCAATGAGGTCTCCACCGCTCTACCACAAGGAAGTTAAAGGCGGACACGTTTACTTTCTCCCAGGATCCATGGCAATATACCTTGTCAAGGTACAGGAAAAAGTGGAAAATAAATACATTATTGTAGACACCCTTAAAGATAAGATTTCTTTCAGCGATGAGCTTAGCACCAAACCAAGCTTAATATACTTCACAATTGTGGAAGTCACTTCAGAGAACATCATACCCACGGATATACAGTAATTCTGTGGTACCATGCGTTAGGCTGTTTAGAAATTACGGTTGGTCGTGTGTTGTGGTATTTTTGGAAGGTTTCTCTGCCCGTTTTTCTTTTTTTAATAAAATATTCTGTTTCGTTTTGCTCCTGATTTTTTTATTAAACTTGCTGCTCTTTCAAAAGCTTAGGAAAATATTTTCGCCATTGAAGATGAACATACCTTGAAGTTGCCGAGCTGATATGTCCAATATTTACTAGGGTCCAGCCTCCATAAATTGACAAATCAAAACCGTCTAAACCGCAGAAATCGATTAGCTCAGTTGCTCGGATATGCCTGAGAGCATGTGCGCGCATAGGTAACAAAGCCTCAACGTCTGGCTTCTCTGGCATTCCCCAGTTTAGTCTGCAATCAGCTTTTTTGGCGTCCAGCTCAGCCTTTTGGATTAAAGCACAGATATCTCTCGTTCTGCAATGCGTTTTATGATGCGATTTTGCGCTAAAAGGTGTGATTTTTAGAGGTTAAAGGTTCCAGAATTTTTGTGGCGTGTTCTAGTTTGGTTTCGATGAGGTTGCTGCGGCTTCTGTTCTGCTGTTTTGCTTCATTGTCGATGCGTTCTAAAAGTTTTGAAGAAATGTAAATTGTGATCGCTTGTTTACGCATATTTTATATCTGATTCTGTTTAAATATATTTTTTTCTGTTAAACTGCATTCATTCCATGGTGTATGCGTAGACGACGAAGCTAGCAGCAACTGCAAGCGACATTAGAATCAAAGCAGCAATGCGCGTGCGTGTGCAAGGCATCTATTTATGGTTCGATCGAGTATTTCGGGATCTATGGGTTTCATGATGTAGGCGTGGGCTCCCAGGTTTAGGGCGTCTACGGCATTTTGTCGGGTTGAATATGCGGTGATCATTATGTTCATTTGAGTAGGATGTTTTTCTCTAAAAATCCGCAACACGTCTATGCCTGTTATGTCTGGTAGCTTTAGGTCTATGAGGGCAACGTCAAAGAAGTGTTCTTCTGCTTTTGTAATCGCTTCTCTTCCTGTTTTTGCGGTTTCTGTCTGGTATCCTTTTTCCTGAAGAACGTCGCTTAGAGTTTCTAACATGTCTTCGTCGTCGTCAACTATCAGAAGGCTCGCTTTTTCTGGCATGTTTAATTCACCTGTTGAATCAGACGCGTGCGTGACAGTAAGAATATTCAATGCCTAAATTATAATAGTTATGACATCTAGGTACTAATCTCTAGTATTTATGATTCAGATTCAGAATAAGAACATTTCATCTACACGCACAGATTAGCCTTTGTAATACGAGATCCCGCGAGTTATTCCAACAGATATGGCCGTGCAGACAATCGTTACTGTTATGTTGCCTTGACTTGCGATATATGATAGGTCAGCATCCATCCCGTTGATCACTGCCATGACAGCCGATAACTTGACTTTGAATTAAAATCCCATTTCGGCTTTTCAACCCTTTCCACTTTCAAAGTATGAACTTAATTCAGCTTTAGTATCCTCGGATCCTCAGCCTTTTCGAGCGCTAATACCATGTCAACCAATATTTTTCGGAATTCTTTAGAGGAAATTATGTCATTTCTATCTCTTGCGATGTTCACGAGCATAGGAAGTAATTTTTTCACATCTGGTTTTTGGGGCATTCCCCAGTTTAGTCGACAATTAGTCTTTTTTCTCATTTTAGGTCAGGAAAGCGGTTCATTTGTCGCTGTGGCAACGGCTATTCTAAGTATTGTCTCAGTGTTTTTGGGAGCCAAATACAGAAAGTTGCTAAGTAGGGGTAGGCTCTTCGCAGAGCTCCTAAATGACATTATCGTAGCCGCTGAGGACGATAAAGTTTCGGAAGAGGAGTTTCAGAATGTTGTTGCTGCCTCGAAGCTGGTTGCTGCTGATGTGGAGGGCGCCTGATGAGGCACGTTGTGACTGTTCTTGGGCTGTTTTTTTTGGCTGTTGCAGCAGTTTTTGAGCCTTTGCTGCTTTGGGGCTATGTTGGTGGTGGCGTAGTTCTTCTTGCAGCGGTTTTTGTGTATAGGCGTCTTGCTGCGGGGCGTCAGGTTGCGCAGCCTCGATTTGAAGCCCGTGTTTTGGGTGTTGGGCGTATGCGTAGGCTTGTGAGGCAGGCGAATGTGAAAGGTGAAGGGGTTTGGCGGTTTCTGCCTAGTACCAAGGTGATTGCTTGTTTTGTTGCTGTTTCTGTTGTCTGCTTGCTTGTTGGTGCTGCGATAGGGGCTAATCTTGTGCGGATTCGCAATGTTGGAACTATCAGGGCTGTTGGGGTTCAGGTTTACGCTGATGCTGGGCTTACGACTGTGCTGACGGAGATTGCTTGGGGTACGTTAGATCCGGGAGAGTCACGAAACTTCAATGCGTGGATCAAAAATACGGGTAATGACGCGCAGACGTTGACGATGCTAACTGAAAGTTGGGTTCCTGCGGCTGCTCAAAATTCGATTAGCTTGAGTTGGAACTACAATAATGAGGTGATTCAGTCAGGGGCTGCTGTTGCTGTGACGTTCACGTTGGCCGTGAATCCGAGCATTAACGGCGTGGCTAACTTTAGTTTTGATATTGTTGTTCAGGGTGTCTCCTAATGCGTGCTTTGCTGAAGCGGTTTATGTTGCTTCCGAGGTGGCAGCGGGATCTGATCCGCGAGGATATGGAGACTGCCTTCGAGAATAGAATCAAGGTGATGGAGAAGATTAACTGTGGCATATAGTACGACTGATGCTGTGAAGCCTATTCTGCAGATTGCAACTGAAGACGTCACTTTTGATACTGAACTTGAAGCTTGTATCGCTTCCGCTGACGCTCTGATTGATGGTTTGCTGAAGAAGTCGGATTTGACTGTTCCGGTGAGTGTCCCTCAGCTAATTGTGGACGCTAGCTGCTATTTTGCGGCTTGGCTGTTCCGTCACCGTCGAGATCCTGATGCTGCTGAAGTGTTTTGGGTTGAGGCTCACAAGTTTCTGGATATTTATGTCGAGACTGAGGAGGACGTCGCGTTTGTGGTGGGATCTGATGATTGAGGTTGATGTGTCCACTCGTGGCCTCGAGTTTGATGAGGTTGCTAAAACATTTGACAAGGAGCTCAGGAACATGCTTGTGGAGCGTCTTGCTGAGGTTGCCTATGCTGAGGCGTTTTATGGTGCTCCATGGAGGACTGGGAAGCTTGCGCGGTCAATCGTCAAAGAGGTTGAGGATGGAGAGGCGAGGATTATGGCTTTGGCTCCCTATGCAAAGTTTGTGATTGAGGGTACGGCGCCTCATGAGATCCGTCCAGCGAATGCGTCTTGTTTGGCGTTTAAGGCTGCTGGCGGGGACATGGTTTTCACGAAATTGGTGCGGCATCCGGGAACTAAGCCTAACCCGTTCTTGGAGCGGGCTGTTGAGAAGGCGCGGGACAGGGTTGAGGGGCTCTTCGCAGAATTGTTTGCGGAGTTGATTGGTGGGGGTTTGCTGATTCGGAAGATTGTTGGGAAAAGGGCTTTTTTCAAGACTACTGCGAGCGGTTATGCTGTTTTGGGTCAGTGGCGTCAGGTTGATTGTGCTTTAGGGGCGTGATTTTTTGGGTAAGGGGAAGCCTTGGTCGGTTGGGCAGGAGAAGCAGTTGAGGGAGCTTGTTAAAGCAGGTAAAACTGTTGATGAATTGGCTGGTGAATTGAAAAAGAGTCCGGGTGCAATTAAGAAGAAATTGCGTAGATTAGGTTTAGAAGTAGTCGTCCCTATTGAAAAAAAAAATTCACGGGACGACTACTACTTCTTTTCGTCTTGTTATTCCTGATGATCTTCCAAGTGTTGAGTATCAGCTGCGTAAATTGGCTGGGGCGTTAGATGCTCTGGAGAAGGGGGATCTTGACAAGGTTGATGTTATGCGGCTTGGGCGTCTCATCGCTGGTGTGGACAAATACAAGGAGTTGTACGCTGCGTACGTGGGTTATCGTGAGATTGAGCAGAAGGTTGATTATGCGATTGAGTGGATGAAAAAACGTGACGAAGAACGCAAGAACTTGGTTCGGGTCAAAGGCACAACAAAATAGGACTGTTTTTGATGAGCAGTTCCAGGGTGAGCAGCTGATCGAGAAGCAACATACTGAGTTGCTTGCGAAGGATTATACTGAGTTTTGTCGGCAGCAGCTAGGGTTTGAGCCTTTCAGTTACCAACAAGAGCTAATCGATCTATACAAGCAGTATCAGTTTGTTGCTGCGCGTTGGTGTCGGCAGTCTGGAAAGAGTTGGATTGCGTCTGGGTTGCTGCTGGATGATGCAGTCAATAATGATGATTGGTATATGGCGGTTGTTGGTCCCTCGTGGCGCCAAACTAAGCTGAATATTAGGCGGATTAGCATGTTTGAGAAGCGGCTGCCTAAGAAGTTGTATCTGAAGCCTCAAAAGACGAAGCTGGAGTTTTCCTCCGGCAGCATAATTGAAGCGTTCCCGAATAATGCTGATACGATTCGTGGTCATACTCTGCATCGGATTTGGTGGGATGAAGTCAATTTTACTGCTGATGATGTAGATTTGATGGATGCGATTTTGTTTGCTTTGGGGACCACAAACGGGAAGCTGCTGGCTACGAGTACTCCTTTCAACTCTGATAGTTTGTTTTGGAAGATGTGCAATCACAAGGATTACTCTGATTTTGCTCGGCATCATGTTAGTTGGGAGCAGGTTATGGCGCCTGATGGTCCCTGGAGCAAAAACTTTCTGGAGAAGATTAGGCGGCAGTTTGGGGAGGACCCCTCTAGGTGGCGTCGGGAAATGGAGAGTGAGTGGTCTGAGGACCAGAATGTGTGGATACCGCAGAGCTTGATTGCGCAGTGTATTGGAACCGAAAAGAATTGTGGGGAGGATCTGCAGCCGTGGAATCCGGATAAGGGTTACAGGGGAGACCTCTTTGCTGGGTTGGATTTGGCGCAGACTCGGGATTACTGTGCTTTCGTGGTTTTGGATCGGGTGAATGATCGGCTGCTGCTTCGGCATTTGAAGATTTTTCAGCAGCCAACTAAGTATGCGACTGTGATTGGCTATATCAAGGCGTTGCAGGACAGGTGGGAGGGCTTCCAGAAGCTTCGTGTTGACTTCACGAGGGAGGGACCAAGCATTATCAGCGACATGGAGGAGGCGGGGATCAGCAATGTTGAGGGTGTCCATTTTAGCACTACACGGAAGAGCGAGATGGCTAGTTTGCTGAAGCAGCGTATGATGAGTCAAAGGCTGTTTTACCCGTTTTTGACGTGGGAAAAGCCGTACCGTGGAGATATCTGCAGCGAATTGAATGTGGAGCGTTTTGATTTGCGTAGGGACGGCGCCATATCTTTGTCTCATCCGAATGGCACGCATGATGATGTTTGGTGGGCGATCGCACTTGCAGTTTACGCGACTGTTGAGATGAAGCAGTTTGAGTTGGAGGCATTCAAGTTTGGTTAGGCGCAGAGAATACTTCCGAATCCGCAGTTTTGCTCGAAGATATGACAGGGAGTCAGGCAAGTTCACCTTCAACATCGCTTATGAAACAAAAACAGACATCACAGACCGCACTGTAGAGGTAGCTGAAGCCTTCGGTTTGGGGATCAGTGACTTTCAGAAGCATGTCATTTATGATGATGTAGAGCTTGAGACCGGACCAGCTGATGTTGTGTATTTGACTGGAGACAGCGGATCAGGAAAGAGCGTGTTGTTGAAGGCTGTTGTTGGGGATCTGAAGCCGCAAGAGGCTGCTAGGATGTCTGATGTAGAGGTTGACCCTGATAAGCCGCTCATTGGCACTGTTGGAAAAACAACTGAAGAGGGCGTGAAGCTGCTCTCTAAGGTGGGGTTGAATGATGCTTTCCTTTTTGTTAGGCGTTACAGTCAGCTAAGCGATGGACAGCGATATCGTTACAGGTTAGCTAAGTTGATCGAGTCGGGAGCTCAATGGTGGATCATGGACGAGTTTTGTGCCACTTTAGATCGTGAAACTGCTAGGATCGTTGCCTATAATGTTCAAAAGCTGGCTCGCAAACTCGGCAAAGCTGTAGTTACAGCGACAACTCACACAGATCTCCTCGAGGACTTCGCTCCAAGTGTGCATATTCATAAGCGGTTCGGCAGGGAAATAGACATCAAATATTACCCAAACAAGCCAAGGTCTCAGTGCAGTTTGCTCGAGGAAATGACTGTTGAAGAGGGATCTTATGAGGACTGGAAGGAGATTGCGTCCTTTCATTATCGCAGCCATAGGGTCGCTTTTTTGCAGAAGATCTTTGTTTTAAAGCGTAAGGATCGGGTTTGTGGGGCTGTTGTTTATGTTTGTCCCATGAGTGCGGCTCCTTGTCGAAGCAGGGTTCTAAAGATCGAGAGCATGAAGGAGCTAAACGAGAAGTTAGCCAGAGTCGCCCGGGTTGTTGTTCACCCAAAATACCGGACTATAGGCGCAAGTGTAAAGCTGTTCAAAGAGTCTTTGCCTCTATGCGGGAAACCAAACGTGGAGATGATTGCTGTCATTGCACGGTATAACCCGTTTGCGGAGCATGCTGGAATGACTAGAGTCTGCGAGTCTAAGCCGGACAAGTCGGTTCTTGGGGATGTGGCTGAACTCGAAAAATTAGGGTTTACATCTTATTTGTTGGCTGTTCCTGAAATCAACAAGCGGATGCTAGAGGGGAGAGTCCCGCAGGTGAAGGAGATCCTCAGTTGCTTCAGTTATCCCTACAACAGGAGAATTGCTGGGGAGCATGGAAACTTCACAATTAACGACTATAGGAGATGGCTGAAAAAAGCGGAAAAAGATGATCTCGCCCATGCACTTACGTCTCGCACAGCTGAACCAATCAAAAGTGTATCTGTTCTGGAAATAGTGCGCGTAAGCAAACGCCAATACTTAGTATAGTTTGGTCATTCATTCAAGACCAACTTTATGCATTATTCCAATTCAGATTCTGAGCGAGGCTGACTGAAAATCAATAATTCAACTTCCTAAACGATTTATAGACTATTTGTTTTAACGTGGCATATGCAAAAAGAAACGCTCATGTGCGACCGCAATTTCGTAAAGCTTCTGCTGGAAGCAGTGGATGAGGGGCTATCTTCGCTGGGCGATTCCCCGAAGCAGGCGATCTATTTCTATCTGAAAAAGGAGTTCAAGCTTGATAAGCGAGACATTCCTCACAAAATAGAGGAATTCGCAGATGCGATTGAAAAAATCTTTGGGCTTGGAGCCAAATTTCTTGAGATTCTGATAATGAAGCGCCTTTATGAAAAAGTTGGACATATTTTTGAATACAATCAAGAAATGAAGGACTTAGTATTCACTGAATACGTGGAAGCGGCCAAGAAAAGTTTTGAGAAACAGGTAAAGTTGGTTCAATAGAAATGAGCAGTAATTTTGCCTCATTCCCATCATACAGCTTTTTAGCCTTTCTCGCTGCACTTTTGACAGTTGTCTTCGGCTACTTGTTTTATAAAGATAGAGACAAACGCAAGCTAATGTTCATGCTGGCTTTCGCCTCCCTCAGCTATCTACCCAAGCTGCAGACCGGATGGGAAAGCATACAGGCTGTAAAAAATTTGTGCCATTGGCGTGCTGTGCGCGCGCAGGAGAAATGTGGATGTTAAAGCGCGAGGATGTTCAAAGTTCGGTTGAAGGCGCTTACGCCGAAAAGAAAAGAGCAGAAGAGGAATTGAAGGAATCTGAAAAGAAATTCCAAACGTTGTTTAACCTTCTGCCGGATCCTGTGATTATTGTTGATGGAAAGGGCAATTTCTTGGCAGTTAACGATAGAGTGGAAGAAGCGACTGGTTTCAAAAGGGAGGAGTTGCTTGGAAGGAAGTTTCTAAGGACAAAAATCGTGACGGCGAAAAGTAAAGCCATTATGATAATGAATTTGGCTAAAATAATGAGGGGAATGCAAGTAGCGCCATATGAAGTTGAAGTGCTTACAAAAGACGGAAAGAAATTATCATTCGAGGTAAATGCAACAAAGATTGAACATGCAGAAAAATCCGCAGACATAATTATATTCAGAAACACGATGGAACGCAAGCGGATGGAAGAAACACTGCAGAGGACGGAGGAGAAGTTTAGGACAAATTTTGAAAACACCTCTGATGTTATTGCTTTGGTAGACAAACACGGCAAGATACTCGATGTAAACAAGAGGGTTGATGAGTTCTTCGGTTACAAGCGAGATGAGATAATAGGGAAGAACTTCGTTAAGCTTGGACTCATAAGTCTGGAGGATATGCCAAGAATACTTGAGCTTTTCATAAGTACAATCCGAAAGGATGACGCCCAAGAAGTGGTGGAACTGGAACTAAAGCATAAGAACGACAATAATGTTTTCGTAGAAGTGGGCACTCGCTTCATCAAAAATAAGGGAAAATTAGAAGGCGTTGTGAACATTTTTAGAGACGTCTCCGAGCGCAAGCGGATGGGTGATGAGCTCAGACGTTACTCTGAACGTTTGGAGGAGTTGGTTGAAGAAAGAGGGAGGGAGTTAAAGGAGGCGCAGGATCGGCTTCTCGTTTCTGAGAGGTTGGTTGCTATCGGAGAATTAGCTGCTATGGTAGGTCACGACCTGCGAAATCCACTAACAGGCATCTCTGGCGCCTCATACTACTTGAAAAGGAAGCTAGACTCAAAAACAGACACTAAAACGAGGGAGATGCTGGATCTCATTGAGAAAGGCATACGATACTCGAACAATATCATAAATGATCTCCTAGAATACTCGGGAGAGATATGGTTAGAGCTAAGTGAAACTACTCTGAAACAGATCATTAAGGAAGCGTTGTCTCTAGTTGAGGTTCCAAGGAACATCCGAGTGTCAGAGTTGATTGAGAACGAACAAAAAATAATGGTTGACGTGCAGAAAATACAAAGAACCTTTCTGAACATCATCAAAAACGCCATTGACGCTATGCCAAAAGGCGGCAAACTCGCAATAAAAAGCAGAAAAACAAACGGATACTTGGAAATACTCTTCACCGACACTGGAACAGGCATGCCCAAAAACGTTTTGGAAAAACTTTGGAAACCGCTCTTCACGACAAAAGCGAAGGGAATGGGGCTAGGCTTGGTCATCTGCAAACGCTTCGTGCAGGCCCACGGAGGCAACATTTCCGTGAAAAGCACAGTTGGCAAAGGAACCACCTTCACAGTAGCGATTCCCATCAAGCCTAAACCAAAAGGAGGTGAATGACCATGGATAAAACAGCAAGAATCCTTGTTGTCGACGACGACGAAAGCGTAAGAAAAGTCCTATCGTTGATACTGGAAGAAGAAGGATACGTTGTTGACACTGCAGAAAACGGAAAAGAGGCAATAGAAAAATCCGAGAGCAAATTCTACAACCTCGCATTGATAGACATTCGTCTCCCAGACATGGAAGGAACAAAACTGTTAACTGCAATGAAAGAGACAACACCGAAAATGGTTAAAGTAATCATTACGGGATACCCTACTCTCAAAAACGCCGTCGAAGCCGTGAACAAAGGCGCAGACGCCTACATACTCAAACCATTCAACATGGACAACGTTCTAGAGACAATCAAAGAACAACTGAAAAAACAGCAAAAAGCTAAAAAATACAGTGAAGAAAACGTCACAGAGTTCATCAAAACACGAGTAAAAGAAGTAACACAATAAGCGACACATACCCTTGGCCTTCCCTTTTTTGGTAGCATAACATCATTCATTTTTTGAACAAATAACAGAGTTTAGGTATGCCTTTAGTGAAGTATTTTGGAAATCTTCCCCATTCTTAGTCGAACTCTTGTTTTTATTAACATAAATTAATCAGCACTTTTAGGACCACTTTTAAAGTCATGGACGCGCTTCTGGGATTTTTTAACTGAGTAATTTCAAAAAGGTTCTTTTTTCACGGTTTTTTTCGCCAAAATAGCTTAAATTAGGTTTTTTGGCTTTGAACTGAAACGGCTTTCAAGAGCAAACAGAAAAAGAAATGTTGGCGCAGGCCACCCCTTCAAGCTTTGCCTCTTTGTGGTAAACCGTATGTGGAGATGATTGCTGTGATGGCGCGTTATAATCCGTTTGCTGAGCATTCGGGAATGATTAAGGTCTGCGAGTCTAAACCTGACAAGTCGATACTTGCAGCTGTGGCTAAACTCGAAAAACTAGGGTTCACGTCTTATCTTTTGGCTGTTCCAGAATACAACACAAAGGTGCTGGATGGAAGAGTTCAACAGGTGAAAGAGATTCTCAGCAGCTTCAGTTATCCATACAACAGAAGAATTGCTGGAGCGCATGGGTGCTTTACCAACGGAGATTACAGGATATGGTTAAAGAAAGCTAAGAAAGAGGATCTTGCTCAAGCGCTTACAAGACTCTCGCAACTTAACCAATCAAAAGTTTATCTGTTCTGGAAAAGAACGCGAGAATGATAATTGCGTGCGTGGGAGTTATTGAAGTTGAATCGCTGTTTTTTCGCTTTTGCCTGTTTTAGGTATGGTCATGGTGAATTGTGCTCCTTTACCTAAAGTGCCTGTTTCTTGGATGGTCCAACCGTAAACATTGCATATTTTTTTTATCATGTACAGTCCTAAACCTGTGTTTTTTCCGTAGCCTTCCTTGAAGATCAGCTCTTTCTCATCTTCTGGTATGCCAACACCGTCATCTTCATAGATTAGTTTCAAACCGTCTTTGCTGGTTTTATGGTGGATTCTGATTCGATTGACCTTTTCGCCGTGCCTTATCGTGTTATCGATCAGATTGTAGAATAGGGTGCCTAACAGCGAGTCAGCCAGAACTGATAAGTCCGTGCATTCATTCACCACTTCTATTTTACCCAAATCAGACAAAAGAGCAACTGCCGCATCAAAACTTTCTCCAACATCAACATACGACAATTCTTCTACACCCAACTGCTCATAAGTTC
>Ga0315549_1004162_pt1 | contig 12382 bp, 23 predicted proteins | sample SalMarSW160200MG_FD_203101 | JGI IMG/M metagenome (GOLD analysis project Ga0315549, IMG submission 203101) | Salt marsh sediment microbial communities from the Plum Island Ecosystem LTER, Massachusetts, United States - Salt Marsh Sediment SW1601-200 ... | reverse complement strand
TTATCGACATTGTGGAACCCACATCCAAGACGGTGGATGCGCTGATGCGCCTGCAGGTGCCTGCGGGTGTGGACATCGAGATCAAGCTGTAGTCATGATCGAAGGGCTTTTGGGCCGCAAGCTGGGTACGTTGCAGATCTTCGACCGCGATGGCACGGCGGTGCCGGTGACGGTCATTGAGACTGGTCCGTGCACCGTCCTTCAAGTGAAGACCAAGGACCGCGATGGCTATGAGGCGGTCCAGTTGGGCTTTGGCGTGCGAAGGCGGGTCAACCAGCCCATGAAGGGGCACTTCAAGGGTCTGGGATCCTTCCGCTACCTGCAGGAGTTCCGGGTGGAGGAGATCGGCCAGTGGCAGGTGGGCCAGCGGGTGAGCGCAGAGGTCTTCGAGCCCGGCGATCTGGTGGACGTGAGCGGCATCTCCAAGGGCCGCGGTTTCGCTGGCGTGGTGAAGCGCCACGGCTTCCGTGGCGGGCCCAAGACTCACGGCCAGTCGGACCGGCATCGCGCCGCTGGCTCCATTGGAGCCAGCGCCAGCCCCTCGCGGGTGCTCAAGGGCCTCAAAATGGCCGGCCACATGGGTGCCGTGAAAGTGACGGTGCGCAACCTAGAGGTGGTGGACTCCAATCCGGCCCGAGGTGTGATCATGGTCAAGGGCTCCGTGCCGGGGGCCAAGGACGGCCTTTTGAGGATTCGGGTGGCGCGCAAGCGGGCCGTGAAGCGCAGGGTGGTCGAGAGGAAGGCCGAGGAACCGCCAGCCGAGGAGCCGAAGGTCGAAGAGCTGCCGGCTGAGGAGCCGCCGGCCGAGGAACCGAAGGCCGAGGAGCCGCCGGCCGAGGAACCGCCAGCCAAGGAGGCGAAGGCCGAGGAACCGCCGGCTGGGGACACAGAGGGTGAGGATACGGAGGGCAAGGAGTCGTGAAGCTTCCCGTATACAGCGCCCAAGGAGCCAAGCTGAAGGCCATCGAGGTGGATGATCAGGTATTCGCCATGAAGCCTAACCTGGCGGTGGTGCATCAGGCCTTTGTGGCTCAGCAGGCCAATCAGCGGGCTGGCAGCGCCAGCACGAAGACACGGAGCGAGAAGCGGGGCAGCACCGCCAAGGTTCGCATACAGAAGGGCACTGGCCGGGCGCGTCAGGGGCCGATTCGTGCGCCCCACCGTCGGGGCGGCGGTGTCGCCTTCGGGCCTAAGCCTCGCAGCTATCGCCAGGCGTTGCCCAAGCGTATGAGGCGGCTGGCCATTCGCTCAGTGTTATCGGGCAAGGTGGCCGACGGCCGGCTGGTGGTGGTCAAGGAGCTGGCTCTGGAGAAGCCGCGGACGAGGGACATGGTGAGCGTCCTGAACAACATCGGCATCGAGCGCTCGGCTCTCATCGTCACCGGCGAGCCGGACCGCAGCGTGCACGTCAGCGCTCGTAACATACCGAAGGCGAAAGTTGTGCCCGCCGACTACCTGAACGTGCTGGACATGATCAGCCATCGCGATCTGGTGATGACGGTGGCGGCAGTGCGCCGCTGCGAGGCTCTGTGGGGCGGCGATCGCGTGGGGCAGCGGCGGCCAAGGATCGGCGTGGCTGCCGGCGGGCAGGAGGCGAGCTAGGATGCCCAAGGCCATTCACCCCTATGATGTGATTGAGCAGCCTCTGATGACTGAGAAGGGTAGCTACCTGTTAGCCGGGGACAAGTATGCCTTTCGGGTGGCCAAAGGAGCCAACAAGACTCAGATCAAGCAGGCGGTGGAGAAGGCCTTCGACGTGCGAGTGGTGGCAGTTAACGTGATGAACGTGAGGGGCAAGGAGCGCCGCTGGGGCAGAAGGGAAGTGGTCAGTCCCACCTGGAAGAAGGCTATTGTGACCCTGGCACCAGGGGACAAGATCGAGCTGTTCGAGGGTGTGTAGAGATGGGGATTAAGCAGTACAAGCCCACCTCCCCCGGCCGACGGGGAGCAACCGGCTACACCTTCGAGGAGATAACCAAGAGGAAGCCGGAGAAGTCTCTGACGGTGCCCGTGAGGAAGAAGGGCGGTCGCAACCGTCAGGGGCGGATCACTGTACGCCACCGCGGCGGCGGCGCCAAGCGGATGTTGCGCCTCATCGACTTCAAGCGGGACAACTTTGGCGTGCCGGGCAAGGTGGCGGCCATTGAATATGACCCCAACCGCTCGGCGCGCATCGCTCTGATCCACTACGCTAACGGCGACAAGCGCTACATTCTCTGGCCGGTGGGCCTGAAGGTGGGGGATACGGTGATGGCCGGCCCTGAGGCGGAAATACGGCCGGGCAATGCCCTGCCTCTGAGGAGGATCCCGCTGGGCACGGCGGTGCACAACGTGGAGCTGTCGTTGAAGAAGGGCGGCCAGCTAGTGCGCAGTGCCGGCGGTTCTGCCCAGGTGATGGCCAAGGAGGAGCGATACGTGCTCGTGCGGCTGCCCTCGGGGGAGATACGCAAGATCCTGGCCGACTGCCTGGCAACTATCGGCCAGGTGGGCAACGTTGAACACAGCCAGATCAAGCTGGGCCGGGCAGGGCGTGCCCGCCTCATGGGGCGGCGGCCCAAGGTGCGGGGCTCGGCCATGAGCCCGCGCGATCACCCTCACGGTGGCGGCGAGGGCAAGTCGCCCATCGGTCTGCCCGGGCCCAAGACGCCGTGGGGCAAGCCGGCCCTAGGTTATCGCACCCGCCGCCGCAAGGGCAGCGACAAATACATTGTGCGACGTCGCCGTGGCAGGTAGGGGGTGAGCGTTGACCAGATCGACCAAGAAGGGGCCATTCGTGGAAGCCAAGCTGGCGAAGAAGGTGGAGGCGGTACAGCGGTCCGGCCAGAAGGCGGTCATTCGCACTTGGGCGCGGGCGTCCACCATCATGCCGCAGATGGTGGGCCTGACGATCGCCGTCTATGATGGGCGGCGGCATGTGCCTATCTTCATCACCGAGAATATGGTCGGCCACCGGTTGGGGGAGTTCGCGCTGACGCGTACCTTCCGTGGCCACGGTGGTCGGTCGGAAAAGTTCACGAAGGTGCGCCGGCGGTAGGGATGTAGTATGCAGGTGAGAGCCGTGGCCAGGAACGTGGCCATATCGCCCAAGAAGATAAGGCTCGTCCTCGAGCAGTTGCCGGGCAGGAGCACGACCGAGGTACTGGCCCGTCTGCGCCACATGCCGTCGCCTCATGCCAGGGTGGTGGCCAAGGTGGTGCGGTCGGCGGTAGCTAACGCTGAGAACAACTACCAGGTAGACCCCCGTTACCTGCGGATCATCGCCGCTTATGCTGGCGATGCGCCCGTGGACAAGCGATGGCGGGCACGCCCCCGCGGCCGGGCTTCTCCCATCCTGAAGCGACGCAGCCATGTTACGATTGTAGTAGAGGAGGTTGAAGGCTAGCATGGGACAGAAAGTTCACCCTCACGGCTTTCGCCTCGGCTATCTCTACGGCTGGAAGAGCAGGTGGTTCGCCGAGAAGGCCTACACCGCCCTTCTGCACGAGGACCTGACTATCCGGCAGGTGCTCAGTCGAATGCTGATCGACGCTGGCGTGTCCAATGTGGAGATCGACCGCAACGCTAACCAGGTGACGGTGACCATTCACACGGCGCGGCCGGGTATCGTGATCGGCCGCGGCGGCCAGCGGGTGGATGAGGTGCGCAAGGAGCTGGAGGGGCTGACCGGTCGGCGCATGCGGGTGAACATCGTCGAGATCCGCATGCCGGAGATGGACGCTGCCCTGGTGGCCAGGGCGGTGGCGGATCAGCTGCAGCGGCGAGTCTCGCATCGGCGGGCGATGAAGCAGACGGTGGCCCGAACAATGCAGCGGGGGGTCGAGGGCATCAAGATCAGGGTGTCGGGGCGTCTGGGCGGCAGCGAGATGTCGCGCACGGACATGGAGATGGTGGGGCGAGTGCCTTTGCACACGCTGAAGGCGGACATCGACTACGGTACCGCTGAGGCTCACACTACCCTCGGTCGCATCGGCGTCAAGGTTTGGATTTATAAGGGCGATATTGTGCCCGAGACCAGGGAAAGACCAGAGGAGGAGGAATCCCCCTCGCCGAGCGCTGGGGAGTGAGTGGCCATGCTGCAGCCTAAGCGGGTGAAACATCGGAAGGTTCATCGAGGCCGCCGCAAAGGGAAAGCCAATGCCGGCAACAGGTTGACGTTCGGCGAGTTCGGTCTTCAGGCGCTCGGACACACCTGGATGACCGCGCGCCAGATAGAGGCGGCCCGTCGCGCTATCACCCACCACATCCGCCGTGGAGGCAAGGTGTGGATCTGCGTCTTCCCGGATAAGTCTGTCACTAAGAAGCCAGCGGAGACACGCATGGGTAGCGGCAAGGCTGCGCCCGACCACTGGGTGGCGGTGGTCAGGCCGGGGAGGATTCTGTTCGAGATCGCTGGCGTGCAGGAGGATGTGGCACGGGAGGCCATGCGTCTGGCTTCGCACAAGCTGCCTATCCCCACGCGGGTGGTGGCTCGCGAGGCGACGGTCTAGGGGGTAGCGGTGACAAGGGTTAATCGAAGGGCTGATGAGATTCGCCACCTGTCCGATGGCGACCTGGCCAAGGAACTGGAGGAGGCGCACCGCCGTCTCTTCTCCCTGCGCTTGCGCTGGATGACCCGCCAGGAGTCCAACTATCGGCTGCTCAGACAGATTAAGCGCCGGATTGCTCGGCTGAAGACCATCCAGAAAGAACGGCAGTTGGTCGCCCAGGCGACCGCCGAGAAGGAGTAGGATGGCGAAGGTCCGCCACGGTCGTCAGAAGACCCGTGTAGGGGTGGTGGTCAGGGACAAGATGGCCAAGACGGTGGTAGTGGCAGTTGGTGCCTTGAAGCGCCATCGCTTGTACAAGAAGATCATGCAGCGGGTGACGCGCTATAAGGCCCACGATGAGGAGAACGCCTGCCGGGTGGGCGATAAGGTGCTCATCGTGGAGACGCGGCCTCTATCGCGGGACAAGCGCTGGCGGGTGGCCGAGATCCTGGTTACCGCTGCCCTGCCTGAGGAGGAGAGAGCCATCATCGACGAAGAGGTGGCTGAGGAGTTGAGGGAACTGGAGGAGATAATAGCTCCTGAAGCCCCGCCGGCAGAGGGGGAGGCGGTAGTGGCCGAAGAGGAACTGCCAGCGGCCGCTGAGGAAATCGAGGAGGCGCCGCTGCCGGAGGAAGAGGCTGAGGAGGCGCCGCTGCCGGAGGAAGAGGCTGAGGAGGCGCCGCTGCCGGAGGAAGAAGCTGAGGAGGCGCCGCTGCCGGAGGAAGAAGCTGAGGAGGCACCGCTGCCAGGGGAAGAGGAATCGAAGGCTGAGGAGGAAGAGCAGCCTGAGAAGGAAGAAACGCAGGAATCATGATCCAGTCGTCTACCCGCCTCAAGGTGGCCGACAACACTGGCGCCCGCCAGATCATGTGCATCCGGGTGCTGGGTGGTTCACGCCGTCGCTATGCGCGCGTGGGCGACGTTTTTGTGGGTACGATCAAGCAGGCTGTTCCCGGCTCGCCAGTGAAGAAGGGCGAGGTGGTTAGAGCGGTGGTGGTGCGGGTTGCCAAGACCTACGGTCGTCCCGATGGCAGCCACATCCGATTCGATGACAACGCCGCTGTCATCCTGGCCGATAACCTCAATCCCAGGGGCACCCGCATCTTCGGGCCGGTGGCTCGCGAACTGCGGGAGAAGAACTTTATGAAGATCGTGTCCTTGGCGCCGGAAGTGGTGTAGCTATGGCCAAGATCAGGCGCGAAGACACAGTGCTAGTCATTAAGGGCAAGGAGAGGGGCAAGACGGGCGTGGTCCGCCAGGTGATACCTCGCCAGCGGCGGGTCATTGTCACCGGCGTGAATATAGTGAAGCGTCACATGCGGCCGCGCGACCAGCGTCCGGGCGGGATTATCGAGAAGGAGGCGCCCATCCACGTATCCAACGTGATGGTCATCTGCAAGAACTGCAACAAGCCAACGCGGGTGGGATTCCGCTTCCGTGATGGCGGTGGCAAGGTGCGCTTCTGTCGCCACTGCGATCAGCCCCTGGACTAGGAGTAATAGCGATGGCGCCTAGGCTCAAAGAACGATACCGAGAGGAAGTGGTGCCGGCTCTTGTCAAGGAGTTCGGCTACAAGAACGTGATGCAGGCGCCGCGTTTGGAGAAGATCGTGCTGAACATGGGTTTGGGGGAGGCTCTCCAGAACCCGAAGGCCCTGGACTCGGCGGCTGAGGATGCGGCTACCATCACCGGTCAGAGGCCAGTAATCACCCATGCTAAGAAGTCTATCGCGGCCTTTAAGGTGCGCAAGGGGATGTCTATCGGCCTTACGGTGACGGTGCGGGGGGATCGGATGTACGAGCTGTTCGACCGTATGGTGAACGCTGCTCTGCCCCGCATTCGTGACTTTCAGGGTGTTTCGCCCTATTCCTTCGATGGACGTGGCAACTACAGCCTGGGCATCAAGGAGCAGTTGATCTTTCCAGAGGTGGACTACGATAAGATCGACCGCATTCGCGGCTTTCAGTTGACGGTGGTAACCACTGCTAGGAGCGATGAGGAGGGCAAGCGGCTACTGGAGCTCTTGGGCATGCCCTTCGCCCGTAGCTGAGCCTGCTTGGCGGCAGGCAGGGCAAGGAGGGAACGTTGACCCGTAAGGCCCTTTACGTCAAGGCCTTCTACAAGGAACCGAAGTACAAGGTGCGGCAGGTTAATCGCTGCAGGCTCTGCGGGCGGCCGCGGGCCTATATGCGCCGGTTTGCCCTCTGCCGTATCTGCTTCCGCGAGCTGGCGCTAGAGGGCAAATTGCCCGGGGTCAAGAAATCGAGCTGGTAGGGAGTGATAGACATGGTGACCGACCCTATTGCCGATTTGCTGACGCGCATTCGTAATGCCCTGGTGGCCAGGCACGAGTCTGTTCAGTTACCGGCTTCTAAGATGAAGATCGCTATCGCGAAGGTGCTGAAGGAAGAGGGCTTTATCAGGGACTTCGAGGTGGTGCCTGAGGGCGTGAAGAAGACCGTCCGCATCGACCTGGCTTACAGCGGCAGGAAAGAGCCGACTATCGGCGGTCTGCGGCGGGTGAGCAAGCCTGGTCTGAGGGTGTATGTGCAGAAGCGGGAGATCCCGCGGGTGTATGGCGGCCTGGGCATCGCGATTCTCTCTACCCCTCAGGGTGTAATGACTGGACAGGAGGCCTGGCGCCGGCAGGTGGGAGGCGAGGTCCTCTGCTACGTGTGGTAAGGGATAGGGGGTAATGTCTCGCGTAGGCCGACAGCCGATAGTTGTTCCCTCGGCGGTGAAGGTGCAGATCGAGGGTGCCCGGGTCATTGTAACCGGCCCCAAGGGGGAGCTCAGCCGCCAGTTTCACCCTGACATTGGCATTCGCCTGGACAATGGCGAGCTGGTGGTCAGCCGACCGAGCGACCGGCCTCAGCATCGGTCGCTGCACGGACTCACTCGTAGTTTGCTGGCCAATATGGTCGCTGGCGTCAGCGAGGGCTTCACCAAGGTGCTGGAAATGCGCGGGGTGGGCTATCGAGCCCAGATGCAGGGGCAGAAGTTGGTGCTTCAGGTGGGCTACTCGCGGCCGGTGGAGATAACGCCGCCGTCTGAGATCACCCTGGCGGTGGAGGGCACCAGTCGGGTGATGGTGCAGGGCATAAGCAAGGAACTTGTGGGCCAGGTGGCAGCCGATATTCGTGCTGTGCGCCCGCCCGATCCCTACAAGGGCAAAGGCATCCGTTATCAGGGCGAGAGGGTCCGCCACAAGGCAGGCAAGGCGGGCAAGGTTATCAAGCATTAGTCATGAAGGGCAAGAAGACAGCGCGAGCAGCCCGAGTGCGTCGACACCGACGGGTGCGTCAGAAGGTGGTGGGCACGCCTCAGAGGCCACGTTTGTGCGTGTTTCGCAGCCTTAAGCATATCCACGCTCAGGTGATCGATGATGAGGACGGCCACACGCTGGTAGCTGCGTCCGACCTAGAGGCGGACATCCGTCAGCAGGGCAACGGCAAGCGCAAGGCAGAGGTGGCCAGCCTTGTGGGCCAGCGATTGGCCGAGCGTGCCCTGGAGAAAGGGATCGGGACGGCGGTGTTCGACCGCGGAGGCTACAAGTTTCACGGTCGGGTCAAGGCGCTGGCTGATGCCGCTCGCCAGGGCGGGCTCGTTTTCTAGGGACGGGGAGAGATGTCTAATCCCAGGAAATACATAGCCACTGCCGCGAAGATCGACCCGCTGGAGTTGGAGTTGGCCGAGAAGGTGGTGTTCATCAACCGAGTGGCCAAGGTGGTCAAGGGTGGCCGCCGCTTCCACTTCACCGCCGTTGTTGTGGTAGGCGATGGCCAGGGCCGTGTAGGGGCGGCTATAGGCAAGGCCAAGGAGGTGCCCGAAGCCATCCGTAAGGCTACCACCGTAGCCCGCAAGAACCTGATAAGGGTTCCCATGAAGGGAACGACTATCCCCCACGAGGTGTGGGTGCACTTTGGCGCTGCCAAGGTGCTCATGAAGCCGGCGCCGCCGGGCACCGGCCTCATCGCTGGCGGGGGCGTGCGAGCGGTCTTGCAGATGGCGGGCATTCGGGACGTGGTGGCCAAGTCGCTGGGCAGCGACAACGCGGTGAACGTGGTGAAAGCCACCATGCTCGGTCTTTCTCAGATGAAGGACGTCAAGTCGGCGGTGGCCGGCCGTCGTGCTCTGGCTGCCGTCGAGACGTAGGGAGCGATGGCCAAGCTCAAGATCACCTTGAAAAAGAGCGTCATCGGCTACGCGCCGGACCAGCGGGGGACCATCCGCGCGCTGGGGCTGCGGCGCTTGGGCCAGGCGGTGCAACATAGCGACTCGCCAGTTGTGCGTGGTATGATATTCAAAGTGCGCCATCTGGTGGAGGTGGAGGAGGTCGGCGAATAGGGATGCAAGCCCACGAGTTAAGGCCGCCTAGAGGCGCTCGGCACAAGCGAAAGCGAGTCGGCCGCGGCGACGCCAGCGGTCACGGTAGTCATTCGGGGCGCGGCTCGAAGGGGCAGAAGGTGCGTTCCGGCGGCGGGCCTCGCTTGGGCTTCGAGGGCGGCCAGACGCCTCTCATCAAGCGTCTGCCGCGACGGCGGGGCTTCACTAACATCTTCCGGGTGGAGTATGCGTCCGTGAACGTGAAACAGTTGGAGCGCTTTGAGGAGGGCACGGAGGTGACGCCCGAACTCCTGCGCGAGGTAGGAATCATCAAGACTTTGAGACAGCCGGTGAAGGTTCTGGGCGACGGCGAGATAACCAAGGCCCTGATAGTGCGGGCCCACAGGTTCTCGGCGGTGGCCAAGGGGAAGATCGAGGCGGCTGGAGGAAGCGTCGAGGAGGTAGCGCATGGCGCGAGCGCCCACGGTCGCTAGGCCGCGGCTTCTTCAGGCCGTCATCGACGCCTTCCAGCAGGCGGACGTCCGGCAGAAGATTGTATTCACTCTGGCACTGCTGGTGGTGTTCCGCTTTGTGGCCAACCTGCCGCTTCCAGGCATCGACAGGGATGCCTTGTCGGACATTTTCGAAGGGAATGCCGTCCTTGGCTTTCTCAACATCTTCAGCGGGGGTGCCCTGCGGAACATGAGTGTCGCTGCCCTGGGGGTCTACCCCTACGTGACGGCCTCCATCGTCATGCAGCTACTCGTCCCCATAGTGCCCCAACTTCAGGCTTTGACGAAGGAGGGGGAGCAGGGCCGCCGCCAGATCCAGATCTACACTCACTATCTGACAATACCCATGTGCATTGTCCAGGGCTACGGACAGCTTTTCCTTATCAACAACCTGGGCGGTTTCGGGGGAGAGACGAAGATCGGTCTTACCGGCGATGCTTTGATACCCACTCTTTCCATGATCACCACCATGACGGCCGGCACGATGTTCCTGGTCTGGCTGGGCGAGCTGATCAGTGAGAAGGGGATTGGCAATGGTATATCGGTGCTCATCTTCGCTGGCATCGTCGCCAACATACCGCGGATGATCTGGACCGAGGTCTATACCTCGACGGCGATGACGGGCGTTTTGATGCTGGTTCTGTTCATCATCTTCATCCTCGGGGTCATCGTCTTCTTCCAGGAGGCCCAGAGGCGCATCCCGGTTCAGTACTCGCGCAGCCTGTTCCGGGGTGGGCGGATGTACCGGCAGTCGGGTCAGACGCACATTCCGCTGCGGGTGAACTCGGCAGGGATGATCCCTCTCATCTTCGCTTTTTCCATCGTCATCTTCCCAGCGTATGCCGCCAGCATGTTCGAGTCATCGGACACCGCCTGGATAGCGAACGTGGCGGACAAGGTAAAGGGGGTCTTCGATCCCTCAAGCTGGGGCTACTGGGTCTTTCTGTTCTTATTGGTAGTGATCTTTGCTTTCTTCTATACGATGGTTATCTTCCAGCAGCAGAACCTGGCGGAGAACCTGCAGCGGCAGGGGGGCTTTATTCCCGGGATCCGGCCGGGGCGCCCTACGGCGGAGTACATTACGCGGGTGCTCATTCGCATCACCTGGGCTGGTGCTCTCTTTCTTGGCTTTGTTGCGGTGATACCCTTCGTTGCTTCGGCCCTCACGGGGGAGCAGTCTCTTAGTTTAGGCCGCGGAGGGGGATTATCCCTGGGTATCACCAGCGCCGGGTTGATTATCGTGGTCGGTGTGGTGCTGGACACCATGCGCCAGTTGGAGGCCCAGTTGCTGATGCGTCAGTACGAGGGCTTCATCCGCTAGGGGGTGGACGAGGGCCCTTGTACGTTATTCTTTTTGGTGCTCCAGGCGTTGGCAAAGGAACCCAGGCAGCAATTCTGGCCGAGAAAACGGGTTTGGTGCACATTACAACAGGGGAGCTGTTCAGGGAGGCTATAAGACAGGAGACGGAGCTGGGGAAGCAGGCTAAGGACTACTACGATCGGGGTCAGTTGGTGCCCGATCATCTGACTATCGCCATGCTGCTAGAGCGCCTGTCGCAGGGCGATTGTGCTGGTGGCTGCATCTTGGATGGCTTCCCTCGCACGCTGGAGCAGGCGACTACTCTGGACGAGGCCCTGGCGCAGGAAGGCGGGGCCATCGATAAGGTTGTCTATATCCAGGCGCCGCAGAACGAGCTGTTGAGCCGTCTCTCCGGTCGGTGGAGCTGTCGTCAGTGCGGCAGCGTCTATCACGAGCGGTTCCAGCCGCCGCGCCAGGCGGGTCGCTGCGATCAGTGCGGCGGCGAGCTGTACCAGCGGGAGGACGATAAGCCGGAGACGGCGCGAAGGCGTCTGGAGGTCTATGCTCAGCAGACGGCGCCCCTCATCGACTACTATCGGGCCAGGGGCAAGCTGGCGGAGATAGACGGCGATAAGTCGGTGGAGGAGGTTGCTGGGAGTCTGCTGGCGGTTGTGGAGGATCCCTAGGGAGGAGCGCACGAGAATCTATGCCTATCGAACTGAAGGGGCCCGAGGAGATAGCCGTGATGCGCGAGGCGGGCCGGGCTGATGCTGAGGTTTTGGCTATCCTGCGGCAGGAGATTCGGCCGGGGCTGATGCTCAAGAAGCTGGACGACATTGTGCGGCGGGAGTTCGCTAAAAGAAAGGTGGTTCCCACCTTCCTGCACTATCAGGGCTATCCGGCGCGCGTTTGTGTTTCTGTGAACGATGAGGTGGTGCATGGCATACCCGATAGGCGCGTCCTTCAGGAGGGCGACATTGTGAGCATTGACCTGGGGGCCACCTACAAGGGTTTTGTGGGCGATGCCGCCATCACGGTGGCTGTGGGGAAGATAAGTCCCGTGGCTGAGCGCCTTGTGAGGGTAACGGAAGAGGCGCTCTGGCAGGGGATCAAGGCAGCGAAGGCTGGCGTCCGTCTGGGGCAGATTTCGGCGGCTATTCAGGCTCACGCCGAGGGAAACGGCTTCTCTGTCGTGCGGGAGTACGTGGGCCATGGCGTCGGTCGCAGCATGCACGAAGAGCCGCAGGTGCCTAACTTCGGCCCGCCCGATCGGGGGGTGCTGCTCCAGAAGGGCATGACCCTGGCCTTGGAGCCGATGGTCACGGCGGGCAATTGGCAAACCAAGAAGGATTCGGACGGCTGGACCGTGCGCACAGCCGATGGTAGCCTTGCCGCTCACTTCGAGCACACGATAGTGATCACGGAGGGCGAGGCGCAGGTGCTAACGCTTCCCTGAGGATGCTGGTAAACTATCGGGGGGTGATTGGTCGGCGGGCCGTTTATGGGTAAGAAAGAGGCCATAGAGGTCGAAGGCGTAGTCAAGGAAGCGCTGCCAAATGCTGTGTTTCGGGTAGAGCTGCCCAATGGGCACCTGGTTCTTGCCCACGCCTCCGGCAAGATACGGGTACACTTCATCCGCATCCTGCCGGGGGATCGAGTGCTGGTAGAGCTGTCGCCATACGACCTCACTCGTGGTAGGATTACCTATCGGCTCCGCT
>Ga0315549_1004161_pt1 | contig 12384 bp, 12 predicted proteins | sample SalMarSW160200MG_FD_203101 | JGI IMG/M metagenome (GOLD analysis project Ga0315549, IMG submission 203101) | Salt marsh sediment microbial communities from the Plum Island Ecosystem LTER, Massachusetts, United States - Salt Marsh Sediment SW1601-200 ... | reverse complement strand
CATAATACAGGACCTATTCCTTCTGAATGGTATTCATCACCAGGACTCTTACCCTGATGATTTCTTGCAAAAGATAAATGATCTATTGGATGCCAATCCTGAGTAAGAATAATTTTCGCATTTAAATTATTAAATTTTCCACCTAACCTATTTATCTTTCCAATAATTTGATCTCCTTCTGATACTGGTAAAGCACCTCCTGCCATAAAATCATATTGCATATCTACAATAAGTAAAGCATCATTTTCATTTATTATAAGATCTTTCTCTATTATTAATTCCTTAATATCCATTCAAATCACTATCCAGTTAATCCTAAAGCTGCATATAAGAATAATTAAAAAAAGATTATGGACAAATTAAATTATTTTTCAAATTATTTATAACTCTTTTTTTTAATCTTATTTAAATTTTTTACTTCTGAGCAACATTATTTTATTTTTTATTAATAATATTTCACTAAATATAATGCAATTTAAAATTCTCAATATCTATTTTATGAATTATACTTAATTTTTAAGTAAAATTAATCCTAATGCTAAAATTTTATAGGAATAAACTTTTTTATAAACATAAAAAATATAAATATTATTTTTCAAAAAGTGATTTTTATGAAAGCAAAACATAAATTTTACCTCTTATTGGCATTATTTCAAGTAATTCTTGCTTTTACAGTATTTTTCTCAGCTGGAGGAATAATTACTTTAGTTTCAGCACAAGAACCAGGTTCCTATGAATATTTTAATTCTGCAACATCCGCAGCATTAGCAATAGGTGCAGCATTAGCCGTTGGTTTTTCTGTTATTGCGAGTGGTTTAGCTCTTAAAACAGTAGGTACAGCAGCTATTTCTGCTTTATCAGAAAGAGAAGGTACTTTCACTAAAGCATTTTTAATAGTTGCTTTATGTGAAGCCTTAGCTATTTGGGGATTAATTGTTGCTATATTACTTTGGACAAAAATACCAACTCCGCCAGTATGAGCTTTAATGTAATATTTTAATAAAATTAATTCTTGAATAAGAATATAATTTAATTTTAAATTTGGTGACTTAGAAACGAGTGTAATTGTTCCCTCTTATGCTTACACATATATTAAAACTGGTTTTTTAAAAAAATTAATAATGGACTCTGAAGACTTAAATAAATTAGAATCCATCAATAATATTAGTGAATTTATTAATTTTATTAAACCATATTATCCTGATCTCAAAATTGATAATTTTTTGATTGAGGAAATTGAAAAAGAATTATTAAACATATATATTAAACTAATTGGCAGGATAATATCTTTTTCACCTGATAATATGAGATACTTCTTGAAAGATTATTTATTAAAATATGAAATAATGAATATAAGACAAATTATATTGGGAACAATAATAGGTATGAGTATAGAAGAAAAAAGAAGAAATGTTAATTTTTTAGTCCAAGAATATTTAGATAATACAGAATTTATAGAAAACTTAATTAAAATACATAATCTTGAAGAAATTCAGCTTTATTTAAAAAATACTAAATATAATGAACCTATACGAGAAGGTTTGACAAATTTTAGAAATACCAATGAAATTTTTGTATTAGAATCATTTTTAGAACAATTATATTATAAAAATTTTAAAAAAGAAAGAAAAACTCTGAATAAAGTAGAGAATTCGATGATTACTTTATATTCAAAATACATAACCGAAATATATAATATTAAGATAATATATAGAGGAATTTTAAACGATATTGACAGATATTTATTATCACAATTTTTAGTAAAGAGTTCTCTTTTTTTAGATTATGATAAAACCAATTCTTTATTACATCAAGAAAAAATCGTTAATTTCTTTGATTTACTAAATCAGTTTTTAAAAAAACCTATGGAATTTAAAAGTATCTTTACATCCCTAAAACCAAATTTAGAACATCCAATGTGGGAAATTGAAGAATCATATAAAAAATACTTTTTTAAGAAATTTAAATTAAAATTTGATAAAATTGATTATTCAACTATTTATCGAATTTTCGAATTATTAATAAAAAAAGAAAGAGAAATAAAATATTCAATAATTCCAAATGTAATAAGAATTCTTCATGAAAAATACAAAATTTTTAAATAATTAAATCTAAAGAACAGTAAAATTGGTGATAATAAATGGATATATTTGATTGGATAAAAGATATTGAACAAACATATGAATCATTGATAGAAAAAACAAATGAAGAAATTGAAGAAGAATTAGTTCATCTTAAAAATAAAGAAGAAGCAAGTATAAAACACATTTTAAATAAAAAACAAGAATTCTTAAATAGAATATCGGACGAAATAAAAAAAAAAATTAACATAGAAATTTCAAATTTTGAAAATGAAATAAATAAAAAATTAGAAAAAATGACTCAAGATTATAAAAATAATAAAAATAAAATTATACAAAATGTATTTAAAGAGTTGGGGTTAAATTTCTAAAAGTGAACAGCAAAAAATCCATATAATTGGTTATAATGAAATCACAATATTAATGTCCTTGTTAGGAATAGAGGGAACAACTATAAGTTCTCATAATGAATTTATAGATATTTTTAATAAGTTGATAAATAATCCTTCAATTAGTATTATTTTTATTTCAATGGACTTACCTGAGAATATCATCAATTATCTACTTAATTTTAAATTAAATCATATTCGACCATTCATTTTCTTATTACCTAGATTGTTTCAAAAAGAAATAGACGAAAAAAGTATTTTTTTAAAGAAAATATACAAAACAATTGGAAAATTATTAATTTAGATGTGATAGAAGATTCCTGAAAAAAAAAAATTGAAAACACAATTTGGAGAACTAGGAATTTATTTAATAGAAAAAGCAAAGAAAGAAATTAAAGAAAAAAATCAACAAATGCTTTTTCTGAAAGCTGAAATAAAAAAAAAAAATAGTGATAATTTCGAAAATAAATCTCAAAAGTTGAAAAAAAATTATTTAAATCAATTTAATAAAGAATTAAACACAAATTTATCATCAACTCTTTTAAATAGTAAAGAGAGAATTTTAAGATTCAAAAATAAATTGATTAATGAATGCATTATCGATTTACAGAATGAATTAAAAAAAAGAATAGAAAAAAATTATTCGGGTTATTCTCAATATCTATTGGATTCTATTAGTCAAGTTTATAGAAATAACAAAAATATGTTAAAAAACTCTATTCTTTATTTTAATGAGAGAGATTATGCATATTTAAACAAAAATTCAGAAATTATAGAGAAAATTACAAAAAAAAAAGGAAAAAAAGAAATTAGCAATCAAATTACTTTAGGAGGTTTTATTTTACAAGAAAATGATGGAGAAATTACTTTTAATTACAATTTATCTAGCATCATTTATGAGAACCGGGATCTTATTGAGATTCAATTTTCTGAGCTAATACCAGATTCTGAGATAAAAGATTTACAGAAGGAATTTGAATTATTTGTTAATAAAAAAAAAGAAGAAATTAAAAATCATTTGATTAAATATGACAAAATCTAAATCTTCAAAAATAGGTTATATTTCTGGAATAAATGGTTCATTGATAAATGTTAAAGGACTTGAAAAAATAGTTAGATTACATGATTTAATTAAAATTTCTAATTCAAATATCATAGGAGAAATTATTCAAATTTATTCAGATAGAATTGTTGTTCAATGTTTTGAGAATACCGATTATTTAAAATTATATGAAGAAGTTGTTTATCTAGAAGAACCATTATCTATGGAATTAGGTCCTGGATTATTATCAAATGTATTTGATGGAATTCAACGGCCTCTTGATAAAATATATGAGATTGAAAAAACATGCTTCTTAAAAAGAGGAATTAATATTCCTGCTCTTTCACGGGATAAAAAATGGCATTTCAAACCATTAAAAAAAGTGGAAGATGAATTAAATGCTGGAGATGTTATTGGTACTATTGAAGAAACATCCACTATCATTCATTATATTTTAGTACATCCTAACATAAGAGGAAAGTTAACATTTATCCAAAAAGAAGGAGAATATACAGTTTCAGAAGATTTATATAAAATAAAGATACAAGACAATGAAAAAACATTTAATATGATACAAAAATGGCCAGTAACCAAAAGCAGACCTTATTATAAAAAATTGACTCCTGAAGAACCTTTAATCACCGGACAAAGAGTTATAGATTTATTATTCCCAATCGCGAAAGGAGGTACGGTAGCAGTTCCGGGGGGATTTGGGACGGGAAAAACGGTGATACAACAAAACTTGGCTAAATGGTGTAATGCTGATATAGTAATATTTATAGGTTGTGGAGAAAGAGGGAATGAGATAGCAGACGTATTACAACAATTTGGAAAATTAATCGACCCTAGAACTAAAAGACCTCTATTAGAGAGAATTGTTTTGATTGCAAACACTTCAAATATGCCTGTATCTGCTCGCGAATCAAGTATTTTTTCGGGAATAACCATAGCAGAATATTTTAGAGATATGGGGTATGATGTAACCCTTCAAGCAGATAGCACCTCTCGTTGGGCTGAAGCATTGAGGGAGATTTCTGGATTATTAGAGGAAATGCCTGCAGAAGGAGGGTATCCTGCATATTTACCATCAAGACTTTCTAGTTTTTATGAAAGAGCTGGAATAGTAGAAACCATAGGAAATGATAATTTAAAACATAATAAGATTGGCTCATTGACTGTAATTGGTTCTGTTTCTCCTCCCGCAGGAGATTTTAGTGAACCAATAACATCTAACACTAAAAGATTTGTTCAAACTTTTTGGGCGTTAGATGCTGAACTAGCTTATGAAAAACATTATCCAGCAGTAAACTGGCTTGAGTCTTATTCTAACTATCCCAGATATATTCGGGAATGGTGGAGTAAAATTGATATAAATTGGTCAGAAATAGATTTAGATTGGTTTGAATGTAGATCTCAAATAAATGAAATTTTATCTAGAGAAAATGAATTAAAAAATATGACCCAATTAGTTGGAGAGGAAAACTTACCTGAAGACCAACAACTAGATTTGTTTATAGCAGATTTAATTAAAGAAGCTATATTAATTCAAAATGCGTTTGATAACATCGATACTTTTACAAACCCAACAAAAATTATTGCTTTAGTTAAAATTATATTGTTATTATATAAAGAATCCAAAAATCTCATAAAAGAAGAGTTTTTAATTAAGGATATAAGAACTTTTAATATAATTGAAGATATTTTAAGAATTAAAAATACAATTCAAAATGATGAAATCATAAAAATAGAAAAGATCAAAAATAGATTAATAGATGAGTTAAACTCTTTAAAAAGAATACATGGTGTGGTTGGTAAATAATGACTGTAAGTTATAGCAAAATTAATCAGATAATTGGACCTTTACTTTTTCTAGAAAATAAACACGACGTTCATTATGGGGAAATTGTAAAAATCATTATGAAAGATGGTGAAATCAGAAATGGGCAGGTTGTAAAAATAGATGAGAAAATAATTTTAGTTGAAGTATTCGAAGATACTAAAGGGATCTCTCCAACGAATGCGGAATTATTTTTTACAAATGATACTTTTAAACTAAACATTTCAAAAGATATGTTGGGTGGTACTTTTAACTCATTAGGAAAACCTATTGATATTGAAACAAAAAAAATATTGGATATAGATATAATCCCTGAAGTAAAAAGAGATATAAATGGGATGCCAATAAATCCATATAGCAGAAGATATCCAAATAACGTAATCCAAACGGGAATCTCTGGAATTGATGGATTATTTACATTAATTCGAGGACAAAAACTTCCTATATTTAGCGGACAAGGAATTTCACATAATGAATTAGCAGCCCAAATTGTAACTCAAGCAACAGTATTTACAAAGGAACCCTTTCTAATAATATTCTGCGGAATTGGTATCATCCATGATGAGGCTATTTCTTTTATTGAAAAATTTAAAATGAGTGGCAATATACAAAATATCATTTCATTCATCAACTTTGCTGATGATCCAGTAATGGAAAGATTAATTATACCTCATGTTGCTCTTACAACTGCTGAATATTTTGCCTTTAATAAGAATATGCATGTTCTTGTTGTTTTAATTGATATCACCAATTATGCTGAAGCATTAAGAGAATTATGTTTAGCTAAAGAGGAAATCCCAAGTAGAAAAGGGTATCCTGGGCATATATATACCGATTTTGCTAGAATTTATGAGCGAACTGGTTTAACTAATGATTCAAAAGGATCAATTACACAAATTCCAATATTAACTATGCCCAATGACGATATAACTCATGTTATCCCTGATACTACGGGTTATATTACAGACGGCCAAATCGTATTAAGTAGAGATCTTCAAAAAAAAGAAATATATCCTCCTTTTCAAGTTTTAGCTAGTCTCTCTAGATTAATGAAAGATGCAATTGGAAAAGAAACAACTAGAGAAGATCATGCAGATATAAGTTCGCAATTAATTTCATCATATTCACAAGCGTTAGATATAAGAGATCTAGTATCGATAGTTGGTGAAGATAGTCTAAATATTGAACAACACTCCTTATTAGAATTTGCAGAGGCCTTTGAAAACAATTTTTTAAATCAAAGTCTTGAAGAAAATAGAAGTTTTCAAGAAACTCTTGATATCGCTTGGAAAGTTCTCTCTATTTTACCTCAAAATAAATTAAATAGAATTCATACAAATCATATTAATCAATATTATCGAAGAGGTTGATATTAATTAGCTTTAGAAAAATAAAACCTACAAAAACTAATTTACTAAAATTAAATAAAAGATTATTATTTGTTGAAAAAGGAAAAGAATTCCTAGATTATAAAAGAACAGAATTAATACAAGAAATAAGAGAAATTTGGGAATTATATAAAAAGCAGAGAAAGAACTATTATAATCTATTTAAAAAAGTAATGTTAAAATTAAATCAAACTTATATGGACCAAGGTAAAAATAGTGTTATTTTAATCGGTCAAATTGGAAAAATTCAATATTCTCCCCATATAAATCTAAAGATCATAAAAAAAAAAGGAATTCTTGTTCCAAATATAGAATTTGAATTAGAACAACTTAAGAAACTACCCCCCTATTCACTTGCAAGTACTAGTAAATATCTTGATGATTTAATGATTCTATTGAAAAAATTCTTTGGAGAATTAATGTACCTTGCTGAATATGAAGATTTAATGATAAGATATGCTTTTAATTTTCAAAAAATCAACAGAAGGATACAGGGGCTTAAAAATATCATTAAACCTCAAATTGAAGCAGATATTAAAAATATAGAAAAAATATTAGAAGAGATGGATAGGGAAAATTTTATTAGCCTTAAAAAAACAAAAGATTTAATAAAAAATAATGAATAAAATGATGTGGTATATTTAGATGACAAAAATGACCTTAATTAGAGCATTTATTAATAGTAAATATAAAGATAGTCTATTAATGGATCTTGCAAGTGAGAAAATAATTCATATTAAACCGAGAATAAAAGAAGAAATCAATGAAAAAGAAGCAACTAAAAGAAAGAAAGAGAAAAAAGAGAAAGAAATTGAAAAACACAAGCAAGAAATAAATGTATTGCACAATAATTTACTAGAATTATTTAATAAACTAAATCTAAGTCAATTGGATTTTCAAAAACTAAAAATTGATAAAGAAAAAAGAGAAAAATTTGCTGTAAAAGATTTATATGAATTAATTCATCACCTTAATGATGAATTAAACTTCTATATGGACCGTATCAATGAATTGGAAAGATATATAAATAAGGTGACTATTGAATTAGAAAATATTAATCTTATTAATATCTCATATACCTTTTTATCTAAAATTAATCTAAATAGAAGCAATTTTAAGTATCTTAAAAATTTTATTCTTAAAGTATATACCACATTCTCAAAAAATATCCCTAATTTAAAAGAGCTTTTTAAATCTCCAGATCTGCCGAATGTTTACCAATATGAAAAAATTTCTAGAGATAGAGTTGTTTTTTTTATTGTTTATCCAAAATCTTTGGAAAATGAAATTCTAGAAAGAATTAATATTATTCATGCTGAAGAAGTTCCTATTCTTAAAAAATATTTGACAACTGAGGGTATCAACTTTGATAGAATTAATAAAGAAATCGACTATATTGGAAAAACTTTAAATAAGTATCAAAATGAGTTTTTGAGAATAAAGAATGATAATATTTTTAAATTTGGAGCTTTAAATGAAGTTATTATAAGTCTTGAAGAATATAATTGGGCAGAAGACCAATTTATAGATGTTGCTTCTAATCGTTTAATGATAGAATTTTTTATTCCATCTACTTATGTTAAGAGGATTAGATTTGACTTAGCAACAAAATATCAATCAAAAATTATCCTTGATGCACAAGTTATCAAAAAAGAAGAATTAGTCCCTAAAATTAAAAAGCATCACAAAAAAAAAATCCCTGCTTTAAAGTCAGAAAAGAAAGAATTGGAAAAATATACGGATTTAAGAAAAGAAACTCCAACATTAATTAAGCATAATGCAATAATAAGACCATTTGAAACATTGACAAGAATGTATGGTATACCATCCTATTCTGAAATCGATCCAACACCTTTTTTATTTATTACTTTTCCATTATTATTTGGAATTATGTTTGGAGATATTGGTCATGGTTTAATATTGATCATTGCTGGTCTAATCGGAGGGATATTCGTTAGAAAACGTAAAAATATTAGAAATATTTCATGGATAATTTTTTATTGTGGATTATGGGCTTGTGTATTCGGTTTCCTATATGGTGAGTTTTTTGGGTATCAAGATATAATGGGAATTCCTCTTGAACCGATTAAAGTTTATATACCTTTTTTAGGGTTTGTAAAATTTTATAGTCCTTTAGATAATGTAATGACGATTTTTAAGATAACAATTTTAATCGGCGTATTTCATATCAATTTAGGTTGGACAATTCAATTTTTTAATCTCATTATTCAAAAGAAAAAATATAAAGCTTTTACAGAAACAATTATGAAAGTCCTATTTTTAGATTTTGGTGTTTATTTAGTGTTTGCTTATGGAATAGATCTTGATGCTTGGTTATCTGAACCATATCCTGTGCTATTACCAATTATACCTGCTTTATTATTGATTTTATTTAAACCCTTAGGAAAATTATTTAGGATATCTTATATGCGGGAAGAATCTTATGGAGCATTGATAGGTGAAGGATCACTAGATACTTTTGAGACAATATTATCCCTTCCGAGTAATGTGCTTTCCTATATAAGATTATTAGCTTTAGCATTAGCTCATATATCCTTAATGGTAGCTATAGAGGCAATGGCTGAAATAATTGGTGGTGGAGGTATACTTGTTCAAATCTTAATTGTTATCGGTTTAATATTTGGAAATTTAATGGTCATTCTTTTAGAAGGTGTAATTGTATTCTTAAATACTCTAAGGCTTCATTTTTATGAATTCTTCTTTAAATTCTTTCAGGGAACTGGTATTGACTATCACCCTTTTGTACTAGAAGAACAATTTTCAAATATTATTTTTAATCCAGAAATGATAAAAGATGTTGTTACTGAAGAAATTGAAAAAGAAATTGAAACTAAAAAAGCAAAAGAGTTTATCAATAAAGCAAAAGAATATATCTCAAAAAAATATTTATAATAATCCTTAGGTGTTAAAAATAGAAGAGACTAAAGCAAGAAAGAGAGCCAACAAAATAATAACAAGTATAGCTTTAATTATCTTAATTGTTATTCTTATATACCTCTTTATTTATCTCATAGAACATCATAAAATGCCTTTTTTTATAGCTTTCTTAATTACTTTGTTTATATTTTTGTTTTTATTGGGATTTATACTGAGAAAAAGAAAAAGATCTATTTTATCATTATTTCCACAGTTTAGATCAAAACCATCTAAAGAAGATCGAAGAATCAATTATATAGCTCAATTATCAAAAAAACCAAGACCAGATATATTAAAGTTTAATTATCGTAAACCTTTAATTATAAAATGTCCTAATTGTGGAATGATGCTCACAAATTTCATGAAAAAATGTCCAAAATGTAATATTGAATTATAAAAATCTTTATTTATTCAAAATTCATTAATTTTTTTAAAAATTTCATGAAGAAAGTTAACTTTTTCCTTCCAGGTTTTTTTCTTATGGGAGAAAATATTTTCAATTTGAGAATAATATTTTATGAAATTATTTTTGAATTCATTTGAATTAACTACCATACCAAATATATCTTTTAATTCCATCAGTTTTTGTTCAATAACATCTTTTTCTTTATCAAAAAGATCTATTTCTCTCTTGAATTTTTTAATATAATCGTAAATATTTTGGACTATAGTGTCAAAGCGTTTAGGATTATATTCAGTACCTAAAGTGCGTTTTAATCCTAGTTTTTCTAACTCCTCCCATCCCACGTCTATTCCTTTTATGGGAATAATTTTAATATTATGTCTCCTAGCTAATTCTATCTCAAAATTACAGTCGGTAGAATTATATAAAGAATTATTAGTTGCTATAAATAAAATTAAATGACTTTTCATTATATTGTCTTGCATTGATCTTGAAATATCTCCAACCATATCTCTTTCACAATAAAAAACTCGATATATCTCATCTTGTTTTTCAAGGTATTCTTATAATTTCTCGACCTTATAGGTCTCAAAATCTGCTACAGCATGGCTTATAAAAATATGTAAAGTTGCTTTTTTTCTACAAAATTCTAAGATTGTTTGAATTGAATTCATACTTATTTCTTGTGACTCTTTATCCAGAGGATTTTTCTTTAATAGTAATTTACTAAGGTTATTTAATCCCCATATCGAACTAGGTATTTTTTCAAATTGATTAAAATTTAAATTTAATATTTTAACTAATTTTAAATCAACAAAAGAGTTTGGTAACATTCTTAATTTATTACTTTCAAGACTGATATTGATCATTGAGTCTAAATTGCCAAAACTTTCTGGTAATTCTTCTAAATTATTATTTTTCAAATCTAAGAATTTAAGATTTTTGAGATAAACAAAAGATTCAGGTAAGGATAATATTTCATTATTTCTTAGATTTAAAGATTCTAGTTTTTCTAATCCCCCAATTGATTCTGGTAAATATATTATTTTATTATTTTGTAGACGAAAGACTTGTAATGATCTCATATCTCCAATTGAGTCAGGCAATTTGTCTAATTTATTATCTGACATAAGAAGAATTTTTAAATTGATTAAAGTACCAATAGTTTCGGGTAAATATTTTATATTATTTCTTGTAATATCTAATTCTTTCATATATGGTAAATAACTTGCAAAAGCTGAAATATCCTTAAGATCGTTCCCATATAGATTTAAATATTCTAAAGCATTTAGTTTTTGAATCTGTTCTAAAGAAGAATTTAATTTATTTCCACTTATATTCAATTCTTTTAGATTTTTTAGGTTTCCTAATGAATCAGGTATATCAATCAGATTATTTCTTTCCAAACGGAGTATTCTTAATGATTTTAAATTTCCAATATTATTTGGTAAATTTTTCAGGTTATTTTGTTGTAAAAATAACATTTCTAATTTATTTAACATTCCAATTGATTCTGGAAGTATAGCTAATTTATTTTTGCGTAAATCAAGATCTATAAGTAAATTTAAATCTCCAATAGAAGTTGGTAATTCTATTAATTTATTGTTGTTTAAACGTAAAATTTTTAATGATTTTAATTTTGTAAAAGAATCTGGTAAACTTTTGAGTAAATTTCCTTGTAAATAAAAATTTTGTAATGAAGATAGTTTTCCAAATGATTCAGGTAATTTATATAACTTATTATTCCAACAATTCAAATTCTTTTAATGAATAAAGTTTTCCAAATGACTCTGGAAGTGTTTTTAGATCATTATTAGATAAAAATAGCGTTTCCAAGGAATTTAGTTCTCCAAATGAATTAGGGAGTGATTTAATTCTATTTGGATCAAAATTAAGTAACTTTAATGATTTTAAATATCCAAAATTTTCTGGTAATTCTCCTAATTGATTATACATAAAATTAATTTGTTCTAAGGATTTTAGTTTACAGAAAGAATCTGGAAGCTTCTTTAAATTATTTCTCCCTATTTTTAATATCTTAAGTTTATTTAAAGCTCCAATTGACTCAGGCAAAACTTCAATAGAATTATTTCCCAATTCAAGTTTTTTTAAAAATTTAAGGTTACATATTATTTCAGGAAAATTTTTTAATTTCTCTTCAAAAAAATGAATTGTTTTATTAGTTTTTTGATCTTTGAAGCTAAAATTTAATCCCAAACCAATTATATTACCATCTTTAACTTCGTATCCCAATTGATAGGATGTGAATACATTAATTTCACCATTCTCCTCATAAGTATCATCCCA
>Ga0315549_1004159_pt1 | contig 12388 bp, 8 predicted proteins | sample SalMarSW160200MG_FD_203101 | JGI IMG/M metagenome (GOLD analysis project Ga0315549, IMG submission 203101) | Salt marsh sediment microbial communities from the Plum Island Ecosystem LTER, Massachusetts, United States - Salt Marsh Sediment SW1601-200 ... | reverse complement strand
ACCGGCTGAAGTTTGTTCATGCAGATCTATACCGGCTGGAAAACATTGATGATATAAATGGGACCGGACTGGAAGATTATCTCTATGACAGCTCTTCAATTATATGTGTTGAATGGGGAGACAAGATGAAGGATTATGTTAAAAAAGAATTTTTAGAGATAAATTTAAGATATTTGATAGACAGCAGTAATATTTCCACAAAAAGGAAAATCACTTTTAAAAGTGGCAGCCTGTACTGGGATCTTAAGCTCTCCAGATTTAAAAAAATAATGGAAAAGGTTGAGGATTAGTCTTATGAATATCCTGAGCATAGACAGCAGTACCAGAGATCTGGGTGTCGCTGTAAGCAGGGATGAAAAGTTGCTATCAGAGGCAGTCGACCGCAGCGGCATGAAGCATATGGTAAGAGTAATGGGCCTGCTGGACAGCGCTTTGTCTAAGGCCGGACTTTCGCTGGGCGATATAGACGCTTTTGGTGTGAATCTCGGCCCGGGAGATTTTACCGGTACCAGAATAGGAGTCAGTGTGATAAAGATGTTATCCTGGCTGGAAGGAAAGCCTGCCTTTGGAATAAATTCGCTGGACGCTTTTGCATTGGGAATAGGTATAAAAAACATCAGTCTCATAATCCGCTTCCTAAGTAGAAATACCCCGGTACTTATAATGCCCTGTCTTGATGTGAGAAAAGGCGAGGTCTATTTTGCATTTTACAGCATAGGCACGGGGGCCTGCGGTGAAAGAAAATATATGGCAAAAATAAAGGTCAAAAAAAGAACTTATGTCATAAGAAGGGAAGGCAAAAGATTTCTGGTTCCAGGAAGGGGCTTAAAAGAAGTTTTAGAGGGATTATTTACCGGTGAAGTATTAAAAATACCGGAAGCTAAAGACGAATACCATAGTCCCGTTATGATTATCGGCGGGAGCTGCTGGGAAGGTTATGGCAAGATACTGGGAGATATCATAAGGCAGAATAAGGGTTTCTACCTGGACAGGAAAAATATTTACCCGCAGGCGGGATATTTAAATATCTGCGCCTATTTCAATAAGATCAGGGAGGTTGAACCCAAAAATCTTGTTCCTGTTTATATCAGGGAATTCGTGCCCTTTGGAAGGCAGAAGAAAAACAGCCGGCAGCGGCCGGTAGGATAGAAAGACATATTTAAAGATAAATTGGAATACAAAAGAAATAAAAATAATAATAAAAAAGATATATATATACTTGGTATCGAGACCTCCTGTGATGATACCTGTGCATCAGTGGTAAGGAACGGTTCGGAAATACTTTCAAATATAGTTTCTTCACAGGATGAGATCCATAGAAAGTACGGCGGGATCGTCCCGGAGATAGCTTCAAGGAAGCATATAGAAGTTATAGATATAGTAATAAGGGAAGCACTGGAAAAAGCCGGAGTCGGCCTTGAAAGTATTGATGCGGTAAGTGTCACCAACAGGCCGGGTCTAATAGGTTCGCTCCTGGTCGGAGTGGGCGCGGCTAAAGCCATAAGTTATTCAAAAGGAATACCGCTTATGGCAGCAAACCATCTTGAAGCTCATATTTATTCCAATGTCCTGGAAAATCCTGATATAGCAGGCGGATTTATAGCCCTTATCGTATCGGGGGGTCATACGAGCCTGTATTTTGTAGGTGAGGATTGGCATATAGAAGAGATCGGCCATACTGTTGATGATGCTGCCGGAGAAGCATTTGACAAGATTGCAAGATATCTGGGTCTTGGCTACCCGGGAGGTCCTGTGATAGAGAAGCTGTCTGAGAAGGGAGACCCCGATTACATAGATCTCCCAAGACCGATGATAGACAGCGGGGACTTTAATTTTAGTTTTAGCGGGCTTAAGACATCTTTGATTTACAGGACAAAAAAGGAACCGAAACTTATGGCTGAGGAAAATATACCCGGCCTGGTTGCAAGTTTTCAGAAATCTATAGTAGAGGTTTTGACCGAAAAAACTATTAGGGCCTGCAGGAGATTTAATATAAGTGACGTCCTGGTAAGCGGTGGAGTTGCCGCCAACAGCAGACTCAGGGAAGAGCTGGAAGGAAAAGGAAGAAAAAATAATCTAAAGATATTGATTCCTCCTGTCTATCTGTGTACGGATAATGCCGCGATGGTCGCATGCCTGGGATATTATAAGTACCGTAAGGAAAATTTTGACAGTCTGGAAGTCGATGTATATTCCAGAAGCGACTTATAGCTGCCTGATAGCGCGCAAAAATGGTTTTATTACGTACTGGCTTTGACCTGCTTTAAAAATTTTAAATTTCTACGGTTTTATTCTTGATTTTTTAGTTTCATTATAATATTATTTCTTAATGTCAGCAGTCTAAATAAGAGAGTGCTGGCTTTATTATGTGTTTTTACGTAAATGTATTTTTTTAAGAAGGAGGAAAAGTAATGGGATACAGACCACTTGGTGACAGATTGTTAGTAAAACCAAACCCCAGTGAAGAGAAGACTAAAAGCGGGATCGTTCTTCCGGATTCTGCAAAAGAAAAACCCCAGGAAGGTAAAGTAATTGCGGTCGGTGAGGGAGCAAAGGATGATAAGGGCAAGAAGATCCCTATGGAAGTAAAGGTCGGGGACGTAGTCCTTTATTCCAAATATTCGGGAACGGAAGTAAAAATTGACGGTGAGGAACATCTGATTATAAAAGAGAGCGATGTTCTGGCAATTGTAGATTAAAAATTTTTAGTTTTAAAAAGGAGGTTAGAAAGTAATGGCTAAAGAGCTTAAGTATGATGAGGACTCGAGAAGAGCTTTGGAAAGAGGCGTAAATATAATTGCAAATGCAATTAAAGTTACACTTGGGCCAAAGGGCAGGAATGTAGTACTGGATAAAAAGTACGGTGCCCCAACCATCACCAATGACGGTGTGACTATTGCACGGGAAATCGACGTTGAAGATGTATTTGAAAATGCAGGAGTCCAGCTTCTGAAGGAAGTGGCTACCAAGACCAACGATGTTGCAGGAGACGGCACCACAACGGCGACTCTGCTGGCACAGGCTATGGTAAAAGAAGGTTTGAGGAATGTGGCTGCAGGTGCAAATCCGCTGCAGTTGAAAAAGGGTATGGAAGAAGCAGTCAATATAGTGGTTGACCAGATAGGTCAGATGAGCAAGGACATAGCTACCGATAAAAAGAAAATAGCGGAAGTTGCAGCTATATCGGCAGCAGATGAAAAAATAGGAAGCACTATAGCTGATGCAATGGACAAGGTCGGTAAAGACGGAGTTATTACTGTTGAAGAATCAAATAAGTTCGGTATTGAGATAGAGCTGGTAGAAGGACTGCAGTTTGATAAAGGTTATCTTTCTCCGTATATGGTTACCGATGCTGAAAGAATGGAAGCAGTTTTAAACGAACCCTACATTCTTATTGCAAATCAGAAAATAGCAGCAGTGGGAGATCTGGTTCCTGTTCTGGAAAAGATCCAGCAGTCCGGCAAGCCCCTTCTTATAATTGCCGAAGATGTAGAAGGAGAAGCACTGGCAACTATTGTAGTAAATAAGTTAAGAGGCACTCTTACCGCAGTTGCAGTAAAGGCTCCCGGATTTGGAGACAGAAGAAAAGCAATGCTTGAGGATATTGCCATAGTCACTGACGGAAGAGTAATAAGTGAGGAAATAGGCGTAAAATTAGAAAACATCACCCTGGATATGCTTGGTTCAGCCAGGCAGATCAAGGTAGACAAAGAAAATACGACCGTAGTCGAGGGAAAAGGCACGGCTAACGCCATAAAAGGCAGGATAAAACAGATTAAAAATGAAATAGAGCAGAGTGATTCGGATTTTGACAAAGAAAAACTTCAGGAAAGGCTGGCAAAACTATCCGGTGGTGTTGCTGTAATAAGAGTAGGAGCCGCTACAGAAGTAGAATTAAAGGAGAAAAAACACAGAATAGAAGATGCGCTGTCGGCAACCAAAGCTGCAGTTGAAGAAGGAATTGTTTCAGGCGGAGGAGTGGTGCTTATAAATATAATTCCAAAAATCGATCTAAGTAAATTTGAAGGTGACGTCAAAACAGGTGCTGCCATTGTCGCCAAAGCTCTGGAGGAACCACTAAAGCAGATTGCTGCAAACGCAGGCATGGAAGGATCGGTTGTAGTGGAGAAAGTAAAATCACTGCCTCAGGGTCAGGGGCTGGATGCTTTAAACGGTAAGTATGTAAATATGATAGATGCCGGGATCATTGATCCTGCCAAGGTCACCAGAAGCGCACTTCAGAACGCAGCTTCAATAGCAGCGCTGCTTCTTACAACCGAAGTTGTCGTGGCTGAAAAGCCTGAAAAGGATAAAGGTCCTATGATGCCTCCTGGAGGCGGTGGCTATCCGGGCGGAATGCCGATGTAAGGTTGTTTTAATAACCACAGGCAATATAAATAAAGTAATAAAGCTGGCTTTAAACACAAAGCCAGCTTTATTTATTGGCGGAAAAATAGCATTATATTCTTGATTGTGTAAAAAATCTTCTGAAAATTAATTTTCATATTGGATAATAGATAATAGTATTGTTATTTACAATCAAATACCACTTGAAGAAAATATTACCCTTACTTTTGTGATATAACTAATAAATTCAGCGTTAATAATGGAAAAAATAAGAAAGTGAATTGACATTATTTAAAATGTTATGTAAAATTACTAACTCTAAATATAAAATATAAAAACTATTAATAATTATCCAACAAAATTCAAGAAAAGAGAAAATTTTTCTAAACCTAAAAATTATTTCAATTAAAAATAATAAAAAAAATAAGAGGAGGTGAAAGTTATTAGATAAAGAGATTTGTTCAGTCTTACTAATATATAACTATATTAGTAACAAATCTTGAAAGAAAATTAACAGAAATGATAAAAAAAGGAAAGAATAATGGGAGGTGGTTTGTAGAAAAAAACTATTGGAGTTTGAATTATTATAAATAGGAGGTTTGAATTTAAAATGAAGAAATCATTATTATGGATAGTAGTATTGTTATTAAGTGTTTCAATGGTTGCAATGTTTTCACTCGTAGGCTGTGATAAAGGTGGAGCAGCAGTAGCAGAAACAGAAGAAGAAACAACCGAAGCAGAAGAAGAAACAACCGAAGCAGCAGCAGAAACGGAGCTGATCAAGATCGGCATCGTAAATCTACCGCCGGAAGAATCAGGCTACCGGCAGGCCAATGTTGAAGACATGGATACTGTCTTCTCACAGGAGAACGGCTATGACGCAAAACAGACCAACACCGCGGACAACAGCGAGCAGATCGCTGCGGCCACAGGGTACATTCGAGATGCAGTGGACTATCTCCTGATCTCGGCCGCAAACGCGTCTGGATGGGACGACACCTTAAAGTCTGCAAAAGACGCAGGCGTTACGGTTATTCTCTTTGACCGTGCGATTGATACGGATCCCTCGAACTATCAAGCAGCACTTCTCTCGGATATGGCTTATGAGGGTGAAACGGCAGTAGAATGGGTGTTGGATCAGGGTCTGGATCCGATCAATCTAGTCCTTATTCGTGGTCAGTTGGGTTGCGCGGCTGAAATAGGTCGTAGCCAAGCAGTGCTCGATGCCGAAGCAGCTGGTGAACTCAATATAGTGGCCGATGGAACAGGTGGAGACACTTGGAGTCTTGAGGAAGCCCGCAAAGTGGTTGAAGCCGCAATTGCTGCAGGCAAGGATTTCAACGTCATTTACGCGGAGAACGACGGTATGGCGCAAGGCGCTGTTCAGGCGCTCGAGGCGGCTGGTATCAGCCATGGCAAGGACGGCGATGTCAAGATAATTGGTTTTGACTTTAACCGTTTTGCACTTAGGAACGTACAGGAAGGTTACTGGGACGCCGACATGCAGTGTAATCCACGTCAGGCAGCCGAGATTTCTAAGTGGATCCAAAGTGGTGATATCCCCAGCGGAATCATCTATCAGGAAGAATTGCTCTTTGATACTGACACGATAACCGACGAAGACATCGATAATTGGGGTATCAATGACGATCCTGGCAAGGGTGTGATAACAAGGTAGTTGTTTTTAGTTGTTTTTTTGGTAAGATTTAAAAACTGCAGTGCGGTGTGCCGGACTAGATCCGCACACCGCACTGCAGTTAATTTTTATAGTACCAGTAAGGAGGTCTTTAGTTGGTGTCAGAAAATATACTCCTCAAAATGGAGGGTATCAGCAAATCCTTTCCAGGTGTTAAAGCTCTGGATAACGTAGATTTCGCGCTCCGAAAAGGTGAAATCCATGCCATTGTGGGTGAAAACGGAGCGGGCAAGTCCACACTGATAAAGGTCATAACCGGGGTTTACGAAGAGGACGCCGGTCGGATTGCTTTAAATGGAAGGCCGATCCACTTCAAGTCGCCGAAGGAAGCGCAAGACATGGGAATCAGTACGGTCTATCAGGAAATGGCGCTTTGCCACAATCTGACCGTGGCGGAGAATATGTTTATAGGTCGCGGCCAATACACTTTCGTTCAATGGAAGCAGATGAACGAAAAGGCGGCACAAATGCTCGACTCCCTCGGTATTCCAGCGAGCCCGACCCAGGAACTTTCAAGCTGTTCGCTGGCGGTCCAGCAGATGATTGCGATTGCCCGCGCGGTCGATATGGACTGCAAGATTCTCATTCTTGATGAACCGACGTCTTCACTTGACGAAGATGAGGTGAAAAAAATCTTCGACCTCATGCGCGAACTTAAGTCCAGGGGTGTGGGGATCATCTTCATTACCCACTTTATCGATCAGGTATACGAGATCAGCGACAAGATTACGGTGCTTCGCAATGGAGCGTTGATCGGCGAATACCAAGCATCTGCGCTTCCCCAAATCGAGCTTATCTCGAAGATGATGGGTAAGGCACTGAGTGATATCTCTAAGATAAAAAAACATGAGCCGCTTAAATCTGACAGCATTGTACCGGTATACGAGGCTACGGCACTTTCGAGTGCCGCCGGGGTAAGGCCATTCGATTTCATTATACAAAAAGGCGAGGTAAATGGGTTTGTCGGGCTGATCGGCTCCGGGCGCAGCGAAAGTGCTCGCGCAATCTTCGCCGCCGACAAGGTGACGGGCGGTGAAGTCAAAATGAAAGGTAAGAAAGTGAAGATCAAATCGCCCCTAAACGCCATGAAACAGGGAATCGGCTATCTACCAGAGGACCGCAAAGGCGACGGAATCATTACCGAGCTTTCGGTTCGCGACAACATTATTCTAGCCTTGCAGGTCATGAAAAGCTTTTTTAGGCCTCTTTCGAGGAAACAGGCTGAGGAATTTTCTAACCAGTATATACAGAAACTGAGCATTAAAACACCGTCCATCGACACGCCAATCGTATCTCTTTCTGGCGGCAATCAGCAGAAGGTCATTCTAGCGCGCTGGCTACTTACGCACCCCATGTACCTGATCCTCGATGAACCCACACGGGGAATCGATGTCGGAACCAAGGTGGAGATTCAAAAACTTGTGCTCGAGCTCGCTGAAGAGGGAATGAGCCTGACATTCATATCTTCAGAAATTGACGAAATGCTTCGAACCTGCTCTCGAATGATCGTTATGAAGGACCGTGAAATTGTCGGAGAACTCAGTGGAATGGATGTAACGGAACACGATGTTATGCACATGATAGCCCGGGGAGGTGAATAAATATGCAAAGGTCAGAAATACACTCAGGATTAAAAGCATACTTATATCGCTTATCTAATCTATTCCTTCCCCTCTCTGTTCTGGTGCTCCTCATTGTGATTAATCTGATAAAGGGAGCCGATTACTTCAGCTTTACCATGGTAAAGGGAGCAATTTACGGGAACATACCGAATATCCTGTTCGGCGCCTCGGAGTTGGTTATTCTGTCAATAGGTATGACCCTGGTTACTGCGGCCTCACAGGGGCAGGACATAGGCATAGGTGCGGCCGCCACCATTACTTCCGCAGTATTTGTCTGGTTCGTCTTAAATGCTGGTGAGGTCACCTTGTTGACCATAGTAGCGGCTTTCCTCTTAAGCTGCGTGGCCGGGTTAGTCATCGGCGTATTCAACGGCACCCTGGTCTCCATATTCAGGGTTCAGCCGATGGTTGCGACCCTTATACTGTTTATGGGGGGCAGGTCCATCGCCTTTATGATTGACGGCAAATTGTCTCCCATAATGGCGAACGATATATCGAATCAAATCGGCACCGTAATACCGGGAGTGCCAATACAGACTCCAATAATCCTGACCGTCGTCTTCATTGCGATCGTTGCAGTGGTACTCAAGACCACGAATCTCAGGCTCTATATTGAGTCTGTGGGAATCAACCCAAATGCTGCGCGTCTGAACGGTATCAACCCGAAAAAGATTATATGCCTGACCTTTTTGATTATGGGAATCTGTACCGCGGTCGCAGGTTTCATCGCAGTTAACAAGGCGGGGCGCCATGACAGTGTCAATCTGCTCAAGTTTATCATGATGGACGCGATTCTCGCCGTAGCAATAGGCGGAAACAAGCTCTCCGGCGGAAAGTTCAGCATCACCGGTTCTATTATCGGCGCGTACACTATAGAGATTCTGAATAGGACCCTGCTCAGGCTGGAGATAGAAACCGAGACGATTAAGGCCTTCAAGGCAGTATTCATTATCATTCTCATGGTAGTTGGATCGCCTGTGGTTAGGGTTTTTGCCGGGAAAGTCATAAACAGGATTCGAACCGGGAGATTTAGAAGCGTACTAAAGAGAAGTGCAACAAAATCTGTGAAGGAGGAGTAGGATGGAATCTCTGAATGCAAACAAACCAAAAACAAGACTATCGAATTCGAATCTTCTGTTTCTCATCGCCTTGGTCATATTTGTACTGATGTACTTGCTTGCCATTATAAGTTTTCCGGGCAGTTTCATGCAGTTTCAGACCTTCTTTGACCTGTTCAACCTGAACGCTCCGCTCATCATCATGACACTTGGTCTGTGCGTAGTTATGATCGTAGGCGGCATCGACATTTCCATCGGCGCGCTGTGTGGCCTGGTAACCATGGCCTGTGCCATGTTGCTGGAATCGGAAATGGGTAGCATTTGGGGCGCCTTACTTCTCGCGCTGGGTATAGGTATCGCGTTTGGTCTTTTGCAGGGATATCTTATTGCCTATCTTGAAATACAGCCATTTATCATAACGCTGGCAGGGTTATTCTTAGCGCAAGGACTGCTGACGACACTCCACAAAGATCCGATCAACGTGACTATGCCTGCTTTTGTTGCCTTGCGGGATTTTAAAATAATGATTCCTTGGCTTGGCACGCAAAACAGACTAGGCGTTTTCATCCCGTGTCAAATCAAACCAGGCGTCATAGTTGTGGTGGTCCTTGTTGTCTTCTTCGCCGCCCTTATGAAGTGGTCGCGTTTCGGGCGCAATGTCTACGCTGTTGGCGGCAATATTCAGAGCGCTCGGATTCTCGGTATCAACGTAAAGAGAACGATATTCTTCTCATACGTGATAAGCGGATTGACGGCCGGCATCGCAGGCTTTGTGTTCATCATGACAACAGGAGCAGGCAATATCGGAAACGGGGCGTTGTTCGAATTAAAAGCAATAGCCTCGAATGTAATAGGCGGAATTCTGCTCAACGGCGGCGTGGGGAACCTGCTTGGCGCGCCAATAGGCACACTGACCCTTCTGGTAATCAACGAACTGATCCGTGCGGCGGGTGTCCAATCAAACTTTCAAGCGATAGTAAGCGGGCTCTTGCTGTATCTCTTCATTGTGCTGCAAAGCATTGTTATATCGTTGCGTGGCGGGAGGAAATTCAGAATTGCTCTACCGCCCTGGCTGAAGGGCAAGAAAAAGGCCGAGAAACAAGGGTAGCTGAAAGGGCCTTGGAGTGCGGATAATCACGGCCGAGGATGTCTTCCCGGCCGATTATTGACAATATATGTTTAGTTAGTTAGAATTACTAACATATTATTTTTATTTATAGAAATATTTAATGCAGTTAGCAAGATAGTTAATTTAAAAAAAGAGGAGAGGTTAAAAATGGTAAGGATAGGATTTGTACCATCCCATAGGGAGCCATTCAATAAAGAATGGGCAATTGATATGAGAAAAAGAGTAATAAATTCAATTGGAAAAAACGTAAAAAATGTAGAATTGATATACCCTGATGAAAAATTAACAGATGGTGGACTGGTAACTTTTATGGAGGACGCAAAAAAAGCAATAAAGTTATTTAAAGAAAAAAACATCCAGGGCCTGATTATAGGTATGGTGACTTTCGGTGAAGAGATACCCAATCTTTTGGTCGCAGAGGCTTTTGACAATATTCCAATTCAGGTTTTTGGCACCAAGGAAGGGCCATTCACTGATGATGGAAATAGAAAGTCAGACTCGTTCTGCGGTACCATATCTACTGCTTCAGGATTGGTAAGAAGAAATATAAAATTTGATTTTTCAGGTATCTATTTTCCTGAAGAAGAGGAATTTATATCTGATGTAAGGAAATTTAGTAAAGTAGTACTGGCAAATTCAGGCTTTATAGGTATGAAAATAGGTGAGCTAGGCCCAAGACCGGCACCTTTTGAGACCTGTGCTATAAATGAGATTGATCTTATAAATAAGTTTAGAATTAAGGTTGTGCCTTATACCCTTCTTAAACTAAAGGCAGATATTGACAACACCAAAGATGATGATATAAAAGAAATAAAAAAAGATATAATAAAAAATTATGATTCCAAGCTTGCAGATGACAAGGTTATCTCCAAAATTGCTGGACTTGAATATATAATGAAAAAATATGCAGCAGAAGATAATCTTTCAGGTTTTGGGGTACAATGCTGGACAGCCATGCAGGAGGAGATAGGAATATCCCCCTGTCTCAGTATGGGAAGACTGACAGATAGCGGGATTATGTGCGCCTGTGAAGTTGATATCTTAGGTTCGATTACTATGGTGATACAGCATCTACTTACATCCAAGCAGAGTGTACCGCATTTTGTTGACTGGACTATACAGAACCAGGAAAATGATAATGTTTTTCTTGCATGGCACTGTGGAAATGGTCCGGTAAGTTTAAAATGTAAGTCCTGCACTCCTCAGATCAACACCCATTCAATACTTGGCTGGATGATTGGTTATGACAAGAGTTTTGGGACAGCAGAATTTCAATTAAAAGAAGGCATTGTGACCATAAACAGACTTGTGGAAGTAAATGGAAGATTTAAAATGTTTTCAACAATTGGAGAAGCCATACCAGACAATAGAAAATTAAGGGGGACCTGGAAATGGATCAAGGTAAAGGATCTAAAAAAGGTTTACCGGACTGTAATTGAGGAAGGGTTTGTGCATCATGCAAGTATAATCTTTGGGGACATGAGAAAAGAGATGAATACTTTCTGTAAGTTTACAGGCATAGATATTGTAGAAGTCTAAATATTTAAATTATAAATATTAAAATAGAATATAAGCAGAAAATTTTATGATATAAGTTTTATTATGATTTATAGAAAAGAAAAAAGTAATATTTCATTAAAGGAAATAAATAAGAAAAATATTCTTAAAATAATAATAGATGTAGGACCAATATCTCGAATCGATATTTCAAGAAGGCTTAAAATAAGCCGACCCACTACTTCTGCTTATATAAGCGAATTAATTGAAGATAGTCTTATAGAAGAAATCGGCAAGAGTGACTCTACATCTGCTGGAGGTAAAAAAGCAGTGTTGCTCCAGTTTAATGCCAGAGCAAGCTATATATTGGGAGCAATGATAGGTGTAAAAACCATAAGGATAGCCCTTACAGATTTAGGTTCTAATATAATAGAAATAATGAAGATACCGACTGAAGAACGGCTTGGTCCCAAAGAGGTCATGAATAAGCTGGTAAAAAATTTGAAGGGTATCATTAAAATATCCAGGGTTGATAAGGAGGAAATAATAGGTATTGGAATAGGAGCTACTGGGCTGGTCGATAGCAGGAAAGGCCTCGTTATCTTTTCCCCAAATTTATCCGGTTGGAATAATATAAAACTTAAGGAGCTCATAGAAAAGAAACTTGAGCTTCCAACTTTTATTGAGAATGAGTGCAGGGTCCAGGCAATCGCTGAGAAAAAATATGGACTTGCAAGAAATGTTGTAAATTTTGTATGTGTTGAGACCGGGATCGGTATAGGTACCGGTGTATTTATAGACAATAAGCTTATAGTCGGAGAAAAAGGAATGGCTGGAGAAATAGGCCACATAATAACCAATATTGCAGGTAAAAGAAAGTGTCACTGTGGCAACATAGGCTGTCTTGAGACATTATGTTCAATCAATTCTCTTATAGAAGATATCAGAGCTGATATTAAAAAAAGTAGGAAGTCTGCTGATTATAATAGCAAGCTTAAAATAAAAGATCTATACCAGCTCTATGAACAAAGTGATAAGA
>Ga0315549_1004158_pt1 | contig 12391 bp, 11 predicted proteins | sample SalMarSW160200MG_FD_203101 | JGI IMG/M metagenome (GOLD analysis project Ga0315549, IMG submission 203101) | Salt marsh sediment microbial communities from the Plum Island Ecosystem LTER, Massachusetts, United States - Salt Marsh Sediment SW1601-200 ... | reverse complement strand
GGATCGATACCATTCAGGAGTGCCAGATATACAGAGGTTATATCACCCAGATACATCGCTGATAAGGCTTTTGCAAGCCTGGATTTACCTTCTATCGGTATTTCTACAATTTCACCTACATTTTCCTTAATAAGACTCAGTGTTACTTCAATGCGTGTTCTTATTCTTACTGTCTCTTCTTTTTCTCTAAAAATCAGGAGTATAAATTTCCGGGTGGTCTCTTTTAGCCTCTCCCAGCCAACGGTCTCATTATGGTTCAACTCAGGAAACTCATTCCACCATGAGGGAGTCTTTGAATTTTCATTGAATTCACACTTTAACCTGTAGGCGATCACGGCCAGCAGCCCTTCCGTTCCATATACTATGGGTAAATAATCAGAGATTTTTAAAGCCAGTTTCTTTGCGGGATTGTTTTCACTGGCAATTTCCCTTCTGTAAAGACCGGCTTTCTCTTTAATCAGACCAAGAGCTTCTTCTATATCCCGGGGGTGTATTTTTACTATATTGAGATAATCCAGTGCAAGATAAGCGGGGAAAAACAAATAGCCAATTGCGCCTCTCGGCTGGATCCCTGCGGGTATTTTTATTATGGGTTTATCATTACTGCGTGCAATGCCTTCAAGCTTACCGCCGGAACAAACAACAAGAACATCGCATTCCAGTTCCAGAGCCTTACCGGTTGTAGAAATTGTTTCTTCTGTATTACCGGAGTAACTTATAGAAATTACCAGCCATCCTTTTTTTATAAAAGAAGGCAAATTATAACCTTTTACAATCTCGACAGGTATATTTATGTCATCTTCTATCAAGGCTTTTATAATATCACCGGAAAATCCGGATCCCCCCATACCCAGAATTGCAATACCGCTGAAATTTTTTCCTTTTATTTTTTCTAAATCAGCCCTTCCGGCAATTTCTTTTGCATCCAGCAGCTGAAGATAAAAATTTTCTTCAATTTCAAGCATTCCATTTTTATCAATCTCTTTGATCCTGTCCTGATTATCCAGAGAATTCATAATATATACCTCTCTTTTTGATCTTATTCAAAATATTTTTTCCTTAAATACCGGCTTTTTAAAAAACACTGTCTATGACTTCCTTTCCCAGTTCCTGAAGATATTTTGTCTTTTTATCACTTTCACCCTCCGTATATACTCTTACCACTGATTCGGTCCCGGATAGCCTGATCATTATCCAGCTGCTGTCTTCCATAATATATTTGTAACCATCTATCGTGACGACTTTTCCGGCACCGGCTTTTTTAAGAATATCGGGGATACCCCTCTCCAGAAGAGACTTTAGTTTTTCTTTTTGTTCCGGACCAATTTTATAGTCAATCCTGTCAAAGACAAAATATCCGAATTCATTATAAATTTCTTCAAGAATCCGGTTTATGGTCATATCCGTACTGCATACAATTTCCAGAAGTTTCAGGCCCATAAGCATGCCATCTCTTTCCGGCAAATTTCCTCCTGCCCATAAGCCCCCGCTTTCCTCACCACCCATAATGACTCCGCCTTTTATTATTTGTTCCGCTATATATTTGAATCCCACGGGAGTAGTGATGAGTTCCAGATCATACCTTGCGCATATTTTATCCACTATTGAAGAAAGATTTACTGATTTTATCACTTTCCCTTTCACTTTTTTTATACTGGCGAGATACCATAAAACTATGGCATAAAGATGATGGGAGCTGATGTAGTTGCCTTCCTCGCCCAGAGCTGCAATCCTATCACCATCACCATCCAGACAAATTGCCATCTTGTATTTTCTATCCTTGAGGACTTGTTTGGCTTCAGCAAGATTATCTCCGATGGGTTCCGGATTTATGCCTCCAAATCCCGGATTTAAAATCGAATGCATCTCAAAGAGATTTTGGGGATTAAATGTATCAAGAATATCTTTAAACATGCCCTGAGTTGCACCATACATGGGTTCAAGCAGAAGCCCGAAATTAAATCCTTTTATAATTTCCTTATCTACCTGACCGAGAATATTTTGCCGGTAACTTGAGAAAAAATCACTTTTTTTGATAGCTTCATCTTTTCTACTTCCCGGATATAAAAATTCCCTGTAACGTTCGACATTTCCTGACACTTCGCTGACTTCTTTTTCAACTTCCCCTATTATATCCATTGTAGCAGAACCGCCGAATGGTCCTTTGATTTTATAACCGTTGTAGTAATAAGGATTATGACTGGCAGTGATCATAATACCCAGATCGGCCTTTTTTTCAAGCACAGCATGAGAAAGAATTGGCGTAGTGATAATCCTGTCGGAAAAATAAACCCTGATTCTATTGCGTGCAAAGACTTCTGCAGAAACATCAGCAAATTTATCGGAAAGGAACCTTGTATCATATCCAAGCACCACGTATGGTTCAAGTTCCTTTTTCACTTTTTTCCGTAGATAATTACTGACACCCTGTGTAACGATTTTTACTCCCTCGAAAGTAAATTCATCAGCTATTATACCTCTCCAGCCATCGGTTCCGAATTTTATAGCAGTTTCTTTCATTTGATATAACTCTCCTCGGCAGCCAAAAATTACATTCGTTTTTTTAAATAATTGTAATCAAATTCAACCATTATCTTTACCAGTTCCTCGAAGCCCACTTTTGGATTCCAGCCAAGTTCTTCTTTAGCTTTGGAACAATCTCCCACCAGAAGATCCACATCGGCTGGCCGGATAAATCTCTTATCGATTTTTACAAACTTTTCCCAGTCAAGATCCAGACATCGAAAAGAAGCTTCGACCCAATCTTTTACCGAATGCGCCTCTCCGGTGCTTATGACATAATCTTTTGGTTTATCCTGCTGCAGCATCAGCCACATTGCTTCGATATAATCCAGGGCATATCCCCAGTCCCTTTTTGCGTCCAGATTTCCAAGATACAGGCTATCGACCAATCCAAGCTTTATTTTTGCCGCCCCGTAAGTTATTTTTTTAGTAACAAACTCCAGGCCCCGTCTTGGTGATTCGTGGTTAAAAAGTATACCACTGCAGGTAAACATATCATAACTTTCCCTGTAGTTTACGGTCATATAATGGCCATATACTTTTGCTACCCCATAAGGACTTCTGGGATAAAAAGGGGTATTTTCATTCTGAGGAACTTCTTTTACTTTCCCGAACATTTCAGAGCTGGATGCCTGGTAGAACTTGATATTTTTATTCATATGTCGTGTCGCCTCCAGCATCCTTGTCACTCCCAGTCCGGTAAACTCACCTGTCAGGACAGGCTGCTTCCAGGATGTTGGCACAAACGACATGGCACCAAGATTATATATCTCATCAGGACATGATTCTTTTATTGCATCAATTATGGACAACTGATCCAGAAGATCAGCCTGGACGAATTTCAGCTTGTCCCTTATATGTTCTATTCTATTAAAATTCTCTACCGATGAGCGTCTTACCATTCCATAAACTTCATATTTCTTTTCCAATAAGAACTCTGCCAGGTAGGAACCATCCTGACCGGTAATTCCGGTTACCAGTGCTCTATTCATAATCTACCCCCTAACTCTAAATAATTTAATAGTTAATTCTTTTTGACAGATACTTGATTTAAAAAGAAATCTGCCCCGGTGCAATGTTAGAATTTATACCAATCTTTACGCCGTTTTTCAATATATTATTTTTCCCAATTTTGCTGTTATCTCCAATAACTGTATAGTCTTCTATTATCACATTGTCATCGATTTTCACATTATTTGAAATTATTGCCCTTTTTATCAGGCATCCTTTACCTATTTTGCAGCTGCCAAAAATTATGCTTTCTGATATTTCTGTTCCTCCGGATATATAACAATCATCACCTATTACCGTAAGAGGCATTATCCTGGCACTGTTTTCTATTCTTGTTTTTTCCCCTATAACAATCGGCCCTGAAACGAAATTATTTTTTGAATACTTTGTATCTTTCCCTATATATATATTTTCCATAACTTCTTTATAAGGGAATTTAAAATTTATCTTTTTATATAAAATATCCCGGTGCGCCATTAGATATTTCTGAGGTGTCCCGACATCAAGCCAGTATTCATCGGAAACATAACCAAAAACTTTATATCCTTTATCCAGAACATCGGGAAAAAGATCTCTCTCGAAAGAGTACCTTTTACCTTCCGGTACCAGTCCCATAATATTTGGTTCTATGATATATATTCCGGCGTTAATCAAATCAGTGGTAGCTTCACCATGTTTAGGTTTTTCGAGAAACTGTATCACTTTACTTTCTTTATCGACAGGCACAAGACCATAAGATGCAGGGTCTTCGACCCTCGTAAGGGATATTGTTATATCCGCTCTTTTTCTCTTATGGAAAGCTACCATTTCGGTCAGATCGATTGAAGAAAGAATATCACCATTAAATACCATGAAACTATTGCCATCCAGATATTTCTCCACATTCTTTACCCCTCCGCAGGTATCCAGCGGTTCTTTTTCCTGAACATAAGTAAACTTCATTTTATATCTGCTTCCGTCTCCAAAATAACTCTTAAAAATCTCCGGGAGATAGCCAGTGGAAAAAATTATATCTTCGATCTTATGAGATTTGATCCATAAAACAAATTTTTCCATAAATGGCCTGTTTACCAGGGGAAGCATCGGCTTTGGATTCAAAAAGGTAATCGGACGCAATCTTGTTCCTTCCCCTCCTGCCAATATTACTGCTTTCAATCTAACTCCTTCTCACTCAAACATTAGATTTTTAAACCGGTTTTTTCCCTCCAGTAATCAAGTGTATCCTTAAGTGATGTTTCGATGGAATAACCGGGAACCCATCCGGTATGATTTTTTAATTTACTGTTATCTCCATACATCGATTTGACATCGATTACCCTTAATTTATTTTGGTCGATCTTCACTTTTATGTCCGACCTTTTACTGAAAGATATGAGCATGTCAAGCAAATCCGAAATCTTCAATTTCCTGCCCGAACAAACATTATAAACCTGGCCCGCGTGACCTTTGTTAATCATAAAATCGTATGCTCTTACTGCATCCCTTACATCAAGAAAATCTCTCTCTGATTGGATATTACCAACCCATATTACCGGTTCCTTTTTGCCGCTTTCTATAAGGGCTATCTGTTGTGCAAAATCCGAACATACAAATCTTTCGGACTGACCCGGACCGATATGATTAAATGCCCTGCTTATAAATACCGGAAGTTTGTATGCGCCATAATAAACAGAAGATAAAAAATCCAGGGCTGATTTACTTATGGCGTATGGATTTTGGGGAAAGATCCTGAACTGCTCGTCTACTGCCTTATCCGGACTATCTGTTTCTCCGTATTCTTCGGCAGTGCATGCCATAAGAATCCTGCATTCCGGGCAAAAAATCTTTAAACCCTCTAAAATATTTATTCCTCCGAAAACATTGATCCTGAAAGTATCTACGGGATCTTCCCAAGAATAGCTTACCGAGCTTTGAGCGGCAAGATGGTATACCTGATCAGGTTTGAATTTTTTGATTATACTGAAAATTTTCTCTCTGTTGGTCAGATCCGCTTCCGCGAATTCCACTCCACCGGGAAAATCATTCAAATTAAAATTTTTTGCAGTCAGGTCTATTCCCAGAATTTTGTTATTATCTTTCCCAACGAGATATGAAGTAAGATGTTTGCCGGCAAACCCGGCAATGCCTGTTATTAAAATTCTTAAAATAATTTATTCTCCCGGAGTACTGTTTCTAATTGTGATTATTTTAATATAAAATCTTAAATTTAAAAAACCAAAACTTTTCAAATCTCTTCAAAATTTTTAAAAAAGGAACAATATAACCTTTTTAACTACAATCTTAATATGTGTTATTTTTTTTAGAGAAGAAACTTTTAATGATAGAAAGAAATAATCTGAATCCAAGGGCCAGAATAAGAAGCGGTATTAAAATAATTCTCCAATCTTTCCTGTAATTTTTCCAGAAAAAATAAAATACGCTTCTCTGCATCCTGAAACTCGACTTTATTTTCCCGCGCCCGCTGCTTCCTGCGATATGATGCATTATTTTGGCTTCAGGATAGTAATATACTTCCCAGTTTTTTTGCCACATCCTGTAACAAATGTCCAGGTCCTCTACATACATAAAATATCTTTCATCAAGAGTTCCTGTATCCTCCAGAGCTTCTCTCCTTATTATCATACAGGACCCTGAGACCCAGTCCACTTTTAAAGGATCGACCCTGCCGATATCTGTAAGTTTGTATTTTTTTGAAAAAGGATTGCCGGGGAATATATCGGCCAGTATTGTATGAGCGGCAGCATTTAGAAGAGAAGGAAATCTTCTGCAGGATAACTGAATGGTTCCGTCATTATTTATTATTTTCGGTCCAGTTATTCCTGTGCCCGGATGTTTTTCCATAAAATCTACCAGCTCGTCCAATGATTTTTTATATACCATACAGTCACTATTCAAAAGGAGAATATACTTTGAATGAGATCTTTCAATAGCTCTGTTATTTGCCGCAGCGAATCCTGTATTTTTATTATTGACTATCAGGGCCACTCCTGGATAATTATTTTTTACAAATTCCGCAGTGCCGTCACTTGAAGCATTATCGACCACTACGATCTCATAATCTAATTCGGGACGATTTTCCAGTATGGAATTCAGGCATTCCCTTAAAAAATTCAGACTGTTATAACTTACGATACTTATTATTAAATCTTTAATTTTTTTACCTGTGTTAAGATCTGACATTTCTTATATAAAAAATCTTTAAACCTTACAGACTCTTTAAAACTTACCGAATTTTATAATCTATTTTAAATCCTAATGCAAAGAGAATCGCATTGCGCAACTCTGACATTTTTCCCGGACTTAATGTCGTAATCAAAGTCCCAATTTTGCTTTTTGATACAGTCTGCATATGGTCAAGGTTGATAGCGCAGTCTTTCAGCATTCCATCTTTTATACCCAGAAAAACTTCTGAAGGTATGTTTCTGATAACAGAAGTGATAGGAGCTATCGTAACTTCTTCAAGAAATTCTATTATCGAATCTCTTGTAAGAATCACTATGGGACGTTTTTTGTCCGGCCTGGCAAATTTGTACCATCTGATTTCTCCTCTTTTCATTCTTCAATCCAGACCTGCTCCGATTCCCATGTGCCGAATTCTCCGGACCTTACCGGTTCTTTAATATAACCCTGCTGATGCCTGTCTTCCAATTTTTTTTCAATAATCTCATCTATAGCTGCCCTGAAAGCATTTCGTGCAAAGGCAGACCGTGTAATTCCCAGCTTTCTGGCAATCTTATCTATCTCTCCTATTAATTCTTCATCCAGAGTCATTTGAATCGTCTTCAATACCCCTCCAATAATAGCTATTATTATAGCTATTGTAATCCACATTTTTATATATATCAATAATACAGATGCATATAAAGAACATCATGTTTTTAAACAACTGTCAGAATATACTAAATTTTATAAAAGTCTATCATTCTCAATATCTCAATTTCTAACTCGCGGGACAAATACCATATATAATATAGACTCATATCTATATACCTCTATACAGGGAACACTTGAATCAACAAAGGATATTCTTATTAAAGGACGGATAAATGATTCTTATGCATTATTAAGAAAATATCACGATTCCGTAGTAATCAATATCTATACCAATCCGGAAACATTTCTGATTGTTGTTTCCAGTTTTCAATTATTGGATAATTTTACTTATTTTCTGTTGGTTATTTCGGGATAGTTCTTTTTTATAAATCCCCTGGTGCCATCACTGGAAACATTGTCGACAACTATGATTTTTAAATGTCACCGGATATGAAATTTATTTTCTTAATTCTAATATCTTTTTAATCTGCCGGCTGCCGTTCACTGCCGTCTGTTTTAATTCTATAAGCCTTATGGTCATCTAAATTGTCGTAATAAATCCAATTTCCTGCTATGCTGATAAAAAGAGACATATCATCATTTATTTTTTCTTTCCCACTGCCGTCAGTTTTAACTTTATAAATTTTGGCGTTATCATCCAGTTTCCCGTAATAAATCCATTCACCCAAAACGTTGATACAATATGAAGGATCATCATTTATCTTTTCAAGTCCACTTCCGTCAGTTTTAATTTTATAAATCCCGGCGGCATCAGCTTCAGGGATCGTATAATATATCCAGTCTCCTACCGCATTGATATAGTAAGACACATCATCGTTTAACTTCTCGCGCCCGCTGCCATCTGTTTTAATTTTATAAATTCTATCATTATCACTATCATTGTTGTAATAAATCCAGTCTCCCACTACACTGAATTCACCGGATTCATCATCATTTATCTTCTCGCGCCCGCTGCCGTCTGTCTTGATTCTATAAATATAATAGTTTACATAATAAACCCAGTCTCCCACTGCAGCGACAAAGTCGGTTTCGTCACGACTTATAACTTCCTGCCCGCTTCCGTCTGTTTTGATTTTAGAGATCCAGGCGTTTGTACTCCGGTAATAGATCCAGTCTCCCACTACGTTGATATAATCGGAAAAACCGTCACATATCTTTTCCTTTCCACTGCCGTCTGTCTTAATTTTGTAAATACTTTCTTCATCATAACTGTTCTGGTAATAAACCCAGTCTCCACTCAGGGTTGCTTTTCCAAAATTTCCGTTATTTCCAGCACCATTACCTTCTTCTCCGGTTACCTCAGCGGATTCTTCAGTAATTTCTTCTTCAGCTGACCCCGGTTTTTCAGTAGACTCTTCCACTTCCTCTTCCTCTTTTACTACTGCTTCTTCTGATGCTTCTTCTGATTTTCCTGTGCAGCCAATAGGAGTAATAAAAATTGCCAGTACTATTAAAGATATTAGAAATAACTTAAATAGCTTCATGTTTTCTCCTTTAATCTTTAAATAACTTGTTTATTTTATCACACCTTTTGAGTTATTACAGGCCAGGTCCGTTTAATGAAGCCTGGAATAACTTAGAATATATCTTACCATTACATTTAAATAAGATACTGCATGTTTACGATTTTAATATGTTGTTCACACCAAGAGTGAAATTTTCAACTTTCCTGATACCCTGTTCAAGGCTATCAGCTTCAAGTATAAGAGATAAAATTTTACTTCCGATTATTATCCCATCACAGTAATCTTTTATCTCGTTGATCTGTTCCCTGTTTGAAAGTCCAAAGCCCAGTGCAAGTGGCAGGGAGGTTACTTTTCTTAAATTTTTTAAAAAATCTATAACTTCGGAATTTATACTATTTCTGACACCTGTAACACCCTTTACCGAAATACAGTATATGAATCCCCTGCTTTTTTCTGCAATGGTATGCAGCCTTTCTTTACCGGAAGTCAGGGAAGCAAACATAATATTATCAATATTTACCCGGTCAAAATCACTCTCGTGGCCGATGAATTCTTCCAGCGGCAAATCAGGGATTATTAATCCATTTACTCCGGCGCTTTCGGCATTTTTTAGGAACTTCTCAAGACCATAATGATAAATCGTATTGAAATAGGTCATAATGGCTACTGGAGTGTCACTGCTTTTTCTTATTTTTGTTATTGATTTAAAGACAACATCGGTATTTACTCCGTTTTCCAGCGCAATTTTTGAAGTGGTCTGGATGACAGGGCCATCGGCAAGCGGATCCGAAAATGGGATACCTATTTCGATTATATCTGCACCGTTTTTATCCAGAGTCTCGAATAATTTGAAAAAATCATCGAGGCTGGGGAAACCGCAGGTTATAAACGGGATAAAAGCTTTTCTACTACTTTTTCTTAAATCTTCAAAAACTTTTTCTATTATACTGCTTTTATTTTTGTTCATAATATAAATCCCTGCACTTTTTATAAAAATTAAAACCCGAAAATATTTCTGATTATTATTTCCGGTTTTTTATATTTTTCGATAATCCTACTTATTTTTGATATCTTTATCTCCACGGCCGGATAGATTTACTATAATGACTTTGTTTTTATCGAGTGTCGGTGCGAGCTTTGCCGTATAAGCAAGGGCATGGGAACTTTCATATGCGGGGATTATGCCTTCGTATTCCGATAATATCCTGAATGCTTTAAGTGCCTCGCTGTCAACGATATACTCATATTTGACTATCCCTTTTTCCTTCAAATATGCATGTTCCGGACCTACTCCAGGATAATCGAGCCCTGCCGATATTGAATAAGCTTCCTCTATCTGGCCATAATCATCCTGCAGTATATAGCTGAAAGCTCCGTGAAATATGCCTTTTTCACCATAACTCAATGTTGCCCCGTGTTTTCTACTTCTAATGCCCTTTCCTCCTGCTTCTACTCCTATAAGTTTGATAGAGTCTGCATACTTCAAAAACGGATAAAATATCCCTATAGAATTACTGCCGCCGCCCACACAGGCAATAATATAATCGGGCAGCCTCCCTTCACTATCCATTATCTGTTTTTTTGTTTCTTTACCTATGATTGTCTGGAAATCCCTTACCATGGTAGGATATGGATGAGGACCCACCACAGAGCCCAGAACGTAATAAGTATCATCCACTCTTGAGACCCAGTAGCGAAGAGCTTCATTGACTGCATCTTTTAACGTCTTGCTTCCGGAGGAAACTTCTACTACCTCTGCCCCCATCAGTTTCATTCTATATACATTGGAAGATTGTCTCTTGATATCCTTGCTTCCCATAAAAATTTTACATTTCATATCAAACAGCGCAGCTGCTGCAGCAGTTGCCACACCGTGCTGCCCCGCTCCGGTCTCTGCGATTATGAATTTTTTTCCCATTTTTCGTGCAAGAAGCGTCTGGCCTATGGTGTTATTGATTTTGTGGGCACCGAGATGGCAGAGATCCTCTCTTTTTAAGTAAATTTTTGCTCCTCCGAACTTCTTCGAAAGTCTTTCAGCATAATATAGAGAAGTGGGTCTTCCGGCATAGTTTTTTAAATAATATGCCAGTTCTTCTTTGAATTTCTTATCTCTTTTATACCTAAAATAATTATCTTCCAGTTCCTTCAGCGCACTGACGAGTATTTCCGGAACGAAACTTCCTCCGAATTCCCCAAAATATCCTTTTTCGGAGTTCAGGCATTTCTTTTTTAGTGAACTTTTTATTGGTTTTTTCAAATTATTTCTACCCTGGATTATTTTTACTTTTTTATATCTACTTTAAAAACTTTTTTACTTTTAATCTTTAATTAAATCTGAATCTAAAATCTTTATTATCTATCTTAAAATATTTACGAATCCCGCGACCTTATCCATATCCTTCTTTCCAGGATAGATCTCAAGCCCTGAAGATGCATCAACGCCAAATGGCTTGACGATATCCACTGCCTTTTTAATGTTTTCCGGGTCAAGTCCTCCCGATAATATAACAGGGATTTTATTACAATAATTCTTTAACATCTCCCAGTCAAGCGGCACTCCTGTTCCTCCGTAAATACCCTTCCTGTAACTGTCAAGAAGAATAAAATCCGCATAATCTTTTAATTTATCGATTTCTTCATCTAATCCATCCATTATATCTTTCTGATTATTATTATCCTCCTTGATCCTTATCGCTCTTATGATTTTTACCTTTCCTGATCCTTTTCTTAAATCCTCCATATAATCCTCTTCTTCATCTCCAGAAAGCTGAATATAGTCCAGTCCCAATGATTTAACGCACCAGGTAATCCTTTCTATCGTCTCATTTACGAATACGCCCGCTGCCGCTGGGACTCTGATTCCCTCGCTCCGCAGTGCCGTGATTATCTTTTCCGCCTTATCGGGTTCCACTCTTCTTGGGCTATTTGTGGACAGCACGAATCCTAAGGCATTTACCCCGAGACGGGATATACATATTGCATCCTCTAAATTTGTTATCCCGCATATTTTTATCCAGACCATATCATAATCTCCAAATAAATTAATCTATCTTTCAACTACCTGGTATTGCCGCTGATCTCTATATCAGATTCTCCTTTTTCAATTCCAGTTCAATCTCTTTCAATCTTTCTTCGAGACTATTACTCGTCATGAAATATTCTCCTATAAGAAATGCATTTATCCCATTTGAAAAAAGATCCCTTATGAATTCTGCATCTCTGATGCCGCTCTCACAAACAAAAATCTTATCCGAAAAATCTTTGTTACTGCGGTACCTTAGAAAATCATAAATCGTTTTTTCATCGATTCTCATGGTCCTGAGATTGCGGTTGTTTATACCTATAAACTCCGCACCGGCATCCAGCACTTTGTCCAGTTCCTTTATATCGTGAATCTCGACCAGCGTATCCAGTCCAAGATTTCCGGCAAGTTCATGAAGCCTCTTTAGTTTCTTTCCTCCCAGAAGCGAAGCGATAAGCAAAATACAATCCGCTTCTATAGCAGCACTTTCATAGACCTGAGCTTCGCTGAAAATAAAATCCTTTCTCAGGATTGG
>Ga0315549_1004157_pt1 | contig 12391 bp, 11 predicted proteins | sample SalMarSW160200MG_FD_203101 | JGI IMG/M metagenome (GOLD analysis project Ga0315549, IMG submission 203101) | Salt marsh sediment microbial communities from the Plum Island Ecosystem LTER, Massachusetts, United States - Salt Marsh Sediment SW1601-200 ... | reverse complement strand
CCTGCATATAAATTTCAGCCGGCGGATTCACCCCGTTAGAAGAAACAGGCACGACATCTGTCCCCTGTTGATGGAGATTTCTAACGGGATTTAGCCAAAGTCTCACGAGAAAATTTTCTTTCTTAGACTTGCCGTCAGCATAATACTCCAGACGGCACTGCCCTTTAGCTTTCAGTGGGGCTGCTTTCTGTGAATGTGACCTTAGAACGGACAGCGCCTCGATTGCAGTTTTCTTACCTGGACAGATACGCGTCGGCTGTTTAATTTGCTCGGCGCAGCCGGTAAGAAATAGTACTACTACAACGAGATGAAAAAACAGTCGTTTGTTATATTGCCAATAAAACACTTTCTATAAATCCGTTTGCAGAATCTCGCCAATCTGCGAGGATAATTGCTCGATTTGCACCTCATCAAGATGCGGATTTATTACTTCCACGATCTCCTTATCACCGGTAATTCTCAAACGCCAGACTTCCTTATCGCCTTCGGTCTCGGATGAATCGTATTTCAGGTGTCTTTTTCGCATCAGAATCAAAGCCAGTACAAAGCGAAAATTTATTTTTTCCTGCTCAGTTTCTTCTGCCAGCCGGCTAAAAAATGCCATCAGCATATCATCATCAACGAATCTGGTCTTTTTCTGGCCGGGTTGTGGCAGCTTAGTTTTCCAGAAGCAGAATACGTCCGGCTTATGGCTCTGCCAGTAATCGGCGCAGAAATCCCGTCGTTGCAAGCCTTGCTCAGTTTCTACCAGAGCACCGAAGTATTCCTCGCCGTATTCGATCTTTTTACCTGTGCCCCAGCAGTGTCCGAGAGGCTTATCTATTTCCCAATCACTCATTTTAAGTTATACGCTACTCAAACCTCAACCATTGACCTATATTTTGTGCTGTTTTAGGTCCTATACCTTTGACTTTTTGTAAATCATTACAGCCTCTAAAGGACAGATTGCCGCCTTTTCGTGCAAAAAAATCCTGTCTGTATGCAACTATTGCCCGCGCCCGTACACAACCTATACCCGGCAGTCTTGCCAAACTTGCCACCGAAGCATAGTTTGGATTAATTTTATCATCTAATGTAATCTCATTTCCACCTATAGTGGAGCTATACCTTATAAAACCTGAAGTGACAATACTGGTGGTAAGTGCTAAACAGATCACCTCGCTAACGACAAAAGCAAAAGATTGAATCTTTTCTTGTCTAGTTTCTGTCATGCGCTATTATATTATTACTTCTACGCAATACGTATCATGGTTGATGCAAAACGAGATACCCTACCGGCTAAAAATTTCACGACGAAGTTTTTTAAGGGCCTGAAATGACTTTTTTGGCTCAAGCTGATTTGTCAGCAAGCCGCTATTTGCTATGGTGCTATCTTTCATGTCAGTTGGCGCTGAATATGTCACCGAGTCAACATAAGGTTTACTGAGCGCTATTTTATAGAACTGTTCTAACCACTCTGCCTGCTGCGATTGGTTCCACTCCTGGTGCCATGCGCCGGCTACTTTACCGCTGTATAAACCATCACCGTTGTGGCTCGGAACCTCTACGCCGGTTATATACAAGGGCTTGCCGATAGGACTAAAATAATCCAGAACTGCTGATATCTGCATCATATCTCTGATGTGCATACCGGATAGATTTTTGCCGAACCGAATAGGCAATCCGAAAGCATCAAAATTAATTCCGCTTTGCATAATCATATCCATATACGCCAACGGCGGAATCGTATTGGGCTCTACCGCATAATATTCGCCCCACGGATTGCTTATTTCTACTATCCTCATGGCCCTATTGCCGGCTGCCTTAACAGCCATATTAACAGCACGGGTCATTGCTAAAACCTGCTCGAAGCTAAAACCAAAATGATTAAACACATTCAAACCACTTATTACATTCCACTGGTGGATAATGCCCGAATAGCGGGCAACCACTCTCAGAACGAATTGATATGCGGTTTCTCGAATCTTTTCAAATCCTGCTTTACTTTCGAGCAGCCATTTGGGAATATTCTCTTTGGAAAAACGAAGCAACGGCCCTGCTCCGATTACCAGCTTTTTTTTGCCGAGCACATTTATACAGTTGTCAATCGTTGTAAAATCAAAGCTACCCCTCTCAGATTCTATCTGTGCCCAATTTATAGGAATTATTACATGGCCCGAGAGTTCTAATAGTTTATTAACATATTCGGAACTATTTATCTGCGCAGGGTCAATACTACAGCCGAGACAGCCTCGACCAAAGCCGTGGTTTTTAGCTCTTGTGTTGAAAAATGATTCTGCCTGTTTTAGAGCCAATTTTTCAGCGATAATTATAGCCTTTTTAAGTGACTCGTCTGCAAACTGCGATGCTGCTTCGGCGTCTGAAATGTTTTGAATCGCTCGAGTAAACAATTCCTGGGCCTGTTTGGAAATATCTTCTAAATCGTCTAAACTGTCGAAAAACGACCAATCCTCTCTCTTGTTGATGATTTGCATTAGCTTGGCCCGGGCTATCTCAAGATTCAAGTTATACGGGCGCTGTCTTTCAGGAAGGCACGTTGTTGGTAAAAGCATCCTACCAAAGCCATTGATAGGCCATAATAAAGCCAGCCCTGCTGTCACCAAATTTGTCCTTTCACACTCGATAAATCCGTTCTTAAATCTGATCTTCGCTCGCCGAATGCCAATGCCATCGGTCCCGAAAAGATAAGCACCGCACAAACGGAATTTATCAACCGCTTTGCCGTTCTTAAAAACCTGGAATCTCATATTTGTTATTGGTTGTTGGTTATTATAGTTATTGGTAAGTCACACTTCGTGCTTTCATACCTGTGCCTGCGTTACCACAGGTGCAGGCAAGAAAGCATTTGGGTTTAACCAATTACGTACCTAATTATAGCAGTTGTACGTGAAAAGACAATCCCAAAAACGGAAAGCTTAAGTCCGGAAGATCGGAGGACGGATAACCGATTTTCTGTCCTCTGTCCTCCGTCCTCTGTTTTCTGTCCTCTGTCTTCTGTCTTCTGTCTTCGTTGTCGTTATTCTGTTTGTTGTTCTTCTTCCATATACGGATAGCGGAAGTTTCTCGGCGGCAGGAATGTTTCCTTTATAGCCCGCGGCGAAACCCATCGTTCCAGATTCAGCCAGCTACCGGCCTTGTCGTTTGTGCCGGATGCCCTTGAGCCGCCGAAGGGCTGCTGAGCTACAACCGCTCCGGTGGGCTTATCGTTTACATAGAAGTTACCCGCTGCATGTCGCAGGCTGTTCATCGCTTTGACAATCACACCGCGGTCCAAAGCGAATATCGAGCCTGTCAGAGCGTAAGGAGAGGTCGTATCGCAAAGCTCCAATGTCTGGTCATATTCGCTCTCAGGGTAAACATATATGGTTAATACCGGACCGAATATCTCTTCAACCATCAATTTCGATTTCGGGTCTTTACTTACTACTACAGTCGGCTCAATAAAATATCCCGTCGAGTCGTCCGAACCTCCACCAATAATAATCTCCATATCAGGCGAAGTCCTTGCGTATTCGATATAGCCGGTGATGGTTTCAAAGGCCTTTTTGTCGATAACCGCACCCATGAAGTTTCTAAAGTCCGTCACGTCTCCCATTTTAATCTCGCGGATATCCTCAAGCATTCTGTCTTTAAGCCTCGGCCACATCGAATCCGGGACATACATCCGCGATGACGCGGAGCACTTTTGTCCCTGATATTCAAATACGCCACGCACAGTGGCTGCAACGACGGCCTCGATATCGGCGCTCACGTGAACAAATATGAAGTTTTTGCCGCCTGTCTCGCCGACGATACGAGGATAGGATACGTATTTACGAATGTCTGAGCCGACCGCCAGCCAGATTGTCGAGAAAACGTATGTGCTTCCGGTAAAGTGAATACCACCCAGCCTGACGTCGTCCAGTGCCGGCGGGCCAACAATCGGCCCTGGTCCAGGTACCATATTAATAACACCCGGCGGCATGCCTGCTTCTTCGAGGATTTTCATAATATAATAGGCTGGCAAAACTGCAGCCGATGCCGGCTTCCAAACTACTGTATTGCCCATTAAGGCAGGTGCTGTAGGTAGATTGCCGGCGATTGATGTAAAGTTGAACGGCGTCAATGCTAAAACAAAGCCGTCCAATGGACGATGCTCCATATAGTTTAGTACACCCTTCGTTGACATCGGCTGGTCGCCGTAAACTTCTTCCATGAAATGGGGGTTGAAACGCCAGAAATCGATAAGCTCACATGCAGAATCGATTTCCGCCTGTTGCGGAGTTTTGCTCATATTGAGCATAGTGGCAGCGTTGAGTGTATGGCGATACTTGCCCGCTAAAAGTTCTGCCGCTTTGAGCAGCACCACCGCTCTGGATTCCCAGGGCATTTCACCCCACTGTTTCTTGGCCTTTTCGGCTCCATCAACAGCCTTGATGGTAAACTCGGCATCTGCTTGGTGATACCTGCCCAGCACGTGCTGATGATTGTGCGGACAACGGATGTCTGCGAGTTTGCCGTTGCGAACTTCCTCACCGCCGATTATCATCGGCACCTCTGCCTGCTGATTCAGCATTTCATTCAGCTTGACCTTTAACTCCGCACGTTCGACACTGCCCGGTGCATATTGAAGGCATGGCTCATTAACCGGCTGAGGAATATGAAAAATACCATTGAACATCATTTCAGTCTCCTTGAATTAAGCAGTTCTGGTTCCAGCAATAAAGAAAACATGTATTGTCGCGGATTAATATCAAAAAATCAACCACTGCCTAATATTTTTTGCTTCTGCTACTGACAAAGAGTATATTACGCTGCCGCCTTGAAATTCTACAGACAAAAGGCAGACTTGGTCGATGAAAAGTTAAAATGAACAAGAAATGGCCCATAATCTCAATAGTCTTGACTCTATTAGCTATACTGAGCCTTGTAGGCTGCGCCGAGCCCGTTCACCCGCCGGAGATAGTAGTCGAACCACGATCCGCCTCTGTCATACCTTCGGTTGAGCACCGTATTGTCGGCGAATCGGTCCTGGGTCGGCCTATAATGTGTTCTGTGCTCGGCCAAGGTCAGGATGTGACACTTATCTTGGCAACCATTCACGGCAATGAGCCGGCTGGAACACCTCTTGTTCAACGGCTGGCAGATTATATACAACAGCACCCACAACTATTAGCTGGACGGAAGGTTGTTCTTTTGCCCGTGGCTAATCCGGATGGGATGGCCAATAATAGCCGTTACAACGCTAAGGGTGTGAACTTAAATCGCAATTTTGCAGCGGCTAACCGAATAAATAATGTACGCAATGGGCTCGCTCCGCTTTCCGAGCCTGAAGCCCGTGCCATTGCATTTGTTATACGGAAATACTCTCCCGACCGCGTCGTCAGTATTCATCAGCCGTTGGCCTGCATTGACTATGATGGACCAGCCAGGACATTAGCTAATCACTTAGCCCAGCATTGCGATTTACCCATACGCAAGCTCGGTGCGCAATCCGGCTCGCTGGGCTCTTATGCTGGCCTGACTTTACGGATTCCCATTGTAACTCTGGAATTACCTCGTGATGCCGACCGGCTTAGCAAAGATAACCTATGGCAACAATATGGCACCGCCCTACTTGCAACCATCGTCTATCCGGAAATGGCTAAATGAGCAGCATGTACATTGCAATTGTTGAAGAAACCAGCACGATTGCTTGATGCTTGTGCAATGTAGCATACTACGTTCTTCGCAGTCTTTTTATGAAGGAGAGCTTCACAGAGTAGTCCGCAAATGGCGGATGGGGTAAGCATAGTGTTTAGTGCATTTATTCTTTATTTATTAATTCATTTATTTCATTAAGATGTAGTTTGAAATGCCGTGGGAAATCAACGACCATGGCTTTGAGTGATATTTCTTCATTTAAAGCAGATATCCAAACATTGTCCAATTTTTCAATATTTATATTCTGAATCACGTGGACAACGTGCATGTTGGTATATTTCCATAATTGAACCAAGTTGTTCCATTCTTTCTTCTGATAGTTCTGAATAGCAATCCACCTGTCATTATTCCCAAGATTTGCATAGTCCGGAAAGATCAAGGGACTTTGCTGGTATTGCAAGTGAATTATTCGATGCGTATTATTAGAGGCGGAATCCACCATGTGTCCTACAATTTGCTTGATAGTTCGATTTTGACTGTTTCGTCGTTCAGTAATAACATCATTGCCAAGAGCTAATAGTTTTGGTTCCCATTCTTCGATTAGGGATAATAACTCTTGGCTGATTGATTCAAATTCATTCATAATTGCACCTTCTAAGTCATGTGGAAAATAACTCGTCCAATTTAATGCATAACAACGAGGTCAGGGTCGAGCGTAGCGAATCGGCTGAATTGGAATGTTAGGATTTCTCTTTTTTTTCGCATAAACCTTGTCTGAGTATCGCCGTCATCCTACAATCGCGAGGGCAAGGTAGGGGACGAGATTGAACACTATAAAAAATATTTTGTACAACCCAATGAACGAGTAGATTACTGTGTTGAACGCTTCTCTGGACAGCGGGAACCATCTGCTGTGCGCTCGGTAGACCCAATCACCGGCGAAGGCAAAGATCAGGGACGAGAGAACCAGCAATGCCCCGTTCATAATCGTGCACCACATAAAGAAAGCTCGGACGGTAGTAATATCCATAGTGTCTCTCCTTTTTCCTGTATGCATCGAACATAATAATACCTGTGGCAGTCCTATGGACCCCTTACGGGGAGCTATACAAGACTTCCGGCTTCAATCCTTCGCCCTAAGGTGCTTCGGAGGATAGGTCGCTTACCCTCCGCTGCGACAGGTTATCATTAGCAATTTAGTCTGCCGGAAATAAAATGTCAATATTCCACGTGTTTTTCTTCAACACGTAGGCGTTTCTGCAACACAGCCGTCCTAATCCAGAAGCATAAATTCGATATGTACTCGCTTACTCGCTCGTTGGTAAGGAACTTACACTATTGGAGGGATATTTGCAAGACAAAAAAAGAGGATTAGGGAATTAGTTGATTAGAGAATTAGAGGATTGATAATTAGCTGTTAGCTGTTAGCGAGATTGCCACGCGCCGCGGAGTTTATCCTTGAACAAAGTGAAAGGCTCAGAACAACGCTTGGGAAATCCGGATTTATTCAAATAAGGATTCCTCAGATAAAGAGAATACCTAAGTATCTTAGGTATTATGACTCACGCATTTAATGTTGAGTATCCAGCCCGCCATAAGCGAATCCGTCCGTGGCGGACTTCGCTCCGGCATCGAGCATCGAAGATTAACAATCGCTATGTAAGTCCTAAGCGCTCGGCTTCGGCTTCGAGGCCATAGCGTTTCATTTTCTTGTATAAAGTGGTGCGGTTTATCTGAAGTGCTTTTGCAGTTTTCTGCCTGTTCCAATTATTTTCTTCCAGCGCCTGCAGGATTAGCTTCTTCTCCGGCTCAGCCCGTGCTTCTTTCAAGCTCATTGGCCTATAAGTCTTTTGCTGCTGGTTCTGCTCTTGTTTGATCGACTCCGGCAAATCCTCAGTGCCGATGAGCTCGTCTTTACTTAGCAAAACCGCCCGCTCCATTACATTCTCCAGCTCTCGAACATTGCCGGGCCACGAGTAACGCTCCAAATACTCCATTGCCTCATCGATAATACCAAGCTTTAGCTTATTATGCTGGGCACAATACATCCGCAAAAAATGCTTTGCAAGCAGCGGGATATCTCCGACCCTCTCATGTAAAGGCGGTAGTTTTATTGTTATCACGTTTATCCGGTAATATAGGTCATCCCGGAACCTGCCTTGCCTTACCTCTTCAGCAAGATTGCGATTTGAGGCAAGCATAATCCGTGTATCGACGGTTTGGGTCTTATTACTGCCAACCGACTCAAATTGTCTGTCCTCTAAAACTCGCAGCAATTTAACCTGTAGAGCTGGTGATGCGTTAGCGACCTCATCGAGAAATATCGTTCCGCCATCCGCAGCCAGAAACTTGCCTTCTTTATTGTTTACAGCACCGGTAAATGCACCTCTAACATGGCCGAACAGCTCACTTTCCAGCAGTGTCTCCGGCAGTGCTCCACAGCTTACCTCTACGAAAGGTCTATTACGTCTGCTGGAACGATAGTGTATTGCCCTTGCCAACATACTCTTGCCCGTACCGGACGGACCGGCCATTAGTACGGTGGTGTTGGTGTCGGCTACGGCTTCAACAAGCTCGAAAATCTTCGCCATTTTGTAGTTATGACTGATTATGTTCTCCAGGCTGTATTTTTGCTCGAGCTGCATTCGCAGCTTTTCATTTTCACTTATAATCGATTGTTGATTAACTGCTCTTTCTACGGCCAATCGCAATTCATCGTCAACGATTGGCTTAGTTAGATAATCATAGGCACCTTGCTTAATGGTCCTGACTGCGCTTTCTATGGTACCATAGCCGGTGATGACTATAACCACTGTTTGAGGATACCTTTTCCTGACTATATCCAGTAACTCAAAACCATCCCCATCCGGCAGATTAAGATCCACTATCAAAAGACAATAGCTCTGTTTCTGGAGCCTGGCCAAAGCACCTCTGAATGTTTCGACCCCGCTGGTTTGGAATCCTTCGAGGAATAAAAATTCACATAATGAATCCAATATGATTTTATCATCCTCAACAATTAGAATATTCTTTTCTCTCATAGTGCTGCTCTTATCAGTCTTTACAAAATTCCGTCCAACGGCAAACATACGGTAAATATACTTCCACCTTGTGGTGCATTTTCCGCGGTGATCCGTCCATGATACCTATCGACTATGTCCCTACATATTGCTAATCCCAAGCCGGTTCCTTTTTCTTTCGTCGTAAAGAATGGCTCGAACATCATCTCTGCGTTTTCGGGTGCAAAGCCGTTTCCTGTATCTCTAAACTCCGCTACGACCGTATTATCCTTTGCCAGGCGGGTTGAGATGTGTAGCTCACCGCCTTGGGGCATCGCCTCGAAGGCGTTCTTTATGATGTTACAGAAAATCTGAAATAAATTACCGTTTCTAATTTTTGGTATGCCGCTTGTACAGTTGCGCGAAATCTTAATATTTGAAGCTTCTGTTTTAGCACTTATTATTTTCACTGCATCTTCGATAATCTGCTCTATACTGGCACGTTCTAACGATTCATAACTGCTCCGCGAGAATTCCAACAGCTCACTTACGATTTGGACCATCCTTAAAAGCGCCTGCCGACACCGGTCTAAATATTCTTTGGGTTTTGTGAGATTCTCTTGCTCGACAATTCTCGCCGCAAGACTAACGTATCTAAGTATTCCATCCAAGGGACTGCTTAACTCGTGGGCTATCTTTGAAGTGTGTCTGCCAATGGCAGCCAACCTCTCGGCGTCAGTCAACTCCCTTTGAATGCCGACCTTTTCAGTTATATCTTCGATCAAGATGCTGCCTCCAAGATTCTTTTGTGTTTTTGACTTGCCAATTGGCGTGCAGACAATTCGCAACAATTTCACTTTTCCACTGGATACATAGCTGACTCCATCAAAACTTTTTGTCTTACCAGTTGCCAATACTGATTTTATTTGTTGTGCCCAGTACAATCCCGTCTTGCCGGGGCTATCGCCACACTTAGCCAATGATTTGTCAATATAATCATCGAGGTCAAGCAGGTTTTTTGCCTCAGAATTGGATTCGATAATCAGTAAATCCGAATCAAAAATAACTACCCCCACCGGTAATGATTGGATGATCGATCTCGCAAGCGGCCTGAGCGTCAAGAAGTCCTCTATGTTTTGATCATCAAATTTAACCTTAATACTACCCAAATTACCATTATGTTGCTTTTTGAATTCGTTCACATCTTGACTATACCACCTATATTTTCTATTGTCAAGCCAATTTGTTGCAAAAAGTCAACATATTCTTTCGATTTCTGATTATTAAAGGAAACTTTCGTGGCAAATATTATAAAATTCTATGGTTCACAGAACCAAAGAACTCCTAACCAGCTGGACGCCCCCCCTATCAAATCCAAATGGGTCCAATAATGTTGCAATACATCAACATTTATGTGTATTTTGTTTGCCACTTGCCGATTGTAATTCTCGCTGGATTAGGCAGAACCAAGAAATATTATTTTCTCGCGCACATTTTAGGTGTAAAATTACACTAATATACGGATGTGGTTCGACAGGCTCACCACCCTGAGCGTATTCGAAGAGCTGATATCAGCCAAACATTTTGAATTAATGGGCATGAGATGGAGATACAAACGCAAGAACTACCTGATGAACAGTTAGCAGAAGCAGCCCAGAATGGCCATTTGAAAAGCTTTGGTGCTCTTTACCAACGTTATTACAGCTCGATGGTTGCATTAGCCTATTCTTTACTCGCTGACCGAGACCTCGCTGAGGACGCGGCACAGGAGAGTTTTATGGTAGCATGTCGCGACCTGCCAAAATTGAAAAGTAAATATAAGTTCGCCGCTTGGCTTGCTGGTATCTGCAGAAATATCGCAAAGCAAATGCTAAGGATTAAAGGTAAAAAGGTTCTTCTAAGCGTTGAGCAGCCAAGTGAAAGCCGAGATGAGCAAGAGCACTGCTGGGACGCGCTCCACCAAGCGGTTTGGAAGCTACGAGAAGCTGAGAGAGAGCTAATTGTTTTACACTACTTCAATGGATTTTCTCGCACACAAATCTCTCAGGTTTTGGATATCTCGCCGCAAGCTCTTAACGGCCGGCTCATAAGAGCGAAACGAAAGATCGCACAGTATTTGAAACAAAACGGTTTCACAGGAGACGATTATGAAACGCCCTGAAAACGACAACTGGCTTGATAAGGCTCTTAAAAAAGCTATTAGCTCGGAAGAATCTAAACCCAACTTCGAGAAGTGGAAACAGGACAATCCGGAAGCCGTTGAAATGTTAACATCGAGGGCTCAGCCGAAACCCTCGGCTTACAAACGCCCTCTAAATATATGGGAGATGATTATGAAAAGCAGAATAACAAAATTAGCAGCCGCAGCAGTGATAATTATAGCGGCTTTTATAGCTCTGTATCCATTTACCAGCGGATCACCAACTTTTGCTCAAGTGATCCAGCCCATCTTCGATGCCCAGACTGCTGTTTTCGACATCATTATCGGCGAAGAAGAAACATCTGGGCCGGTCATACACGATATGGTCATGGGCTCACGAATCAGAAGAACTTTATCGAATATGAAAAGTGCTATTAGCATCATTGACCTGGAAACCGGAAAGATTCTCTCACTCGATTCTGAAAAGAAAGAGGCGGCATATATTGATTTAAAAGGCCTGCCATCAATGCCAAATTATATGGAGATATTGAGAAATGTCATCGCCGGATTACAGGCGCATCCTGAATTCGAAGTCGAAGACCTTGGTGAGCGAGATATTGGCGGCCAGAGGTTGATTGGTTTTCGGGCCACACATCCTAAAGCTGAGATTATAATCTGGGCCGACCCTCAAACTGCGTTGCCGGTAAGGATCGAACAGATGGGCGGCCAAATGAAGGTCATTTGCAAGAATGTCATGTTCGATGTACCTATGGATGATACTCTATTTAGTATGGACGTGCCTGAAGGTTATACACAACAGCAGGTTGAACTTGATTTGTTTGGCGCTACTGAAGAGGATTTCATCGAGGGGCTACGCATAAGGGCTGAGTTTTTCGGAGACGGCCAATTCCCCGATGGGGTCGCTGTAGAAGACTACCTAAAGCAGGCGCCGGCGATGGCCAAAAAGTTCGAGGAGCTGGAACTATCTAAGGAAGAAGAAACCGAGCTGGGAATGAAACTGCAGGGACATTTATTATTCATCCGGTTCTTCAAGGGCGAAGGCGAATGGCACTATGCCGGTAAGGGTGTAAAACTCGGCGATGCTGATATGGCGATATTCTGGTATCAGCCGGAAAATTCAGCGACCTATCGCGTAATCTATGGTGATCTGAGCGTCAAAGATGTCGCTCCGGAGGATTTGCCTGGGTAGATATGTAGAACAAAGATGATGTTTACTATAAAGGCCGGGCTTTTTTGCTCGGCCTTTTTTATGCGCTTATGAAAGCGAAGCCGCATCCTTCAGGGTGCATGTCACAAGTGGTGAGCCTGTCGAACCAAATTACTCGCCGTGATGCTCGCCGGACAAGCTGTCCTTCCGACTTCGCCAAGGCTACGCCGGACAGGCTGTCTTCCGTCATCTGTCCTCCGTTCTCTGACATCTGTCCCGCCACACTGATGGCGGGCAAGCTTCTGTTTTCCGATTCGAAAAACCTGTCCTGAGCGAAGTCGAAGGATTGGCTTTGTCCCGTCTTGAGCCGGGTCGAAGGATTGGCTTTGTTTTGGCTTTGTTTTTCCGTGGTCCGAAAACGGCAAATTTCACATATTCTTTTTATATCAAAGAGCTTATGTT
>Ga0315549_1004146_pt1 | contig 12416 bp, 8 predicted proteins | sample SalMarSW160200MG_FD_203101 | JGI IMG/M metagenome (GOLD analysis project Ga0315549, IMG submission 203101) | Salt marsh sediment microbial communities from the Plum Island Ecosystem LTER, Massachusetts, United States - Salt Marsh Sediment SW1601-200 ... | reverse complement strand
GAGCTGGCACAGAATAACCTTAGTCTGCTGGAGGACTTTACGTACCATCGCAATATAGCGCAGTTCACAAGTGATGTTACACAGGCAGAGATGGCGCTGGAGCGAACGGAGCGTAAGTCCAGGGCTCTTGTTATACAAGCAGAGGCGGATTTGAAGGCCAAAGAACTTGATTATAAGCGCCAAAAGGACAAGTTCGTTAAGATTGAGGACCAGCTAAAGAAAGCCAAGATATACTCCCCGATAGACGCAATGGTGATCTACTCAACAACGGCTTCAAGGGGTGGTTTCCGCGACCGTCGAGAACCGATGGATGTAGGTGTCGAACTCACCGAACGGCAGGAACTATTCCAACTTCCGACGGCGGAATCGGCGATGGTTGAGGTGGATATCCATGAGGCAAGCCTTGAAAAGGTTCGATTGGGTCTTCCTGTAGTTGTAACTGTTGATGCGCTGCCTGGCAAAAAATTCTTCGGTTCTGTCCAGCGCATAGCTCCATTGCCCGATGCACAAAGTATGTGGATGAATCCCGATTTGAAGGTGTACAACACGGACGTGTACCTTGAAGGTAATGTACCGTCGCTGCGTACTGGTATGAGCTGCAAGGTTGAGATAATCGTTGAACAATATGATGATGTGGTATATGTGCCGGTTCAGACGGTGTTGCGGGTTGGAGGAGAATCTACCGTCTTCGTTGTCAAGGACGGCTCTATCGAGGAACGGAAGGTCAAGGTTGGCCTGGATAACAGAAGGATGATTAGAATAATTAGCGGTCTTGATGAGGGTGAAGTCGTTTCGATGACGCCTCCGCTGAAGTCCGCGGCCGTTGAGCACGGCTCAGAAATAGCCGGCACCGGATTGTCCGGTTCCGGCGATACTTTGAAGCAGAGGATAAATGAGAAGCTGGAGGAGACCAATGGAATAGATGTCCGCAGGCCACCGAGTATTCCTTCGGAAGGTGTTGGTCCGGGGCAGGGATCTCCGGGCAGAGAGGGCCTCGAGAGTTTAACACCTGAGCAGAAGGAACAGATGCGCAAGCGTTTAGAGAATATGACGCCGGAGGAACGAGAAAAGATGCGGCAGCGTTTTCAGGGCACGGGCCGGAGGCAAGGAAGGGGAGAAGGTTCAAGACAGGGTGGAGGCACGAGAACTCAGGGAGCGGGAAGGGATTAGTAGATGATAGAACGGGCCTGCTCACAAGAAGGAAAAGAAATAGTCAAGCTTGAAGACGCCCAGAAGATTTATCAGATGGGAACGCAGGAAGTTAAAGCGCTGGCCGGTGTAACTGTTTCGTTTAAGAGAGGCAGCTTCTGGGCAATCATGGGGCCCAGCGGTTCAGGGAAAAGTACGATGATGAACATCCTTGGATGTTTGGACAGGTTATCATCGGGCCGGTATTATCTCGAAGGCCAGGATGTGAGTACTCTTGATGATGATTCTCTCAGCGAGCTCAGGCTCAGGCACCTTGGATTCATATTCCAAAGCTTCAACCTGATTCCTCAATTGACCGTCCAAAGAAACATAGAATTGCCTTTATATTACCTTGGATGGGATTCAATCCGAAGCGCTCAGCGTGCAAAAGAAATAGCGGAAGAAGTGGGACTTGGGGACAGATTGGGTCACCGACCCACGGAGCTCTCCGGCGGGCAAATGCAAAGGGTCGCAATCGGCAGGGCATTAGCGAACGACCCACAGGTTCTTTTTGCGGATGAGCCTACCGGCAACCTGGATTCGGCGACAGGCGAACAAATCCTGGAGCTGCTGGTCAAGTTGAACCAGGAGGGCAAAACCATCATTATCGTAACCCACGAACCTACAATTGCTGACTATGCCCGGCATAAGTTGCACATGTTGGACGGCAGGATCGACAGAATCGAGGGGAAATCCAATGAGGCAAACTAGGTTCGCTCGAAATATATGGCTTGGCATCGAGAACCTGCTGCTTCACAAGCTGCGCTCATTTCTCACGATGTTGGGTGTTGTCTTTGGTGTAGGCAGCGTGGTGGCTATGTTGTCTGTGGGAGAAGGCGCGAGCAAGGAAGCCCTCGAACAGATTCGAAAACTCGGCAGCAATAATATTATTGTTTCGTCTGTCAAGTCCGCGGAAGAAGAGGCCATGAGTACGACTCATTCACACATGAGCATCTACGGACTGCTTTATGAAGACCATAGAAGAATTGCTGAGAGTTTCAGTAATGTAAAACAGACCGCGCCGGCTAAAATTATGCGCAAGGACTCGCGTCTTGGTGAAAAGGAGATGGAGCTTCGGGTTGTGGGAACGACCCCTCAGTGGTTTGAACTTGTGCCGCGAGAGGTTGTTGCCGGTCGTGTGCTTTTGCCGTTGGATGTGGCACAAAAAACACCTGTGGCCATACTGACAGAATTCGGCGCCAGAAAAATCCTGGCCACCGAGAGCACGATAGGCCAGACTATTCGTATCGGGGGCGACCAGTTCGAGGTCATCGGCATCGTTAAAAGTGAAAGCGGACAGGCCCAGGCCGGCAACATTCAAATTCAAATTCCTGACCAGGAAGTCGATGTTTACATTCCCATGGAGGTGGCGCGCCAATACTTCGGTGACATCTTTACCAAACGTACTTCGAGTGGAGACGAACGAGAAAAGGTGGAACTGCACCAGATTATTGTCGAGGTGGGTGAGGGGGATAAAGTTGAGGCCGTAGCGGCGGGCATCAAAAGAATGATGGAGCAGTTTCATAAGAAAAAGGATTATGTAGTGAGTGTTCCTTTGGCATTGCGCAAGCAGGCTGAAGCAACGAAGCGAAGGTTCAATATTGTACTCGGCTCCATTGCCGGTATCAGCCTGCTGGTCGGTGGAATCGGAATTATGAATATTATGCTGGCTTCGGTAACAGAACGTACGCGTGAGATAGGCATTCGGCGGGCCATCGGTGCCAAGCGCAGACAGATTGTGTACCAGTTCCTTATTGAGACCACCGTTCTGTCTACTACAGGGGGCATCATTGGGTTGGGTATGGGTGCCCTTATCCCGTTCTTAATAACGTACTTTTCCGGGATGATCACAGTGATGACCTGGAAAGGAATTCTACTGCCTCTTTCAATCAGCGTGACTATCGGGATTCTCTTCGGACTATATCCTGCCATGCATGCCGCCAAAGTAGACCCCATCGTGGCTTTGAGGCATGAATAGAGTATCATTTCAGCATCGCCTTTATGTTTTTCGATTATTGTAAAAACTTTTCATAATTGCAGAAACTTCCTTGACCGTTCAAACCATAACAGGTAAAACCATCGCACAATTTTGTGTTTTGTAAAAGGCTGATTCCTTTCACAAATCACAAGACACAGGATATGCTAAGGCCCTGTAAGGAATCAATATGACAGAAATGATTTTCGGCACAGTAGGGGGGTTGGGGCTATTTTTGTACGGTATGATCCAGATGTCCGAGGGTCTTAAAAAAGCCGCCGGCACAAAACTCAAAAACATTCTCGAATCAATGACAAAAAACCGCATCGTTGGTTGTCTTGTCGGTGCAGGTATCACGGCTTTAATCCAGTCAAGCTCTGCGGCAACCGTTATGGTGGTCGGTTTCGTCAACGCAGGACTGCTTACCCTTAAGCAGGCCATATCCGTGATTATCGGCACGAATATCGGGACGACAGCCACGGCATGGCTGGTTTCAATATCAGGCCTTGAGGCATTCAAGGTCACCGATTACGCACTTCCTGCAATCGCTGTTGGCTTTGCGCTGCAGATTTTTGGCAAGAGACAAGGTCTTAGGAATTTGGGACAAATCTTTCTTGGCTTTGGCATCTTGTTCATCGGTATATCGTTCATGAAAGATGCGTTCAGCCCGCTGAAAGACAACGACCAAGTACATAGCGCTCTGATATGGTTCGGACGCTATCCGATTTTGGCTGTTTTGGCTGGCACCGGTATAACAATGCTGCTGCAGAGCAGCTCGGCTTCGGTTGCAATGATTCAGATGCTGGCTCTTCAAGGGGCGTTTGGCAATGACTGGGATCGGGTTTTGGTAGTTGTGATACCGTTCATACTCGGGGACAATATAGGCACAACGATTACCGCTCAGCTTGCGGCACTTCAGTCAAGTCGCAACGCTCGTAGGGCCGCGTGGGCACATACAATGTTCAATGTTATAGGGGCTTGTATTTGTTTTTGGTTCGTCGGGCCGGTCAGTAAGCTAGTTAGTATGATCACCCCCTGGGAACTACATCAAGGAACAATTGCGGTCTCGATTGCTGTTACCCACTCGACGATAAAGGTTTTCGAGGCGGTGTTCTTCCTTCCGCTGACAGGAGTGCTGGAAAAAATAGCAGTTAAAATTGTTCCGGAGAAACCCGGTGACCTGGTTGTTCGTCCGACCGTGTTGGAGCGACACTTGCTGGCAACACCGGAACTGGCTATGGACCAGGTCCGGCGTGAGATAGTGCGGATGGCACAAACATCCAAAAGGGCGGTTCTTCTGGCCATCGAGGGGCTGGTTGAAAAGAACAGGAAAAAACTTGGTATGGCTCGGACAAACGAAGAAGTAACAGATACTCTCCAGTATGAAATCACGTCTTATCTTGCAGCGTTGTCAACAAAGGAGCTTTCTGATGAGATTTCTACAGAGCTGCCGGTATGGTTGCATACGATTAACGACCTCGAGCGTGTCGGCGACCACGCCGTCAATATTGTCGAGATTGCTGAACGAAAAATAGAGCAGAAGCTTACCTTTAGTGACTCCGCACATGATGAAGCCGACCAACTGAGACAAGAGGCAGAGCAGATGTGTGATTGTATCATAAAAGCTTTGGAAGATAATGATATAGACGCAGCCAAATCAGCTCTGGTTAATGAAGAAAACCTTAACAGGATGCAGATAGATTTTCGTCGCAGCCATGTTCAGCGTATGAGCGAGGGCATCTGCTCCGCTGATACAGGTCTGATATTTATCGACCTGGTTGACAATGTCGAAAAAGTGGGCGACCACCTAAGCAATATCGCACAAGGTGTGATAGGCGGCCTGCAGTGGGATGGGGTAGAAGCCAAAACTTCTCGCAATCTCAAAGAGGATACTGGTAAGGATTAAATCCATTTTGTGGCAATCGCAGAAAACTCGCTTGACCGATGGAACTAAAGCAGGTAAAACTGCCGCTCAATCTTATCTTAATTTTGATTTTACGGCATTTAAGATGCAAGTAACGATATTGAATAGAGGTCGCGTAGTTATAAAAACGAGCTGATTGGGCTTGATACAGATTTGTGGAAGGGATAACACGGTGAAAAAACACCATAAAGGTAAGGTGATTTTAGCAGCACTTTCGCTGTTTGCCTTTTTTCTGTTCTATGCGGCAACTGATGGAAGTGAAAGCCAAACACCTACCTCCTCGAACAAAAACGTCGAAGTAGATACAGGTGTAGAGCTGACAGAAGAAAAAATCAACAGTGAGATGAGCTGGCTTGAGGAGAGCAATCCCAGAAAGGCGAAAGAGTTAAAAGAGTTACGCGAGAGAGAGCCCGAAAAGTTTGAAGCAGGACTGAAAAAAGCTGTCTTTCGTGAAAAAGTTAAACAGGCCGTTTTTAGTACAGCTTTTCTTACAATAGGGGGATTGGGTTTATTTCTGTTTGGTATGGGGCTGATGTCGGAAGGTCTAAAAAAGGTTGCAGGCCGAAAGCTCAGAAGAATTGTTGAATCAATGACCAAAAGGCCCTTTGTTGCCTTTCTTGTCGGCGCAGGCGTTACGGCTTTAGTTCAATCCAGCTCTGCAACAACGGTGATGATAATTGGGTTTGTCAACGCAGGTCTGCTCACTCTCAAACAGGCGATATGCGTGATTATTGGGACAAATGTAGGCACAACAGTAACAGCGTGGCTGGTGTCCATATCGGGGATTGGCGCTCTTAAGATTACTCTTTATGCCCTGCCGTCGGTCGGTATAGGATTCTTCATGCGGACATTGGGCAAGACGCGCAAAACAAAAAGCACCGGGCAAATATTATTAGGCTTTGGGATATTGTTTGTCGGCATTGCTTTTATGAAGGAGGGCTTTGAACCGTTAGAAAGTAGCGAAAAAGTAAAAGCACTTTTCATCGCGCTGAGTGAATGGCCTCTATTGGCTATTTTGGCCGGGACCGTGCTGACATTGCTTCTTCAAAGCAGCTCGGCAGCCGTTGCTATCGTACAGCTGCTGGCAATGGAAGGGGCGTTTGGAGACCAATGGCAAACAGTTCTTAATGTTTCGATACCGTTTGTTCTGGGCAGCAATATCGGGACAACAATTACTGCTCAGCTTGCAGCAATTCAGGCAAACTTGAATGCAAAGCGTGCGGCCTGGGCGCACACATTTTTTAATATACTTGGGGTTATCATTGCTTATCCATTTGTTCATCTGGGTTTGTTCAGCGCTTTAGTTGGAATCATTTCTCCCTGGGAACTGGGGGCCGGTACGATTGCAGCTCATATTGCCATTGCCCACACCGTCTTTAATGTTGGTAGTTCGGCCATATTTTTACCTCTATCAGGTCTGTTGGCCAAATTGGTTATTAAACTGGTGCCGGAGAGGGCCGGTGATTTGGCAGCCAAGCCTGTTGTTCTTGAGGAGCACCTTCTTGATACGCCGGTAATCGCACTTGAACAGGCAAAGCTCGAGATCATTCGTATGTCAAAGACAGCAAAAACAGCTCTTGAAAATTCTATCGATGGAATTGTCAACGATGACAGAAGGAAACTGGAGTCGACGCGTCAAATAGAAGATTATTTAGATGAATTCCAGTATGAAATTACATCCTATCTTTCGGCATTATCGCGCAGGCAGTTATCTGATGAAGTGTCTGTTGAATTGCCTGTACTTTTACATACGGTAAACGACCTGGAGCGTATCGGCGACCACGCCGTCAATATTGTCGAAATTGCTGAACGAAAAATAGAGCAAAAGCTTTCCTTTAGCGATTCAGCATTGGCCGAGGCTGACAAGTTGAGAAAAGAGGCAGAGCAGATGCTTGATTATGTCATAGCCGCCCTGGAGAATAATGATGCCGGGGCAGCCAGGGCAGCCTTGGTTAACGAGGGCAACCTCAATAAGATGCAGATGGATTTTCGCCAAAGCCATGTTCAGCGCATGAGCGAGGGCATCTGTTCACTTGAGGCCGGCCTGATATTTATCGACCTGGTTGACAATGTCGAAAAAATCGGTGACCACCTGACCAATATCGCGCAAGCGGTGATAGGTGGCCTGCAATGGGATGGAATAGAGCTGGAGCAGCCTCCGAGTTTTTGACGGAGTTTGGTTATTGGTAATTGGTTATTGGTAATTTACCAGTTACCATTCACCAGTTACTATTTACCAGTCACCAGTTAAGTGATTTTTACTTTTTTGTCGAGAGGAGAGCCGATGATAATATTTCCAGGAACCGTATTTATGCGGGAGTTTGCTTTAAAGTATTGGGAAATTTGACAGGCGAGGTCTTTTACCTCTGGCAATCGAGCAGGTCTTCCGGGGACTGGAATGATACCAATATTCTTGGCACTCGGCTGAAATTCCGTTTTTAGCGGTTTCCCAGCAGCCTGTTGTGAGCAGCCGCAAACCGAAAGATACGAAGTTATGCATACCGGAGGAATGGGCATTATGAGATGTTATATATCATTATTATTTTTAGTATTATGGATGCCCCTGGATATGTTTTGGGTATCGGCCGATTTGTACGCTGAACAGATATCGCCGGAGGACACTGTTGTCGGAGAGATGGTGAATATTGCCGACTTTGGCAGGCAGATATCAGGCGATAAGTATATCGGCCGGCAATGGGATGAGCCGCGTGACATTTATGAAGTTATTATTTCGGGTATTGATAAAGGCATCGCTGAATCGCTGAGACTTGAATGGTGGGGCAGCGTGTGGCCAAACAACGGCAGCGGCGGATGGATGCGGCTCGATGACCCGTGGCCCGTCAAGGTGGTTGCCGAATTTTGAGAGGTTTACTGTTAATTGCCTTTGGCAGGTGGTATCATTGGTGATAGAAGAAAATATGTAAACGACAAATTAAAAAGGGAAGATTATGAAACTCAAAATGGTTTGCGAATTGCGATTGTTGTTTCTTTTTTTGTTTTTTGTAACTAATCAGGGAAACTCAGGTCTGCTCACTGCTTCCAGCGAAAGGGCTGCTGCGGATTTAGATTCTCCTGCTAAGTACTTCAAGATTCAGGTCATCGATGAGCAAACTGGTCGCGGCGTACCACTTATCGAGCTTCGAACGGTCAACAATGTACGTTATTTCACCGACAGCGGTGGAATTGTTGCGTTCTATGAGCCGGGATTGATGAATCAGAAGGTATTTTTTTATGTTGAAAGCCACGGCTATGAATTTCCAAAGGATGGTTTTGGTTTTCGGGGGAGAATTCTTGACGTGACATCGGGGGGGGATACTATTCTGAAGATAAAACGAATCAACATTGCAGAGAGGCTCTACCGGAATACCGGCCAGGGAATTTATCGTGATAGTATTCTAACCGGCCATTCTGTGCCGGTGAAATGCCCGCTTTTGAATGGTCAGGTTACAGGTCAGGATTCGGTATATACCTGCATTTATCGTGGGCGGTTGTATTGGTTCTGGGGAGATACCGGCAAACCGTCATATCCTCTTGGGCATTTCGGCATGGCCGGGGCAGTATCCGATTTGCCCGGTCCGGGCGGGCTTGACCCGAACGTTGGAATAAATCTTACGTACTTTGTCGACGAGACGGGTTTCAGCAAACCAATGTGTAAATTTCGCGAGCCGGGAATGATCTGGGCCGAAAGTTTTTTGATGGTGAAAGATAAAAAAGGCAATGAACGGCTGGTTGCAAAATACGCGCGTATGAAAAGTCTCGGCGAGGCTTATGAACGAGGGATTATGGTTTTTGATGATAAGACGAATTCTTTTCAGCGAGTAATCCGTGGAGGTGTGGACTTTCTGCTGTATCCCGACCTCGGACATCCTATTCGCGTTCAAGCCGAAGGTGACAACTGGTACTACTTTGCGACGCCTTTCCCTCTGGCTGTAAGGATGAGAGTCAAGGCCGACTGGGACGATATTATGGACCCGAATGCCTATCAGGTATTTACCTGCCTGGCCAAAAGCGGCGGCGGGCTAAAACAGCTTAGGTCGCCGGACGAAAACAAGGTTTGCAGATGGATATCAACATCCGATTTAATCGGCGATGACTTATCACGCAGGCCGGATATTATTAGTGCCTTAAGAAAAGAGAGACAGTCTGTACATCTTTATGATATTGAAACAGGCAAAGCCGTCGTGCCTCACGGCGGAACGGTTTCCTGGAATGGCTACCGTCAGAAGTGGGTGGAGATTGCCGTTCAACAATATGGAGAGCCGTCCTTTCTTGGCGAAGTCTGGTACTCGGAGGCCGACACGCCTGTGGGGCCGTGGGCCTACGCCAGAAGGATTGTAACTCACAATAAATATTCGTTCTACAATCCCAAGCACCATCCGAACTTTGATGAGGATAACGGTCGATTAATCTATTTCGAAGGTACCTATTCATTCACCTTTTCGGGTGATGCTGCTAATGCAACGCCTCGCTATGATTATAATCAGATTATGTACCGGCTGTCGCTGGATGACGCTCGTCTTAATTTGCCAGCGGCGGTCTATCAGGTCCGAGACAAAAACGACAAAAAAGATTATTTCCTGTATGACGGTCTTCAAAGCCTCAATAAGCTGGAAATGGTCGAATCGATTCCGTTTTTTGCCATTGAGCCGGACAGAGCTTATGAGGGTCTGATTCCTATATTTGCCGAGCAAAGCAAAATCAAGGGAAAGCAGATTGTTGTGCTGCGGCGGCAGGTGCAGGGACAATCCGCCAAGCCGTTGTTTTATGCTATCGCTCCGGATGAGAAGTCTTCTGTTACCGTTATGCTTTATGAGTATCAAAATACAAGTTCCGGTGAGCGATTTTATTCGACAAAGGCCGACATGCGGAAAAAAGGCTGGGCTCGTTCTGCCGAACCGATTTGTAGAGTCTGGCCGAATCCTGTTGAACCGCTTATGATTGACAGCAAGGCAAAACCCATTGTCGGATATAAGTGGCAATAGTAGAAATATGCGCCCGGATTTCCGATATAGAAGTTTACCGGTTGGATGTTTGATACTTACATCCCTTTTTCGCTTATCCATACGACCTTGTCATAGTCAGCAGGGTCAAAGGCCTTTCCAGCGGGTACGACATCGTAGGAAATGTTGTTTTTCAGGCATTGTGCAATTTCTTTAATAGCCGGACTGAGAACTTCTTTGTACGTTAGGCCGAAGCGATTCTTGCGGCTGAGCGGATAAATATGCGTGCCCCATGTGAATAGCTGCCAGCAGGTGGGCAGTGTGTAGCCGTAGGGAAGAACGATGGCGGTTGTGGCTGCTGTGCGCAGCTTGTTCAAATCCGGCCGGGGATGGCTTTTGGCGTAGCCGGTAATTTGGCGCGCAAGGGCCAACTGTTCTGTGTAGGGGACATGGTGGTCATGGTCGGAGGTCCAGAACCAAATGAACTCAGCGCCAAGGTCGTAGGCCAGTTTCATCGAAGGAAAACGCAAATGCGGCTCAGCCTGGCCATAGATACTCATACCCCATTTGGTGTTGAGGGCCCGGGCCGGGCCTCGCATCTGTGCATAAAACCACATAAATAAATTTTTAGTCGTAATAGGAATATCCAACACAAAATCCTCATTGATTCGCTGCAGCATAAGAATCTGTTGAGAGTCGGCGTTGGGGTCAATTCGCCATCGGCATTCCTGCACGAGACCGAATGGATTGGCCTCCATCTGATAATAGCTGGTGCCGACATAAGTTTCCCATATAGGGACAGCAGGCTCGGCCAGTTTTAATGTACCAAGATGAATCCCTTTTTGAGCGAGTACATTGCGGTAATTGACGTTATTGACTCTTGTACTGATATGTTCATGTATCATCTCCACGGCTTTAGCGAGAGGCGCACCGGGTGGGTATTTGCCGGCCAGACGGCAGGCCGGCTCATCGATGAACATTTGCAGGCCGAGGAAATTTGAGCGATACAGCTCTTCCGGAAAGGCAACGGCGGGACTGTAGCCATCGTAGAACACAGGCTGACGACATATCCAGTCGACTTGTTTGCCTTTGGCGGTGAAGTAATTAATACCGGCTGCAATCATTTCATTGTAATCTTCTTTTGTAAACGGAACATAATTATAGTTTTCCTTCCTGTTTTTTCGGCCCTTGCCGTCATCGCGAAAATTTCGACTGGTTCCGATTATCAGGCCGCTTCGGAAGAACAGTTGGGTAATACCTGAAGGGGGGTGGACTCCCGGCGCGCCGGGGTTGGGTTCGAGCACTTTTTTGCGGATGAGAGGATAACCCAAGTACGTGCCTTTCTCAAACAGCGGGATTTCAGTTCCGTTTTCAGCTCTGGGAAGAAGTTCTTCTACAAAATGGAACAATGGTAACAGCGCTCTGCCGGTTCGCTGGTCGATATATTCCAGAGGCGAGTTGTTCGGTTCCTGCAGAATGTAGCGATGGAAGGCAATGTTATTCGGTGAGGCAGCGGAGAAGGGATTAGCATCGGCGAGAAACCAAATTGTAAATGAATTTTTGTTGACCTTTGTCCCTGTGAGTCGATACCAGTTGAATCCCGCTTTGTCGGTTGATGGAGATACGGCTATTTCAAGAGAAGTCACCTGTTGACTATTTGGACTATCCGGCAGAACAGCTTCGTATAATGCCCGGGCGGGCAATTGTCCGGCGTTTACAGGTGCGGTACATAATATGACTAAAATCGTTGGCGCAAGTACTTTTACCAAAGTCATTAGACCTCCTTTGAAATAGGGTTTGATCCGGCTTCGCCAGAGGCTACGCCCGGACAAGTTGGGTTCGTTTTGGGTTCGTTTTCACAAATTGCCCAATTTGATATATTTTCATAATCCACTGTTATATAAGACGTTACGTTCATTTTGGCCTTTTTGAAATTGGGTTCGTTTGGGTTCGTTTTGGGTTCGTTTTTCCCGTGTTGACCAAGTGTCCTTTTTCCATAATCCTTTGTTAATACTTTATTTACGTTCATTTGACTTTTTCGGAAATTGGGTTCGTTTTGCATAAAAGGGTGAATTTGTAGAGATCTCTCTACACTTGTAAAGCGCCGCAGGCGCGAAAATAGCTGGATTCTCGACGCTATTATTATGTAGAGAGATAATTTCATATTACAAATCTCAGATTTCAAATTGGCAAAAATACTGGTTCCCTGTCTACGTCATGCAGGGATGCGGGATACGTGGGCCACGGCCCCACTATTGCGGGGCTCCGCTAAATCCAGCGCCTACTGGCGGTTTACGTTTGCCTGCTGGCAAACATACAGGTATTTTAACAGATTTCCAAACAATGGTCAACAAAAAAATAAAAAAATTCAGAAGTAAGGAGTAAGAAG